>Ga0315295_10001814_pt1 | contig 18215 bp, 18 predicted proteins | sample YL17G14_0_MG_FD_204453 | JGI IMG/M metagenome (GOLD analysis project Ga0315295, IMG submission 204453) | Sediment microbial communities from Yellowstone Lake, YNP, Wyoming, USA - YL17G14_0 | ecosystem: Environmental > Aquatic > Freshwater > Lake > Sediment | place: USA: Wyoming | collected... | reverse complement strand
CTCTCCCCCCAGGGGAGAGGGTAGGCCATTCATCCCCCCAGCAAAGCTGGGGGGTATTCTGGCACATTTTGATAAAATAAGTCTTGACAAAAAAAATAGAATCCGATAATTATACGTGAGTTTGAAAAATCTCTACCGGGTGGGGTGGGGTATGCTCATAGACTATCTGCCTATTCTCTTTTTTCTCGCCATTGCAGTTGGGTTTGCCTGTTTTGCTGTTGTTGCCTCCTCTCTTTTGGGCCAAAAAAAACCTTCCGCCGCAAAGCAGGCCCCTTATGAATGCGGAATGCCCACTCAGGGTCCCACCTATATGAGGATCCCCATCCGATATTATATCTTCGCCATGCTCTTCATTCTGTTCGATATCGAGATCGTGTTTCTCTACCCCCTTGCCGTGGTCTTCAAGGAACTGAAGGTCTTTGGTTTTCTTGCAATGGCCGTCTTCATTGCCGTCCTGATCATTGCTTACCTCTACGTCTGGAAAAAAGGAGCGTTGGAATGGGATTAGAATCCTATCTTGAGAAAACCCCTCTCCTGCCCGTCCTGGATAAAATCGTCAATTGGGGCCGGAAATACTCGATCTGGCCCGTAACCTTCGGCCTGGCCTGATGCGCTCTGGAGATGATGGTTGCCAGTTTGGCGACCTGGGATATCTCTCGCTTCGGCTCTGAGATCTTTAGACCTTCTCCCCGTCAGGCCGATCTCATGATTGTGGCCGGAACGTTAACGAAGAAGATGGCTCCCATGGTGAGACGGATCTATGACCAGATGCCGGAACCCAAATGGGTCATTGCCTACGGGGTCTGTGCCTGTTCCGGCGGAATCTTTAAGACCTATAGTGTGGTGCAGGGGGTTGATCAAATCCTTCCTGTGGACTTCTATGTTCCGGGTTGTCCTCCAAGGCCTGAGGCATTGCTTGCAGCCCTAATAGAGCTTCAGAAGAAGATCGAAAAAGAGACCCTTGCCGATCGTAAGGATGTCAAAAGCAGCCTCGAGCTATAAAATTTTAAGAGGAATGTTATGGCTGAAACTCAATCTCCCATCGACAAATTGGAGGAGAAATTTCCGGCCTCGATCTTGGAAGTAACCACGTTTCGAGATGAACTAACCGTCACAGTGGCGAAAAAAGACCTCTACGAGATCTGTAAACTTCTCTATTCCGATCCTGATTTCCAGTACCAGTTTCTCACCGACCTCTGCGGGGTCGATTTTCTCCCTGAAACTCCTCGCTTTCAGGTCGTTTATCTCCTTCACTCTATGAAAAATAGCCGGAGGATGAGGCTCAAAGTCAGAGTCCCTGAAGGGGAATCCATTTCGAGTGTCGAATCGATTTGGAAGGCAGCCAACTGGCTTGAAAGGGAGGTCTATGATCTCTTTGGAATTCCTTTTGAGAATCATCCGGACCTGAGGAGGATTCTCCTCTGGGATGGTTATGAAGGTTATCCCTTGCGGAAGGATTACCCGGTCGAAGGACCGGACTTTGACAAACCCTTTGTATTAGAGGTTTGAAATGGCAGAGAAGCGATTCATGACCATCAATATGGGACCCCAGCATCCGGCAACCCATGGGGTTCTGAGGTTGGTCCTTGAGCTGGACGGGGAAATCGTTGTCAAGGCAACCCCCCATATCGGACACCTCCACCGGGGTGTTGAGAAACTGGGTGAAAACAGGACCTACCACCAGTTCATTCCCCTCACGGACCGTCTGGACTACACCAATGCCATGGGAAATAACCTGGCCTATGTCTTAGCCGTAGAGAAACTCCTGGACATTGAGGTGCCCAAACGGGCCCAATACCTGCGGGTCCTGATGACGGAACTCCAGAGGATTGCAGCCCATCTCATCTGGCTGGGAACCCACGTGCTCGATCTCGGCGCAACCACTCCCATCTTCTATACCTTCCGGGAAAGGGAAGATATCCTGAGAATTTTTGACGAGGTTGCCGGCGGAAGGCTGACTCCGACCTATATGAGAATCGGCGGGGTCTCCAAAGATCTTCCAAATGGAATCGAGGAGAAGATCAGGGACTTTGTACAGAACTTCCCCGGACATGTCAAGGAATACGAAACCCTCCTGACAGAGAATGTGATCTGGCTGAAGCGAACCAAGGAGGTAGGCATCATCTCCAAGGCAGATGCCATCAACTGGGCCGTAACCGGGCCGACGCTGCGGGCCTCCGGGGTCAACTATGATGTCAGAAAGGCCTTCCCCTATTCGAGCTATGAGCAATTCGACTTTGACATCCCCCTTGGCTCCGTTGGAGACGTATACGACCGTTACGTTGTCCGTCTGAGGGAGATGGAGTGGTCAAACTCCATCGCGAAGCAGGCCTTGGAACGGTTACCGAAGGGCCCTGTGATCGCTGGAGATCCAAAGATCCCACTTCCTCCCAAAGAGGCTGTCATGACCGATATCGCCTCCTTGATTCGTCAATTCAAGATCGCCTCCGAAGGGTTTCAGCCTCCAAAAGGTGAGGTCTATGCGAGTGTGGAGTCTGCCAAGGGAGAGCTGGGGTTTTATCTCGTCAGCGATGGATCGAATCAGCCTTTCCGGGTGAGGATTCGACCTCCTTCTTTTCTCAATCTCAGCGCCCTTCCCAAGATGATCGAAGGCAGTCTGATAGCGGATGTGGTCAGCACCATTGGAAGCATTGACATCGTCCTGGGAGAGATTGATCGGTAAGAAAAGATCATTGCAAATTGGAAAATGAGCAATGCAAAATCGACGGTTTGCACTTTGCATTGAGGGGTTTTTATGACAGACATCCTTTTTAGCAGTTGGGGTGGAGTGATTACCGATAACCGGGGAAAGGCAGAGGCCGAACGTCAGGCAGTCCCGAATCTCAATCTGCCCCTGGAGTTCGACAAGGAGAAGAAGATTAGGGCCTTTGTCGGATGGGATGGCATCGCCATTCGAGACCCTGAGGTCGATCTGATTGATCTTATCCGGGCCTACGTCGAGGCGGTCCAGAGGGAATCCTGCGGGAAATGTACACCGTGCCGGGTGGGAACCCGGGTGATGGCGACTGTTCTGAACCGGATTGCAGACGGTCAGGGAAGGATGGAAGATCTCGAAACATTGAAAGATTTAGGCGAATCGATCCTGAAGAGCTCCAAATGCAATCTCGGCCAGACAGGTCCAAAGCCACTGCTTCATGCCATCGATCATTTCAGAGATAATTTCCGTGACGTGATCCAGTCGAAAAAGAAGATCCCTCGCCAGGACTATAAGTTGAAGGTAACAGCGCCCTGCGAGAGCGCCTGCCCCTCTCATCTTCCGATCACTCGCTATGTCGAATTGATCAAGGAGGGAAGATTCCTCGACTCCCTTGAAGCGATCCGCGAAGCCACCTGTCTTCCTGGAGTTCTCGGCAGGGTCTGTGTGAGACCCTGTGAGGAGAACTGCCGCCGCGGCAATGTGGACGAAGCCATCTCTATCAAATGGCTCAAACGGTTCGTGGCAGATTATGAACTCGGGAAGAGGAGGGAACCGGAACTCAAAAAGGAGGCCCCACGATCTGAAAAGGTGGCGATCATCGGGGCCGGTCCTGCAGGACTTTCCTGTGCCTACTATCTCGCCCTGAAAGGTTACCCGGTGACCCTCTTCGAGAGACTCGGAGAACCCGGCGGAATGGCGGCCGTCGGAATCCCGGATTATCGGCTCCCCAGAGATATCATGAGATATGAGGCCGGAATCCTGGAACGTCTTGGAGTCGAATTCCGCTACAACACGCAAATAGGGAAGGATATTACGATCTCTCAGATCTTCGAGCAGGGATATAAGGCCGTCTTCATCGGCGTCGGCGCCCATACCAATACCCCCATGGGTGTGGACGGGGAGGACAAGGGATACGAGGGGTTTATCCCGGGTGTCTTCTACCTTCTGGAGATTAACCTCGGAAGGGACCCGTATCCTCAAGGAAAGAAGGTCGTTGTCGTGGGTGGCGGAAACGTGGCCATTGACTGTGTCCGGACGTCCTTCCGTATCGACAAACCCGATGCAAATCTGGTCTATCGACGGACCAAGAAGGAGATGCCCGCGGACCACGTGGAGATCCATGATGCGGAGGAAGAAGGTGTAAAATTCCACTACCTCTGCAATCCTGTCCGGATCCTTGCAGAGGAAGGAAAGGTCGTCGGCGTGGAGTGTATCCGGATGGAGCTTGGAGAACCGGATGCGAGCGGAAGGCGAAGGCCTATTCCCATCAAAGGCTCTGAATTCATCATCGAGACCGACATCCTGATCCCCGCGATCGGCCAGGCCATCGACTTCTCTTTCCTTGAAGAGAAGGATGGCGTGAAGACGACAAAGAGATCCACCGTTGCCGTTGAGGAAGGGACTTTCAAAACGAGCCGGGAGGGAATCTTCTCTGCAGGGGACTGCGTGACCGGGCCTGATGTCCTGGTCCGTGCGGCAGGCCATGGAAAGAGGGCAGCGGATAAGATTGATCTCTTCCTTCGGGGAATGGCCGTGAAAGAGTCAGAAGAAGAACGCCTTGAGGCCCTGGTGGAGAAGATCAAGGTTTATAATAAAGATGAAACGATTGGGGTCTCCGGCGGACAGAAGAGGGCCCTCTTGCCGATGCTTTCTCCGGAAACGCGGAAATGGGTCTTTGACGAGGTTGAAGGGGGATTCTCCATCCCTGTGGCCCAGAAGGAAGCCGATCGCTGTTTGCGATGTGTGCGGGTGGGACTCTTCGCCGTGTGATGTAAGAAATACTTTCCCCTCACCCTTACCCTCTCCCCAGGGGAGAGGGATTATTTGGAATTGAAATCAATGGCCTCCTCCTTGATGGGGGAGGGGCAGGGTGGGGGTGAATGGAGGATCCGCATAGAATGACAAAACTGACGATCGATGGTAAGGATCTAACTGCAAAGCCGGATCAGACGATTCTGGGAGTGGCCAGAGCCAATGATATTTATATCCCCACCCTCTGTTACCATCCCAGATTGAGCCTGCTTAAATCCTGCCGCATCTGCCTGGTGGATGTGGAAGGCGCTGAGATGCCTATGGCCTCCTGCGCCACTCCGGTGGTTGACGGAATGGTCGTTCACACCGGCACCGAGCGCGTGAAAAAGATGCGGCTCGAGGCCCTGAAGCTCTTGCTTGTTAATCATCCCCTCGACTGCCCGGTCTGTGATGCCGGAGGGGAGTGCCAGCTCCAGAACCGGACCTATGAATTTGGGATTGAGCGCAACGAGTTTCCTCCCGAGAAAAGGGAAACCCAAAAAGTAGAATACGGTACCCCTCTCATCCGGCAGTGGTTTGACCGCTGCATCATGTGCCTGCGCTGTATTCAGGCCTGCATCGATATCCCGGGGGCCAATGTCCTTGAGGTGGCAGAACGCGGTTTCTCGTCTCACGTGGAAGCGGTTCAAAGAGAGAACTGCATCTCCTGCGGGGAATGTCTCCATGTCTGTCCGGTGGGGGCTTTAACGGAGAATCTCAGCCCGCTCAAAGGAAGAACCTGGCAGCTCACCAGGGTCCAGACCACCTGCACTTTCTGTCCCTGTGGCTGTCAGTTGGAGCTGAACAGCCTTGCCGGGCGCAGGGTGGTGAATATCACCACCAAGGCTGAGGCTGGAGTCAATCAGGGAAGCCTCTGCGTAAAGGGACGATTCGGATATGATTTTATCCACCATCCGGAACGACTCGGGAAACCCAAGATAAAAAAATCCGAAGGCCTCGTTGATACCTCCTGGGATGAGGCCCTCACCCTGGCTGCCAAAAAGCTTCAGGAGATCAAGGAAAAGTATGGACCCCAATCCATTGGAGGGATCTCATCTTCACGGGCAACGAATGAAGAGAATTACCTCTTTCAAAAATGGATGAGGGCCTGTATCGGAACAAATCATATTGATAATGGAGCGAGGCTGTCCAGTGGGTCTTCCTTCCATGGAATGATGGCATCGACGGGATGGGGAGCCATGACTCATGCCATGGAGGATGTGGCAAAGGCTGACCTCATCCTTTTGGTTGGAGCCGATGTCTATGACGACAACCTCATCTTCAGCAATAAGATGCGGGAGGCCGTGCAGTTCAACAATGCTAAAATCGTTGTCGTCGATCCCCGAAAGACGAAATGGGAACAATGGGCTGACCTCTGGTTAAGACCCCTGCCAGGAACAGATATTGCCTGGATTAATGGGCTGATTCGCCTTTTGATTGAAAAGGGAGTCACCTCCAGGGGATTTATTGATTCAAAAACAGAGGGGTTTGAAACCCTCCAATCTACTCTCCAGAAATTCCCACCTGACGAGGTTGAGAAGGTCTCAGGGATCTCCCCTCAGGACCTCGAAGCCGTGGCAAGATGCTATGCCTCGGCCAAAAGGCGGGCCATCGTGTTTGGCTCAGGGGTGACGCAGCATCTTCATGGAACCGAGACCGTCAGGGCCCTATGCAATCTCGCCCTATTAACCGGAGAGACAGAGGAAGAAGGGGGGGGAATCTATCCGATCCTTTCCCAGAATAATGCCCAGGGCGCCTTCGACATGGGCACGTTCTCTGAATTCCTGCCAGGCCATCTGAGGATGGACGACGAAGAATCAAGAAGGGTTTTTGAAGGGGCCTGGGAGACAGAAATCCCCGGAAACCCAGGGCTGACGTATCTCGAGATATTCGATGGCATCATGGAGGGAAAGATCAAGGCCCTCTTTATATTGGGTGAAGATCCTTTCATCACCCTGCCCAACCTGGAACGTCTCAAAAATGGCCTCCATCAACTCGAGCTTCTCGTCGTTCAGGACTGCTTCATGACCCATATCGGGAGTTTTGCCCATGTCCTTCTTCCGGGCGTGAGCTTTGCTGAAAAAGAGGGCACCTTCACCAGCATGGAACGAAGGATTCAGAGGGTGAGACAGGCGATCCGGCCGGTGAGTGATGCAAGACCGGACTGGGGAATCCTCTGCGATTTATCGACAAAGATGGGGTACCCGATGAGGTATCAGAATCCCGGTGAGATCATGGATGAGATTGCTTCCCTCATCCCCTTCTATGCGAGTGCTGCCTATTCCAACCTGGAAAAAGGCGGTATTCAATGGCTCTTGATGAATGGAAAGAAGAAGCATTTCTTCCCTGTTGACCTGAAGGACCCCGTGGAACAACCCTCTGGAAATTATCCCCTGTGGATCATGCCCAGAGGCTTTCACTATCATTACGGGATCGGCACCACGGATAAGAGGGCAAAGGGGCTGGCCAAGATTTATCCAGAGTCTTGTTTAGAAATCCACCCTGAAGATGCGACCCAGGCAGGACTGAGGGATGGGGACCCCATTAAAGTCGTTTCACCTCGAGGAGAGGTGGAGACGATCTGCCGGATTTCGGGGGCCCTTCCAAAAGGGGTTGCTTATTTCGCAATCACCTTCTTCCCTGTCTTTATCAACAACCTACTGGTCTCCAGCCAACATCCCGAAAGTCATAACCTTGAATATAAGATGATCGTTGGTCGCGTGGAGAAACGGTAGAGGAGAGGCGGATGCAACTCTTATATCTTCTCATTGAAATCATGATTAAATGTGTGGTCGTCTTCGGCTGTCTGATGCTTTCCGTAGCCTATCTGACCCTGATGGAGCGGAAACTCCTGGGCCACATCCAGATTCGTTTCGGACCGAACCGGTGCGGCCCCTATGGACTGCTTCAGCCTTTTTCGGACGCGATCAAGGCCTTCTTTAAAGAAGACCTCATCCCTGGACGGGCAGATAAAGGACTCTTTGTCATTGCACCGATGATCACGATTGCTTCGGCAATCGGGATCTTTGCCGTGATTCCCTTTGGAGACCGATTTACCATTCCGGGGACAAGCTGGGTCGTAAAGCTCCGGATTGCAGATGTGGATATCGGGCTCCTCTATGTCTTTGCCCTTGCCTCCCTGGGAGAATATGGAATCATCCTGGGGGGTAGTTCCTCGGGAAATAAGTATGGATTGACCGGATCCCTGAGGGCCGCTGCCCAGATGATCAGTTATGAAGTGGCCCTGGGTCTCTCGGTCATCGGAGTCATCATCCTCTCCCAGAGCCTGCGGTTGACAGAGATTGTCCAGCACCAGGCCGGAGGCTTCTGGAACTGGAACGTCTGGTATCAGCCGATCGCCTTTGTCCTCTATCTCATCTGCGGAGTGGCGGAGCTGAACCGGACTCCCTTTGATATGCCGGAGGCAGAATCGGAGCTGGCGTGTGGATTCAATATCGAGTATAGCAGCATGAAATTCGCCCTTTTCTTCATGGGCGAATACACCCATATGGTCATTGTGGCCGCAGTCGCTGTCACCCTTTTCATGGGAGGGTGGCAGGCGCCCCTGCCTGCGCTTAGTTTCATCCCTGGAGTCGTCTGGTTCGGGATCAAGGTTTTCATCTTTCTTTTCTTCTTTATCTGGGAGCGGGGAACCTTCCCGAGACTCCGGTATGACCAGATCATGAAGTTTGGCTGGAAGGTCTTGTTTCCACTGGCCCTGATCAATCTCTTGATCACGGCGCTGGTTGTTTCATTAAAGGGTTGAAAGAGAAAGAGGTTTTGCGATGATTATTCCGATGCTCAAAGGATTGGCCCTCACCCTGAGCCGATGTTTCTCCAAACCGATTACCACCCAGTACCCGGAAGAGAAAATTCCTCCGGGCCAGCGGTGGAGGGGAATCCAGTATTTTGAGAAGGACGAGAGGGGAAAGACCAAGTGTGTGGCCTGTGGCCTCTGCATGGCCGTCTGCCCTTCCCAGTGCATCACGATTGAAACGGCTGAAGATGAAGAAGGGAAACGGTACCCCCTTACCTATGAACTGGACGCCTCGCGATGTATCTTTTGCGGTTACTGTGAGGAGGCCTGCCCGGTGGGTGCGATCTTTCTGGGAAAAACCTATGAATGGGTCGAGGCCCAGAGGGGCCCTCTGCTCATGGATACGGAGAAGCTTTTAGAACAGAAGAAATACAACCCGTAAATTCAACATTCTCCCCTCCCCCGGCGGGAGGGGATGTAGGGGAGGGGGATTGAGCCTCTTGAGCGGCTACCCTCACCCCGCCCCTCTCCCGTCACGGGAGAGGGAGTGAAAGGATAGGAGTTAAACGGATGGCTGAAAATGTCGGGGCATTATTCCAATGGTTGATTTTCTTTGGGGTCGCCTTCGTTTCGATCATTGCCTCATTGCTCGTGATTACCCGGAAGAACCCCATTCACAGCGCTGTCTTTCTGGTTTTGACCTTTCTCTGTGTCGCTGTCCTCTATCTCCTGCTTTACAGCCAGTTCATCGCCATCATCCAGGTGATCGTCTATGCAGGCGCGATTGTCACGCTGATTCTCTTCGTCATCATGCTGCTCGATCTGGAGGAAGAACTTCGGTCCGGCCTCAGGCTTCTTTACTCCAAAGTCCTGGGCGTTGCGCTTGCCGTTCTCTTCCTTTTCGGAATCATCTATTCGGTGGCTGCAAAGCCTTTGGCAGGAAAGATCGGTCCCTATCCACCCGGGAAGCTGAGTGACAATGTGAAAACGATCGGCGAGGTGCTCTTTACCCAGTACCTTTTCCCCTTTGAGATTGTGTCTGTCCTTCTCGTTGCCGCCATTGTGGGCGCGGTGGTTTTAAGCAAGAAAAGGAAATAAGGAGTGAGATTATGACAATTCCACCGGTTCCTCCTGTCTGCTTTTTGATCCTGAGCGCGATTCTTTTCACGATCGGCGTGATTGGAGCCTTAACCCGGCGAAATGCGATCATTGTCTTCATCTGTATCGAAATGATGCTCAATGCGGTCAATCTCACGTTGATCACTTTCTCCCGGTTTCTTCAGTCGATCGATGGGGTCCTCTTTGCCTTTTTTGTGATGGCTGTCGCCGCAGCCGAGGCCGCCGTCGGCCTGGCCATCTTCGTGATGATCTATCGCTCAAGGGGAACGATCAACGTGGATGAAATCAATCTGCTGAAATGGTAATCACCCCCTCCCCAACCCTCCCCCCTTGAGGGGGGAGGGAGAGGGTGGGGGGAGAAGGAGTTCTTCATGTTGGATTACGTCTGGCTGATCCCATTATTTCCGGCAATCGGATTTTTGATCAATGGATTCTTTGGAAGCCGATACAGTAGGTCTGTGGTGAGTTGGGTCGCCTGCTCAGCCCTGGGACTCTCCTTTTTCACTTCTATCCTTATCTTCTTCGAACTCATCGGAAGGCCTCCTGCCGAACGCCTCTTTGAGAAGGTGATCTTCGATTGGGTCGTTTCAGGTAATTTCAACACCGTGATCGGCTATCAGATCGATCCCCTCTCCATCCTGATGGCCCTAGTGGTGACAGGGGTCAGTTTTTTTATTCACATCTACTCCGTAGGATACATGCATGACGATCCCGGCTTCCCCCGGTATTTTACCTACCTCAACCTCTTCGTCTTCATGATGCTCAACCTTATCCTGGCCAACAATTTCCTGCTCATGTTTGTGGGGTGGGAAGGGGTAGGCCTCTGCTCTTACCTTCTCATCGGTTTCTGGTATGAGAAGGATTCGGCAGCAAATGCAGGGAAGAAGGCCTTTATTGTGAACCGGGTGGGGGACTTCGGTTTTCTTCTTGGAATGTTCCTCCTCTTCACCAGTTTGGGGAGGCATGGGGTCTGGAGCCTCGACTTTACCGAGGTCTTTGCCAATGCGAATAAACTCGACACGGCAACTGTAACGGCGATTACGATCCTGCTCTTTGTGGGGGCTGCCGGAAAATCGGCTCAGATCCCTCTCTATGTCTGGCTTCCGGATGCCATGGAGGGTCCCACACCGGTCAGCTCCCTCATCCATGCAGCCACCATGGTGACAGCCGGGGTCTATATGATCGCCCGCTGCAATATCCTCTACAGCATGGCCCCCCTTTCTCTTGCCGTCGTCGCCATCGTCGGTGTGGCGACCGCGATCTATACGGCCTCCATTGGATTCTGCCAGAACGATATTAAAAAGGTTCTGGCCTATTCGACCATCAGCCAATTGGGATATATGTTTCTGGGGGTAGGCGTGGGGGCTTACAGTGCCGGGATCTTCCATCTCATGACCCATGCCTTTTTCAAAGGCCTCCTCTTCCTCGGTGCAGGAAGCATCATGCATGCCCTGAGTGGAGAGCTGGACATGCGGAAGATGGGGGGTCTCAGGAAGAAGATCCCAGTCACGTTCTGGACCTTCTTCATTGCCACACTGGCCATTGCCGGGATCCCCGGTCTCTCCGGGTTTTTCAGTAAGGACGAAATTCTCTGGCAGGCCTTCTCCAGTTCTCATGGCCATATCCTTCTCTGGTTTGTGGCTGCCGTGGCTGCCGGAATGACGGCCTTCTATATGTTCAGGGCCCTTTTTATGACCTTCTGGGGAGAGTGTCGTGCAGATGAACATGTGAAACACCATATCCATGAATCCCCAAAGATCATGACCGTGCCCCTGATGGTCCTTGCTGTCGCCTCCGTGATTGGGGGGTATGTGGGCATTCCCCACGTCCTGGGAGGCGCCAACCATATTCATGAATTTTTGGCGCCTGTTTTAGGAGGGACTCAGCCCGCGAAAGCCCATGCCGGGATAACGATTCTCTCTCAGGCTTGGGCCTCCGGAGGGGAAGCAGGAGGCCATTCGGCAGCCCTCGAATTTTTGATGATGGCGGTCTCTGTCGTGATCGCCCTGATCGGGATTGGAACTGCTTATCTCTTCTATGTAAAGAATCCGGCCCTACCCAAACAGTTGGCTGAGAATTTTAGGGGACTTTACAAGCTGGTTTTCAATAAATATTATATCGACGAACTCTATGAAGCCCTTTTTGTCAACTCCCTCAAAGGGCTGGGGACTGGGCTCTGGAAAGGGTTCGATGACTTCATCATCGATGGCACGGTCAATGGTATTGCCTATCTGGTCGGCTGGCTCTCGGGCGTGCTGAGACGAATCCAGACCGGATTTGTTCAGAATTATGCCTTCTCCATGGTCATCGGTGGAGTCGTTCTGGCTGTCTATTATCTTATGCGTTCCATTTTCTTCTAAAATCCCCTCTTTATCCCCCCTTTGTTAAAGGGGGGTACGGGGGGATTAAAGAACTTTAAGGAGTCATGTTCATGTCTATTTTGGGCATTCCTATCCTATCCTTCTTGATCTTTTTCCCATTGCTTGGGGCTGTTGTTCTCCTCTTCATTGACAAGCAGAAGCTGGAGACCCTCAGGGTTGTCACCCTGCTCCTTACCCTCGTCGAGTTTTTCGTCTCTCTCCCGCTCTTTTTCATCTTTAATTCGAAGATTGGAGAGATGCAGTTCGTAGAGGATTACTGGTGGGTCCAATCCTATGGGATCAGTTATAAATTGGGGATTGATGGCATCAGCCTCCTTCTGGTCCTTCTGACGACCTTTCTGACTGTTCTCTGTATCCTCAGTTCCTGGAAGGCGATTGAGCATCGGGTCAAGGAATTTATGATCTCCTTTCTCCTCCTTGAAACCGGCATGGTCGGCGCCCTGGTCGCCCTTGATCTTATCCTCTTCTACGTCTTCTGGGAGATAATGCTTATCCCCATGTACCTGTTGATCGGTGTCTGGGGAAGTCCCGAGAGACGGGTCTATGCAGCCGTGAAGTTCTTCCTCTTCACGATGGCTGGAAGCGTGTTAATGCTTGTCGCCATCCTGGTTCTCTACTTTATCGGCGCAAAAACCACAGGTCAAGGCACCTTTGATGTCCTCGAGCTTTATAAGCTGGGGATACCGGTTGAAACCCAGTATTGGCTCTTTGGCGCCTTTGCTCTGGCCTTCGCGATCAAGGTACCCATGTTCCCTTTCCATACCTGGTTGCCCGATGCCCATGCCGAGGCCCCGACCGCAGGAAGCGTCATCCTGGCAGGGGTCTTGCTGAAAATGGGAACCTATGGATTCATCCGTTTTGCCATACCCCTCTTCCCAAAGGCCGCCCTCGATCTTTTACCTCTCGTCTGCGCCTTAGCCCTCATCGGGATCATCTATGGGGCACTCGTCTCCATGATGCAACCCGATTTGAAGCGCCTGGTGGCCTTTTCGAGTGTGAGCCATCTCGGATATGTCATGCTCGGAATGTTCGCCTTCAATATGCAAGGTGTCCAGGGATCGATCTATCAGATGCTCAACCATGGAATCAGCACAGGCTCTCTCTTCTTGATCGTCGGAATGGTTTACGAGCGCCGCCACACCCGGATGATCTCTGAATTCGGAGGGCTCTCAAAGGTGATGCCTGTCTTTGCCATCTTTTTTATGATCGTGACCCTTTCTTCCATCGGATTGCCCGGAACGAACGGGTTTGTGGGAGAATTTCTGATCCTCCTTGGTGCTTTCCAATCGAATGTCGTCTATGGTGTGCTGGCAGCCTCGGGTGTCATTCTGGGCGCGGCCTACATGCTCTGGATGTTTCAACGGGTCATGTTTGGGAAGGTGACAAATCCCAAGAATGAAAAGCTGAAGGACCTCAGTCCCCGCGAAATCACGGTCCTCGTTCCGATGGTGATCCTGATCTTTCTCATGGGTATCTATCCCAAACTTTTCTTCAGCAAGATGGACGTCACGGTCGAAAAGTTCTTAAAGGATTTCAAGGGAAAGGTTGAGATGAAGGCGGATGCCCCTCAACCGAAAGTTACAGCAGAGCTAAAGAAATAGATAGGGAGATGGGGAGACACGGAGAAACCACCGTTTAGGCCTTTCACCGTGTCACCTCTTCACCGATTCACCGTGTCTTTCATTGGAGGGTTTATTGAATGAAGCTACCCGAGATTAATCTTTATCTGATTGCACCGGAAATCATCCTGAGCGTCTTTGGATTCTTGGTGCTTCTTCTCGATGTCTTCTCAGCCAAGGAAGGGAAAAAGGGTTACCTTGCAATTCTGAGCCTGATCGGTGTCGTGATCGCTTTCTTTTTTACCCTTCCCCTGATGGGATCCACCCAGACTGGTTTTGAGGGTATGTTCATCTCGGATGGATTTTCCCTCTTCTTTAAGGTCCTTTTTCTGATGATCGCCTTCCTGACCCTCCTCATCTCCATGGGTTATGCCCATCGGGAAGGAATTGAACTCGGCGAATATTATGCCCTGATTCTCTTTGCAACCCTTGGGATGATGCTGATGGCGGCAGGGTCCCATTTGATCACCATCTTTCTCGGACTTGAGACGATGTCCATCTCCATCTACATCCTGGCGGGGATCATTCAGGAGGATCGGCGATCAACGGAAGCAGCCCTGAAATATTTTCTCCTGGGTGCCTTTGCTACCGGATTCCTCCTTTATGGAATGGCCCTCATTTATGGCGCTACTGGCTCATTCTATCTGAAAGATGTGGCTTCCCACATCGCCTCCAAGAACCTCTTAAGGAATCCTATGCTTCTGATGAGCCTCGTCTTTCTGACCATTGGGTTTGGATTCAAAATCGCCGCTGTCCCCTTTCATATGTGGACGCCCGATGTCTATGAAGGAGCGCCCACATCCATTACCGCCTTTATGGCAACGGGGGTGAAGGCGGCTGGGTTTGCGGCTCTGATCAGGGTCTTTTTCTCTGCCCTGCCGGCCTTTCGTCCGGATTGGACGATGATCATGTGGGTGATTGCCCTGGCAACGATGACCCTCGGGAACATCATCGCCATCTCCCAGACCAATATCAAACGGATGCTGGCCTATTCGAGCATCGCCCATGCGGGTTATATCCTGGTCGCTTTTGTCGCAGGGAACGATCTTGGAACTTCAGGAATCCTCTTTTACCTCATGGCCTATGCCTTTATGAATCTCGGCGCGTTTTCCTGCATCATTCTCCTGGGTAAAAAGGGGGAAGAAAATACCCTGCTCAGCGATTATTCCGGCATTGGATTCAAATACCCGCTCCTTGCCGCTTCGATGACTATCTTTTTGCTCTCCATGGCCGGGATTCCTCCCCTGGGTGGATTCATGGCCAAATTCTATGTTTTCAGCGCTGCCGTCAAATCGAAATTCTACTGGCTGGTCATCCTCGGTGTCCTCAACAGCGCCATCTCTGTTTACTATTACCTTCGGGTTACCGTGCTCATGTATTTCAGGGAATCGGAGCGCGAGATCACGGGCCTCCAGTTTTCACCCGCCTCTGTCATTGCCTTGATCCTGGCTGTTATCGGAACCCTGTACATGGGAATCTTTCCCTCGAATGTTCTTACCTTTGCCCAGCGATCGATCGCCGGGCTGATGTAATTCTTTCCAAATGAACAAGGACTTCTCTTTTACGGTTCATGACCTTCCCAAACCAGAAAGACCTCGCGAGAGGCTTCAAAAATTGGGACCGGAGGCGCTCTCATCTCAGGAGCTTCTGGCTCTCGTCATTGGCCGGGGCATTCCGAAAAAATCGGTCATGATCATTGCTCAGGAACTGCTGGCAAGATTCCGGAATGTCAAAGCAATCAGCCAGGCAACCCTCGAAGAACTCTCTCAAATTAAAGGGATTGGCCTCGCCAAGGCAGCCCAGATCAAGGCCTGTTTTGAACTGGGCAAGCGAGAGGATTTAGAGCCACCGGATCTGGTCCCTTTTGATATCAAAAATCCTGAGGCGGTTGTCAAAGCGATTAGGGCAAGCGTTCAGGACAAGGCCAAAGAACATTTTAAACTCATCCTTCTCAATTCCAGAAATAGAGTCATCGGTATCTCGACCATCTCGATCGGGACGCTCACGACCAGCCTGGTTCATCCCCGGGAAGTCTTTAAGGAGGCTATTATGCACAGCGCCGCTTCGGTGGTTCTGGCTCATAACCATCCATCAGGGGACCCCGACCCCTCTGAGGATGATCTGAAGATTACCAAAAAACTGGTCGAATCCGGAAAAATTTTAGGGATCGAAGTGATTGACCACATCATCATCGGTAAAATCGATCATTACAGTTTCAGGGAAAAAGGCTTAATCTAAACTCACAAAGATCGAGACACGAAGGGAATCTCATGCCTTCCTCCTAACGGCGGGTCCCGGTCGGAGTATGTTGCCTGGCTAATGAGAGAACGTTACCATACGCGAAGAACAACCTGATGTCTATGGAGATTATCCATGGATTCATCCAATAGATTCAGCATCACAGAAACTGAACCGACCCCTCTCATCCATGATTTTCAATCTTTTCTCGACTACATTGGGACAAACAAACCGTATCTGACTCCCAAAGGTAACCTCTCGGGCAAAGACCTTTTCGAAATGAACAAGGGGATGACCCATCCCCTTGACGGCACTACCTTACGGACAGGACAGGAGTTCTATCCTCAATTCCATCTCTTTTTCCACCTGGCCCAAGCCGGTCGGTTGACTCAAAAAACAGTGGAAAAGGGAAGTAAAATCACTCTGCGGCTTTCGGATCGGGCCTCGGAATACTGCAAACTGACTCCAACTGAAAAATACCTTTTTCTGCTCGAGACTCTCTGGGTTGACACAAATTGGAAGCATATTGACGTATCAATCTTTAAGGCAAACGGCGTCTTGAGAGTGATTCCAATCTTAGAAAGGTTGGCAGGAAAGACTCCCAATGTGCCAATTCATGCGGGACATCTCGTCAGCCTACCGGAAGCTCTCGGATACTTCTGGTTCTACTTTTCTTTTTTTGGCTTCTGGACAGTTACAGAGAATAGGGAGGTTGTCCCCTATTCTAAACGGTCTTTCCATCCAGCAAGGGTCACGCCCCTTCCCATGGGCATTACCCTGGTCCGCCTGCTTATCAGCGAGCGAAATTACACAGGCTGGAATCTTGCATTTCGTCGCGGCATGGGAGAATGGGGTGTCATTCCAGGCCAACCTTTGCCAGAAGAATACATCGCGGCGCTAAACCCTCTTCGAGTCCTCGGCGCCATAAATGGTAAGAAACGAGGAATAGCACAGAGAGATCAATCCGGAGAGCCCTTTTTTCTTCCTTTCGTTCCTTTGTTTGCAGAAGGGGAGCTTGTCAATACCTTGCCGCGGGAGACCTCGAAAGCGGTTGATGGAATCTTCCTTTTCCGGGTGGCTCTTTCAAGAGGTGTTTGGAGAAAGATTGAACTGTCTTCAAATCATACGCTTCTCGATCTTCATAATGCTATTCAAACAGCCTTTCAATTTGACTCCGATCATCTTTACTCCTTTTTTATGGAGGGTATTCCCTGGTCTGACGAGAAGTTTTCATCCCCGTTTGAAGATGAGGGCCCACACGTGGACGAGGTAAGAATCGGGGAGTTGGGATTGACCAAAGGGCAGACCTTCCTCTATCTCTTCGATTATGGAGATGAATGGCGTTTTGGCGTAACACTGGAAGAAGTCCTACAAGGCAAATCGCATCCCAAAAAGCCCCGAATCATCGAGAGCAAAGGCAAGAGTCCGGAGCAGTACCCTAATTGGGAGGAATGAAAGCATAGGGGATTGCTGATAAATTCCGTCGTTGGACTGAATCTGGAGGAGGAGAATGCTGGTCAAGTTTCTTGACCCACCGGAAAGATACCCTATTGCGCGCGCAATAGCAGAATTATTCAACCAATCGCCTGATTTTCAGGACTTTTTGTTTTACCCGTATCTGTGCATCTTGAGTAATCTTGCTTGGGTTAGTTTTCATTAGCATAATGGGTCAATTCGAATGAGTGTCAAAGATTCATGGGGGAAAGGAGCGAGAATACCGTTAAGGTTCAGTAATTCCGGGGATCCCAATATTGAAGAAGCATACTCAACCCACTTTCTGAAACCCAAGGAAGGAGGATTGCATCGTCCTCGACGCTGAGCGCTCCCGATTAGCTCGTCCGTTATGCGGGGAGAAATATTAGCGTATCGAGGTTCGCTCAGAAAGGCGTAACAATCCGAAACCCACTTCAAATAAAAAGACATTTTGAGTTCTTGCCGTCCCTTTCTTAATCAGGAACGCTTCGTAAGCTCTCAGCATAGCAGACTCTTAAATTTAATAAATTCAATATAATAATAAATTTTTACTATTATACAGAAGCTAAGCAGCCTTTTCAACAATGTTTTGGTCAAAATAAACTGTTTCATAAAAGCTTTTATTAATCACCCTACCGCGGGTTTTCGTCTTACAAGCCGTCGATTTTGTTAATCTATGCATGGATGGAGCATCATTTTTTATCTTTTGTTTGATTTTATTGGGGTGAGCAAAAATTCATTGACACAATTTTTTTCTAAGCATATAATGTCACAAATTATAGAGTGAAGTACCCCGCAGCAGAGCTGCGGGGCATCTAATTCTCTAAAAAACTCTCCTCCCCCTTGATGGGGGAGGATTAAGGTGGGGGTGGTCACAAGATCAATTCCCCCTCACCCTA
>Ga0315295_10001811_pt1 | contig 18230 bp, 14 predicted proteins | sample YL17G14_0_MG_FD_204453 | JGI IMG/M metagenome (GOLD analysis project Ga0315295, IMG submission 204453) | Sediment microbial communities from Yellowstone Lake, YNP, Wyoming, USA - YL17G14_0 | ecosystem: Environmental > Aquatic > Freshwater > Lake > Sediment | place: USA: Wyoming | collected... | reverse complement strand
CTCATTTTTAGGGACGAGCTGTCCGGGGAAAAATTCCCGGACAGCTCTTTGGATCATGCTCTATTTACTTTTTCTGAGCAATTGCGGTATCAATATCCGCTTGAAGCTTTGTGATCATATCATCGAGCGTTAACTCGCCGGTGAGATATTGAGAAATCCTTGTGACAGAATTCTGATAATACGCGAATGCGTTCGGGCTGGGGTTCAGCGCCCAGCCTTGATCAGTGATATTCTGGACACTTGCAGTGAATGCATTCAATGCTGCCTTCACATTAGGATCAGTGGTATTGTAATTGACACCTGCAGTGGCGACGGCCGTTTCAGCCGGCAAGGCCAGGGTATTGGCGCTGAAGGTGCTGTAGTTTTCAGGCTGCATCAGGAATTCCATGAATTTGGCAACTTCAGCGGGGTGCTGCGTGCTTTTGAATGCCACCACGATTGAACCGCCGGCAATACCAACGCTGCCGCCAGCACCCGATGGAGCCGGGACGACCTGCCAATCGAAATTCTCGGCCACGGTCTTGGCCACATTGCCTACCTGCCAACTACCGGACAGGCAGAAGACCATAGTGCCGCTCATGAAATCGTCAATGCATTTGTTACCACTCTTGACCCAAATTTGATTGTCGGTCAGGCCTTGATCCTGCCAGTCCTTGAGCATCATAACGGCATCGCGGAATCCCTGTGAATCAATAGTGAAATTGCCTTCCGGGGTCAATAACGTGCCGCCGTTGCTGATGATAACGCTTGCCAGGCGGTGCCCGGTAGCATCGATACCGATCGCGTATTTTACGCCGGTAGCTTGCGCAACCGCTGTAGCAGCATCCGTCCATTCCCTCCAGGTCGCATTGGCGCCAGGCAGGGCAATGTTCGCCTGCTGGAAGAGAGTGGTATTGACGAATGGTCCGGTGACGGTCAGGGTATCCGGGAAGCCATATAAGCCAGTGGTATCCCCAGATGCGCGTAGCGCGGCAAGAACAGGGGCGGCAAAGTTATTCGTCATGAAGGATGGATCGCTGAGGTAGGGGGTCAGGTCCAGCAAATAGTTTTGGAAGGCGCCGAAATTCGTGATGCGGGCCATATCAGGAGCCTGTCCAGCTTGAACCTGGGCAGGAAGCTGGTTGGTGATGTTTGCGTAAGGAACCACATCCAGCTCAACAAAGATTCCCGGGTTGGCTAGTTGGAATTTCGTGACTAATGGAGCCATGATGGAAGCTTCAACAGCATCCTGGTAATACATGAAATGCAGCACTATCGGGGGTGAAGTTGGTGTGGGAGGTACAGCCGTAGGAGGAACTGCTGTCGCAGGTATGGCTGGTTCAGTTGCAACGGGGGTGGCTGCAGGCGTACAAGCAGCAAGCACCATGGCAACCAGAACTAAAATTGGGAATATCTTCTTAATGTACATCTCTTATCTCCTTGAGAAATAGAATTGGATTGGTTGGGAACGTATTAGGGTAAACAAGATTTATTTATATTATCCACCTCCTCAATGGTCTATATTGTGAGCACAGAAATGCCTACTTGATGGGCAAAAGCCTGCAATTCTGCCAGATAGTCTCCATAAACCAGACTGATATGATGCTCCAACCCATCACGCATCAGGATTTCCAGGAATTTTGTGGTTGTACCTCCCGGACGCAGGGTCCCAGATGTTCCGCTGAAAGGTTTGGGTAAAGACAACATCTCTCCTTTACCAAGAACCAATCTTATGTTTCCGGTCGCCTGGCTGATGCGGGCAAAGGTGATCAGCCCGGGTTTAAGCTGAAAGTCCATTACCAGCGGTAATCCCCGATTTGAATGCACTCTACCATGTGCTGGGAAATTTGGATCTGCCATTGATAAAGGGGCCAGCCCGCAATGCCAGAGAGCAATCAAGTCCTTCACAGGGTCCACGCCGACAATATCTGTTCCAAATGCCGGTGCATCTGCCAGGGTTTGCAGCAATAACTGGGTCAGCGTGCCGTTGATATCCGCCTCACAGCTGCATGGAAGGGCAACCTCCAATCCTAATCCATCGCTGAGCATGGACATGGCACCACAGGCAGCACAACCCATTTGGGTGAAAAATTCCGGCCAGCAACGTACCGCCAAGCCATCCAATTTTTGCTCAACTGCTATTTCCTTTAAAGCGTTGTAAACGCTCAAGGTGCCATTCAAAGGAACCTGCTCAAGGGATGATAAATTGTCCAAGTGAGAATCAATAAGAGCTCGAGTCTGATCGATTATGGTCTTATTGACAGTGCGAGCGCGATCAAATACATCATCCAATTTAATTCGCTGGATTTGGATGCCAAACAGTTCTCTTAACTTTGGTTCATCCAGATTGCATGTATCCATGCCAGCCGGGTGTTCACCAACAACCCCCAGCCGAGCAGTCTTTAGTTGGCGACGCAAAAGACCTCCAAGGGCCAGGGTCCGGATCTGTCCAATGATTTCCACATCCTGAGGCAAGGCATAGGCATAGTCATATTTCATTTTTAGTAGAGTGAGGGCATGTGCAGCAACATTGATCCCGCACAGGGAATTCAGGCGCAATCGGCCACCACTCCAGGGTTCAGGCACTGCCCACAGAAATATCGGAGCATCCAATGCTTCAGCTAGTTCAACCACCATGGTGCTGTCGGCAAAGGTAGCCTGGAAGATGAGCAGCAAATCAAGCGATTCACTGGACAATTCATTCGCAATTTGCGTTGCGGTTGGCAAATCTGTTATGGAATGCTCTGGGCCTAAAAGCTGAAAACCTGCCGCAATCAAATTCTCGCGCGCGGCCATGATCATTTCTTCCGCCAAGGGGACATCAAATGTTGTGCGCACAATTGGTAAAAATGCAATAATTGGTTTTTTCACGAATTTCCTCGTTGTGGAGTTATTCCTGCTGGTAGAAATAATAAACCAATGCTAATGCCGCTGCACCTAATACACCGGCTCGCCAGCCAAAGCTAGTTGGTTCCACGCGCACCTTTTCACCCAGGCCACCAAAAGCTGTCTCACGCACTGTATGAATGACTGGCTCAAGGAAGAGATCTTTGCCCTGGGCAAAGATGCCACCAAGCAGGATCAGTTCCGGGTTGAACAGATTGACCAGATTCGAAAGTGCCAACCCAAGGTAGTAGGCGCGCTCATTAAGCATTCGATGCACTTCCTCGTCACCATTTCTGGCAGCGTTAAAAACGCGATCAAGCAAGGTCAGATCTTGTCTTTCATTGATTATTTTCGCCAATACGCCTTTAGGATTTCGGCGGGCTATATTTTCTGCCTGACGTAAAATGATTGGCTCAGAAACCAATGTTTCCAGACAGCCGCTATTTCCACACCTGCATGGCTCACCGCCGCGCATGAGCAATATCATGTGGCCAATCTCACCCGCACCGGTTGTACTTCCACGAAAAACCTGCCCACGAAAGATCAGGCCAGCGCCCACACCTGTACGGCCATAGACGAAAGCCATGGAATCAACGCCGCGCGCCGCACCAAAATATGTTTCCCCAATCGCCATTGCATGTACGTTATTATCGACAACCACAGGTAGATTCACGGCATTCTGGATATATTCCTGTATCGGAACATTATGCCAATTCAAATTAGGCGCAAGGATGTTAATCTTGCTGCGTGCATCCACCAAACCAGATGCCCCAACTCCCACGCCTAAAATCTTATTGTGTCCGACTCCACTTTCAGAGATAATCGCCTCAATCTTCTCGACAATTTGGGCTAACACTTTCTCAGCCGGTTCGTTGATATCGAAATTGTAAATTTGATTGGTAAGGATCTCATTATATAAATTTGTAATTGCGATGCGGAAAAGACCAACTCCAATATGTACCCCTACCGCATATCTTGAGTCAGGGACTAGATGAACTCCCGTGCGCGGGCGTCCTACCGGGCGTAACACATTGGGCTCCAATTCATTCCCGCCATCTTCGGAAAGGATCCCTTCCTGAATTAACTCACCCACCAGATTCGTGATTGTTGTATTGGAAAGTTCTGCCTTCTTTGCAAGTTGCACCCGCGAGAGACTGCCCTCATATAAGAGACTGAGAAGAACAACTTGCTGGTTATGCAGCTTAACGTTGTTTATATTGGTTCCCTGAAACTTTTTCTCAGCCATAATTGCACCTTATTCGGCACTAAAATGAACGCTGAAATTTCTGATGGTTTTGGTCTGGGTCTTTCTAAAATAATCCAACTAGATTCTCAACTTTCCAGCATTTCCGAAGCATTTGTTGTATTCTGATGAAACACTCAATATCCATCAGCGTCAATGTAAAGTAAATTTCTTTCAATCGCGAGTTATCACCTACCAAGGAATTCATACGCAAATCTTCACCTTGAATGCATTATTTACTAAAGTTGATTTATTAATTATTTGCTATTATTATCGAATCCTTATGTCTTGTCAAGGTATTTCTCTGATTCGGCCAGGATGTTGATAAAGATACTGTTGGCAAACTTACCCTACCCAATACTTCTCCCGTTCGCGTCGACATAATCCCCTGGTCCCAGTGGCGCTACTCCAGAAACTGGTGACTGGACATTGTCTCCCATTTCCAAGACGGAGTTTGTTTATATGGATGGAGGAGTTGAAATAACTTTTGTCAAGGGAGATGATGACAGGAATGACCAAATAAGACGTTGGGGGGCAGTGCTTTCCAGAAAGGAAGGATAGGCAGATAGCAATGGTCTACCAGCCCGGAAGCCAACGCGTGGAAGCCCAGATGACTTTACCGTCAGATCCAGCTGAGAAATAACTGCTCTTCAAAAGCGGAAAGGGTGGATCGACCTTTCTGGAAAACAAAAGACTCCTGATTATCAGGAGTCTTTTACCTGTGGGCCCGGCAGGATTCGGACCTGCGACCAAGCGATTATGAGTTGCATGGCTAATAAATACCTTAAATAAGATGAATCCGTGTCCTGAACCAATATTTTCTTCCGCCCGTAGATCTGACACCTTATAATTGCAGCAGACTTTTTTGGCGATTCGTGCCAACCCCTAGATTTGGCGAACATAATATAATAATACCGTTGAGCTACGATCTTTTTGTAACCGACCGAGGACTAGAACCCCGAACTGATTGATTTAAAGTTGACCAGAGAATCATATTTCCCCTATATATTGTGCATCTTCGTCTAGGTAGTACCGTATATGAGGGTAAAAACACACATATTTTCTATAGTTTCCATGTCTTCCATTCTGGTTGCTGTAAGGTTGCTGTAGTAAAAGAAGCCTCTTTATTTTCATATAAGGGAACTATTGAGAGGATGGATTGAGTCCTTCCTGAGCCGCAAGGCAATAGAGCTCAAGGAAGGTAGGCAGAGTAGATGAGCAGCGATGGCTCCAAAGTTCGCCCGTCGCGAAACTCATTGCCTGCTTCATGGAGAGATCAACGAAAAATTAATAATTCTGAAACTCCCTCTTGACTTCTTCTCAAAAATCAGTATGATGAAAATACTTCAGATGAAAATCATCCAGGAATAATTGCACTATTCTGAACGAACCAAACACACAACCAAGATCAAAGCCACGTTGCTTTTCTTTATAAATTGATCTTGTAACCTCATTGTCGAAAAGCGAAACTTCACAGGTTTCGCTTTTTATTATTCTAGAGAACGATTGGGCCTATAAAAACTACGAAGGCCTTATTTGATCCTTGCAAAGAAAGGGGTATAGTCTTCAGTTCCGAAAATAATCCCTGATTACTTTGCTGCAGTGCGCGTGATCTGCCTTTTTTGAGCAGTGTGTGTATCTGTTTTTTTGATGAAGGAGGAGAGAATGGACACCAGAAATTTATTCAACTATAGATTCAAAAAGATAGCAGCTAACATCCTGAGTATCTTTGCTGTTTTAGCGCTTGCGGTTCCTGCCACGGGAGGCGCATTTGCTGAGGATGGCTCTCCCTATTTGAGAGCATTCCCAGACCGCAACTCTGTCGATGGCGGGAACTGGCCACTGGGAGCGAGCGTACACATGGCGATTGACGATCCGAGTACTGGTTTGGGTACTGATTACCAACTGGATGCTACCGTAATCGTCTCACCATGGGATCCAAATGCTACCTACGTGGTATTCGACTTCCCCTTCGATCTGAAGATAGGGGATGTTGTGAGGCTCACGAGCGGCTCTTTGATTAGCGAGCATACTGTACCATTCCTCTCTATCACGACCGTAGATGCGGACAACGACATCGTTGCCGGCAAGGCAGACCCCGGTGTTCCCGTGCATGTGTTCTCAGGCCCGAACGCAAACGTGTATACGTTCGCAGACAACATAACAGGGGATTGGGTGGCGAACTTCACTGGGCAGCTCGACCTGATGCCGGGGACATCTGGCGGGGTCGATATGCAGGCATCGGATGGGGACTCGGCGATCTTCGACTGGTCCGTGCCCTTGCCGCCGCCCAGCCCGTGGTTCAAAGTCTTCCCCCAGTGGGAGTCTGTTGAGGCTTTGAACTGGCCGTCTGGGGAGGAGGTCACAGCAACGGTGACCCACCAGGACCTCTCGCAATGTGGAGAAACTGCGACATCGTCGGAAGCATTGGTCGCTGAAATCCAACTTCCGGAGGGATGCACCGTCGCGGCGGGAGATCTCGTCACCGTCTCTGGCGGCTTTATGACCAAAGAGCATACGGTCACAGCATTGGAGGTCACATGGTTCAATGTAGACGAGAACTGGGTTGGTGGTCTGGCAACACCCGGGCTGACTGTCGAGCTCTGGGTACATGGGGTCGAGACTTCGAACATCTTCACGTCAACAGACGGAGAATGGGACGTCGATCTGGACAATGTGGGCTATGACCTCGTGCCTGGCACGGGCGGCCGGGCCACTCAAGTGGACGGCGATGGCGACCGAACAGAGGTGGATTGGTCAGTTCCAGTGCCGCCCAACCCGCACTTCAACGTCTTCCATGAGTGGGATGCCCTCGAACTGTGGGGATGGCCGGATGGGACGGATGTGAATGTTGTGATTGACGATCCGGACACGTCTGGACTGCCTGACATCGACCAGACCTACACAATCGATGCCGACGAGGGCGACCCAAGCTTCCATGCCTGGATCAACGTTGGCGATTTCTACAATGTGGAACCCGGCGACATAGTCACACTGACGGGTCAGACGGGGAGCCGGACGCACACCGTTCATAATCTGGCCATTACCTCAGTGGATGTGGACTTGGACATTGTAGATGGGACCTCCGAGGGAGGCGAGACGGTGTACGTTTGGGCGGATGACGCAGGTGACAAGGTAGTCACGATTGAGAATTCCCCCTCTGAATGGCAAGCCGATTTCGCCCTGGTGTACGGTGACATCATCCACCTTGGTTCTTCGGGCCAGGCGGAGATCCGGGACGAGGAAGGGAATGCGACGGCAGTGAAATGGTACGTGCCTGTCCCATCGAATCCACATTTTACGATCTTCCCTGACTGGGAATGGTTTGACGGCCTTGACTGGCCGGAAGGAGCCGCAGTAACCATAATTGTTGGAGGCAAACCGGAATGCACGGTCGTAGCCGAAAATCCGGGAAATTTCTTCAATGGGCCTTTCCCCGCAGGATGTGATGTTGTGATCGGTGATACAGTCACTTTTACAAATGGAGAAACGATCCGGACCCACATCGTCCAAAACCTGGCGATCAGCGATGTAAACACGACAACCGACACCGTGACCGGGGTGGCTGACCCTGGCGCACAGTTACACGTGTGGGTACATGAATACCGCGATGAAGCGCATCAAGTGGACACAATTGCTGACGACTCTGGAAACTGGTCAGCTAATCTTGGAGCAAAAGGTCTTGATCTCACAGAAGGGGTGGGAGGTCGTGCACAGATCCTAGATGACGAGGGCAATGCCACGGAAATGGAATGGAGTGTGCCGACACCGCCCAACCCATGGCTCATTGCCTTCCCCGAGTATGACGCGGTCGAGGCCTGGGAGTGGCCAGATGGCGCGACGGTCTATCTGACCATCGATGACTTGACAACGCCTGACAACCCCGACTACGCTCAGAAAGGTGTGATGGACGTAACGACATGGGGCGATCCGCGCACGTATGTGCTATTTGAGTTCTCCTACAACCTGAAACCAGGAGATGTTGTGACGGTAACTGACCTTGAAATTGCGAGGACGCACGTAGTTCAGAACCTGTCGGTGACAGCGGTCGATGAGGTGGCCGAGACGGTAGCGGGGACGGCTGATACAGGCGCAGTCGTAGACGTTTGGCCGCATGGAGCCGATCCAATAGCTACGGTGAGTGTGCCCGCTGTGGAAGGAGCATGGACGGCCAAGTTCTTTGGCCTGTTTGACCTGGCACCAGGAGTGGGCGGCCGTTCACGCATTCTGGACAGTGAGGGCAACTACACAGCTGTAGATTGGGGCGTCCCCAACCCGCGATTTACGATTTTCCCAGAGTGGGAATGGATGGACGGATATGATTGGCCGGACGGGACGGTGTCGGTCAGTGTAGTTGGCAGGGAGGAGGCATGTTCAACCGAGAAGACCTCTTCGGGGGGCTTTTTCAACGGGGGTTTCCCGGATGGCTGTGATGTGATGGCGGGGGATGTGGTCACCTTCGACTACGGCACAATCCACCGTGAGCACACTGTCCGGAACTTGGCAATCACTTACGTGGATAAGATGTCGGATACTGTGACGGGCATCGCCGACTCATTTGCAGTGGTCAATGTCTGGCCGCACGAGACGGGACAGCAGGTGCAAGTGACCGCCGACCAATATGGTGATTGGCAGGCTAGTGTCGCACCCTACGACATCGTGCCCGGGTCAGCAGGCCGTTCGGAGATACGGGACGAAATCGGTAATGGCACAGCGGTGGATTGGAGTGTGCCCAACCCGCGAGTTGCTGTCTATCATGAGGCCGAATTCGTGATCGGATGGGACTGGCCCCACGGGTCGGGCGTCCACCTGACGATCGATGACCCGACGAATGGCGAGGGAATCGACTTCGAACAGAATGCCATCGTAGAACCAGCGCCTTTCGATCCGAACACTTGGTGGGCGAGGCTTGACTTTGCGGGGGTGTACGACGTCAAATCCGGGGACATTGTCGTGCTGACGGATGGGATTACCACCCGAGAACACATTGTCCTTCCTCTAACCGTGGGCGAAATCGACGGCGAGGTTGACACCGTGGCCGGTACTTCCTTTGCAGGCGCGAACGTCTATGTGCATCCATGGGACGCCGGATTTGATCCGATCGTGACTGACGAGTCCGGGAACTGGATGATGAACTTCACCGATCTATATGACCTCGTGCCGGGAACCTGGGGCGTAGCTGAGGTCTTTGATGACGCCAACAACTCGACGGCTATTGACTGGACCGTTCCTCTTCCAGTCCAAATCGACATCCTGCCGTGGAATGGAAAGAACCTGGTCCCTTGCAGGGCCACTGGGAATCTGCTGCAGGTCGCCGTTTTCAGCACGAGTACCTTCGACGCCACCGCGGTGAACCACGACACGATCCGTTTCGGGCAAACAGGGACGGAGGCAGAAGTTGTAACGGTCCATGACCGGCCGCTTCGCTACGCCCGGGATGTCAACCGCGATGGTCTGGTCGACATGGTTTATACCTTCCGCTTCAGCGATACCGGTTTCAGCTGCGCGGACGTACCCACCGGTCAACACAGTGTGATCGTTCAAGCAACACTGACCGGATGGATGGGTAATATCTTCCTGGAAGGGATGGACAATCTGACGCTTACCTCCGCTAAACAAAAGAAGACTGGTGATCGGGTTCTTTGCCGGTATGATGGATACGAATACCCGGCTGGAGTACCATTCTATATCGCTCACGGTTGGGGGTGGGGTAATCCAGAGGACTTTGGCGGATTAGGAAAAAATGCACCTGTTGGCTTGCCATATTTCTCACTGGAAGTTGATGGCATACCAGCCAGCCTAAGTTTTGTTGAGACTACTGCTGGACCTGATCCTAATTTTCTAACAAGGTCATTTGTTTACAACTTTCCGGAGGGGATGACAGGGACACATACCTTTACCTGTCATTGGGTTACTACTTGTGGTGATTCATGCAAGAACAAGAACGAACTTGTTGAAACCCACCTGCAAACAATGATCGTCAACTTTACCCCATAAACACTTGTATATCTCCAAAACATCGATCCCTCTCTTGACATCTAGTTGATCTGTTCTAAATATTTTCCAGGCACGGGAAGGCCAAAAACCTTCCCGTGTTTGTGTGCAATGCAGCCTAAAGATGACGCTGAACCTCAAGAAGCAAGGATACGGGTTGTATTTGTTCGATATATAAAAAGAAGAGCCCCATATTTGTGGGGCTCAGTTGAAATTTTTTTTTCTAACTTACGACTCGGTGATCCCTTTACGGATGGCATACAGGGCAGCCTGGGTGCGGTTGGCGAGATGCAGTTTATCCAGGATATTGCTGACATATTTTGCCACCGTGGATTCCTGGACGAACAACTTCAAACCAATTTCCTGGTTGCTCATTCCGCTGGAGATCAACCGCAGGGTCTCCAGTTCGCGCGGGGTGAGCGGTTCGGTGGTGTACATCAATTCGGTCGGATTATTCAGCTCGCGGATGACTCGCATGGCGATGGACGGGTACAGGGTCGCCTGCCCGAGCGCCACATCGCGGATGCCCTGGATTAACTGGGTATGGGTGGCGTCCTTTAACATGTAGCCTTGCGCGCCAAACTTGATGGCTTGATAGACCCGATCGTTATCGGCGAAACTTGTCAGCACCAGGATATGTGCGTCGGGAAGTTTTTCCTTGATGATGGGAATGGTTGCCAACCCATCCTGCCGGGGCATGACCAGGTCGAGCAGGATCACATCGGGACGGGATTCAGCCAGCATTTCTACGGCTTCAATCCCATCCTTGGCTTGCCCCACCACTTCGATATCATCTACAAAGGATAAGATGGCAGCCAGGCCTTCGCGGACAACTGCCTGGTCTTCCACAAGCAGAACACGGATTTTCTTCGCATTTTTCATGGATAATCCTTCCTCGCCAGACTTATTGCGGAACGACCAATGTTATCTTCGTTCCCTGTTCGGGTGTTGATGAAATTTTAAGATCGCCATTGATCCGTTTTGCCCGTTCCTTGATGTTTCCCAGGCCTCGGCCGCCGATCTTGACCTTTTCAGAATCAAAACCACATCCATTATCCACGATTTCCAGGAATATGGATTCCTTCCTTTGTTTCAGTTTCACCTGCACGCTCTTTGCGTTGGCATGTTTGAGGATGTTGTTTAAGGCTTCCTCGACAATATAATATACTTCGGTCTCTTTCTCCGGTGATAATACTATATCATTATCTGCGATGATCCGCGCTTGGATATCCGCCCGGCCTTCCACGGAAGCCAGGCGTTGATGCAGGGTGGAAACCAGGCCATCGCGTTCAATATTCACAGGGACGAGTTCATATAAGAACAAGCGCATTTCACGGAGCGCTTGGCGGGCATTCTCACTGATCCTCTCCACCATCCTTTTTTCGTCGACCGGGGCGCCGGATTCCAATCCCAGTTTGACCGCCTCGGTCAATGTCACCAGGCCACACAGTTTCTGGGTGATCGAATCGTGCAGGTCCTGGGCAAGACGGTGGCGTTCGGCCAGGGCAATATCGGATTTTCTTTGCCGGTCGGAAAAGATGAAGGATGCCAGCTCTTCTGTGACGAATCCCAATCGGGCAATTTCATCCGGGACAAAACCAGTCTCTTCCGACCTTGCCAGCATGAGCACGCCCATCAACTGTTCATTGGTCAGCAGCGGAAAAACTGCGATCGACAGATTGCCGAATTGCCCGCTCAGCCTGGAAAATGGCGTATTCTGATCCCTGTCGGAGACGATCAAAGGTTCTTTCTTCCCCTGCACCCATTGGGAGGCCGCCAGGGCGGAATTCAGGTTCGACAGGAGATTGCTGTCCTCCGCAAAATCGCCGTGTTTCGCCTTTAATGATAATTTTATTTTCTTGGAATCCGGATGGGACTCGGCGATGCAGATTGCCCCGCTTTCTGCACGGAAGGTGTAAGCGATCTGGAAGAGCACATCCCGGAAGAAATCATTCGAGGATTGCGAAGTATTTGCGGATTTAAAGAATGACCTCAACAGGCTGAACATTTCCTCGCGGGATCGCTGGCGGATCTCGATAGTGTCTTTACGATCCGTGATGTCCCGCAGGAAGATCACCTTCCCTTTTTCATGATCGAACTGGTTGATCCGCACGCTGATATGGTGCCATTCATTGTTCAGGTTGATACTGCCGCGAAATTCCTTTTCCTTCGTATCATTCGGACCGGAGATGCTGGTCCAGTTGGTCAAAATGGATTCGATCGAATTTCCAAAAGCCGAATGGGTTTGGATTCCGATCAACTGCTCGGCAGCCGGGTTTAATTCCAGGATCTTATCCTCATTGTCCAAAATGATGATGCCGTCATTGATGGAGTCAAACAGCTCCTCCCGCGTGATCAGGTTGGTCTGAGGGATTTTCAAATTGCTGTACAGAAGTGCCCCGCCAATGATGGTATATCCTGCCAGTAGCAGGTCAAATCCTGCCGAGGCTGGCTGGAGGCGGGTGATGCCAATGCAATCGAGTCCGATTCCAGCAAATATGGCAATATTTAAAGTGATCAACGGCCCCATCTTCAGGGGTTTGAGATTATTGGAAGAGGAGGAAAACGTGAGGATGGTGGAAGCGACCAGGATGCCGATGGAATATACCTGCATGATCCATCCCCAGGCATCGAGCGGGAGGATTCCTGCGATGTTCCGGGTTTCGATCCCTGAAGTCAATACGCCTGGCTTGGCTTGCATGGCAAACACTGCCAGGAGCAGGAGCGGTATGACGAATAGAACAATGAGGATGCGATAGGATAGTCGTTGGCTCTGGCTGATGTACCCCAGGACATAAGTAAGCACAAATGCCGGTAGAGTCCCAAGGACCAGGTTGGTGATGATCGAAACTATCGCGGTTGTCTGCGGTACGCTGGCCAGGGAAAGGGCAAATACAGAAATGGCACCCAGGCAAAGCCCTGCAGAATACACGATCGTGCTGGCGTACCCAATCCGTCTCTGCCGGCGGAGAGTAACCAGCAACACTCCTATTACGATGGCACAAACCGGGATCAGGGCTTGAAGGGCAATGGTCATGATCATGGACGGATCAGTTGGGTTTTTCCACGAAACCACTTAAGGTATGTGGCACGGATCGAGACTTAAGATTAAGACGGTTCAATTCCTTGTGGTAGAGCTGATCGGTTGTCTTAATTTTACCAGCCTTATCGAGCAGATTCCGTGCGGCGGGTAACCGACCCTGGGATAGATAGATTTCAACGATCTTCAGCGGGATGAATATCTCATCCGGCTGCGAGCGGAAAGCTTTTCGATACAGGAGGATGGCCTCCTCTAAACAACCCTGGTCAGTGGACATCCGGGCCGCCTCTATCTGATCATGAAAATTGGAGCCAATGGGAGTTTTCTGTTTTCTATTCCTGCTGGAAGGAAGGTCGAGAAAATCAACCACTTTGTGTCGAAATGCCCAGAAATCAGGAGCGAAGCGGGAAAATTGTCTGCCTTCTTTTTCGGTCAGCCAGAATATGGCTTTGATATTCCCTTCCACCAGGTATTCGCGATGCATGTTCAATGCCCGGTAGGCGTTGGAATAACCCCTCCCGCCTCCCCATCCAAGTCTGTTAATGAAATACACGGCATGAGTATGTTGCGGATGTCCAAGGAGATCAAGGGGGATGTCAAAATGTCCTTTGTCAACCCAATAAGAAATGGCAGGATGACCTGTCTCTTTCAGCTTCCCAGTCAGCATGCTTTGAACGGTTTCTTTGATTTTCTCTGAGCGATAGAACAGCAAGACCAGGCAGGGCCGCTCCCACTGAATTCCCATCGATAGCTCGTCAAAGACCAGGTCCACCCGATCGTCAAACCTGCCTGAATTGTTGACCTTTGCCATTCTCTTCTTCATTATCCTGTAAGGTCTTATGCGAGCCTATCGAAAAGATTATATCATGCTCCTTAAAGTTGACTTTTCGAGAGGTTCAGGGTCAATTTTCCGGAGTAGCATCTGCGCTGGGTCCTCCTGGATGGGTTGTCCGCACTTCCGTTGAAATCTCCATCCACTTCATCTAGTAAGAAAATCCCCTCTTCCGCAAGGAAAAGGGGGTTAAGGATGCAGGTTGAGTCTGCTTTGATTGATTTGATCGCGCTTATGATTATTTCTATCCCGCAGGGCTCAGAGCCCCTGTCGAAAATGCATTCATTCCTTCGGGATAATCGTGACTTTGCGGGTTGGTTCTTCTCCCACCGATTGGGTGCTCACGCTCGGATGATCGCGCAGTTCCAGGTGGATGATGCGCCGGTCGCTGGCGGGCATCGGTTCGAGCACCTGGCGCCTGCCTGCTTTCATGGCCTGGTCCGCCATTCGCTGGGCCATCTGCCGCAGCTGGTGTTCATGTCGCACCCGGTATCCCTGCACATCGATGACCACCTGGACCCAGTGTTCCACCTGTTTGCTTACGATCAGGTTGGCAATGTATTGCAGCGCATTCAGGATCTCCGCACGGCGGCCGATCAAAATTCCCAGGTCATCCCCCTGGATATCCACCAGTACGGGTCGCTGATTCTCCTCGTCGGGTTCGCCGTAGCGGACCTCGATATGCGCCTCGACATGCATTTTTTCCAGCAGGTCTGCAACGGTCTGGCGTGAAACGAACAACAGGTTGTCGTCCAGGACGCGGAAGGCCTCATCAGTTAATTCCTGCGATGATCCTTCTCCGTCGCTGCTGGCAGGGGGCAATGGGGTCTGAACGTTGTTTCCCTCCCTGGTTTCTCCACCGGTTAAGGTGGCTTTCACGGTCAGACGTACGCGCGCCTGCCGGCTGCCTACTCCAAAGAGACCCCGGCTGCCGCTATCCAGGATTTCCACGTCCACAGAATCCTTTGGCAGGCCAAGTTCGGTCAGCCCGGCCGCGACGGCTTCATCGACGGTTGGGGCGATTTTTTCAAGTGTGGTTCTCTCGTTCATTTATTCCTCGCTGGTGGAATGATTCCAGGCTTGTATCCCGGGATCAATGCCCGCCAGTTCACCTTCCCCAGCAGCGCATATTGGGCGATCCCGATCAGGTTCCCTGTGATGAAGTAAATGGAAAGACCGGAAGCAAAGGTGAGGGCAAAATATCCCAGCAGCAGCGGCATGTACAGTGCCATCATCTTATTCATCATGGCGCCCTGGTCATTCGGATTGGGGGAGGCCGGCATGGTCACCTTGGACTGCACGTACGTGGTGATCGCAACAACGATCGCCAGAAGCGGGACGCCCACCCCGAACATATAGACTCGCTCCGGCTGACCCAGGTTCATCCACAGAAACTGGCTGTTGAGCGGAACGAGGTCGGACAGGTGAAAGAATGGATACACCGTCCGGGTCAGGATAAGCAGCTGGCTGGGTGTGGCTGCCAGCGCCCGCATGATGCTCTGGTAGAGACCGAAGATGAGCGGGATTTGAACCAGGGATGGCAGGCAGGAGGCAAATGGGCTGATCCCAAGTTCCTTGTAGAGCTTCATCTGTTCCTGGGCCAGTTTTTCCTTGTCACCTTTATGCTTCTTCTGGATATCCTGCCATTGCTTGGATTGCTGAAACTCGGTCATCTTGGCGCTGGATTTTATCTGCGAGGCCATGAGCGGATGGGTGACCAGCCGGATCAGGATGGTGAACAGGATGATCGCGATGCCGAAGTTGCCTCCGATCAGTTTATAGATCAGCAGCAACACATTCGTAAAGGGGTTGACAATGATGGTTTCCCACATGGTTGTAATCCTTATTTAGCAGGTGTGAAGGACCACTTGATCGACCCACTTTGATCGAGGGCTACAAGCAGATTATCACCGTTTGTCGGCGCGACGAGGACCAATTCTCCCGCCAGACACGGGGTGGCGTTTATGATTCCAGGGACCGCCACCGGTCGCATGTTCTCGCCGGTATTGTCCATGAAATAGACATTTCCCGATTCTGTCCCAACGATGATGGTACTGTTGTTCACGATCGGAGAGCCGATGATGGTACCGTTCAGATCCTTGGTCCAAGCCTGCCCGCCTTCGGCCAACGGAATCGCGTAAAACTTTCCACCGGCATCCCCAACGTACAGGTTGGTTCCGTCCTGGGTAGGACCAGACCAGATCCAGGAGGAGGTGGAAACCTGGTGCAGGATCTCACCATTGAGGGCATTCAAAGTGATCAGCGCCCCGCCATAGGTGCCAACATACAGGGTGTTCTTTGGTCCCACCACCGGTGATCCGAGGATGGCGCCATCCACCGACTGCGCCCAGGTCTGCTTTCCCGTTTGAACATTCACCGCGTACACCTTGCGTCCCAGGGTGCCAAAATAGACATTCGTGCCGTCGGTAACCGGGCTGCCCCAGATTGCCTGGTCCGCCTTGAACGGTGCGGCCCATTTTGATTTTCCCGCGAATGTGACCGCATACAGGGAGTAATCTGCGTTGGCGGCATAGATCGTATCCTCGCTGACCAGGACTCCAGCGATCCAGCGATCCTTGGCCAGCTCAAAGCGCCAGTTTTCGGTGCCGGTCTGCGGGTTGAGGCTGTAGAGTTTGTGATCGAAACTCCCGACGATCAATTGCCCGTCCGGGGTGATTTTCGGTGTGGCAAAGAAGGGGGTGGCGGTGGCTGCTTTTGCCGGGAAACGCCAGACCTCTACACCGGTCTGCAGGTTTACCGCATACACGTGCGGACCGCCAGCGATGTAGGCGTACTCTGCGTCAGCAGTAATGCCGGGCCAGGAGGAGGCTGTCAGGCCAGTGGCACATCCGCCCAGCACCACTGCCAGGGCGAGAAGCGAACCAATCAGGATCAGGTATTTCTTCTTCATGGAGTTTCGGTTCTCCTAGTGAACGGGGTCGTAACCCCCGGGATTGAACGGGTTGCAACGCAACACGCGCCAGATCGCCAGTGCACCGCCTTTGAATACGCCATATTTATAAACCGCCTGGTATCCATAATGGGAACAGGACGGGTAGAAACGGCAGGTGTCGCCTGGCAGGGCTTTCGCAACGCTTGCCTGGTACAGCCGGATGAGGCTCAATACAACCAGGCGAGGCCAATTCCAGATCGTACCGGGCAGGTCGCGCAGACGAGGCTCGTCTGAATAATCGTTGGGCAGGTGCTCGAAGCTCATAGATTTACGAAAGAAGACCGGCGCGCTTCAATACTTCTGTCAATGCTTCGCGGGTTTGATGGACGTTCGCGCCAGACAACGGTGTTCGGGCGATCAGCAGCAGGTCGTGACCGGTTTGTGTGCCGGGGAGCAATTCATTCATTGCAACCCTCAACAAGCGCTTGGCTCGATTGCGTTTTACCGCATTCCCCACCGCAAGCCCCGCACTGACACCGACATGGATTTCCAATTCGCTTGCTTTAAGGACATACAGGACGAGCAACGGGTGGGCATAACTCTTGCCAGACCGCCGCACTCGTATGAAATCAGCCGGCCGTCTCAGGCGAAAGCCTTTTTTCACCTGTGTCCTGTCGTTTCAAGCAAGGGGGATTTCCGGCCGCGGTTACGATCTTCCTACCAGCGGACATGCTTGACATGCGCGTTGCTGCGCACGGTGAGGCGCATGCGGCCTTTCAGCCGGCGGCGCTTGAGCACCTGGCGGCCATCTGCGCTCGACATGCGCTGGCGGAAGCCATGCACGCGAACGCGCCTGCGGATCCGGGGTTGATAAGTACGCTTGGGCATCTACTTGCTCCGAAAAAAAGAGATAACTGCATCTTGCTTGAGTGCTTGATCCTTCAAGATACAGGGTTTAGCTTGTTTTCAGGTACCTGGCCTTGCTTAATTTCCTGAAAATAGGGACAGGATGGTTTTTCCGCCCGGGTTTTCAGGGACGGGTCGCAATTATACCCGAGGGGAGTGATTCGGTCAAAGGAAAATAGCCTCGAAGTTCTCCCGGCGAACCCCCCCGGACTCTCCTGTATCGCGGATTTAATCCTCTATATAGGCATACATGCCGCGATATCGTGCGGGCAGCTGCCTGGCAAGTCCTTCCATTATTGCACGCGTGCCATCCTTGAGGACCTCCCTTCGATCAGTCCCGGGCAGTATCGTGAACGGGATTCCCACCTTCACTTCAACCGGCATGCGGCGCCATTTTTTCAGGCCATTTTCGATCAGGCGGAATTCGCTCCCGGTGATGGTCAGCGAAACGATCGGC
>Ga0315295_10001808_pt1 | contig 18251 bp, 12 predicted proteins | sample YL17G14_0_MG_FD_204453 | JGI IMG/M metagenome (GOLD analysis project Ga0315295, IMG submission 204453) | Sediment microbial communities from Yellowstone Lake, YNP, Wyoming, USA - YL17G14_0 | ecosystem: Environmental > Aquatic > Freshwater > Lake > Sediment | place: USA: Wyoming | collected... | reverse complement strand
GGCCAGGCGGCCAGCCGCTCGAGGTGCGCCGGCCGGATGACCTCGGCGACAGCTTCGGCATGCAGTGGGCCCACACGATCCTGGACGAGACCCCCACCTCCTCCGCACGTCCCGCCCGAACTCAGAGGCCGGACGTGGACGCTGCGATCGTCGACCTGCCGCTCGCCGGCGGCGTGGCGACCGCGGGGACCATGCGCCTGGTCTTTCATCCTTCCGTGGATCCCGCCATCTCCATGGCCGCCCTCGCCGACCTCGCCGAGAAGATCGGCACCGCCGCGGGTCTGGGCACCTCTCTCGCCGACCTTCGACGCGAGGAGCACGAGCGGACCGCGCTCTACGGCGTGGCCCTCCAGCTGACCGGGCGCGCGGAGCTGCGCGAGCTCCTCGACCTCATCACGAAGCATGCCCGGGAGCTCCTGGGCGCCGAGCGGGCCGTCGCCTGCCTGGCGGACCCGCGCAGCGACGGCCACACCTACGACTGGACCAACCGCCTCGCGCTGGCCGACGACGGCAGCACGTGCCTCCTCGCCCACCCGGCCGACGAAGGCGCCGCGGACCGCCACAACCCGGCCTGCCCGATGCAGCCCGGCGGCCCGCGGGTCGCGGTCCTCGCCCGCCCGCTCCGCGGTGCGGACGGCTTCCTCGGCGAGCTGTGCGCCACGCGCACCACCGGCGTTCCGTTCACGGAGCGCGATCGGGAGCTCCTCGGCGCGCTGGCCGACATGGCCGCGATCGCCGTCGGCACGGCGCGCCTCCGCGAGGCCGAGCAGCAGTACACGATCGTGGCGGAGCGCGAGCGGATCGCCCGCGAGCTGCACGACAGCATCGCCCAGGTCCTGGGCGTCATCCACCTCCGCCTGCGCAGCCTCGAGCCCGAGGTCCGTGACGTCCCGGGCAACGGCGTGGCCACGGAGATCAGCGACCTCGCCGAGATCGCCGACGAGGCCTACAAGGACGTCCGCGAGGCGATCCTGGGCCTCCGGGAGTCGGTCACCTCGGCCGACGGGCTGGAAGGCGCCCTCGGCGAGTACCTCCGCAAGTTCTCGCGGCAGACGGGGATCAAGGCGACGCTCCACTGCAACGGCAGTGCGCGCCGGGCGCTCACCCCGCGGAGCGAGATCCAGCTCCTGCGCGTGGTCCAGGAAGCGCTCACCAACGTCCGCAAGCACGCCGGGGCGCGCCACGCGGCCGTCAGCCTCAACGCCGAGGACGGCGTCGTCATCCTGGACGTCGCCGACGACGGGAGCGGATTCGACCCCGGCCGCCTGGAGGAGGCGCTCGACCACGGCTTCGGCCTGGGGTCGATGCGCGAGCGGGTGGAGCTGATCGGGGGTACCCTCGCCGTGCATACTGCGCCGGGCAAGGGGACCCGCGTCGAGGTCCGGCTTGAGCAAGAGGAATCGCGTGCCGCACACGCCACCGTCCCTCCGCGTCCTGCTGGTTGACGACCAGCCGCTCTTCCGCAAGGCCCTCGCGGGACTCGTCAACGCCCAGCTCGACATGACCGTCGCCGGTGAGGCCGACAACGGGCTCGAGGCGCTCGAGCAGGTCCGCGCGCTGACCCCCGACGTCGTCGTCATGGACGTCAACATGCCGATCGCCGGCGGGGTCGACGGGGTGCGGGCCATCCGCGGGGCGGGCTTCGCCACGAAGATCGTCATGCTCACGATCTCGGAGGACGACGACGACCTCTTCGACGCCATCCGCGCCGGCGCGAACGGCTACCTCCTGAAGAACATCCGGCCCGAGGTCCTCTTCGACGACCTGCGCGGCGTCATGCGCGGCGAGGCCCCGATCGCCCCGGGGATCGCCCACAAGCTGCTCGACGCGCTCCGCGACGGGCCGCCCCGGCCGCACGCCCAGGCGGTGCCGCGCGACGGCGAGACGGCACTGACCCGGCGGGAGACCGAGATCCTCCAGCTCGTTGCCGGCGGGCTCTCGAACAAGGAGATCGCCGCGCAGCTGGTGATCACCGAGGGCACCGTCAAGAACCACGTCCACAACTCCCTCGAGAAGCTGCACCTCACGAACCGGACCCAGGCGGCCGCCTACACGGTGGCCCAGGGCCTGGGGTTCCCGTCGCGCCCTGCCCCGGAGCGGCAACCGGGGGAGTAGCCGCGGCCGCATCCGCATCCGCGCCCTCCTTCGCGACCGAATACCGGCCTGGCCGGTCAGCGCGCCCTCCGCCGAGCGTGGAAACGCAGCCGACCCGCGGGTTCGCCGCATCTCGGAGCGTGCCGGGGCCCATTCCTACCGTCCCAGCCGGTAACGTGTGCCGGAGGCCGTACCGGGGAGTGGCCGCGCTCCCCGCCCCGCCGCCTCGCCGGCCGCGGCCACGGAGCCGCGCCCAGCGGAGCCGCGACCTCCTCCGCGGCCGCCTCCGCATCCGCGCCCTCCTCCGCGCGGACCACGCTCGATTCGATGCCCGTGTCCGCATCGTGAGGGCATCACGGGCGCGAGCGGGCGCGGGAGGGCGATCGGGGCGGCAACGCGGCGCGGAGCGGGGTCGCGATGATGCGCGCTTGATGCCGCCACGGGCATCACTTGGAGGGGGCATGTGCGAGCCGCGTCGCGGGGCGTCGCGGGGCGTCGCGGGGCGGCGCCGCTCCCCACCCGCGCGGTGCCGTTCGATAGACGAGGCAGCCCCTGATTTGTGCCGACGGGCGGATGGCGACGGCGGGCGCCACTCGGTAGCATCGCGCCGAGCGAGCCCTGCCTGGGCTGGCCCGTTCGCAGGAGCCCGACGCCCATGTCGGACCCGGTCAAGGTCCTCGTCCTGTACGACCACCCGCTCCTCGGCGAGGGGCTGGGCGCCCTCATGGCGTCCGTGCCCGAGCTCGAAGTGGAGCGCGTCGCCATGGGCGATCCGGACGCCATGGCGCGGGCGATCGCCAGCGACGCCGACGTCGTGATCCTCGAGGAGGGCGGCCCGGTCGGCCTCGTCGACCTGCTCCGCGAAAGCCGCTGCCGGGCCATCGTGGACGTCAGCATCAGCAGCTCGCAGGCCTGGACGATCCGCCGCGAAGTGATCTCGCCGGACCCCGACTCACTGATCGACCGGATCATCTCCGCCTGTCTCGGCGCCCGCCGGGCCATCGCGCCGCCGCCCGCTGGCGGGTCGTCGGCGACCCAGGCGACCCCCGTCGTCGCTCCCGCCGCCGGCTGAGACGCCGGTCGAGACCCCGGGCGCGCAACGCCCTCGCGGCCGAAGGTACGATGTCCGGCATGCCAGATCCGACTGTGCTGCGCCCCTCCCCTCTCGCCGTGCCCATCGGACGCCGCCGGGCCCTGGTCGTCATCGGCTCGTCGGTCGCCGGGATGGTGCTTCTGGACGGCTGCGGCTCCTCCGCCACGACGCCGGCGCCGCGCGGCTGGGTGGCGGCGGACGTGGATCCGGCCATGCTGGAGGTCGACAAGCCGGTGCCCGTGCGCTTCTCCGGCACCGTGGGAGGCTCTGCGGTGGCCGGCTCGGCGTGGCTGGTGCAGCACAGCTCCGGCGACCTGGTGGCCTTCGACCCGCGCTGCACCCACGCCCAGTGCGCCTACGACGCCACCGACGACGGCCGCTTCGCATGCCTCTGCCACGAAGCCTTCTTCGACTTCGACGGGAAGGTCCTCGCCGGGCCGCCGCCGCGCGCCCTCGACCGGTTCGGCGTGCGGGAGACCGATGGGCGGATCGAGCTGGAGGTCCCGGCCGACTTCTCGACCCCGCGCCCCAAGGACGCCTGACCGCCTGAGCGCCCGGCCGCCGAGGCCCGAGTCGCCGAAGAGCGTGGCGTCATTTCCGGGCTCGTACGACCGGCGGACGAGCTCCGCACCGAGCGACCGGCAATCGCGGTTGACGTTCGCGGCAGCGGGGCCGCGCGCTTCTTGCGTCCGAGTGAAGAACTCGTGGGTACGTAAGTGGCGGTGAAGCGCCGCGGCCCAGACTGTCGCGGTTGGCGGGTTCGTCGCGGGTCGCCAGATCGACAGTCGACGTTCTGCTGGTCATCGGCCTGCCGCCGAACACACCGCGAGGTCGATCGTGTCACTTCGGATCGCGCGTCACGCACGCCAGCGGATGCGCGCGCGGCATGTTCCCGAGGAGGTGGTGCGCGAGGTATGCGAGGATCCGGACGACACCTGCTCGAGCCCGGAGCGTCACGGCTTGGACCGCGAGGTTCGCTGGCGCCGATAGGATGGACGGGTGGTCAAGGTTGTCGTGGACCTGGCCGATGGCTCGATCGTCAGCGTGTGGACCACGCAGGTGAGACCGTGAAGACGAGATACGACCGCAAGGACGACGTGGCCTACGTCGAGTTCTCCTCCGCCGACTCTGCGCGGCAGGTCGCCATCGATGACGCGACGATCATCGACTACGCAGCCGATGGCTCGGTGGTCGGCGTCGAGTTCATTTCGCCCTCGCGAGGCGTGAACCTGGCAGGCGTTCCGCGCGCCGCGGACATCGAACGAGAGGTTCGTCGCCTCGGCCTGCACATCCGACCGGCGCCGGCCGACGTCGCGCGGCCCGGCTGACGCGGGGCGACGTGGCGGCCCGCGCGGCCATGAAGATGCCATGAAGAGGGGCCCGCGGCGCTCCGTGTGATGCCCGGCGCCGCCGCGATCACAACAGGGGCTTGGCCGCGCCCGACGGACGTCCGATGAGCGGCCCGGCGGCCATCCCGAGCGCAATCCCGCCCATGACCGCCGCGTAGCTGCGGACCTGCGGCATGTCCCAGAAGCCGCAGACGAGGCACGTGACCGCCGCCGCGATGAGGTACGGCGCCATGGTGTGCCGGCCCAGCCACACCCTCCAGGCGGAGTAGAGGATCACCGTCGCGTTCGTGATGCCGAGGGGGAGACCGCCTTCCGCGAAGCCGTGCAGCAGGACGTTGTGGCTGTAGACCACATTCCGCGTGGCGAAGTCGCCGAACCGCTCCAGGCTGCGCCAGCCGCCACCCACAAGCGGGCTCGCGATGGTGATCGCGACCGCCGCGATCCACGTGTTCACCCGGTCGACGTCGCTGCCGGCGCCGCCGCTGATGGCCGCGACGATCGCGTCGAGGTTCGTACCGTAGCGCACGGCGACGAGGGCCACGAACGCGACTGCGCCGACCCCGAAGCCGGCGATCGCGAGGCGCCGGTCCACCCGCCCCGTCGCGAGCACGGCGAGCGCCGCCCCCACGCCGATGGCGATGAGCGGGCCGCGGGACCAGGTGAGGATCATCGCCACGAGCGCGAGCCCGATGACCCCGAAGGCGAGCCAGCGCCCGTATCGGAGCGCGGCCGCGACCGCGAACGGTAGCGAGATCGCCAGCCCCATCGCCGTCGGGGTCGGGTAGCCGAGCCCGGCGAGGCGGCCGTTGATGATGCCCGGGAACGTGATGAGCTCCACGCCGGGGACGCCGATCCAGGCGGCGAGGGCAAGGACGCATCCGACCACGGTTGTCGCGAGGACGACGTTCGTGAGCGTCTGGTCCCGACCCGCCACGAGGTGGGACGCGGCGACCCAGGCCGCCATCATCGCCATCGGGCCGCCGGCCAGCCAGTGCAGGCCGGAATCGAGGAACGCCGGATCCCCACCCACGGCGAGGGAGCCGGTCTGCGCCGTGTACGCGTAGAGGGCGGTCGCCGCGATACCCGCCGCGACGACCCACCACGGCGGAGCCTGCCGGGTGGCGCGGCCGACGCGGCCGAGGCGCGGCCCGAGCACGAACCGGTCGAGGAGGACTCTCGCCGCGGCGCCGTAGATCGGCACGACGCGGAGGACCTCGCCGGCGATCGGGTCGATCGAGCCGCCGAGGAACGGGACGACCGCGACGGTGAGGAGGAGCCCGAGCCACGGCGACAGGAGGCCGAGCGCGAGACCCGTGATGACCCAGGCGGGAATCGCCACCGGCGCCAGCGCGGGGAGATGGGCGAGCAGCCAGCACGTCGCCGCGATCGACGCCAGTCCGGAGCCCCAGCCGGCGAGCCCGCCGTCGAGCCCCGTGGATGGCATCGCGGGCACCGGCGCGGGCGCACGGTCCGCCGGCGACGTCGGCCGCGATGCCGACGTCGTGGACCCAGCCGCCGCCACGGTCGGCCCGATTCCCGGCCGCTTCGCGCGGCTCGCCTTGCCCATCGGGCGCTGCTCCTCCCACCGGTCTCACCAAGGCGGGGAGATTGCCGCCTCGACTCAGGAGGCGAGAGCATACCGGCACGAGCACCCTGGCCGCGCCGGCGCTTCTGCGCACCATCGTCCGCCCGATACATGCCCGGATCGCGGTCACGGCCGCCGGCCTGTATCCATCTTCTACCCCCCGGCGGATAGGAAACGCAGGCCTCCGGAGCCGACCATTACCCGCGGTGGGGTGTGCCAGTCGGCGCGCCCATGTATTCAACGCGTCGCTACAGGTCGTACCAGCAGGTGCCACACATGTTCCGGGTCACGTCCCTGACCAAGATGGATGACAGGCAGCTCAACCGGCTCATCAAGCGGGTGCTGGCGCTTCTCGTCCTCGGCACGATCGCTTTCGTGGGCTTCTACGCGCTCGATCGCTGGCGCCCGGCCACGGAGCCGATCGTGGACCGGCGCCTTTCCGCGCTGGAGCAGGCCGTCCGCGACAAGCCGGAGGACATCGCGTCGCGCGGCCAGCTGGCCGACACGTACGTCGCCAAGGGCCTCTACGACGAGGCGATCGTCCAGTACAACCTGATCCTCAAGACCGACGAGGAAACGGAGCTCGCGACGTACGGCCGGGCCGGCGCCTACGTGGGCCTCGGGCAGCTGGACGCCGCCGCGAAGGACTACCAGGCCGTGGTCGACATCGCCAAGGGCGGCGAGATGGCCAACGTCGACCCGATGCTCCAGTCGGCCTACTACAGCCTGGGTTCGATCGCGATGCAACAGGGAAGGCCCGCCGAGGCCATCCCCTTCCTCGAGAAGGCCCTCGCGATCAAGCGCTCGGACGCTGACGCGCTCTACCTGATCGGGACGGCGTACGTGGCGACCGGCGAAACCGACAAGGCCGAGGTCACCCTCCGGGCCGCGGTCGCCTTCGTGCCGATCGGCTGGAGCGAGCCCTACGTCGCCCTCGCCGACGGCTTCACGAAGGCCGGCGAGACCGCGATGGCCGAGTGGGCCGGCGCGATGGCCGACCTGGCCGCCGGCAAACCGGAGCTTGCCGAGCCGCGCCTCCTGGCGATCGTCGAGGGCGACGCGGCCGTGGACGCCGCGATTGGCCTCGGCCTCCTGTCCGAGATGAAGGGCGACAGCGCCTCGGCCGCCGGGTGGTACGGCAAGGCCCTCGCGACAAACCCGGACAACGCGGCCGCCCGCCTCGGGATGAGCCGGGTGGGCGCCAGCGCCAGCGCGCTGCCGGCCCTGCCGACGCCGGGCGCGCCCGGCGGGGGGAACAACTGATGACCGCCGCGATGACCGCCGACGGGCTCCCGATCCCGGCCGTCGACGAGACCCCACTCCCGCCTGAGACCGTCGACGGCGAGCCCGAGGAGCAGCCCCGGCGGCGGGGGAGAGCCATCGTCGCGCTCCTCCTCCTGGGCCTGCTGGCGATGCTGGCCACGATCGCCATCTGGTACCTGATCTTCCGCCAGCCGATCCCGGTGCCGCTCCCGATCATCCCCGAGTCGCAGGTTCCCATCTACGCGACGGCCGTCTATGGGGCCCAGCGCCCCTCCGGCGTGGCGGTCAGCCCGTCGGGTGACCGGATCTACGCCACGCAGTCCGAGGGCGACCGCATCGGGATCGTCTTCGACGCCGGGGGCAACAAGATCGGCACGATGGCGCCGCCGGAGACGACCGGCACGGACCACGTGCCCGTCTACATGGCAGTGGATCCCCTCACGAGCGAGGTCTACGTCTCCGACCGCTTGGCCGGGACGGTCTACATCTACGACCGTGACGGAGCCTACCAGCGCGAGTTCACGCTCGCGATCCCGCGCCCGGGCTGGCAGCCCCTGGGGCTCGCCTTCGACAAGGCCGGCAACCTCTACGTCACCGACCTGTCCGGCCCGTACCAGAAGGTCCTCGTGATCGATCGGACCGCGAACGTCGTCCGCACCCTGGGCGAAACGGAGAAGCTCAACTTCCCGAACGGTGTCGGCGTCGACGGGGACGGCAACGTCTTCGTCACGGACAGCAACAACGGCCGCCTGATCATGTTCGATGCCCAGGGCACGGTGCGCGGCCAGATCGGCCGCGGCTCCGGCCAGGGCAACCTCGGGCTGCCGCGGGGGCTGGCCGTCGATGGCAACGGCCGGGTGTTCGTCGCCGACGCGAGCGGCCAGGGCGTCTTCATCTACCGGGCCCCGAGCGGCGACAGCCGCCGGCTCGACTACCTCGGTTTCATCGGCGGCCAGGGGGCCGCTGATGGACAGTTCCAGTACCCCAACAGCGTCGCGATCGACGCGCGCGGTCGCGTGTACGTGGCGGACACGTTCAACGACCGCGTGCAGGTCTGGAGCTACTGAGACTCCTGGCAACACGGAAAGGGAGGTGACATTCGGCCCACTGCTCGCCGCCGATCGTGGCGGCCCATTTATCGAAAGATTCGCAGAGTCAGAAAGGAGGTGAGGACAGTGAGGCGATGGACACTCCTGCTTGCAGGAGCCGCGCTCTGGCTGTTCCTTGCCGCGATTCCTGCCTTGGCGGATGGTGGACCCCACAAGTTCGCGGCGAACAACGGAACGTCGACCCTCACGGCCGACGGCTGCGCCGGATGTCACCGGGCCCACACCGCACAGGGTCCCCTGCTGCTCGCCGCCTCCGACGAGGAGGCGCTCTGCCTGACATGCCACGGCACGGCAGGCACGGGCGCCACGGTCAACGTCGAGGACGGCGTCCAGTACAGCGTCGCCAACAACGGCACGTACGGCGGCGACAGCGGACCGATCGCCGGCGCCCTCCGGGGCGGCGGCTTTGTCAACGCGCGGATCAGCAGCAGCACCAACATCACGCGGCTGCCTGCCCCGCGCGACAAAGAGCGCGGCATCCCCGGCACCCAACTCGCGACGACCTTCTCCAGCGAGGTGAAGGTTCTCGGGACCGGCTCCGGCGTGACGTCCGCGCACCTATTGGTGGGTGCTGCGGGCATCACGGAGACGGGCGTCGCGTGGGGCAACGGGACCGCCAACAGCGGCGTCGGCCAAAAGGTGACGCTCGGCTGCGCTTCGTGCCACAACCCGCACGGGAATGGCGCGTATCGCATCCTCGTCCCGATCCCCAGCCCGCCTGAAGCCACCGCCGGCACTTTTGTTGATGCCGGGCAGGCGATCTACGTCAACGAGGTCCGCCCCGACCCGACGACCGGGACCGCGGCCCAGAAGACCCGGAACTACACGGTCCAGTGGGGCGCCACCCTCGAAGACGTGATCGGGGCCACGGCCTACAACGGCGTTACCCCAAGCGACACGCTGGGCGACTACTGGCGTATCAATCAGCCGTACAACGTCGTGCCGCAGTGGACCGGCGTAGTGGCTGACGCCATCACGAACCCCGCGGACCTGTACTCCGGCGACATGCCGGAGTTCATTCCGCCGGTTGGGGCCATCACGACTTCGAACCCCCGCACCGCCGCGCAGTTGGGCCTCACTGGGGCCGCTTCAGTGGCGGCGGGTCAGTCCGCCCGCTGGCGGCAGCAGATGACTGCCTGGTGCAGCACCTGCCACACCAGGTACAACACCCAGCAGGCGGCAGCCGGCAGCCTGAGCACCACCTCCCCGTTCCCTGACACTCGGGTCACGACGACCAACCCGGCCGACAACACGTCGGAGTACCTCCCAGGTGGCTTCGGCAACGGCCGCCCGTACGTGTCGCCAGCCGGCTCGTTCGACACGGACAGCGGCGACGCCATCTACAAGTACCGCCACGGGACTCAGAACCGCCAGTGCACCATCTGCCACGTGGCGCACGGGTCCAACGCGAAGATGCCCGAGCAGTACTCGGGCGCCTACCCGTATCCCGATGCGACGGGTGGTACCGCTGCAATCACAAGCGGATCGAGCCGCCTCCTCAAGGTCGACAACCGCGGGACGTGCCAGCAGTGCCACGACCCGACGGGGACGATCACGTGGAACAGCGCTCCAATCATCCACTAGTTGAGACTACGGTGGCCGCCGTCCGCGGCGGCCACCGGCTCACCCCAACCGATGTAGCGAGCGTCATACGAAGCGGATGAACGGCTCCTTCGCGGCTCGCCTCCGGACCACCGGGTCCCGGAGGTTCGCCGCTGTTGCGCTCGTCGCTGCGCCCGTCCTGACGGGCGCCTGGCTGTTTGCAGCCGCGCTCCCGGCGCTGGCGGATGGCGGCCCCCACATCAAGGACGCGAACTCGGGCGTCAGCACGCTGACGGCCGACTCGTGTGCCGGATGTCACCGGGCCCACACCGCGCAGGGCGAGATGCTCCTCGCCGCCCCCAACGAAGAGGCCCTCTGCCTGACGTGCCACGGCGCGGCGGGCACGGGCGCCACCACGGATGTCATGACCGGCATCCAGTACGTCCCCGGCACGAGCGGCACCGTCCGCGGGGCCGCCCCGCTGGGCGCCCTCCGCAGCGGAGGCTTCGACCAGGCCCGGATCGCCAGCGGCACGCCCGCCAGGGTGTTCCAGTCGGGGACGGCCCTCAACGTGTGGGCCAAGGTTTCCGTCAATCCAGCAGCGGCGGACGTGACATCCGCCCACCTGAACCTGGCAGACATCAACGGACTGACCGCCCCGGCCGTGGCCTGGGGCAACGACGGGCAGAACACCGGGCCGGGTCCCGCCGTCTCGATGAGCTGTGCGTCGTGCCACAACCCGCACGGGAACGGCCAGTACCGCATCCTCAACCCGATCCCCAAGCCGACCGAAGCGACGGCCGGGACCTTCGTCGCGGTGGGGGCATCCGGCGTGTCTGTCACGGACGCGGCCAACCCGACCAACGCCACCCGCAACTACACCGTGATACAGGTCAAGGGAACGCAGAACTCCCCTGGGACCTTCTGGCTTTACGCGAGCCAGGTCACGACCGGCCCTACGACCGGCGACTACTGGCACGTCAGCGTGCCGTGGAATCCCGGTGGGGCGGCTGCCATTTCGGATGCCCCAAACGGGAATCCGAGCGGCCCCACACCGTTCAACACGCAGATTGAAACCTGGTGCTCGGCGTGCCACACGCGGTACCACGCCGAGCCCTTCAGTCAGAGCGAGAACTCCGGTGACAACCTCTTTGCGTACCGGCACCAGACCGCAGGCCGGACGGCCTGCACGACGTGTCACGTCGCGCACGGCTCGAATGCCCGCATGGAAGGCACCTACTCCCTGTCGCAGCCGTTCCCGAACGGGGCGGCTCCGAGCTACACGATCGGCAGCGCGACCACCGGCGACAGCCGGCTGCTGAAGGTCGACAACCGCGGCACCTGCCAGCTATGCCACGACCCGACGGACACGGTCGGGCGAGGCACCTACACGGGGCCTGACCCGACACCAGGCGTCCCCTGATCCGCACCACATAGAGAGTCCCGGTGGTCGCGACACGCGGCCACCGGGGCCCAGAGGCTGACAATCGACGATGAACCAGAACACGCGTCCCCACCGTCACCGCGCCGGCCCCCTCTTCGGGGCCCTGCTTCTCGTGGTCACGGGCGCCCTGGCCTTCACGCCGGTCGTCCCCCGCGTCGGGGCCATCGATCCGACGCCCGATCCGGCGCCCGCGCCGGCCCACCTGACGCTCACCAAGTCGGTCGACAACACCCGCGGGGGGACGGCCGCCGCGACCGACTGGACCCTGAGCGCGACCGGGCCGACGACGATCTCGGGGCCCACCGGTGACTCCGGCATCACGAACGCCGCGGTCGACGCCGGGACGTACACCCTCGCCGAGTCGGGCGGCCCGACTGGCTACAGCGCGGAAGCCTGGATTTGCACGGGGGGGACGCTCACGGGAAGCAGCCTCGTCCTCACCGCCGGCGAGACCGCGAGCTGCTCGATCACGAACACGTTCGTCCCGCCCGATCCGACGCCGACCCCGGCTCCGGATCCGACGCCCACGCCGACGCCCGATCCGACGCCGACCCCGACGCCTGAGGCCGTGCGGGGGTACCTGAGCATGTCGGCCGACGCCCCCACGGAGGGGCGCCGCCGCGTGGACCCGGGAAGCGTCGTCACCGTGCACCTTGCCGCCCGCGTCCTCGACGATGCGAAGGACGTGCGCGTGGTCGCCGTCATCCCCGACGGCTGGAGCGTCGCGGGAGCGGCCGGCGGGACCGTCGATCGCAACACCGGGACCGTCACGTGGGGCGAGGGCGACCTCGAGGCAGGCGCGCGCGTCACCGAGATCGTCCGCCTCCGCGCGCCCGGTCGGTCACCCCAGGGCCGGCCCGCCTTCGACACGGTGCTGGAGGCCCAGCTCGAGCACGCCGACATCGTCATCGACTCCGCGACGGTCCGCCTGCGCGTGGCCCCGGAGATCATCGTGGAGCACGTGACCTTCGCCCGGGTCGACGATCCCAGGCAGACCCCGTCGTACCTGGAGTTGGATGCGGCGCTCGACGAGATCGGCCAGTACGACACGTTCCGGATCCGCTTCCAGGTCCGCAACGCGGACCTCGTGGCCAGCCGACTCACGCCGGGTCTCCAGTACCGCCTCGCGGGGGCTTGGGGCTTCGCCGACGTGCCCCCGGAGGACGTGGATCCGGACGGCCCCTTCTACCTGTACACGGAGTGGCGGCCGGTGGCCGGCGGGCGCGGGACGCTCCCCGGCCCTTCGACGGAGACGATCGCCGCCACGGATCTCCGCGAGCACGACAGGGACGACGACACGCAGGAGCCGGCCCCGGGTAAGCGGCTGATGGGCGCCGACGATGTGCCCGTCGTCTCGCTCGAGGGCGACTCCTACACCGAGGTCGAGTTCACGGTCCATGCGACCATCGACCTCCCGTTCGAGCAGGTCTTCGACTTCCGGCTGGTCGACGGCGGCCGGCCGATCTCCGGCGCGGCCGTCGCGGTCGTCCGAAGCGGCCCCCAGCCGCCCGCGAACCTCTCTCCCGGCCAGCGGAACGGGATCTACGTCGGCCCGCCGGTCGACGCCAAGCCGGCGGCCGTAAGCGAGGTCGACTTCCCGCTGGTGACGCCCAACTTCGTCGCCGCGGTCTGGCCGGAGTCGAACGCGACCCCGCGCTATCGGCTGGCGATCGCCGTCCCGACGGGACCGTTGGCGCAGTACCCGCTGAACGGAACGTTCACGTCGGCACACACTCCGGACGTCTCCCTCGTGTCGGACACGTGCGCGATCTGTCATCGGGCGCACGTCGCCCAGGGCACGAACCTGCTCGCCAAGGCCGCGCCGCAGGCGACAATGTGCTTCACCTGCCACAACAGCACCGGCACCGGGTCAGACCTCAAGACGCAGACGCAGTACACGGATGCCGCCGTTCCGGCAAACAACGCGGCGTCGCGCAGCTACTACCGCCACGACGCCGTCACCGCTCCGGTGGCTCCGTTCGGGCATTCGCTGGCGCAGAACAACGAGTTCGGCGGCGTCTCGAACCGACACAGCGAGTGCGCGGACTGCCACAACTCCCACAACGCCACGGCTGCCGTCTCGACACAGACCACCACGGGGTGGACCGTGGCCGGTCAGAACGTCGCCGTTTCCGGGGTCTCCGTCGCCAACGGGGCGGCCGGCACCGCGCCGACCTACACGTTCCTCGACGGGTCGGTCGGCTCCCCGCCGACGCGCGAGTACCAGATCTGCTTCAAGTGCCATTCCGGGTTCACGGTCCAGCCGTCGAACACGGGGCAGCCGCCGTCCCGCATGGCGCTGGACAAGGGCATCGAGCTGAACCCGAACAATGCGTCCTTCCACCCCGTCGAGGCTGCCGGGACGAACCCGAACACGACGATCATGAACAGCAACCTGAGCGGGACGTCGCCACACAAGCAGTGGAACTTCACGACGACCAGCACGATCCGCTGCGTCAATTGCCACGGCGACCCGCGCAAATACAACGCGACCCTTCCGATTGCCGGCGGTCTGGCCACCGCGGCCGGCGACGACCTAGCCCCGCACACGAGCCAATACCGCGGGATCCTGATCCAGAACTACCGAGACGGGCGCTACGTCGCCGGTTCAACGCTCCCGGGCAACCAGGGGCTGAAGCCCAATGGCGAGGCCTATGTCGCCGCCGACTTCGCGCTGTGCCTGGTGTGCCACGCAGAGGAGCCGTTCACGAACACCAACTCGACGCTGACGAACTTCAGGAGGCACTTCCTGCACGTATCGGACATGCCGACGGAGGGCAGCGGTGGCCTCGACATCGACGTGGCGGGCGCCGGTACAGGCAACGCGATCTGCTCGGAGTGCCACTTCCGCGTCCACTCCACGGCACTCCGGACCGGAACGCAGAACGCTTACGCGAGGCTCGTGAACTTTGCGCCGAACGTGGGGGGATCGATCTCGTTCACGCCGAAGGGGGCCGGCAATGGCAGCTGCACCCTTATCTGCCACGGGAAGGACCACAACGGCAAGGACTACTGAGCTTGGCTGGGGGCACACCCCCCGGCCACGACGAGAAGTGCCGGCAACGGCCAGCCCACAGCCCACCAACGACAACCCCAGCGGCGGCCGCGCCGAGGCTCCGCACCGCGGCGTCGTTTTCGGCAGAAGTCGCCCGGGTGACCAATGAGTAGGCGAAACGCGGGGCTGACCGGGCGCAGTTGAGCGTGGTCGGCCGAGTGGTTTCGGCATCCGTCGGCCTGGACCGGCAGGTGCCGATCCCGCCGTGTCGGACAGCGGCCCAGTGGCTCCAGGGACGACTTCTGCCGATCCGCGACGCAGTGTGAGCGCGGGCGAGCACGCCTGGCGCCGCGCCGTCCCGCTGGTGACACGGCCGTCGCGCGGGCGCGGGCGGACGGGCGCCCGCGTGACCCGGGCCGCCGGCGGCCCCCCTCTACCCATCGGTACATCGCCGCCGCCCCCTCCCTATCTCCCGAACCCATGCGCGGTCGCGCATTTGTGCCGCCCGGCGGATGGGATCGCGGGGCCGCGAACCCGACACTTCGTCGCAGGTGTGATGGACCGGGCACGAACCCGGTGCGCAACGAGGGCAACCGGATATGGAAGCAGCACGAGCGCGCGCCCGGTGGGCGCGCCCGGCGGGAGCGGCGCGATGAGCGCGCAGACCGCCGCAGGCAAGGCGACGAGCCCCGAGAAGATGGAGCGCGAGCTCCTGGGGCGCCTCGGCCTGGACCCGTCCGCCACCCCCGAGGACGTGAGCTCCGCCCACAAGACGGTCTCCGCGTACCTCGCCGCGGCGCCCCGCGACCTCCGCTCCTGGGCCCGGGCCCAGGCCGCGGGAGCCGACGAGGCGTACGCACTTCTTACGGACCCGGCCGCGCTCGCTCGTGCCGTCGCCCTCGTCGGCGCAGGCGCACGGTCGGCCGTCCTTCCCGGTGGGCCGGCGACACCTCCGGCCCACCGGGATTCCCTTGGGCCGGCTGCCGTCGCGGTGCCCCCCGCCGCGACGGCTGCTCCGGCCCCTGCCAAGCCTCGCCTCGACGAGAATGGACGCCGGATCGTCAGCGACGACGAGATCGACGCGCTCCTCGCCCAGGTGGATCCAACCGCCCGCCGCGAGGTCGTGGGAACCGCCGCCGAGCGGGCGGCCTCCGCCGCCGCGTCCGGCGCTCCCCGGACCAGTGCCCTCGGCGGCCTCTTCGCCTCGAAGGGCTTCCGCAACCTGGCCCTGGTCGGCGCGACCGTCGCCGCCATCGCGATCGTCGCCGTCGTCGGCTACGGCTTCGGGGGTGCCTCCGGCGCCCAGGGCATCGGCAACAGCCCGGGCCCGGCCGCCAGCGCGGCGCCCAGCGCCCCGGTCCTGGACCAGGCGAAGGTCGCCGATCTGATGGGCAAGATCCAGGCCAACCCGAAGGACGCCGACTCCCTGATGTCGCTCGGCGACGAGTACTACAAGGTCGGCGACTTCACGACCGCGGCCAGCTGGTTCACCAAGGTCACGAAGCTGGAGCCGACGAACGTGCGCGGCTTCCTGGCCCTGGGCGCCACCGCCTTCAACGAGGGCGACATGGACGCCGCCGAGGTGGCCTGGCGGAAGGCGCTCGACATCGACGAGAAGAACGTCGAGGCGCACTACGACCTCGGCTTCCTGTACTTCAACCGCCAGCCGCCCGACATGGCGGCCGTTCAGCTCCACTGGAACCGCGTGGTGGAGCTCGATCCCGAGAGCCAGATCGCGCAGACGGTGAAGGCCCACCTCGGCGCCATCGCCAGCCTGGTCCCGGCCTCGCCCGCCCCCAGCGGCTCGCCCGCCCCCAGCGGCTCGCCCGCCGCATCGCCGGCCGGCAGCCCCACTCCTTCCGCCTCCGCGGCCACAACCCCGGCCCCCAGCACGGCGCCGTCCGGGAGCCCGCAGCCATGACCGTGGGGGCCGGGATCGGCCTCTTCGTCGCCTTCCTCGCCGGCGTCGTCTCGTTCGCCTCGCCGTGCTGCCTGCCGCTCGTGCCCGCCTACATCGGGTACATGGTGGGCGCCACCGGCGAGGCCGACCGCCGCCGGAGCTTCTTCCATGGCCTGGCCTTCGTCGCCGGCTTCACCCTCGTCTTCGTGGCCTTCTGGGCCTCCATCGGGGCGATCGGCTACGCCCTCGCCGACAACGCGAAGTACCTCCGGATGTTCGGCGGGGCGATCCTCATCGTCTTCGGCCTCCAGGTCGCCGGCGTCATCAACCTGCGCGCCCTCTGGCGCGACACGCGCCCGATGCCGGCCTTCGGCGGCGCGGCCTTCAGCGGCGCGGCGATGGGCAGCGCAGCGCCCGGCGGCGCCATGACGGGCGGCGGCACGATGACGCTCGGCGGCGGCCGCGGCGCGGGCGCGACGATGGGCGCCCCCGGCTACGGTCGCTCGCTCCTCTTCGGCGTCGTCTTCGCCGCCGGCTGGAGCCCCTGCATCGGCCCGATCCTGGGCGGGATCATCGGCCTGGCCTCATCGACCGCCAGCGTGGCCCAGGGCACCGTCCTCCTCCTTGCCTACGCGGCCGGCCTCGCCGTGCCGTTCCTTGCCGTCGCGATGGGCGCGACGTGGGTCGCCCACCGGCTCGGCTGGGTCGGGCGCCACCACCGCGCCGTCTCGCTCGTGAGCGGGGCAATGCTCGTCGTGCTCGGCGTCCTCATGGTCACCAACCTGCTCGCGCGTCTCGCGGCGTTCACAGCGCCGCTCGGCGGCTGACGGAGGCGCACGAATGGCCCAGAACGCAACCACGCAGGAACTCGCGGGCGGCACGCTGCCGGCCCCCGGAGCCGCCGAGCGCATGAGTGGCGTGGACTCCGCGCTGGACAGGCTCTGGCACCTCCTCACCTCGATGAAGCTGGCCCTCGTCCTGATGCTCGCCTTCGCGGTGCTGACGCTGGTAGGGACGCTGGTCATCCAGGCGCCTCCCGGCGTGCTGGACGACCCGCAGGCGAAGGCCGGCTGGCTGGCCGAGATCCGCCCCCGCTTCGGCGGCTGGACGGACATCATGAACAGCCTGCAGGTCTTCACGATCTTCAGCTCGGTCTGGCTGCGGGCCATCGGCGCCCTGCTCGCCGCTTCCCTGGTGGCCTGCACCGTGCACCGCATCCCGGGCACCTGGCGGACGATGCGCCAGCCGCACGTGAACGTGGGGCCCGCCTTCTTCGAGCACGCGCCCCAGCACGAGGCGATGACCTTCCAGCGGAAGCTGGACGAGGTCCTTGCCGAGGCCGGGCAGGTCTTCAAGCGCCACCACTACCGGACGACCACGCAGGACGACGGCACCGTCCACCTCTACGCCGTCCGGAACAACTGGGCGCCCTGGGGGGGCCTGATCGCCCACGTCAGCATCGTGGTGATCCTGGCGGGCGCCATGGTCGGCTCCGTGGTCGGCTTCCGCGACTCGCAGTTCATGCTGGCCGAGGGCGCCACGTCGGCGATCCCGACCGTGGACGGGGCGACGATCACCCTCAACTCGTTCAAGGACACCTACAACACGACCACGGGCGCCCCGCTCGACTACGTGAGCGACGTGACCGTGACCCAGGACGGCCAGGTGGTCGTCCAGCAGCAGGTCCGGGTCAACGAGCCGCTCCGCTACAAGAGCATCTCGTTCTTCCAGGCCTTCTACGGACCGGCCGTCGTCGTCACCGTGAAGGACGCCGCCGGCACGACGATCTTCTCGGAGGGCGTCCCGCTGGCCTGGACCGCCAACAACGGCGGGAACAAGGTGGGCTCGTTCACCATCCCGGACCAGAACCTGACGGC
>Ga0315295_10001807_pt1 | contig 18265 bp, 15 predicted proteins | sample YL17G14_0_MG_FD_204453 | JGI IMG/M metagenome (GOLD analysis project Ga0315295, IMG submission 204453) | Sediment microbial communities from Yellowstone Lake, YNP, Wyoming, USA - YL17G14_0 | ecosystem: Environmental > Aquatic > Freshwater > Lake > Sediment | place: USA: Wyoming | collected... | reverse complement strand
GTTAATTCTCATACTGATCTTGGCAGGAGGCTATATCTTTTATGTCTTGGACCAGGGCAATTTCCATGCAATTACGGACGGTGAGGCATATCGCTCTGCTCAACTCAATCGGGATAAACTTGGATATTACATCAGAAGGTATAACATTAGAAGTATATTGAATCTGCGGGGTGAAAACCCTGATTCTGATTGGTATAGGGAAGAGTTAACAGTGAGTGTTGGAAATCGTATAAAACATTATGACATTGCCTTGTCGTCGACGAAAGGACCGGATGAAAATGACGTCAAACAACTGATGGAGGTTTTTAAGAACGCGCCGCGGCCCATTCTGATACACTGTAAGGCCGGCGCTGACAGGTCAGGGCTGGTCGCAGCGATGTGGAAGGTAGTTATTGATCAGGAACCAAAATCTCAAGCAGAAAAACAATTATCAATTTTCTACGGTCATCTTCCTTTAGGCGGAACATATGCTATGGATCAGTTTTTCGAAAAATGGCAACTATCATATTAGAGGATACACCCTGCTTGATTTTGGTTGTCGGCAATAATGCTGAAAAGATAAGAAAGGAGATCGGCCTATGTCAAAGATTAAGAAAATAACGGCAAGGGAAATTCTGGATTCGAGGGGTAATCCGACGGTGGAAGTTGATGTGAGGCTCGCTAACGGAATATTAGGCCGGGCTGCTATTCCCTCCGGGGCTTCTACAGGCAGCAAGGAAGCAGTGGAATTAAGGGATGGCGATAAGAGCCGCTATTTGGGGAAAGGAGTTTTAAAGGCTGTAAATAATGTTAATGAACTCATTGCCCCTAATGTGATCGGCAGAGACCCGAAGGAACAGAAAAGCATTGACTATCTCATGATTGATCTTGACGGGACAGAAAACAAGGCAAAATTGGGGGCTAATGCAATTTTAGGGGTTTCTCTTGCCGTCGCAAAAGCAGGTGCACAGGATGCGGGGGTGCCGATATTTATGTATCTTGGTGGTGAAAAAGCGAGACGTATACCGGTCCCTTTCTTCAATATCCTCAACGGAGGCAAACATGCCGATAACAACGTTGATATTCAGGAATTCATGATCGCTCCAATTGGAGCGAAGTCTTTTAAAGAGGCCCTCAGAATGGGGGCTGAAACATACCACAATCTGAAAGCGGTTCTGAAATCAAAAGGATTAAATACATCCGTGGGAGATGAGGGCGGATTTGCACCGAACCTTTCATCTAACGAAGAGGCTGTAAAAATCATCATTACCGCAATAGAAAAAGCAGGATATAAACCCGCGCAAGACATATCCATTGTGTTAGACCCTGCCGCAAGTGAGTTTTACCAGGATGGGAATTATATTTTAAAAGCTGACAAGAGCAAATTGTCTTCAGAAGAAATGGTCAAGTATTATGCAAACTTAATTTCGAAATATCCTATCATCTGCATTGAAGACGGGCTCGCAGAGGACGACTGGGAGGGCTGGCAGATTCTTACGAAAGAATTGGGAGAGAATATTCAGCTTACCGGTGATGACATCTTTGTCACCAATCCCAGGATATTAGCAGAAGGCATAAAAAAGGGAATCGCCAATTCTATTCTTATTAAACTCAACCAGATCGGAACGCTGACGGAGACATTAGAGACAGTTGGAATGGCCAAGATGGCCGAATATACCTGTTTGTTTTCACACCGCTCCGGAGAAACGGAAGACTCATTTTTGGCCGATATAACGGTCGCTACAAATGCCGGGCAGCTCAAGACAGGCGCGCCGGCCCGCTCAGAAAGACTGGCGAAGTATAATCAATTGCTGAGGATTGAAGAGGAGTTGGGAGATAAAGCGGTTTTCAAGGGAGATTTACAGTGGTAAAAAGGGAGGACGCTATGTTTGAGATCGAAATACCGGGATTTGGGGCAGTAAAACTGGGGCATTTAGTATCCGACTTCACAGGAACTCTCTCTGTTGATGGTGTGCTTCTACCGGGAGTCAGAGGGCAGCTCAATGAGATAGCTAAGTTCATGAAGGTGCATATTCTGACTGCCGACACATTCGGCAAGGCAAGGGGAGAACTTGAAAGAATTGATTGTGAGGTACATATCCTGAAAGGGAAGGATCATGATGTACAGAAAGAGGAGTATGTCAAGAAGCTCGGCGCTGAGAAGGTTGTCGCCTTTGGAAACGGGAACAACGACAGGAAAATGCTCAAGGCGGCACGGATCGGTATTGCTGTTTCACAGGGGGAAGGCTGTGCAGTCGAGGCGATTATAGCCGCCAATATCCAGGTTACCAACGCAAATGTGGGGCTCGATCTGTTGCTGCATCCGAAAAGGTGCAAGGCAACGTTAAGATTTTAGGGATAATAATCGCAAGTAATGAACTATCTTGAGAAAGGAGTAAATCAATGAATAGGCAAGATCTGATTCTTTGGTTTAAAGATCTCAGGACAAAGGATATCCCACTGGTGGGCGGGAAATGTGCAAACCTCGGAGAAGTGTCAGGGATACTCGGCATACCTGTCCCCGACGGTTTTGCAGTCACCGCACATGCATATGGGGTTTTTCTAAAGAAAACCGGAGCAGACAAAAAAGTTGAATCACTTCTTTCTCAAATGGATGAATCCGACATGGAATCCCTGGAGGAAACCTCTAAGAAGCTACGCGCTTACATCGAAAGCCTCCCCATGCCGCCGGAGATAGAAAGAATAATTATAGACTCATTCGAAAAGCTCTGTGAAAGTGCAGGGAAGAAGGATATGGCGGTCGCAGTTCGTTCATCGGCAACAGCGGAAGACCTTCCGGGGGCAAGCTTCGCCGGACTTCAGGACACTTTTCTGAATATTACCCGAAAAAATTTGCTGAACAGCATCAAGAAATGCTGGAGTTCTCTCTTCACTCCCAGGGTTATTTCATACCGGAAAGAAAAAGGATTTTCCCATAGTGACATTCTTATCAGTGTAGCAGTCCAGCAGCTGCTTTTTTCAAAAGCATCGGGTGTCATGTTTACCCTTGAACCGGTCAGCGGGGCAAAGGACAGAGTAGTCATCAACGCCTCCTGGGGGCTGGGTGAAGCCATAGTCAGCGGCCAGGTAACTCCGGATGAGTATGTTGTAGACAAGGATAAATTTAAGATCATCGAAAAACAAATCGTAAAGAAGGAGAGGCAGATTGTATCCGACAAAACAGGCGGCACAAAATGGGAGACGGTGCCTAAAGACACGCGGGACGTATCGGCACTCAACGATGAAGAGATCGTCCGCCTCGCGCAGTATGGTGTGAAGATAGAAAAACATTACGGTGGCCCGCAGGACATCGAATGGGCTATGGATGACAGCGGAGAACTCTTTATTCTTCAGGTAAGACCCGAAACAATCCATGGCGCTGAGAAAGAAGTGAAAGCTAAAGACACAAGGGAAGTTATAGAAAAAGATATACTCGTCAAGGGAAATGGTGTAAGCCCCGGTTATGCTTCTGGTGCGGTCAAAGTCATTTTAAACGCTAAAGATATATCAAAATTTCAGAAAGGTGAGATCCTTGTTACAGAGATGACCACTCCTGACTGGGTTCCGGCAATGAAAATCGCTGCTGCTGTTATAACAAATCTGGGAGGAAAAACCTGTCATGCTGCTATTGTAAGCCGTGAACTTGGTGTGCCCTGTATTGTCGGAACTGAAAACGCCACGAAAGTGCTGAAAACCGGCGACGTTGTGACGGTAGACGGACAGAGGGGTTTTGTGTTTAAGGGTGCTCTTGCAGAAAAAGTGGAAGGAAAAGCACAGATACCGGGAGCACCAATGGATATATCAGCTCAGATTGTAACAGCTACGAAAGTCTATGTAAATCTGTCTATTCCTGAGATTGCTCAGAAGATAGCACAGGAGACCAATGCAGACGGTGTAGGGTTGATGAGAGCAGAGCACCTGATGCTCAGCATCGGAAAACACCCCAGACTTCTCCTCGAAGAGGGCGGAGCAAAGCTAATGATCGATAAATTTGCCAATGGCGTCGGGCAGGTGGCTGAAGCTTTCTTCCCGCGCCCTGTTGTATACAGGTTTCTCGATTTCAAGCCTGATGAGTTTCTTGAAATGCCCGGTGGAGAAAAATATGAACGAAAAAACGTCGGACCTAACCCTATGATTGGTTATCGTGGAGAATTCAGATATACAAAAGAGGATGATATTTTCAGACTCGAACTTAAGGCTATCAGGCAGGCCAGGGAGAAGATGGGATTCACCAATATCTGGGTCATGGTTCCTTTTGTCAGAACCCTCGATGTTTTCAGGAAGACAGTTAACATTATGAAGGAGGAGGGATTAGACCACAGGACTGACAACAGTTTCCAGCTATGGATCATGGTCGAGGTTCCGAGTGCTGTTTTTATGATCGATGAGTTCTGCAAAGAAGGCATAGACGGTGTGAGTTTCGGAACCAACGATCTGACCATGCTCGTTCTCGGAGTAGACAGAAATGACACTTCGGTGCAGGAACTATATGATGAAAGAAATCTCGGTGTGCTGAGGGCTATCGCTTATACGATGACTGTCTGTAGGAAATATGGTGTTACCACATCCATATGCGGACAGGCCCCGAGTGTATATCCCGATTATCTGGAATTCATGATCCGCTGCGGTGCAACGTCAATATCGGTTAATCCCGATACCGTGGTCTCATCGAGGAAGGGTGTAGCTGTGGTAGAGCAGAAGATCCAGATGGAAAAGGCGCTGGGCATGATAACAAAGCCGAAGATAGCTAAAATTCCTCTGGAAGAGGTGTTCTTTTGGAGGTGCGTAGAGGAAATAGGAGGGAAATGATGTATAAGAAAATCTTAGTAGCTAATGACGGTTCGGAGGGTGCAAAACATGCTCTGAAAGTTGCAATAGACCTCGCAAAACAATATAATGCGGAGCTTCACAGTATTTCAGTTGAAGAGCATGTTCCTCGCTACGCAGCGACAATCGGCGAAGTAGCTGAATTTAAGATAGAGGCAAATGGTTTTTTTAAGGAAATAAATGACGAAGCAATAGAAGAGGCAAAGAGAGCAGGGATAGAACTTCATACAAAAGTTCAAGCGGGCCATGAAGTCGAGACCATAGTAAACTATGCAAAAGATGGGAAATTCGACCTTTTGGTAATAGGCTTTATGGGTCATTCAAAGATATTCGGCAGGGTATGGGGTTCGACCTCACAAAATATTACGAAACTTGCCCTCTGTACTGTGATTGTAGTAAAGTAATGTTAGCTCACAGGCGATGGGGTTCGCCCTTAACTGTCCTCAAAAGACTGATAACCCCTACTCGATGACATAAGTTTCGGTAGGGGTTTTTCGTATCCAGTCCCTGCCGAAACTATAGTCACAGAGGAGATGCATCTGTGATCAATAAAATTTTTTTTAACGTGATCCAGGTTCTGGTTGTGCTGGCTTTTGCGCCTCTGATTAAGGGGGTGTTTAACCGCCTTAAAGAAAATGTCCAGTCGAAACGCGGGCCAAGCATCTTTCAACCCTATCGGGATATCTGGAAGCTCTTTCACAAGGACGAAGTCGTCTCGGAGCAAAGTTCATGGATCTTCAGAATCACCCCATACATGGTTTTCATCACGCCGATCTTTGTGGCGCTGCTCATCCCGGTCCTTACCGGCTACCCCCTCTTTTTCGCTTTCATGGGAGATATGCTCGGTGGCGGGTTTATTCTCGCACTGGGCGGTTTTTTTGCAACGCTTGCTGCAATAGATACTGGAAATCCTTATGGCGCGATGGGGGCCAGTCGCACCCGTATGGTCGGTTTTCTTGCTGAACCGGTTTTCATGATCGTTTTCTTCACCGTTTCCTTCGTTGCAGGTTCGACCATTCCCTATATTGTACAGAAGCACTGGGTGACACCGCTGTCAAACTTTTTCGAACCTTCACACATTCTTTTGATGCTCGCTTTCCTGATGCTCATCATTGCAGAGACTGGAAGGATTCCCGTGGACAATCCCTCCGGGCACTTCGAGTTGGCTATGATAGACGAATCCAAAGGGCTGGAATATTCAGGCAGAGGAGCTGCCCTTATGAAATGGGGCAGCTCAATGAGATTCTTTGTGCTGTCGTGCATATTTCTCAATGTGCTGGTGACTCCCTGGGGATTAGCCCTGGGAGAGACTTACCAGGAAGTCTTTTTAGCTGTACCGCTCGTTCTGCTGAAAATATTAGCGTTTGTCCTTGTCCTGGTTGTTATCGAATCATCATTGGCGAAGTTAAGGCTTTTCCGTATCACGGAATTCCTTGGCGCGGCCTTCGCTACATCGGTATTGGCGATGATCAGCGGGCTTCTGCAGATGTAGGAGGCAAGAATTATGACCGACCAAAATATGATGATCCCGGTTCTCACCAAGTTGAGCGCCCTTACCGGCGCGCTTTTTCTTCTTACGGCATTTGCCCTTGTTGTAATCCGTCAGGTAATTGCCTGTTTGAGAATATATAGATTTCAGTCTTTTCTTCTGGCGCTGTCTGCGGTCATCCTCGGCTACCAGTACTTCTCGATCCACCTCTTTGTTGTGGCCGCTATTACCCTTGCAGTTAAATCAATCCTGATCCCATGGCACATCCGCCGCACTGTGCGCCACGAAATTTACGCACTGCGCGAAATCTCACTGGCCATTAATATACCTACTTCGCTATTAATTGCCGTTGCAATAGCTATTTTAGCCTACTTTGTTGCAAGTCCCCTTTTAGCGGCGGCTGGCGGAGGCTTCGAGAAAATCAATCTGCCTGTAGGCCTGGCGGGTCTTTTCCTCGGCGCCTATACTGTAACGGTTCGGCGTATGGCAGTACCTCAGATAATCGGGCTTCTGGCGATGGAAAACGGGGCGTTTTTTGCAGGCGTATCCATTGCGGCAGGCCTGCCGCTCGTCGCTGAGCTGGCAGCTGCTTTTGACATATTAATAGTTGCCATTGTTACGGGTCTCCTGACAAGAATGATTCACGAACGGATTGGAACGACGACAGTGGGCGAGATGACAGCCTTGAGAGAGGAGTAGAGCCTGATGGAGCTCTTATACATTTTAGTAATAACCGCTTTGGCCTTAGGCGCATCAATGATTCCTGCCGGCAGAAAATTCCCTCCGGCAGTTACATTTCTTGGGGCCCTCGCTGTTTTTGTTTTATCCGTTATCACCGCCGTCAAAACCATTAACGGCGGCGAGGTAGTAGCAATTAAGGACTGGCTTTCATGTGACAGCTTTGGAGCATTGATCCTGTTGCTGGTCGCCTTTGTGGGGCTCGCTGCTGCCGTTTTTTCATGGGGGTACATGGCGAAATTTGTTGATCCCGGGGATGACAGGAAAATGCGGCGTTATTATGTTTTGTATAACCTCTTTTTACTTTCAATGCAGGCTGTTCCTATTCTCTCACAGGTGGCCCTTGTGTGGATTGCCGTTGAACTGACCACACTTCTATCGGTCTTCCTGGTGAGCTTTGAACAAACACCCGAGGCGCTTGAGGCGGCGTGGAAATACGTTGTCCTCACCTGTATGGGCGCAGCTTTTGCCCTCTTCGGCATACTGGTTCTCTATTGGGGGATGAGTGTTGCCGCCGACTATCCATTCACATGGGCCGGGCTGATGATCGCCTCGCCGAAGATTTCGCCGGCATTCCTGAATACCGCCTTTTTCTTTATCTTAATCGGCTTCGGCACAAAGGTCGGCCTTGTTCCTTTGCATACATGGCTTCCTGACGCCCACAGTCAGGCCCCATCGCCTATCTGCGCACTCTTATCCGGGATAGAAACCACCGCGGTCCTCTATGCCATCATGAGACTTTTGCCCATGTTTCAGAATGGTTCCGCTTCCTATGCAAGCATGTGGTTTGTGATCTTCGGCCTCATCTCTGTGGGCGTAGCAGCTTTTCTGCTGATCCAGGCAAAGGATTATAAACGCCTTTTCGCTTTTTCCACTGTTGAACATATGGGCATAATCCTGGTTGCCGCAGGACTGGGAGGTCATGATGCGCATTTCGGCGCGACCTTGCAAATTGTCAGCCATACCGTCACCAAGTCGTTCTGTTTCTTTGCGGCCGGCGCCACCTTGCTCGCGACGGGAAGCAGGGAAATCGCATCGGTCCGCGGCCTCATCCGTACATCTCCTTCAACAGGCGTCTTCCTTACCATCGGTGGGCTGGCAATTTCCGGAGCGCCCCCCTTTGCGGTTTTTTTGAGTGAATTTTCTATCTTGAAGGCGGGGATTGCAAGCGGACAATATATCGTAACCGGGCTTTTGGCCCTTTTTATTGTTATCGCTTTTTTTGGAATCATGTTTCAGATTAACCGGATGGTCTTCGGAAAACCATCAACAGTCTCCAGTAAGGCCGCTGTGCCCATGACCTGCATCATTACCCTGATCTTAATGGTGATTCCTGTAATTTTATTTGGTCTTTATATTCCAGAGACTCTGCTGAGACTTCTTCATCTTGCAGCTTCTTCTCTAGGGAGGTGAAAATGATTGAACTAAACGGAAATAACACTTTAATTTTTTCGGATCTTCCTGAGGTTATTGCAAAGCGCTGGCACGGGCAAGTAAGAGCGAGCCTCGATGTCAAAGAATTTCTGTGTCTGATCGAATGCGAAGCGTCTCATGTGCCGGATCTTTGTAACTGGCTTTTTTCAGAATTGGGTTACAGCCTTGCCAGTTTAATTATTGAGGAACTTCCTTCCTACTGGTTGCTCAGGTATGTCTTTTATGGAGAACCGGGCAGCGGGCAGATCCACGTATCTTTACAATCAAGCAAATCAGAGAAAACGATTCCGAGCATCAGCCGGTTTGTCCATACTGCAGACTGGTTCGAACGAGAGGCAGAAGACCTTTTCGGGCTTGTTTTCGAAGGACACCCCCGCCTTGGAGATTTTGTTCTCCACGAGGAATGGCCGGAAGGTGTCAACCCGATGCGAACGGCCTTCGATGCCTCGTGTCCATATATCCATCGTGAATTGGACCCTGATTGGCGCCCCCATCGTATTGTTAAAGCCCCTGGAGCTTTTATGATGCCGATTGGCCCGGTTTTTTCCGATGCAGCCGAATCAGCGCATTTTCTTCTTGAGACAGTAGGGGAAGACGTTATCCGTACCATCCCCCGTTTCTTTTATAAATACCGTGGCGTTGAAAAGATAGCGGAAGGTAGATCAATCGGTCGAGCCCTTCTTCTGTCCGAGCGCTTTTCAGGGACATCCGCCTTCGCTCACTCCCTCGCCTTTTGTCAGGCCATCGAAAAGATTTTTAGAATTGACGTATCCGTGCGAGTGAGAGCGCTTCGCATTATCTTAGCCGAACTGGAACGCCTGCGCCATCATATCGCAGCCATAGCAGCGATATGCAATTCCACAGCTTTCGCTGTCGCTACCAGCCAGGCGAGCATTTTTGAAGAGGAGGCGCTCAGACTTACTTGCACTTTAACGGGGCACCGCTACCTTTTCGGCCTGAATGCGCCGGGTGGCTTATCTATGGATTTCAGTGAACAAGCGTTCCGGTCGCTCGCTGATGCAGTCTATAAACTTTTCAATAAATTATCTGAGTTAAAGGAAATGCTTCGTTTTTCCAGCAGTTTTCTCGACCGGCTGGAGGAGGTAGGGATTGTTTCCAGGGAACTCGCCTTTGCTTATGGCCTGGTGGGGCCTATTGCAAGGGCTTCCGGCATAGCGCGTGATCTCCGAAAGGTCTTGCCTTACTCAGGCTATGAGAATATTGCTTTTGATGTCCCAGGCGAACAGGAAAGTGATGGTTATGCGCGTCTCAGACTCCTCTTCAGCGAAGCAGAGCAGTCGGTAAACATCATCAGAAATGTTGCCCTATCCATGCCGGATGGTGAAGTTACTCCTCCCCGATTTGAAGTCACGCCCGGTTCAGCACTTGGGTGGGCTGAGGCGCCGAGAGGAGCAACATTCCACTGGGTGAGGATCAGAGGGGACGGCCGGGTGGGAAGATACCGATTGACCACGCCATCCTTCACGAACTGGCACGGGTTTCATCTGGCGTCCGAGGATTTTGCCTTTCAGGACTTTCCGATAATAATGGCCACATTCGGGCTCTCAAATGCCGAATGTGATCGGTAGGAATAATAGATATGTTTAAATGGGTTTTGAAAGGACTTAAGACAGGAATCGTGACAACACTCTATCCTGACAAAGATGAGTCAGCTCCCGGGGCCTCGCCGGGATTACCTCTAGGACAAAAGGACAACAAGGAGGAAGTCTTATCGGTGGTCTCTCGCTGTCCGACCGGGGCATTGAGCCGTTATGATCACCAGATCACTGTGGACTACGAACTCTGTGTCCATTGTTTCCGCTGCGTGCGCCGCATAAAGGACCCTATCGACTGGCAAAACGGATATGAGTGGGCGGCATCCACTGCGGAGAGCGCAGCCGGGGGGCATAAATTGGGAAAGGCTTTCCGTCGCTCTCTTCACATCAGGGTTGTCGACGCAGGCGCCTGCGGGGCTTGCTTGAGTGAGATAGAACAGATAAACAAACCGTATTATAATATGCATCGCCTCGGTTTCTTTATCACTCCGACCCCCCGTGACGCCGATGTGCTATTGGTGGCGGGGCCTGTTACCGATCATATGCGAATGCCGCTTAAAAAGGCTTATGATGCAATGCCGACTCCAAAAGGAGTTGTTGCAGTTGGTACCTGTGCACTCTCGGGAGGCGTCTTCGGGCCAAGTTTCGCTTCAGGAGCAGGGGTCTCTGAATTAATCCCTGTCGACATTATGATACCCGGGTGTCCACCGCCACCCCTTGCTATTATTCATGGACTTCTCGTAATGGTGGAACGACGGCGTTCCTCATCACTCACATCCCCGAAATCACAGGCAGAAGGTAGGCATCATGTTTGAAACAAGCAGTCTTTTTATATTGTTCCTGACACTATGTGCAACAGGAACTGCTTTTGCGGTCCTGCTTCCCGACCGACGAAATCCGACTGCCCTCGCATTGATAGCCTCTCTTGAAGCTGCAGTTATTTTATGGGTCAGCGGGTATGTTCTCCTAACCGGACGTGTTTTCCAGATTGACCTTTGGGATCTACTCTCTCTTGGAACTATGGTTCTCAGGATGGACGGCCTTTCCGCCTTATTCGTATTCATAACGGGACTGGTCTTCCTGCCCGTTTCAATCTTCTCGGCAGGATATATGAAAAAGTATCTGGGCCGTTACAGCCTGAAGTCCTTCAGTATCTTTTATCACCTTCTCTTTGCGTCTATTGTCCTCCTACTGGTAGCTTCAGATATTCTCTCCTTTCTTCTTACATGGGAAGGCATGTCGATCCTCTCCTATTTGCTCGTAAATTATGAACATGAAAAAGAAAAAAATACCTCATCGGGTTATCTGATGCTGGCCATGAGCGAAGCCGGAACCCTTGCGGCAGCTCTCGCTCTCCTTCTTTTGGCAAGAGGGGCCGGCAGCCTTGATTTTGTATCATTAAGATCGGCATCTACCGTACTTGGAGAAAGCAGTCGTTGGGCAATATTCTTACTTTCATTTTTCGGATTTGGTGTAAAAGCGGGCCTCATCCCGGGCAATGTTTGGCTTCCTCGAGCCCATCCCGCTGCGCCCGGTAATATATCGGCCCTTTTATCCGGCGTAATTCTTAATCTCGGTCTATACGGCATCGTGCGGGTAAATGCCGATATTCTTCCGGTTAGTCAGATTGGGCCGGGGCTAATCACCCTGATTGTCGGAACCATATCTGCTCTTGTGGGTATCCTCTATGCCACAATAAGGAATGATATGAAGAAGATGTTGGCCCATAGTTCGATTGAAAACATGGGCATTATCACCGCCGGACTCGGCGCCGGATTTGTATTCACTGCCTCCGGGTATCCCGTTTTAGCGGGAATTGCCTTCACAGCAGCGCTTTACCACATGATCAATCACTCACTTTACAAAGCCCTACTTTTTCTAAGTGTGGGAGCGGTGGATTCCAGTGTCGGTGACAGAAATATGGATAACCTCGGTGGTCTGATAAAAGTTATGCCCTGGACGGGTCTTTTTTTTCTTGTCGGGGCTTTATCTATCGCATCCCTGCCGCCGTTTAATGGCTTCGTAAGTGAATGGCTGACGCTGCAAACGATGCTACAGAGTGCGGCGCTTGAATCGACGGCGGTAAAAATTGTATTTGCGCTTTGTGGCGCGTCGTTAGCGCTGACGGCGGCCCTGGCGGTAACATGTTTTGTTAAGGCCTTTGCCATGAGTTTTTTGGGAATCGCCAGGTCCGGAAAAGCCGAAAAAGCCATTGAGGTGAAACGTTCCATGATGATTCCTATGGGGATGCTTGCTGTTTCTTGTTTTCTTTTTGGTATCCTTCCCACTTATGTGATTCCAGTTTTGGATCATACTATTTCCCCCTTGACACATGAGAGTATCGCGGATGAACTCGTGCCGCCGTTTTTTATGGTTGTCAAAGGTGATCCAAAGTTTAGCGACGCCTTTGTATCCGAGTTCCATGACCTGGGAGCCCAGACCGGTCGCGATATTCTACCCGGTCGGGGTTTAGTTGTTTTGCATAGAGGCACGGAACGAAATCCCGTGGTCTTTGCTATGTCAACTTCTTATACCGTCGTCATGCTGGCATTGCTTTTGGGCGGGACCTTCATTCTGGTCCGGGTACTGACGAAGTCCAGAACGGTGACGAAAAAGCCTGCCTGGGACGGGGGAGTGCGCAGGTTACTTCCTGAGATGACTTACACCGCCACGGGTTTCTCAAATCCCGTGCGTGTCATTTTTGAGGCGATCTTTCGCTCCTCAATGTTTGATGATAAGAAAGAAACGATTGCTGTGCATTTCCGTACTGCCATCGGGAACGAACGTAAGGAAGTTCATATCATGGATCGATCGGTCTTTCAGCCTATTTTAAAAGGGATTCGATCAATCGCATCATTGCTCGGGCGTATGCACACCGGGAGCGTAAACATCTATGCTGCTTACGTTCTGATTAGCCTGGTTGTCGTACTTATTATTCAGGCGCTTTTGTAACTTTGCTGAAAGAGCAAAAATATAACGAAAGGAAACACTGATTCAAATATAGCAAAAGGTTACTTCATAATTTTTAAAAGAGATTTATAGAACGATGGGGTTCGTTCTTTTAAATGTCCTGCTTAATCAGGACTGATAACTCCTACTGGTAAATATCGGTAGGAGTTTTTTGTTTTGAAAGTCTCCATGAATAAACTTATTGGCAGAAACAATGAGATCGACTTGATCAAGTTGTATATAAGTGAAATAAAGTCCTTTCATATCTACGGACCCGAAGGGGCAGGCAAGACTGCAATTCTTGAATATATCTATCAAAATTGGGCGGACATGAACACTTCATTAATCCCTATTTTTTGCAGAACCAGCAGGACGTTGAAAGAAATCCTTCTGCCCATCGCAGGAGTTCTGCTGCAGCGTTCCCGCAGTCTTGCGAATATAGACAAGTTTAAAAGAATTAAAGAGATTTACCGTCAGAGCGACCTGAAAGAGGTGAATTCAAGGGAACTAAAAAATATGATATTCAATAACATCGGATACAAGAAATTCTGCATCATCCTCGATCAGCTTGATTGCGTCACACCCAGAATTAACACATTTTTGACTCCGTTAAAAGACCGTGCCGTGACGATTACTACAAGCGGACAGAGCTGGGATATTGCTGATTACCATTTTTTTGCACGTCTTGATTACTGCCTCTGGCTTTTGCCGAAAGTGCAGATAAAAAACCTGTCGAGACATGACACATTCTTATTGATGAAGCAGACCATAGGTGATACCACCACTTTGGGAGAGACACTATTTTCGAAGATATATCACATTACAAATGGTAATCCGGAATTGACGAAGAAAATCCTTGCTAAAGCTGTTTTGCCGAAATATCTTACTGACGGTCATGTGAACCTGAAATTGATCATGATTGATCTCCAGATGGAGAAGGCCGGGGTAAATAGAACATTAAAGAGGGGAAAAGGTGGATCAAATGATTGAAGATGAAATCATAAAGGAAATGTCGTCTATACCTTGCAGGTGTCATATCTGCGAATCTCTCGATAATTTTGAATTCACGTCCATGGCGAGGGTCCAACATCAAATAACTGTGGATGCTCATATAAAATCCGAACTCATTATTAGGGGGTTCTGTAATCACCATTTTTGGGCCATCGCCTCTCTGACTTCCCACAAGACGGCAGCTGCGATGGGCAAAATGTTTCTTGAAAATAACAACTATTCAGCTATGGGTTGCCTGATATGCAAATATTTAATAGCAAAGGAGAGCGAGCTTTTAAAGGAGTTCATAAAAGAAGTAACAGAAGCAGCCGTTAATAAAGTTCAGCAATTTGAGAAAAGACTCTGCAATCCACATTTCAACCTTATAATGAGCCGTCTGGATGCAAATGTCGCTGAATACCTTTCCGGGATACAGAGGGTTCATACCGAAAAATTGATCAGGGAGTTGAAAAGCTTTGAAGAAAAGAGCAGGTTTGATCAAAACAGAGAGGAAGAAACCTCCTGGTGGAGAGCGGTAGAAAATCTGGTCGGCAGAAAAGGCATGATACGTTGATGGAAAGTCTTGCTTGTGAGGACAAACGCAAGGGAAATATTAAGAAAAGCGGATTGATAGATGAAGAATAAATGGTTGACTAATTCAGCATAAAAAAGGAGGTGTCTGGTATGTACTCCGAAGCACGGTTACTGTCAAAGCTCGGCAAAAATTTGGTCCGCAAACAGCTGCCATTGCGAATATGTCTCTGGAATAACAATTTTATTGATTTGGGGCCGGAGCCCAGCGTATGTATAACAATCAAAAATCCGCGGGCTGCATTGTGTTTTTTAAAGCCTAAGCTGGATCGTTTGGGAAGGGCCTATGTGGAAGGTGAGATTGATATTGAGGGGCCGTTGCCTCATGTTATGCAAATTGTCGAGAAGCTGAACTGCAGCGATTCCGGACGCGGTCTCCACTCATTACTTGATTATTTTGCCCTGCGCCACAACCGCCGACGGGATGCCCGCGCGATCCGGTACCATTATGATATCGCAAACGACTTTTATGCGCTCTGGCTGGATCGGAACATGGTTTATTCCTGCGCTTATTTCAGGACTGGAAAAGAGGATATCCATCTTGCCCAGGAACAAAAGCTCGACCATATCTGCCGCAAGCTTCAACTTCGGTCAGGCGAGCAGTTTCTGGATATAGGATGCGGCTGGGGCGGACTCATTTGCTGGGCTGCGAAAAACTACGGCGTCAAAGCACTGGGCGTAACGCTGAGCCGACAGCAATATCTCTATGCAAAGGCACGAGTAGAAAGAGAGGGACTGGCCGACCGGGTGGAAGTGCGCCTTCAGGACTATCGCGACATACCCGGTGAGAACTTTTTCGATAAGATCTCCTCCATCGGCATGTTCGAGCATGTCGGGCTTAAAAAACTGCCCGTCTATTTCGGCGTGATCCGGCGCCTGCTTAAAGAAAACGGACTGGTTTTAAACCACGGAATTACTACCCGTGACCCGGACAACCGGAGCTTCAACCCGAGCGGAGGCAGATTTATCGACAGCTATGTCTTTCCGGACAGTGAACTCCCCCACGTGAGCCGCACCGCGTACGAAATGGAATGTCAGGCTCTCGAAGTGCTGGACATGGAAGGCTTGCGTCCACATTATGCGCAAACCCTGATGCACTGGGTTGAGCGCCTGGAAGCGCAGCGTGAAAGGGCCGTCTCACTTGTGGGGGAGAAATATTATCGTATATGGCGGATTTATATGGCCGGTTGCTCGCATGCCTTTGAGCGCGGCTGGGTATCCGTTTATCAGCTATTGGCCGCAAAACAGACCCTGCCGGGACTGACAAAACAGCCCTGGACCCGCGAATATCAGTATGTGAAAATGGGCGAACTGGAAAACGCCAGGCCCTGTTGGTCGGATCATCTCTCCATAAAGTGAATTCCGAAAGGAAGTTCAGAGCCGAAGAGGCATTATGCTTAATGAATCTCAGAGAAGACCTCTTTCAATAACTCTCAAAAGAGATTAATTTAGAAGAAATAAGTTTTTCTATAGAACCTTCTGTTTTTTGAATTGTAAGCAATCATAAGTAAATTCTCTAACACTCATCTTTGATTCGTACATTGAAAAATGCCGGCAGGAATAAATGTAACATAAATTACAAAATAAATATTGACAAATGGTTTAAAAATTGTAACAATAGTTACAATTAAATGGAAACAATATTAATTATAGGAATCATCATTTCCGGATTTATATTGGGCTGGAATGTTGGAATAATTTTAAGTTCCTTAATATCCATGAGTCGTAAAAAATATAGGAGGTGAAGGAAATGGATAATGTTTTACTGATCGGCATGGTTTTGTCGGGGCTATTTTTCGGATGGACCATCGGGTCGCATTACACCGGGGCGACGATGGGAATGGCATATGGCACAGGCGTTATCAAAAGTCCTTTGGTGGCAACCAGCCTGATAGCTTTTTTTGTGATCCTCGGCGCTACGTTTGAAAGTCACAATGTCGTTAAAACCGTCGGCACGGGTATAATACGCGGCCAGGATATGACCTCCCTTGGCGCCATGACGATGATGCTTACCGCAGCGCTGGTGACAGCCGCCAATACATGGATGAAGTGGCCTGTGTCGACATCGCAGCTCGCGTGCTTTTCGGTTGTGGGGTCGGCTCTTGCAATGGGCGTTCAGGTTTTTTGGACGACGACCATTGTGTTTCTGTTTGTTACCTGGATTGGAACTCCTATCGTAAGCGCTCTTCTGGGGTTTATATTCACCAGGCTTACAGATAAAATAATGGCAAACAGGTCAAATGCCTCAAACAGAGCGCTGAGGTATGCCCTCATGGCGGCTTGCTGCTATGCTGCCTATACCCTCGGAGCAAACAACACAGGGAATGCCGTCGGGGTGTTCTTTGGGTTGAAGCTGATGACGCCTATGAAGGCCGGATTTGTCGGCGGAATTGTTATGGCGATCGGCGCATTAACATGGGGGCGTCCTATTCTGGAAAAAGTGGGAAAGGGCATCGTACAGCTTGATCTGAATATGGGAGTAGGGGCAAAAGTGGCGCAGAGCATAACCGCTCATACAGCCGCCTTTCTCGGGTACCCGACCTCGATGAACCAGGCTTTGATCGGAGGCGTCGCGGGCGCAGGAGGCGCCAGGGGGATTAAGACACTCGATCTTAAGGCGATGAAAGAGATCGTATTCTCATGGTTTTTTACGCCCTTGGTGGCGGGAATCGTATCTTTTATATTGTATTTTTTGCTATCTCATATTTTAGGCGTCAAATAGGAGTATTTAAAATCAGCCTGCAAGGAGGAAGAAATGTTTAAGAAAATTCTCTATCCGACAAAATTTGAAGAATTCGCCCTGCCGATCCTGAAGAATCTGACGTGTCTAAAAGCCGGTGGTCTGGAAGAGATCGTTATGCTGAATGTGATAGAAACGGAGAGCCTCTTGATATTAAGGGAGTCAGGGTTCCCTGTGGATTTTGATCGCTTCCGGGATTCTGCGCAGAAAGAAATGGATAGCTTTGCGGAATATCTCAAAGCTGAAGGTATCGTGGTTAAAACAAAAATCGTTAAAGGCTCCCTGCTTCCGGAAATACTGAAGGCAGCAGTCGAAGAAAACGTCTCTCTCATTGTGGCAGGCAGGCAGAAGAGGGATATTCTTGGAGAACTTTTTGTCGGTTCAACAACAGACCGCATTATAAGAAAATCAGCGGTCCCGGTTCTGGTGGCAAAATACCATGTTCTAAAAGAGACAGCAGGTGAGACAACCGAGCAATACTGCACCAATATGTTCAGGAAGATACTCTATCCCACTGACTGGTCTTCCAGCGCAGAGCGTGCAAAACAGTATATCCCTGCACTCCACAGGGTTGGCGCCTCGGAGATCATCGTCGTTCATGTCCTGGAAACCGAATTCGATCTCGGCATAAAAGAAAAATTAGGCGCCTTGGAGCAAGAGTTCCAGTCGCAAGGTTTTAAAGTATCGGTCCAGCTTCTTAAAGGCAAACCCTTTGTGGAGATCAACAGAATTGCCACCGAAGAGGATGTTTCATTGATTGTAATGGGCTCCCACGGGAAGGGTTTTACGGAGGTCGTTTTCTGGGGCAGTGTTTCGCAGAGGGTCGTCGAATACAGCGAAAAACCAGTGCTGGTGGTGAAATAAAAAATAACCACGGAAGGAGGGGCGATCATGCAAACACAGCACAAATCTCTAAACGAGAAAAATAACCGGATAGTAAGCACCAAACGATCCACTATGGTGTTCATCGTT
>Ga0315295_10001806_pt1 | contig 18266 bp, 12 predicted proteins | sample YL17G14_0_MG_FD_204453 | JGI IMG/M metagenome (GOLD analysis project Ga0315295, IMG submission 204453) | Sediment microbial communities from Yellowstone Lake, YNP, Wyoming, USA - YL17G14_0 | ecosystem: Environmental > Aquatic > Freshwater > Lake > Sediment | place: USA: Wyoming | collected... | reverse complement strand
CCGTGAGCCAGGACTACGCCAGACGGATAGGCGCGACGTACGCACCGAACGCCGTGGAAGCAGTCAAGAGTGCAGACTCGCTTGTGAAATAGTGATGTTGGATTCGAGGGTTTCGTTTCGCACCCAGCCGGCAGGAAGGTGGAGCGAGACGACACATTTGGGCAACGTAACGGAGTGAGACCATGAGAGAACGTACTCCGATGATCGTAACGCTGGCGCTGACAGGGATTGCACTGTATTCCATGGTGCACGGCATGATGAGTCCGGACATGTACCGCCTCACCGCCCCGTCGTCGCCTATCAACTACGTGTTTGTCCCGGACGACGACGAGTTCACTCGCTCAAAGCACCACGTTGAGGGCACTTTCTGGAGTCTCGCGGGGGTTTCGCTGGATGTGAGCGTGCTCTACAAGAAGCGGGGAACCGCCTTCGAGGAGGCGAAGCTCCAGCAGATAGTCGGAAGCGACAAGTTCTCGTCTCCCCTGCCTTCTCTCGCGAAAGGAGAGAGATTCTTCTACTACCTGAGGGCCCGTGACTCCAGCGGCAACGAAGTCGAGATCAAGCCCAAGCGCAATCTCATGGACAAGCTCTTTGCCGGTGGGAGGGAGAAGCTGTTTTACGTAACGTACGAAGGAAAGCCACCGAGACCGCTACTGATCTTCCACGTGGGCTTCATAATAGGAGCGATGCTGCTGATGCTGCACGGATTCCACTACTCGCTCGTCCACGTCTTCAACGGAAGAGGGCTTTCAGCCGCTTACTGGACTCTGCTATCGGCGTGGTTCCTGTTCACGATTTCCGTGCTTCCCCTGGGCTTTTCAATTGCCAAGAGCACGTTCGGCGTCGGGTGGTCGGGTTTCCCGGTTGGCTCGGACATCACAGACAACAAGTCTCTAGCCGTGGTCATCTTCTGGGCCGTGGTTCTCTCGAGGGCCTGGAGACCCCAGCGGGGCGATTTCGCATCCAGGGCCGGAAAGATGTCGGGGACTACTTTCGCGGGTCTGAGCCTGCTCGGGATCGTGCTGACAGTGCTGGCCTACGCGATACCTCACAGCATTTTTGTGCAGTAGTAAGGGCGGATTCTGGTGTCACGTGCGGCATCTGCTCTAAACAGGGCGCATCGCGCCGGACCTGCTCCACTTCTCGTCGTATCTCGCCAGGCGATTCCAGGGAGATTCGAGGTTCACAAGTTCGGACCCAGGAGACGACTCTACTTGGCGCCCTTTCTATCCAGCTTGGCCTTGAAGATGATTTCCTTGCCGTCCCTGAGCACAACAACTTCCACCTTATCTCCAGGCTTCTTTTCTCTCAGCACGTAGCTCAAGTCGTGCAGTCCGGTGACCGTCTTGCCCGCGAACTTGACTATCACGTCCCCGGCCTTGAGTCCGGCTTTCTCCGCAGGACTTCCCTCGCTCGTGCCGGAAATCTTGGCGCCCTTTCCTGGCTCGCCGCCGAAGTCGGGGACTATCCCGAAACGCGCACCGAAGCCGCGGCCGTAGCCCTCGCCGCCCGGGGGGCCGACCGTGTCAGCCGCCGCGCGCGTGAAGGGTACCGGCATGTCTGTGAACACCAGGTCTGCCAGGATTCGGGATGAGAGTCCAACCACCGAAGCGAGTCCGTCCACGTTGATCTTCTCCCAGTCGTCAGTGACCTTGTGATAGTCCTCGTGGGCGCCGGTGAAGAAAAAAAGCACCGGCACGTTCTTTCCATAGAAGGGGAAATGATCGCTCCCCCCGTAGCCGCTCTCGGACGTTTCAATCTTGAGCGGTGCGACACCGTCACCCTGGTCGAGTGACCCGCTTGCTCCTTCCTTCGCCTGCGCCGTCCCGTCCAGTTTCTCGGATGACGAGGTCTGATTCCCGCCGGAAGGCGAGACGTTGGCCCGCTCTATCAGTCCCTTTATTACGGGCGAGCTTCCGACGCCCGCGGCGTAGAGCTTGTGTTCGCGCATCCTCCCCACCATGTCCAGGTTCAGCATGAGTGTGGTTTTTTCAAGTGGCACAACGGGGTTGTCCGCGTAGAAACTGGATCCAAGCACACCAATCTCCTCCCCCACGAACCCGATAAAGACGATCCCGCGCTTGAGGGAATCCCGTTTGGCCGCGAAAATCCTCGCCAACTCGAGCATCGCCGACACACCGGAGGCGTTGTCATCCGCGCCGTTGTGAATGCCGCCTTCCTTGGAGAGAGATGATTCACCGCCTCTGCCGAGATGGTCGTAGTGAGCTCCGACGACCACATACTCCGAAACCTTGCGGCCACGAGGCGTGAGAATGCCGACGACGTTGGCCACGTTTCTTCTTTCCTTCACGAGATCTGCTCGCAGAGTGGCCCTGACAGAGGGCAGGGTGATCGTGTTCGGGGCCCGCAGGCTATCTATCCGGGCCTGGAGCTCCCTCAGTTCGAGACCCTGCGCGCGTAGTATGGCTTCGGCGACGTGCTGTTTGATCTGAATCGCAGGTACCCCGCAGTCTCCAAGGCCCTCTCGCGCCTGGAGCTTCATGAGTTCGTCTTCCTCGGGTGTGTGATTAAGAGGGTCAATCGTGACCATAACGGCGGAAGCACCGTGATCCCTGGCGTTCGTGGCCTTGTAGCGGAGGTCGGCGTAGTGAGTGAGCGTCTTTCCTCCGAAAACGCTGCTCGAGTCAGTCTCCCCGGGCTCGTGCCTCATCACGAGCGCCACGTTGCCGTTCAATGCGGCCTTTGAGTAATCGTCGTAGCCGTATTGTTCGGACGTTATTCCATAGCCCGCGAACGTCAGAGAGGCCAGGACAGAACCAGTAGACGAAAAACTGAACGGAATGAAGTCCTCACCGCAGACGTACGTGCTCTCGACAGTTCCCAGGCCGTTCGGGAAAGCGATCTTGAGCGAGTTCTCCTCGCCGAGTCTTACGCCGATTGTGGCGTCGAAGCGCTGGAGGTAATTGTCACTGCGGTCCGCCTTGTCACTTCGGGCGTTTCTCGCGCTCTTGGCATCGGTTTCGGCGACGCCGTGGCGCGCATCTTTCGAGCCGCGCGTGCCGGAGCCAGCAGTGGAGGTGCCTGCCGCGCCAGGCTCAGTAGTGCTCATGTCCGCACTGCCCGGCTCAAGAAGACCCAGCTTCTTGAACTCATCTGCGATGTAGTCGGCGGCAAGATAGCCGCCTTCCTCGCCGGTGGCCCGACCCTCGAGCTCGTCACTCGCTAGATACTTGAGATGGGTCAGGATGTTCTTTTCGGAGAGCGACGGCAGAGACGAGCTTCGTAGCGCTGGAATCGCAGTCAGGTCAGCTGTCTTCTCACACTGCACCTTACCGCCAGAGACAGCAGTGAGAATAAAGACAAGTACCAGAGGAAGTACCACAAACGGGCGTCTGCTGTGGCGGTTCTTCAAGTACTCAGTGTCCTCCGGGTCCTGCGCAGCGTGTGCCTGCTTGAACGAGTCTGGTCTCATGTGAAATTCCTCTGGGTTCTTGTGGGATTCCGGTGTCGACCCGCGGCGGAAAGGGTAGGCGATCAGCGTCACCATGCTACTACGCTATCACCTTCGAATGAGGTGTGTCAAACCTGCCTGGTGCGCAACGCGTCGACTCCCCCACAAGCCTCCGACCGCCACATTGTGACCAGTCTGGTTTGCCCTGCTTCTGCGCCACCGCCCTCCCGCCGCACTCCCCGCATTCTTGTCGTGTGATTTTGCGCATTGACAACCAGAGGCCCCCTTCATAATATGGCGCCGGAATCAGAACTGTGCTGGGACATTCACGGTTTCGGCACAGAGGCCGGGGCACAAGGGTGATTCCGCAGGGCAACTGTGATAAGGGAATGCAGGCGAGCTCCCGTTCGACCTCCATCGTCGCCATTCTCCATGGTCGCCCTGCCCCTGGCCCCTTCTTTTCCCCGGCGGGCGCTGACAATCACCCATGAAAAAACTCCTGCTCTTACTCCAGGAAATGCGCGCGCCCTTCTTCACGGCCTCTGTCATACCCGTGATACTCGGCGTGTCAGTAGCCTGGTCCGAGACGGGCGTCTTCTCGCTTCCGCTTCTTGTTCTCACGTTGATTGCCGGAATGTGCCTTCACGCAGGCACCAACATTGCGAACGACTATTTCGATCACAAAAGCGGCGACGACGAGATCAACGTGGAGTTCGTCAGGCCTTTCACCGGCGGAAGCCGCCTCATACAGAGGGGGTTGCTGAGTCCGAAGGCAGTGCTGGCTGAGTCCCTCGTGCTGTTCGCAATCGGCGGAGTCATCGGCGTCTATCTCGCCGCAACGAGGGGACTCGTTATACTCGTTCTCGGGGTGATCGGCGCTCTTTGTGGATTTTTCTACACTGCCCCGCCCATCAACATCGCTGCGCGAGGAGTCGGCGAGCTGACCGTCGGCTTCAATTTCGGCACGCTCATGGTTCTCGGCGCGTACTACGTTCAGGCGGGACGGTTCTCCACCGCCGCATTTCTGGCATCGCTGCCCGTGACGATACTCATTGCCGACGTGCTCTACATCAACGAGTTCCCCGACTACACCGCGGACAAGGCAGTGGGGAAGACACATCTCGTCGTGAGACTCGGGAAGGAGAGAGCAGTGTGGGGTTATCTTGCGCTCACACTGGCCGCCTATGTCTCGATACTCGTTCCGGTGATTGCCCGCGCCATACCGGTTTATTGTCTCCTGGGGTTGGTGACTCTTCCCATAGCGATGAAGGCGATAAACGTTGCAGTCGCAAATTACGCAAACTCTGCTAAACTCGCGCCCGCAAATGCCGCCACGATTCAGCTGCACATGCTCACGGGGCTCCTCGTATCTGCCGGTTTTGTCCTGGACCGGGTGCTCTGATCATACTATCGGCTCTCGCCCCCGGCTGCGTGGGGGGTTCTCCCCGCCCTCAGTCGTCGCGGCTCCAGCGGCCGCTTGCCTCGGCTCGCGTGCGCACTCTTGACCCCCAAATAGGACATTTCTTGCTTTGCTAAGAATTAGGACATTCTAAGATTGCTAGTACAAGCTGTTTCGTCGTCTTTGCCACCCGGGTCTCCATGTGGTAGCATAAAAAGGAGTGTTGCCGTTCGAGGGTCCGCCCGAGACTTTCACGCCGGGCGGCTCGTTCATCAGCCAATCGAAGGAGCGTCTTGCGTATCGCTCTATGATTGCGCAATGGAAATAGGAGGTGTTCGAATTGGAGACTCCCAGCATTTTTGCACGAATATGCGCGGCCGGCTGCACAATTGCCTGCCGTACGGCAGCGCGCCGCGAGACGCCGGGGCGCGTAGCTACGTGCCGCACGGCACCGCGCCATGCCGCAACCGGACGGGCGGCCTCTGTCCTCATCGCGCTTTCGGTCCTGGTCGCAGTGGCCGTATCGCTCGCCTGTTCCAGCCGCGTATCACTTGCCGCGGTCGACTGGACTTTGAGCCCGGACATTCCCAAGAAACCGTCCAGCGTGAAGCTTTCACCTTTGGACAGGGGCTCTGCGTATGACCTCTGGGCGGAGATTCTGGTCCCGAATTACGGGATTACCATCGGTTTTGTAAAAGCCCTGTACGACCGAGGATACGACTATGGTGACATTGCCCTTCTCATGGAGATATCCCTGGCCGCGCGAAAAGAGCCGTCAGAAGTGGTCACGCTGAAACGGCGGGGACTTGGCTGGGGCGCCATAGCAAAGAGACTTGGAGTTCATCCTGCAACCCTGGAGAGAGCCAAGGGCAACGATTCGCTCTTCAGAAGATACACTCTTGCGCGTTGCATGGGGAGTTACTACAAGATCCCGGATAACGGCGTGCTCGTGACTCTGAATGAGAAGGGTTACGGCTTCGACGATATCGTTCTGACCGTGAACGTAAGCGCTCACACGGGCGCTCCGTTGCGCAACGTGGTGTCAGCGCGTCAGAGCGGGATGAAGTGGCGTTTCGTCGCGGAGAAATACAAGATGTCGCCGGCCAAGTTGGGTACACCGCCGGGAAAATCGGTTAGCGCAAAGGACAAAGACAAGACCGCCGGCCCGTCTAAAGCAGGCAAGACCTCCAAAGACTCCAAGGCGCAGGGCAAGAAATAGACGATCAGGTCCGCCCTGTCCCTACAACATGAGGGGACGTTCTGCCGCGCGGCACACGGGCCCATCACCGCTGCGCGGACAACCTGCGTCTCGAGAAGAGGACGATGCCTGCGAGGAAGAGCAAGATCGTAAGACCGATCTGCATCATGACGTGCCACTGAACCTCAGAGAAACCCTTTCCGAAGGTGAGGACCCCCACTAGTGCCTTAGTAGTGTGAGTCCAGGGCGACAGTCCTGTGAGCCCCAGGGGCTGTCCGAAGAAGTCCTTGACGATGACGACGTCGCGGACCGGGAAAAACGCTCCGCTCAGAAAACTCAGCGGAACAGCGATCATGGTGGCGATGGCAGAGGCCTGTTTCTCGTTCTTTGCCAGGCTCGCCAGTATGAGCGCGAGAGAGATCGACGACAGGCTTCCCAGGATGACGAGCCCGACCCCGGCGAACATGCTTCCCATGTTGTGATAGCCGAGCAGTTTCGCGGCGCCGAACAGCAGCACCAGTTGCAGCACCGAGAGCAGTACCCACGGGAGCGTGTTGCCCAGGAAATAGTCCAGGGCGCTCATCCTCGTCAGTTTCAATCTTTCGAGATGGCCCTGGGTCAGGTCCAGCATCAGCGTCACGCTGACGAGCGAGACGATCATCAGGAGCGCGAACACTATGATCCCGGGAACCTGATAGTCGAAGACGGTCCTGGTCTCAACGGCCACACTGGAATTCTCGAGAGAAACCAGTTCCTTCCTGGCAGGGCCGAGGTCGAGAGGCACGAATTCCTTCGCCTCCTCGAGACTCCGCCGGCTGACTCTCTTCAGGAATTCGTCCAGCACGTTCTTGATGACCCCCGAGGTCAGCGAGAACCCCAGATTCGAGGGATCACCTGCAAGCGTGAGTGCGACCGGCGGCGCCTTCCTGGACGGCAGCGAAAGCGAATCCAGAGAAACGCCCGATCTCTTCTCACTTTTTTCCAGCCGTTGAGAGACGTCGTCTATCATCTTCTGTATGTCTGATGTGGTCGGCTTCCGCCCGAACGCGCCCGCCTTCGTGTCCGAACCGGCCGCCGCACCGAAGCCGGCGCCTCCACCCGCACCAGCGCCTGCGCTAGGGCCGGCGCCTCCACCCGAGGGTGCTCCTGCACCGGTACTCCCGCTCGGACTGCCGGCCGGGCCATCCGGCCTGGGCGATTCGCCAGAGAACTTGTCCATGGCGCCCACAAAGATCTCGCCCATTGCGTCTTCCATCGCCATGGCCATTGCTGCTCTCGTAAAGCCCGGCGGGATGATCAGAGCTGCGTCAAAATCACCCGAGGACACCTTCTCCAGCGCCATGGATTCCTTGAGCGTATCGACGACGCTGAAGACGGCGCTCTCCGGTTTCTGCGCCGAGAGTCGCAGTGAATCAAGGCTCATGAATCCTGACGAAGACGAATCCGGCCTTATCCACCCCGACGAAGGCGAGTAGGAGAGGGACTCCAGAACGTCCACGAGTATTGCCCCCAACCGCAGAGTCTCGGGACCGTTGCCGAAGTTCACTCGGAGGCCCTCGTCGCCGTTTACGACCGCGAGGTCGAGCCTCTGGTTCCTGAGAGGGCCGGTCTTGCCGAACGCCACGGAGAAGATGAAAACAAAAAATGCGGGAAAGAGGATGGCGAAGAACAGGGTGAACAGGTCGCGCGACATCCTCTTTGCTACTGTGAACGAAAGTGGCAGGAATCTCATCCGTCCCTCAGAGACCGTCCGGTTAGTTTCAGAAAAACGTCTTCTAGAGTGTTTGGCCTGAGCCGCGTGTTCTGAATCACGACTGTCGAAGACGTCAATGTTCCCACAATGCCGGGGAATCGCTCCATGATGTTCAGGCCGCGAACTAAAATGGTATTCGCAGAAGTGCTCATGTGTTCGACCTGGCTGCGCTGTCGTATCGCTTCCAGGACCTCCTGCGAGGGAACGCGGTCGAGCTCGATCTCCAGAACGTCACCTTCGCCGATGCTTCTCTTGAGGTTTTCCGGGGCGTCCAGCACGAGCATCTTGCCGTGGTCGAGGATGCCGACCCTGTCACTCAGCCGGTCTGCCTCCTCCATGGAGTGAGTCGTGAGGATTATCGTCCGCTGCCTATCTCTCGCGAGTCCTGTGATACGCTCCCAGAGGAGAGCCCGGGACTGCGGGTCGAGACCCGCGGACGGTTCGTCCAGCATTATCACGTCCGGACCGTGCACCAGGGCCAGAGCCAGGTTGAGCCTGCGCTTGAGGCCTCCCGAGAGGCGTTTCACCGGTTGATTCCGCTTCTCGCCGAGAGAGAACTCGGTTATCAGGCGCTCGGCGTCGGCTCGAAGCGTCCTGCCCGGCACGTCGTACATCCTTCCTATCAGGTTGAGATGCTCCGAAACTGTGAGTTCCGGCCAGAGCACCGTTTCCTGGGGACAGACTCCGAGCCTGCCCTTCAGCTTCTGGCGCCCGGTGGTGATTTCTTCGCCGTGGATGAACACCTGTCCGGAGGTGGGCTTGAGGAGGCCCAGCAGCATGCGGATGGTGGTGGTCTTGCCCGCCCCGTTCGGCCCGAGCAGACCGAACACCTCGCCCGGCTTTATGGAGAGGTCGAGCGAGTCGACTGCCAGGGACCTTTTGTCGTAGCCCTTGGAGAGATTCCTGGTCGCTACGGAGAAGCTGGTGAGATCGTCAGATGGACGGTGCATTTTGTTTCGAGATCTCAGGTACGGGCGGGAGGGGTCAGGCTAGCAGCTTCCCATCCCGCATGATCACTTTTCCATCCAGGGTGAGAGTCGGCTTCAAAAGAACCGCGTCGAGGTGCAGCGGAACCCCGACGTTCCCGCCCATGGAGCGGTTGTCGCCGATTGCGATGTGGACTGTCCCGATGGCCTTTTCGTCCTCGAGAGTGTGGCCGGTCACGCGAGCCTTGAAGTTCGTGCCCACTCCCAACTCGGCTATGTTTGTGCCGAGCCTGCCCACCTTCTTCACCATGCCTCGAATGGTGTCTGCGCCTTTTCCGCCCTCGAACTCGACGGCAAACCCCTTTCTGACGTGCATGGTTATGAGGGTTCTCATGAGTCCTACGCCGGACATGGAGCCATCCACGACAATGACGCCTTCTGCGGTGCCCTCGACCGGCGCTACGTAAGCCTCGCCCGCAGGTAGGTTGGTGAAATCACCTTTCTTGTGAGCAATACCAGTGTCTGAGTGACACTCTCTGCCCCTGAGCGACATCTTTATGTCGGTGCCGGCCGGCGTCGTGACGTGCGCCATAGATGCTCTGGTGATTATCGCTGCCAGCTTTTCCGTGAGTTTCTTGATGGTCCTGTAATCCACGACCAGGGTCCGCCTAACGCAGTCCGCCGTGATGTCCGGAAGAGTGGCGATTCGTGCGCCTCTTGCGCAGGCGTTCCGCCTCGCGTTTGTGTGAGAGAGAGATTTGCTGGTGGGTGCCATCACGACGTCTGCAGCGGACATAAGTGCGGCCACCGCTTCCGGAGGTTCGCTTGCGTGCGTCTCCCTAACGGTTATCTCCGTGATTATCGACTCGATGCCGAGCCGCCTTCCCGCTTCCCAGAACGCGTAGCCGATTCTTCTCAGGGGCTCATCCGTCACCACGAGAAGGACCTCTTTCCGGGAAATGCCCATGCACTGGGTCAGGGCGCTGCGGGCGGCCCCGAGCATTTTGTTGTCCATTTTCTTCCTCCGCCTGTTAGGGAGTCAGGCTCGCTTATTGCCGATCCGATCGCGTTCGCGCTTTTCCGCGACGCGCGGGTGCGGCAGGAGATGTCGCGCACATCGCCGCAGTATATCCGCCGCAGGCGCGTTTGTCAATGAACCCGAGTCGATTTAGTGTGCCAGCGCCGGCTCGCCGAATCAAAAATCGCTTCTCAGGGTGCGCTTTTGCGAGTATAATACGTTGGCTTTCATTCGTGAATACGCATTGATGTCGAGCGATCCCGCGAAAACGGAGGCCCGCTGAAGCGCCCATGTTGCGCCTGAGAGGGGCCCGGAACGTACACCAAAGTATGCGCCCGAGCGGGCTCTCAAGGATTTAGCTAGAGACAGCACGCGAGAATGCCATCAGCAACCATTGACTCCCCCAGGAGGTAGTGTATGGCGGACAAGAAGGCCGTTTCGACAGCTCTGAAGACAATGGAAGATGTGGGTGCAAGGGCCAGGGTTTTTGTGAGCATGCCGGTAGTGAAGGGGATAACGCCCAAGTCCTTCCTTAACGCCTATGGCGCGGAGACGGTCAAGACCGGCGAGCCTGTCACCCGCCTCCACGGCATATTTCCTCCCGATTCCGTGGGTCTGTCCTTCTTCGACCACGGCGGCCTCTACGGTGACGGATGCTTCGAAGGCATCCTCATCAAGAACGGGCTGGTGTTCCTCTACAAAGAGCACATGGAACGGCTCTGGCGGTCTGCCGGCGCGCTCAGGATAGACATACCCTATTCGATTGAAGAATTGAGCTGGCAAGTGGTCAGGGCCATACAGGCTGTCGGGATCAAGAAGAACGAGAACGGTTACATCAGACTAATTGTCACTCGCGGCATCGGCGACCTGGGCCTCAATCCCAAGAAGTGCGTGGGTTCAACGGTCTTCGCGATAGTGTCAACCATCAAGCTCTACCCACGAGAAGCCTACGACGGGGGCATCGAAGTCGGGGTCTCCAAGAAGATAAGAAGACCGGGCAAAACCATCCTGGACCCGAGGATAAAGAGCGACAACTACCTCAACAACGTGCTCGGGCTGCTCGAGGGCACGAATGATCTGAAGCTCCTCGAATCCATCATGTTGACCGCGGAAGGCTTCATCGCCGAGGCGACCGTGGACAACATCTTTTCCGTCACCAAAGAGAGCGACCGCGGAGCCAAATCTCAGAAGGTGAGCATCGTGACGCCGGTTGGCGAATACTGCCTCGAAGGCATCACGCGCGCCTGCATAATGGAATTCGCGCGAAGATTCGGATACGCGGTCCAGGAAGTCCCGGACCTCATGCCGTTGGACCTCGTCGGGCCGAACAAGGAGTGTTTCATGACCGGCACCGGCGCTGGGATAATGCCGATAGTGAGAGTCTGCGGGAATCCGGTGGGAGAAGGCAAGCCCGGCCCGATAACGAGGAAGTTGCTGGCAGAAATCGAAAGGGCCATGGCAGACCCGGCCAATGGGCTGGACGTCTCTGCCACGCGCGCAGAAGTGGTCAAGCACATAAGGCAGAAGAAGACCAGTCTGGTGAAGTAGGCGCTGCTCGCCGCGCATGCGGGCCGGCGCGGCACTATGCTTCTTCGGGCTTCTCAGCGCCGAGGGGTTCCTCGGGCACGAGCGCCCCTTTCAGAGCGTTCCTGATCGAGTCCGGGAATGTGATGGGCCGCGCGTCGCGATTTGTGCAGACGTGCACAGTGTGGCCCTCCGCGACCAGTTGTCCGCCGCGCAAAAGCTCGTACTGGAACCTGACAGCTCTCGTCCTCACCTCGCCGACTCGACACCTCACGTCCAGGAGCTCGTCGAAATAGGTGGGTGTCATGTACTTGCAGTACGACTCCGAGACAGGCAGAAAGAACCCCTGTTTTTCCCATCCGCTGTAAGGTATCGCGAGTTCCCGCATGAGCTCGACCCTTCCCATCTCAAACCAGATGAGGTAGTTCGCATAGTACGCTACTCCCATCTGGTCGCTCTCAGCGTATCGAACTCGTATGGGGACAGTGCATTCCTTGCCTTCCCGAGACACCTTGACTTCGTCCTTTCTTGAGAGGTTCCAGCGCTCTCTATCCGGAACCGGCCGGCGGTCCCAGCATCTCCATTCTGACAAGCCCCACTTTCTCCAGGGCCATGAAATACTCCTCGAGGAATTCGTCGTTTCTCATTCCGCTTTCCATCTCGACCAAATCCGCCACCTCCGCAAGCGTGCGCTTCCCGTCCACCCAGTACCATGGGATGCTCTGGAACGCACGCGGCGTTTTCTCGTGCTTGCGGAACATCCGCCAGAGCTTCTCCCTGTCCGCCCGGCCGAGCTGACTCCAGAACGTCTCAGCGACCATACCGTGTCCGGATGCACCTTTCAATACTCGCTGCGGAACGAGCGATGATAGTCTCTCGAGCCGTTCGCGTTGCTCAGTGGCGGCCTTTGTTTCCGCCTCGGTTTGGGTTCTGGTCTCCGCTGGGGACTTCGCATCGGCTGCTGCCACGGTAGGCGTGCCGGCGGTCTCCGACGTCTCTTCCTCTGTCGTTGCCGCCGTCCGTCTGGCAGCAGGCCCGGCAGTTGCCTTCGACGTCTTCGCCCCCGGACGGCCGAGCAGCTCGAGAAAGTTCGTCTCTGCTTCTGAGAACTCCCGCCTAGTCCATTCGTTCGCATCCTCCTTGAGCTGCATCACGTCGACCTCAGACAGTCCGAGTCTGCATAGGTGTTCGAATCCGTTCTTGCTTCGTTCGAGAATGTACGAGAGCTTCTTTCGGAGTTGGGTCAGTTCTTCTCTCGCTGAAACCTGGGTCATTGCGCCCACCTGCGCCGCGTCTTCCCCCGGTCCAGCGGATTTGTTTGAACCAGCGCCACTCAAATCGGCAGCGCCATCCGGCCGGGCGGCCGTTTCGACCGTGGCCGCGGCCGCGTCAGACGCGGCACCCGGAGAAAACGCGGCACCGCTTTCACCAACGCCTGCCCTCTCCAGAGCGGACGTCAGTCTGGCACTGATTTCCCTCGTTGCGTCACGCTTGAGCGCCGCCAGAATCTCGAGACCGAGCCATCTGGCCTCCCTCTCGCCGGCGGTCGCCGCGAACAGCGCGTAGGACCCGGCCAATTTCGAAGCGGCGGCGAGCATTACGGGATCCACTTTGTCGGGCGTGTCCAGAGAAGTGTGATAGAACTTGTCCGGCCACTGGCCCAGGGAAGGGCAGGGCACGTTGACGTCGGGGTCCGAGAACATGATGTGGTCGCTGCCGCCGTTGAAAGGCCTTACCGCAATTCTCTCCTGGAGAATCATGCCCGTTCCACCGCTGGAAGTCCTTCCCCGGAAGACTCTATCCAGTAATAGAGCTGCCAGCTCGCGGGCAAACCCGCGAGACGCGTCCGGCGGGGATTCAATCATGAAAGTGCTTCCGCAGAGGTTCTGGTTCTCACCGGCCATGTCCACGTTGAACGCGCACACCATGTCCCGGAACCGTTCATCGTTAGTGGCGAGATACGCAATGGAGCCGGTCATTTCCGGAAGCAACAGAGCTCTGATTCCTCTCTTCAATGGCGGGATCTGCCGCCTGTCGAGCAGAGTCCTGATGGAGCGCATCGCTTCGAGCACTGCCGCACACCCCGATGCGTTATCATTGGCCGACGGTTCCGGATGACACAGATGCGAGATCAGCACCACCTCTTCGAGAGATTCACCCGGGATGAAGCAGGATAGAACCTCCATGCTCCCGTCGCGGAAGAAGGAATCCACGTTGACTCTCGCTCTTGGCCTCCCCCCCGCCTCGGCACCCGAAGCCGCGAGCGCTCTCAGCCAGTCGCCCTGGCGCGGCGAAAGCACAAACCCGAAGCACTTCTTGTCTCCGGGCTGCCACCAGAAAGACGTGTACTGTCTTGCGTCCGGCAGGTCCAGGCGGGACCTCACAGGTTTGACCTCGCGCATGCCGTCGAAGATGATGCCGGCCGCGCCGAACTGCTCCACCGCCAGTTCGTGCACTCGCCCTATGTCTTCCTTCGTTAGGACGAGTTTGCCCTTGACGGCGACGTCCTCATACTCCTTTTTCTCGAGCCCATCGTTCAGAACTACGATCTCGACTGAGTCCAGAGAACCCGGGGCACTTCGCTGGATCAGGGAGATCTTGCATTCTGAGAAGTCCGCGAGCCGCTTCTTTTCCGGCTCGATAAGTTCGAGAGTCGCTGAGGTCGCCTCCCACTCCATAGGGATTATGCATCCCCAGTGAGAAGTCTGGCCGTCGGCCCTGTATGCGCAGAGCTCCGTCTCCAGGCCGTAGCTCTTCGCCGCCTGCTCGCATAGCTGCGCTGCCGCCCTGAAGCCGGGACTGGATTGGATCCTGTGATGCGAGGCGATCCTGGTGACCAGGCTCAGAGCCCGCTCGCCGGAGATTTCTTCTTCTACCAGCGAAAAGATCGGTTCGAGCATTCTTTCCTCACTGCATGCGAGCGAGTTCCCATGGCGCGGATGCAGGTCCTTGCGACCCGCGAAGCTCAAGTATAGCGGGACTGATTCGGCCAATCAATTTGAATTGCCGCGCCTGGGTGCGGTGTAGGTACGTTGGTGGGAATGACGAGCGCCTCCCGCCCCCTCGAACGATCGAGCAGCGCTCGTTCTCTACCCTGCTGATTCGGGTTGCGCCATGTGCTAGAATCAAGCCCTGGTTTGCCGATTCTGCTATTGTGCTATCACTACCCGGGCTGGCGAGAAGGAGAGCCAACCATGCACATCGAAGCCGCAAGGAACGAGTTTCCCGCGGCCCGCGGATGCGTTCATCTCAACAGCGCCTCGAGGTCCATCATGCCGAGGAGCTGTATCGGCGCGATGACGCGATATGCAGAAACGTGTCACCTCATAGACCCCGAGAAACCCTCGGAGTTCAATACCCTCATCACGGACGTGCGCTCGGAGATAGCGACCCTCATCAACGCCTCGCCGTCCGACATCGCGCTCTCCTGGAACACGAGCGTTCCGCTCAACATCGTCGCACAGGGCATGCGCCTGGGGCCGGGAGACAGGGTCGTGGTCGGCCGGAGCGAGTTTCCCGCCAACCTCTATGTCTGGGAAAACCTCCGGGCAAAGGACGTGGAGGTGGCGGTTCTGCCTTCGGGCAGGGGTTACACGACTGTCGAGGACGTGCGAGAGGCAATCGCCGGAGACGCGGCAGGCCGAAAGACAAGGGCCCTGGCGCTGAGCTTCGTGGCATTTCACAACGGCTACAAGGCAGATGTCGAAGAGATCGGCAGGGTCTGCAAGGAAAACGGGGTCATGTTCGTGGTGGACGGCATCCAGGGCGTCGGCGCGCTGGAGCTCGACGTAAGGAAGTGCTGCATAGACGTGCTGGCCTCGGGCGGGCAGAAGTGGCTGCTTTCGCCGTTCGGCACCGGGTTCCTTTACTGCTCTGAGGCCGCGCGCGAAACGCTCTTCCCGGTCTTTCCGGGCTGGCTCTCGGTCGACGAGATGGATAGGACAGGGAGGTCGGTGCTCGGACACCCGTTCAGACTGGTAGAAGACTCTCGGCGCTTTGAGATAGGCACCCTGTCTTACCAGGACATGGCAGGCTTCCGGGAATCTCTGAGACTCATATTGTCCGTCGGCCTGAGAGAAATCCAGTCACACATCTTCGGCCTGCTGGACTGTCTTGTGGCAGAGTTGCGGGAGCTTCCAGTGGAGATTCGAAGCGTCATGGAGCCGCCGCACAGGTCGGGCATAGTCGCCTTTGGATGCAGGAATGCCCGTCATCTCAAGCAAGAGCTCGAGAAAGAAGGTGTCATCGTGGCGGAAAGGGAAGGCGGGATCAGAGTGAGCCCGCACCTCTACAACACCAGGGCAGACATCGCGCGGCTCTGCGCCGCACTGAGGAAGCATGTCCCTGCTTTGGGCCAGGAGTCATGCGGATAGAGGAGAAAGGAACCAAGTGATGCCAGGACCGTTCAGAAGCTTCGGCCTCAACAACCCGGCACTTCTCGTTTGCATGACTGCGGCGCTGTTGCTGGCCGCATCCTGTGCCGTGGGACCCGGACCGGCGTCCGGTCCGGGAGGCGTCCCTGCGCGCCAGCCGTCCCCTGACAGACCCTGCCCGGCAGGGACAGTCTCATTGGTCAACCGCGGTCTCATGGGAGTGCATTCCATCGAGGCCACGCTAAACATGACTGTTTCAGTGAAAGACCCTCCTTTTTCCACGAGGGTTCAGGCCGGACTCGTGGCTGAGAAAGAGTCCAGGTTCAGGTTGAGAGCCTACATGGGACCCGCCTTTGTCCTGGATGTTGCCATCGCCCGCGACTCGGTATGGGCCTACCTGCCCGGGAACGCAGAGGTGTTCGCCGGCAGAGTGCTGGAAGCGATTCACGCGGCTCCGGATAGCGGCGTGGCCTACGCTCTGGCCGCCGCCAGCCTGGGGGAGGTGCTTTTCCCCGCCCCCTTTGTCCCTGATTCCTGCAAGACAACGAGGCTCGATGCCACGACATGCCGGCTTGAGGAACGTGTGCCGGGTCGGGTCTGGGGCGAAGCAGGCGAAGTCTACCCTGCGGCCGGAGACCGGCCCAATTCGGCGAACCCACGCTACTATTTCGAGGTCTTGGGACGCGTGGCGTCCGTTGAGCTCGGAAAGGGGAGGCTGAGAGAGCTGCACCTCCTGCATGGTCGGGGCGCTGAGCAGGTCTCGGCCACATACAGTGACTACAGAAAGACCGGCAAGGGGATCTTTCCGCATCAGATAGCCGTCGAATTTCCCGGGATCGGAATCTCTCTCAATCTGGTCTTTGACAGGGTCAAGGTGAACCCCACGATCGCAGAAAACACCTACAGAGTGGATGTTCCAGAAGGTGTCAATGTAAAGAGATTCAACGAATTACATAACTGAAGAAGGCGCTCGTGGTGTGGGCGTGGCCGCAGCGGAATGCCCGACCGGCCCAGGTATTTGATTCAGTCGCCGCGCCGCCGAGGCACCCGAGAAAGCAACCCGCGCGCGCACCTGCCTCACACGCGCCAGGTGCGGCTCTAGGGCGTTGAATGAAGCGCCCACTCCTGCCTCGTACGCGCCAGGTGCGGCTTTAAGGCGTTGAATGAGGCTCCCGCTCCTGCCTCGACCCCCTCCACTCCCTCCCGAATTTTCTTCTTGCACGCGCTCCTGCCTGGGGTAGAATCTTGCCCTTAGGCCCGCCCATGTAGCTGCCCTGGGTGGTCAGGCGTAAAATGCCTCGCGCCTGCCAGTGCTGCAAGGTACTGCAGCCTTATCGAAGCGAAGGGGGTGCATTGGAATGACCGCCTCGACTTCTGGCTACGCTCCACCTCTGGGAGCAGGCCACACAGGCTTTCGTGAAGGTATCTCCCGCGGCGTCACTGATTGTACCTACTCCGGAGCCCCGACCAACGATGTCCGGAAGGGCCTGCCCAAGACGATTCGCTCTCTCTGTCCCGAGTGCATGAACCTCATAGACGCTCGGCTGTTTGACGAGGCAGGACGAGTAGTCATGGAGAAGACCTGCCCCGAGCATGGCCACGTGAGAGACCTCTACTGGTCAGACACCGAGCTCTATCTCAAGGCCGAGAAGTGGTCCTTTGCCGACGGCAGCGGGCTCCTCAATCCGCGGGTGCGCAATGCGACCGCGTGTCCGACGGAATGCGGGCTCTGCAACCGTCATACCAGCCACACGGGTCTCGGGAACATCGATTTGACGAATCGGTGCGACCTGGTGTGTCCGATATGTTTCGCGAACGCCAACGTGGCCGGCTACGTGTACGAACCCTCGTACGAGGAAGTCGTAGACATGCTGAAGAACCTCAGGTCCGAGCAACCAGTCGCCGGGCGCATGATACAGTTCTCGGGAGGCGAACCGACCCTGCACCCGCGCTTCCTGGACATAGTAAGGGCCGCCAGGAAGCTTGGCTTCTCACACATTCAGATTGCATCCAATGGAATAAACTTGTGTGACCCCAAGTTCGCCGAGGAATGCGGCAAGGCGGGACTGCACACGATCTATCTGCAGTTCGACGGGCTGTCTGACGACGTCTATACAAAGACCCGCGGCAGGCCCCTCTGGGTGACAAAGGAAAGGGCCATAGAGAGCATCCGCAGGAGCGGGATGAAGCTCGTCTTTGTCCCGACGATCGTCAAGGGTTTCAACGACCACGAGGTGGGCAGGATACTCCGTTACGCGCTCGAAAATATCGATGTCGTCAGCGGCATAAGCTACCAGCCCGTGGTGTTCACCGGCCGCATTTCCTGCAACGAGAGAGAGGAAAGGAGGTTCACTCTTACGGACGTCGCCTGGGCAGTGGAAAATCAGACAGGACTTGCCAGGGCGCGACGAGACTGGTATCCGACAGGATGCATCACCCCTTTCACCAGATTCGTGGCCGCGGTCAGGGGCGAGGAAACCATACATCTTACGTGTCACCCTCACTGTTCTCTGGCCACGTATCTCTTCGTGTCACCCGACGGAAAGGAAGCAGTGCCTGCTCCCGAGTTCATAGACGTCGAAGGGATGTTTCTCGACCTGGAGAAGTTCAGCCGGTCAGTGCCCAGGTCTCGATTCCGGGCCTTCGCAAAGGTAAAGGCGTTC
>Ga0315295_10001804_pt1 | contig 18279 bp, 20 predicted proteins | sample YL17G14_0_MG_FD_204453 | JGI IMG/M metagenome (GOLD analysis project Ga0315295, IMG submission 204453) | Sediment microbial communities from Yellowstone Lake, YNP, Wyoming, USA - YL17G14_0 | ecosystem: Environmental > Aquatic > Freshwater > Lake > Sediment | place: USA: Wyoming | collected... | reverse complement strand
GCGCCGCGTGCTGAAACGGGCGGATCTGCTCGGTGCGGCGAGCGCCCACACGTTCCGGCACTCGTTCGCGACGCACCTCCTCGCCGCCGGCGCCGACCTGCGCAGCGTGCAGGAGATGCTCGGTCACGCGAACGTAGCGACGACGCAGCTCTACACGCACGTCACGGTGGAGCACCTGCGAGAGGTCTACCTCGAAACTCATCCCAGGGCGCGGCGAGCGTCGCGCCGCGACAGGGACGGCGACGAGAGGGGGACCTCGTGACGCGCGTCTTCGTGTGCGTGCTCGACGGCTGCGGCGCGGGTGCTCTGCCGGACGCCGCCGCCTACGGGGACGTGGGATCGCACACGCTGCGCCACGTGCTCCAGGCGTCCGGTGTTGCGCTGCCCAACCTGGCCAGGATGGGGCTGGGGAAGGTCGTTGGCTTGCCGCTCGGCGCGCCTGACCCGGGGGCGACGTTCGGCCGTCTTCTCGAGCGCGGTGCCGGCAAGGACACCACCACCGGTCACTGGGAGATGATGGGCGTCATCCTGGAGCACCCCTTCCCGACCTATCCGCACGGCTTCCCCGAGCCGGTGATTGCGGCGTTCGAGGCGGCGATCGGCCGCCGCGTGCTCTGTAATCGTCCCGCCTCTGGTACACAGGTCATCGCTGCTCTCGGCGACGAGCATGTCGCCAGCGGGCGTCCGATCGTCTACACCTCGGCGGACTCCGTCTTCCAGGTCGCCTGCCACGAGGACGTCGTCCCCGTCGCGGAGCTGTACCGCTGGTGCGAGATCGCGCGCGCCATTCTGCGGGGCGAGCATGCTGTGGGACGTGTGATCGCGCGGCCTTTCGGTGGGCCCTCCGGCCACTACGCGCGCACTCCCCGGCGCCGCGACTTCTCGCTCGCCCCGCCGGGGGTCACCTATCTCGATCTGCTCCACGAGCGTGGGGTGTCCGTGATCGGCGTGGGCAAGATCGGCGAGATCTTCGTCCAGCGCGGCATCGATGTCGACGACCACACCACTGATAACGCGGCGGGCATTGCCGCCTGCACGCGTCACTTGCACGAGATGGAGGACGGCCTCCTGTTCGCCAATCTCGTCGACTTCGACCAGCTGTGGGGACACCGCAACGATGTCGCCGGCTTCGCCGCAGGTCTGCGGGCCGTCGATGACGTGTTGCCGGTTTGGGAGGGGCTTCTCAGGGGCGACGACGTGATGATCCTGTGCGCCGATCACGGCGTCGACCCGACCACTGCGAGCACCGATCACTCCCGCGAGTACTCTCCGCTGCTCGCCCGCGGGCTGTTCCCCGGGTCCTACGAGGGCGTTCTCGAGGACGTTGGCGCAACGGTCTTCGTCCACCTCACTGGTGAGGTACCGTCGCTGCCGGGCCGGGTGATCGGTTAGTGAGCGCTCGAGACTCGTCGGCCTGGGAGCGCTTGACCGCGTGGCAGCCGCATGGCGCGGTGGTCTTCGGCTCAGGCCTGGCGACGGTGCCACTGGGCGGCACCGTCGAGGACGAGCTCACCTACGCCTCGCTCGGATGGCCGCGAACCACGGTGTCCGGGCATCGCAATCGCCTGCAGTTGGTGCGTGTCCGGCGTGCCAACGGGTGCGATCTGCGCCTGGCCCTGGCATGCGGACGCGCACATGGCTACGAAGGGTTCCGCGAGGAGGCGCTCGAGGATCCGGTGCGTTCGCTTGTGCGCGCCGGGGTGCGCCGCCTCGTGCTGACCTGCTCCAGCGGAAGCCTGCGGCCGGGCATCGCTCCGGGCAACGTGGTGGTGTGCGGGCAGGTCGTGGACTTGCAGCGGCCACCGCGGGGAGCGGAGCCGCCCAGGCTTCGGGTGTGCTCGGGGCGCAGGTGTACCGAGCTCGTAGCGGCGATCGGGCGCTCTGCCGCCACGGTGGGCACATACGTGGCAGTCGCCGGGCCGCAGTTCGAGACGCCAGCGGAGGCGGCGTGGCTGTCCGCCCACGGCGACGTCGTGGGCATGTCGGCCGCGGCGGAGGTGCGAGCGGCGCGGGACGCGGGAGGCGAGCTGTGTTTGCTCGCCTTGGTGGCAAACCGCTCCGGCGCAGAGGCGTCGCACGACGACGTGCTGGCAGCGGGAAGCGGCCTTGCCGTTCTTCTTGCGGCTCGCCTCGAGGCGGTGCTGGCGGCGCGCTGGCCTGACGTGCGGCGCGCAGGATGACGAACGGAGGAAGCCGGTGGATTTCGCCCACGATGTGATCGCTTGGAAGCGGGACGGTGGCGAGCTCGACGAGGGCCGTGTACAGGCGTTCGTCGACGGCGTTGTGAGCGGGCAGGTGCCGTCGTACCAGGCGAGCGCACTCCTTATGGCGATCGTTCTGCGCGGCCTTAGCGACGACGAGACCGTCCACCTCGCGCGCGCCATGGTGGCCAGCGGCAAGACCCTCGATCTGCGCGTCCTGCGTCGCCCCGTCCTCGACAAGCACTCGAGCGGGGGCGTCGGCGACAAGGTGACGCTGGTGCTGGCGCCGCTGGTCGCCGCGTGCGGAGCCATCTTCGGCAAGATGTCGGGTCGTGGACTCGGTCACACGGGCGGCACGCTCGACAAGCTCGAATCCATCCCCGGCTTCCGCGTGCAGCTCCCCCAGGGCGACTTCCTGCGGCAGCTGGAGCGCATCGGTGTGGCCGTGGTCAGTCAGAGCGAACGCGTTGTGCCGGCCGACCGGATTCTGTATGCGCTGCGGGATGTGACCGCGACCGTCGACTGCACGGGACTCATCGCCGCCAGCATCATGGCCAAGAAGATCGCCAGCGGCACGTCCGCGCTCGTCCTCGACATCAAGGTCGGCCGCGGCGCCTTCGCCGCCGATCTTGCCGCGGCGCGGGAGCTCGGGCGGCTCTGCCGGCTTGTCGGCGCCGCCTACGAGCGGCCGACGACGTGCATCTACACGGCGATGGAGGCGCCGCTGGGATATGCGATCGGCAACCGGCTGGAGGTCGAGGAGGCTTGGCGTGTACTGTGCAACGAGGGTCCCGCCGACGTGCGAGAGGTAACGCTGGCACTCGCGGCTGCCCTGCTGCCACTCTCGGATCTCGGGCTGCAGGAAGCGGAGGCGCGTGAGCGCGCGCTGGCAGCGCTGAGCGACGGGCGCGCGGCGGCCCATTTCGAACGCTGGTGCTACGTTCAGGGCGGACGCTGGCACCCCGGTGAGTTCCACCGTCTGGCAGGACGCGAGGTGACGGCCGCGGGCGACGGCTACGTCGGCCGCGTCGACGCGCTCGCGATCGGTCGCGCGGCGCAGCTCGCCGGCGCCGGTCGCCGCACGGTCGACGACGCCGTCGATCCAGCGGCTGGCGTCGTGCTCCACCGCAGGCCCGGCGAGGCGGTGGCCGCCGGTGAGCCGCTGGCCACCGTGTACTCGCGCGACCCGGCGCGGCGCGGACAGGCGAGCGCGGTGCTCGCCGGCGCCTTCGACATCGACGAGGCGCCGACGCCGTCCGCTAACGTTGTCCTGGCCCGCGAGTGACGCGGGCGCTCCGCGGCGGTCGGTCAGCATGAGGGTAGTTGGCGGCGCATGGCGTGGTCGGCCGCTGAGAGCTCCGGCGGGGAGGGGCACGCGTCCTACGTCCGACAAGGTGCGCGAGGCGGTCTTCGACATCCTCCTCGCGCTCCCCGCCATCCATGCTGCGCCATCGGCAATGCCGGGCGGTGCTGCGCCTGACGACGTGGACGCGTCCGGAGCCGGCGCGCCGGGCGGCCACGGCGCACTCGCCAACCACGTGGCGCTTGACCTCTTCGCCGGCAGTGGCGCGCTGGGCATCGAGGCCCTCTCGCGTGGTGCCGCGGCCTGTACCTTCGTGGAGGCCGCGGCCCCCGCGGTACGGGTGCTGCGGCAGAACCTGGCCGCCGTAGGTGCACTGCCGCTGCGGGAGGCGAGGTCCTCGTGCGGGGGGGCACGCATCGTGGTCGCCGACGTGCGGCGGGCGCTGTCTGCTGACGCCCGCCGCGCGGCGCGGTATACTCTCGTGTTTGCGGACCCGCCGTACGATCGCTACGCGCAGGTTCGCCCCGTTCTGGCGCGACTGCTGGGGCGGGTGCTCGCTCCGGGGGCGGTGCTGGTCGTCGAGACCGCTGCCGGAACGGCGGCGGGGTTGCCGTGGCCCGTCGTTCGTGAGAGACGCTACGGCGGCACGCTGGTCACGGTCCTGGTGGCTGACGACGCCGCGGAGCTCGCGCAGGAGGCGGGAGATGACGAACAACGATCGGGGTGTTGAGGGAGGCACTGGGCGATGCCGGGCAACATGACCGCCATCTGCCCGGGCACCTTCGATCCTGTGACCGTCGGTCATATCGACATCATCGCCCGCGGCGCGAGCAAGTTCGGCCGGGTCGTCGTCGGCCTCGTGGAGAAGCCGCAGCGCAAGTCGCCGTTGTTCTCGCCAGAGGAGCGAGAGGCGTTTCTGGTCGAGGCGCTGGCCAGCTACGACAACGTCGTGGTGGATCACTTCAACGAACTGGTGGTCGAGTTCGCGCGCCGGTGGGATGCGCACGTGATCCTCAAGGGTTTGAGGGCCATCTCCGACTTCGAGTACGAGTTCGCGATGGCGCAGCTCAATAGGAGGTTGGCACCCGACATCGAAACAGTGTTCATGATGGCCTCGCCCGAGCACAGCTTCCTGAGCTCGAGCGGGGTACGTGAGATCGCCGCTTTCGGGGGGTCGGTCACCGAGCTGGTGCCGCCCGTCGTCGCGCGTCGGCTGGCGCAGCTATATGCGCCCCGCAAAAAGGCCACGTAGGCAGGCTTGGTGCAGGCCAACGAAGTCACGCCGCACAGTAGGCCACCCAAGGAGGGTTGCTGAAGAATGGACGTTCTGGTTCTCATCGACAAGCTCGACGACATCATCCACAACGCTCGATCCGTCCCCCTTACCGACAGCGTCATGATCGACCGCGAGGAGATCTACGACATTCTCGACCAGATGCGCTCCACGATTCCCGAGGAGATCAAGCAGGCGCGCTGGATCGTCAAGGAACGTCAGGAAATGCTCACCGAGGCCAAGCAGGAGGCGGAGCGACTGCTGCGCGACGCGCAGGAGCGAGCCGACCGACTGGCCTCGGAGACTGAGGTCGTGCATCTCGCCGAGAAGAACGCGCAGGCGATCATGGAGGATGCGCGCGAGCGTGAGCGCAGCGTGCGACTAGGGGCCGAGGACTACGCCGACGAGGTGCTCGGCAACCTCGAGACGAATCTCGACAAGTTCCTCGCGGCTGTGCGCCGCGGCCGCGAGCGTCTTCAGGGGCGGGCGCACAACGACGATCTGCAGCCTTAGGCTGCCGGGTTCGCCACAGCCGCCGGGGTGCACTCATGCGTCGCTTCGACCTTCGCTCGCTCCGTTTCGGCGACGACAGCGAGGCTTGGCGGCGGCTGCCGGTTGAAGTGGCGCCGTTCCTCTTCGGCGGGCTCGAGTACTCCGTGGCCGGGGGGAGCCTGGATGCGGATCTCACAGTCGCTCGCGTGGGCGACCGCCTGACGCTCGCGTTGGCCTTCGATACCCGCGTCCTGGGACCATGCCAGCGGTGTCTCGAGGAGGCGGGGGTGGCGATCGGGGGGCGCGGCCTGGAGTACGTGCGGCACGGCGATTCCGAGGGCGACGAGGATGATGAGGGGTACGTCGCCTCATATGAGGTTGACCTGCTGCGCTGGGTGCGCGATCTCGTCGCGGAGGCGCTGCCGCCCAAGCTGCTCTGCGGCGACGAGTGTCGCGGCCTGTGTCCTGCCTGTGGCGTGAACCTCAACGTGCAGCCGGACCACCGCCACGAGGAAGCGTGAGCAGCGGTCATATGGTACAGTTTCGTGTCTGATTGATCCGAGGAGAAGATCCATGCCCGTACCGAAGAAGAAGACATCGAGTGCTCGCCGGGACAAGCGACGTGCCCAGCAGAAGCTGAGCGTCGAGACGGCCAGTCTCTGCCCTCAGTGCAAGAGCCCGAAGCTCCCTCATCGGGCGTGCCCGAAGTGCGGCACCTACAAGGGCCGCGAGGTCATCGTCCTCGACGCTGACTGACGGCTTTAGGGGCGTGTGGTGCTGAAATCGCTCTACATCGCCTCGACGCAGGGCGGCGGTGGCAAGACCACGATCGCTGTCGGTCTCTGCATGGCGCTGCGCAAACGCGGCTTCGCGGTCGGCTACTTCAAGCCTGTCGGTACCCTGGCGGCGCGCACCGACGGTGTGCTGCGCGACGAGGATGCCGAGTTCGTGGCCGGGCTTCTCGGGCTCGACGATGCCGTCACCGATGTCTGCCCGGTTGTGCTCGACGAGGATGCCCTGCACGATGTCCTCTCGGGCTCAGACGTCGACGCCATGGGGCGCGTGCGCCTGGCCTACGACCGCGTCCGCGCCGGCAAGGACATCGTCATTTGCGAGGGCTTGGGGGAGATCTGGCAGGGCCGTTTCCTCCGCACCAGCGGCGCCGACGTGATCGCCGAGCTCGACTTGCGGACGCTCCTGGTGGCGCGGTTCGCCGGGGCACGCCTCCTCGACGACATCATGTACGTGAAGGACGTGCTCAAGCAGGGCCTGCTCGGGGTCGTGTTCAACATGGTGCCGGAGTCTCGTGCGTCGTTGGTGCGCGACGACTACTCGCCGTACCTCCGGCGCCACGGCATCACCAGCTATGGGATGCTCGTCTCGAACAGCTACCTCTCGGCGGTGTCGGTGGAGGAGATCGTGGACGCGTTGGGCGGGACGTTCGTCTGCGGAGAACGCTACCGCGCGCGCTTCGCGGAGAACTACATGATCGGCGCCATGAATCCCGAGCACGCCTTGCGGTACTTCCAGCTGACGCCGAACAAGGTGGTCATCGTTGGCGGTGACCGCGCCGAGATCGTGCTTGCGGCGCTCGACACGCCTACGGTCGCGGTGGTGCTCACCGGCAACTACGTGCCGAGTCCGGCCGTGCTCGAGCGAGCGGAGGAACGCGGCGTCGCCTTGATCTCGGTGGAGTCGGACACCGTGACGGCGGCCGACGGACTGCGTCGCCTCTTCGGTCGCCTGCGCGTGAAGGAACAGAGCAAGGTCGATCTCATCGGCGGTCTCATGGAAGAGGCCCTGGACATCGACCGCCTGGTGGGCGACCTGGCCGTATGACCCGATCCGGGCATCGCCCCTACACGTCGCCACACGAGGTGACCGCGGCGTGGAGCGCACTCACCGATGACCGCGTAGTGCGCGTCGTCGTCGACGCCGCCGGCGGCGACCATGCGCCGGACGAGGTCGTCAAAGGCGTTTGCGAAGCGGTCTGTCCTCAGCTCCGCGTCGTTCTTGTGGGCGACGAAGAGCGCATCCGACCGCTGCTGCCCGGCGATGCCCCGTATCTCTCCGTGGTGCACGCGCCGGAGGCGATCGGCTACCACGAGGAGCCGGCGACGGCGGCGCGGACGAAGACCTCGTCGAGCATCGTCGTCGGTCTCAAGCTGGTCCACGCCGGCGAGGCCGACGCGTTCGTGAGTGCCGGCAATACCGGCGCCGTGGTTGCCGCGAGCGTGCTCTACGTGCGCCGGATCCGGGGCGTGCAGCGACCGGCGATCTGCACGATCATGCCGTGCATGCCGGCGCCGGTCGCCTTTCTCGATGTAGGTGCCAACGCCGAGGTGCGGCCCGAGTACCTGCGGCAGTTCGCGATCATGGGGCAGGCGTTCGCGCGCGAGGTCATGGGCATCGAGACGCCGTCTGTGGGGCTGCTCAGCATCGGCGAGGAGCCGACGAAGGGCACGCCGGAGGTGATCGAGGCGCATCGCATGATCGCCGCCGACGAACACATCGGCTTCTACGGCAATATTGAGGGGCGCGACATCATGAACCGGTTGGTCGATGTTGTCGTCACCGACGGATTCACTGGCAACGTGGCGCTCAAGACCATCGAAGGCTCCGCCAAGGCGATCCTCGGGGCGTTGCGTGCGACCATTGACGTGTCGCCGGCGACCAAGTTGGGCGGTCTGCTGCTGCGTCGCGAGCTCCTGGTTCTGAAGGACGCGCTGGATCCGGAGGAGTTCGGCGGCGCGCTGCTGGTGGGTATGAACGCGCCCGTCGTGATCGCTCACGGGAACTCGCGCGCCCGCGGCATCGCCCAGGCAGTGCGCATGGCTCGGCGAGGATCCGTCAGCGACCTGCTGCCGACGATCGCGCGGGAGCTTGGGACGCATGGCGGCACGGTGTAGACTCTCCCAAACTCGTCCGGAGGTTGGCTACATGACGCGTCAAGAGGTATTCGAGCACGTCAAGGGAATCCTGGTGGAGACCCTCAGCGTCGACGAAGAAAAGGTCACCATGGAGGCGCGCTTTCAGGAGGATCTCGAGACTGACTCTCTCGATCTCGTCGAGCTCGTCATGACTATGGAAGAGAAGTTCGGCATCAAGATCAGCGACGAAGAGGCAGCCGAGATCAAGACCGTCGCCAACGCGGTCGACTTCGTCATGGCGCAGGCTAACGCCTGATCCAGGCCATTTCACGGGGGACGACGAAAGGATGTCTCTTGTGCGCAGGAGACATCCTTTCGTCGTCGCTTGAGGCCGCCTTGTGACGTACAGACTCCTATCGCTCGCGGAGCAGCTCGACCAGCGCATTACGCACCAGGTGTTCACGCACACCTCGTGGGCGCAGGATCGTGCCCACTCCTACGAACGCCTGGAGTTCCTTGGGGATAGCGTGCTCAGCCTGTGCATCACCACCGAGCTCTTTCGGCGGTTCCCCGAGTTCGCGGAAGGTCATCTTGCCAAGCTGCGTGCCTACGTCGTCAGCCGCGCGACCTGTGCGCGCGTGGCCGCGAAGCTCGGCCTTGGCAAGACGCTCGCGCAGCACGCCAGCCGCGGCGGCGAGTCGGCGGAGGCCACCCACCTGCAGAGCAACCAGAACGTCCTTGCCGATCTCACCGAGGCTCTGATCGGAGCGGTGTACCTCACGTTCGGCTACGAGGCGCTACGCCCCGCGGTGATCGAGGTCTTCGATGAGCACATGCGCTATGCGGAGAGCAGCTACGTCGACCACAAGACCGAGCTGCAGGAGCATCTCGCTCGCGTCGGGCAGGCAGTCAGCTACCGGGTGGTCGGTTTCAGCGGGCCGCCGCACAAGCGCGAGTTCGAGATCGAGGCGACGGTTGGCGGCGAGGCGCTCGGGCGAGGATTCGGCACGAGCAAGAAGCGCGCCGAGCAGGAGGCTGCCTCGGAAGCGCTGCATGAGCTCGAGGAGCGTGCTCGGCGACGCTCGCGACGCGCGCGCCTGCGCGGCCGTCGCTCGCGGCGCGGCGGAGACGAGGCTGTTGCGGCGCTCGAGCATGCCGACAGCGACGTACGCGCGGCCGAGGTCGATTAGGCGTGTATCTCAAGGCGCTGCGCCTCAAGGGTTTCAAGTCGTTCCCCAAGCAGACCGAGCTGGTGCTGGAGCCTGGGGTGAGTGTGATCATCGGGCCCAACGGCAGCGGCAAGAGCAATCTCGCCGATGCCGTGATCTGGGCCCTCGGCGAGCAGAGCCCCAGCACGCTGCGCGGGTCGTCGATGCAGGACGTGATCTTCGCCGGGAGCGACGGGCGCCGCGCCAGTGGCGCGGCTGAGGTCGAGCTCACCTTCGACAACAGCGATGGCGCCCTGCCGCTGCCCAGCGCTGAGATCAGCGTGCTACGGCGCGTGACGCGCGACGGCTCCTCCCAGTATGCGATCAACCGGTCGCCGTGCCGTCTCACCGACGTCGTGGAGCTGCTGGCGCAGGTCGGACTTGGTAAGGAGCTGCACTCCATCATCGGCCAAGGGAAGGTGGAAGCCTTCCTTGCCGGCAAGCCAGAGGACCGCCGCAGCCAGATTGAGGAGGCGGCGGGCCTGGGTGCCTACAAGCGGCGCAGGGAGCGCTCCGAAGGGAAGCTGCGCGAGGTGCGGCGAAACCTCGATCGGGCGGCGATGCTGGAGCGCGAGGTGGGCGCGCAGCTGGCGCCGCTGCGCCGGCAGGCGACCGCGGCCGAGCAGTTGCGCGCCCTCGACCGCGAGTGCGCCGAGGCACGCGGTCGACTGCTGAGCGGTGACGTGGGTGCGGTGGACGTCGAGCTTGCCGCGCGCCGCGAGGAGCTCGTCGACGCCGAGGCGGCGCGCCGGTGCGCAGAAGACGCAATCGCCAAGTTGACGCAAGCGCGCGCCGCGGAGGAAGAGGCCTTTGCCCGTCGCCTGGCTGAGAGGGAGCGCCGCGCCCAGCGTCTCCTGCGCGTGCGCACGCTCGATGGCCGTGTCGAGAGTGTGCGCCGGCTCGCGGACCAGCGTCTGCACCTGCTCGACGAGGTGGATCGCGCAGCGGCCGCGGAGCGAGAGCGGCTCGTCGCCGAGCTGGCCGGGCGCACTGAAGAGGCGGTAGACGACACCTGGGCCGACGAGGAGCGCCGGCTGGCGGACGAGCTGGCGGCGGCGGAACAACGGTATGCCGACGCGGTTGCAGCGACGCAGGCGAGGCGCGAAGCGCTTTCCGCAGGTCGTGCCGAGGCCAACGGCATCAACCTCGAGCGCGAAGCGGCGTTGGCCGAGTCCGAACGCATGCGCCGCCGCCATGAGGCCTTGGTAGCCGAGATGGCGCGGCTCGAGCGGCAGTGCAGGGAATTCGCCGAGGAGTCGGCGAGCAAGGCCGACGAAGAGGTGGAGCTGGCGGCAGCAGTGGCGATGGCTGAGGAGGTGCTCGCCGCTTCCGCGGCCGCCGCGGCTGCGGCGGCCGCGGAAGCGGAGCGCCTGCTGCGGTCTCTCAACAACGCCGAGGACCGTCTACGTGAGGCGTCAGGTGAGCGGCGGGCTCTGGAGTCTGAGGCGGAACACCTGCGCGCCGGGCTGCGCGACGCTCAGGATGTGAGCGCTGATGTGCTCGGGGTAGCGGCCGACTTCCCTGGCGCCGTCTCTCTGGCGGACAGTGTCGGCTGCGATCCGGGCTACGAGCGGGCGTTGGCCGCCGCCCTCTCACAGATCCCCGGGGCGTTGGCGGTACCCGGCAGTGTCGACCAGTGGTCGTTCATGGGCGCGCTGCGGCGTGCCGGGATCGGCCTGGCCCGCCTCGTCTTGCCCGCAGGCCGTCGTCCGGCGGTCTGGTTTCCCGGTGCGGCACCGCTCGCCGACAAGGTCAACTTCGGCGAGCACGAAGAACTGTCGGGAGCGCTCTCCGATGTGGTGATCGTCGACGACCTGCGCGCCGTGCCGTCTGAGTTCGGCGGCCTGGCGGTGACGCGTGAGGGTGAGTACTACCGCCCGTTGGCCGGCCAGATGGGCCTGGCGAGTGGAGTGCCGGCGGCGTTGCTGCTCGAGCGGCGGGCGTCGCTGACGAAGCTGACGGAGAGGCTCGATGCGGTCGTGGCGCGCGAAGCGCGTGCCGAGGCCGCATTGGCGCAGGGCCGATTGCTCGTGGCGGCGGCGCGCGCGGCGGCCGCTGAGGCGGCGAGCGCCGAGCGGGAGGCGCGTGTCGCGGCGGAGCACGCGGAGCGCGCCGTCAGTCTGGCGCGCGCTCGCCGCGACGACCGCGACCATGTGCTGCGCCGCGACAAACGAGCGCTGGAAGGCCTTTCCGCCGAGCTCGCGGAGGTCGCGGCGGGTGAGGACTCGGCGGCAACGGTCGCCGCGGCGCTGCTGGTCAGGGTCGAAGCGAGTCGTCCCCATGTCGCCACCGCCGAGGAGACGCTCGCGGTCGCCGAGGTGGAGCACGCGGACTCCCTCGCCGTCGTGACCATGGCGCGCGTCGCGCTTCAGGAGCGCCGCGCTGCCGCGGCGCGAGCGATTGCGCAGCAGGAGACAGCCCGCCGTCGGGCAACCGCCGATCGCGAGCGGCTCGAGGTCCTCGAGCGGCGCCTGGCGGAGGTCCCGGATGTGCGCACGAGCTGCGCCGTCGTGGTGGAGCGCGCGCAAGGGCTTCGCGCCCACGCCGCGCGTCTGATCGAGCGCCTCGAAAGCGACGAGGGGGGTGGGACGAGCCTCGATCGCGGCGAGCTGCGTCGTATCGCCGAACGCGAGGTCGGCCTGCGCCAGGCTGCCGAACAGGCCACGGAGCGGCGCGGCGCGGCGCAGGTTGCCGCGGTCCGCCTGGAGGACCGTCGCCTGGAGCTCGTGCGCGCGCTCTCCGACGTGAGCGAGGCCTTGGACGAAGCTGGATTCGCGCCGCCGGCCGACGACGAAGAAGCGGCGGCGCTGCAGCAACGTCTCGAACGGATCACGCGCCAGAAGGAGCGCCTCGGCCCCGTGAACCCTCTGGCCGAGGCGGAATGCGCGCAGCTCGGTGAGCGCGCCGCTTTCCTCCGCGAGCAGCGGCGCGATCTCGAGAAGTCGATAGTCGATCTCGGGAGCCTTATCAAGGAGCTGACGGCGCGCATCGACGACGAGTTCGCCGCCACCCTCGCCGCGGTGCAGGAGCAGTTCACGCAGATGGTTGCGCTGCTGTTCCCCGGAGGGCGGGGCGCGCTGAAGCTGATCGCACCGGACGACGAGCATCCTCAGGGCGGAGTGGTCGTGGAGGTGAAACCGGCGAAGAAGCTCGGTAAGCGGCTCCAGCTCCTGTCCGGCGGCGAGCGCGCCCTCGTCGCGATCGCGTTCCTGATGGCGCTGGTGCTGGCCAAGCCTTGCCCGTTCTACATTCTCGACGAGATCGAGGCGTCGCTTGACGACGTCAACATCGGGCGTCTGGTGAAGCTCCTGCGCGACTACCGGGAGCGCACGCAGTTCATCATCATCACGCACCAGAAGCGCACCGTGGAGGCAGCCGATGTGCTGTATGGGGTGACCATGGGTCCGGACGGCGCCTCTCAGGTCGTGAGCGCGCGCATGGCCGAGGAGGAGATCGATCGCGAGGAGCGTGCAGGCGCCGGACAAGCGCAGGGCGTGGCCTCGTCGGCCAGCGTGGCCGACGAGGAGCTGTAGACGCAGGACGGGGGTTGAGTCGACGTGGAGTGGCACGATGTGTTCAAAGGCGTCGCCGAGGATGAGATTCCGGTCGAGGTGATGGAGGAGGAGGAGCGCGAGCGAAAAGGGCTGTTCCGCCGTCTGCGCCGCAATCTGAGCAAGGCACGCGGGGCTGTCGTCGGCGGCCTGAAGAGCGCCGTCTACGTCGGCGTCGACCGCCGTCTCTTCGACCAGGTCGAGGAACTGCTGATCGGCGCCGACGTCGGCTACGACGGCACGATCAAGATCGTGGACGAGCTCGAGCGCCGTTGCGACGCCAAGCGGGTCGAGAGCCGGGAGCAGTTCCAGAACGAGCTGGCGGAGGTGATCGCCGAGCTTCTCCGCCCGGAGGACCCGGAGGCGCAGCGCATCGATGTGACTGCTCGCCCTACGGTCATCCTCATGGTCGGCGTCAACGGCACGGGGAAGACGACGACGATCGGCAAGATCGCCTGGCGACTGCGCCAGATGGGGAAGACGCCATTGGTGGTGGCCGGCGACACGTTCCGTGCCGCCGCGGTCGAGCAGTTGAACGAATGGGCGCGGCGCGTGGGCTGCGACATCGTGAAGCAGGCGGAGGGAGGCGACCCCGCCGCCGTCGTGTACGACGGCGTCGCCGCGGCTCGCTCGCGCGGTGTGGACGTGGTGCTGATCGACACCGCTGGCCGCCTGCACACGCAGGTCAACCTGATGCGAGAGCTGGAGAAGGTGCGCCGGGTGATCCAGAAGCAGCTGCCCGGCGCCCCACACGAGACGCTGCTCGTCCTTGACGCCACGACCGGTCAGAACGGCCTGCGCCAGGCGCAGGAGTTCAAGCAGTCTGTCGATGTGAGCGGCATCGTGCTGACCAAGCTCGACGGCACGGCGAAAGGGGGCATCGTCGTGGCGATTCACGAGACGCTGGGCATCCCCATCAAGCTGATCGGCGTGGGGGAGAAGCTCGAGGACCTCCGCCCCTTCGAGGCCGACGCGTTCGCGCGCGCCATCTTCGGCGCTGACGCGGGGGAGTCGGGCTCGACGTAGGCCAACCGCCGACGACCTTCATCGCGTGCTACGATGAGGTAGCCTCCCGCTCAGCGGCAGCGGCAATCCACGACATCAGAGGATCCCGTGTTCGAAGCACTCTCCGACCGTCTCCAGAGCGTCATGAAAACGCTGCGGGGTCACGGCAAGCTGACGGCCAGCGACATCGACGAAGCGATGCGCGAGATCCGCCTCGCGCTCCTCGAGGCAGACGTCAACTTCAAAGTCGTGCGCGAGTTCGTGGCGCAGGTGAAGGAGCGTGCCTTGGGCGCCGAGGTGATGGAGAGCCTCACGCCGGCACAGCAGGTCGTCAAGATCGTGAACGAGGAGCTGATCGCGCTCATGGGGAGCGGCGACTCCAAGCTTGCCTTCAGTGGCCAGCCCCCGACGGTGATCCTTCTCGCCGGTTTGCAGGGTTCGGGCAAGACCACCGCCTGTGCCAAGCTCGCCAAGCTGCTCAAACGCGACGGCAAGACCCCGGTCCTGGTTGCCGCCGACGTCTACCGACCGGCGGCGATCGACCAGCTCGAGACCCTCGCGGAGCGCGTCGGCGTGCCGGTGTACGCGCCGGGAGCCGACGTCGACCCCGTCGACATCGCGCGCGGAGGCGTCGCCTTAGCGCGCCAGCGCGGCGACGTCGCCATCATCGACACAGCGGGCCGCCTCCACGTCGATGAGGAGCTCATGGCCGAGCTGGTGCGCATCCGCAAGGCCGTGAAGCCGCACAACATCCTGCTCGTCGTCGACTCGATGACCGGCCAGGACGCCGTCAACGCCGCCGAGGCCTTCCGCGGGCATGTCGAGCTCGACGGCGTCATCTTGACCAAGCTCGACGGGGATGCCCGCGGTGGCGCGGCGCTCAGCGTCCGTGCCGTCACCGGCAAGGCAATCAAGTTCGTCAGCACCGGCGAGAAGCTGGACGACTTCGACGCCTTCCATCCGGATCGCATGGCAAGCCGCATTCTCGGTATGGGGGACGTGCTCAGTCTGATCGAGAAGGCCGAGCTGGCGCTGGACGAGAAGACGGCCGTCGAGATGGAGGCGCGCCTGCGACGCGCCGAGTTCTCCTTCGAGGATTTCCTCGACCAGCTCAAGCAGGTACGCAAGATGGGCTCGCTTTCGTCGATCCTCGGCATGCTGCCGGGGGTTCCCGGCTTGAAGGATCTGAAGAACGTGCAGCTGGACGACCGACAGATCGATCGCGTCGAGGCGATGGTCTTCAGCATGACGAGACAGGAGCGCCGTCACCCCAGCATCATCGACGGGAGCCGCCGGCGGCGCATCGCGTCGGGCAGCGGCACGAGTGTCCAGGATGTGAACCAGTTGCTCAGGCAACACCGCGAGATGCAGAAGATGCTGAAGGCGTTCTCCGGCGGCCGGATGAAGGGGTTTCGCCTGCCCGGCGTTAACGGGTAGAATGTCTCTTCCCGCGGCCTGAACAAGGTTGCGTCAGGTCCACAGGCCCGCTGAGGCAGCAGTCATGGCGTGCCGTACGATTCCCCGAGGGGGTGACTAGCAAGTTGGCAGCACGGATGAGATTGACACGGGTCGGCAGCGCCAAGAACCCGGTCTACCGTATCGTCGTCGTCGACGGGCGTGCGCGGCGTGACGGTCGTGCTATCGAGACAATCGGCCAGTACAACCCACGTACCGAGCCGTCCCTGATCGTGATCGATGAAGAGCGGGCGAAGGATTGGCTCGCGAAGGGCGTCCAGCCGTCGCGGACCGTGAAGAAGTTGCTCTCCACGAAGGGCATCGCGTAGCGAGCAGGTTCCCTCCGAGCACACGGATGGAGTGGTGGGATGTTGAAAGACCTGCTGGAGTACTTGGCGAAGTCGATCGTTGACGATCCCGATCAGGTGCACGTTGACGCGACCGAGACGGAGGGCACGGTTCTGCTGGAGCTGACCGTGGCGAAGGACGACGTCGGCAAGGTCATCGGCAAACAAGGGCGCATTGCACGTGCCCTGCGCACGATCGTCAAGGCGTCGGCGGTGCGCGACGGCAAGCGCGCGATCGTGGAGATCGTCGATTGACCTACGGAGTAGGGTGAGCGTGCGGGGCGACGAAGCGGCACCGCACGCCAGGCGCCGCGCGTCATGACCGCCTCGAGCCTATGGACCTGTGGCATCCTCGGCAAGGTGCACGGTCTCCGCGGGGAGCTCTACCTGAACCTCTCCGCGAGAGGCCTCGAGCATTTCGAGCTCGGCTCGCAGTTCTACGTGGCAGAGCCTAGCGGCGGCGAGCTCCGCGCCTGCGTCGCTGAGCGTGTGGGCGGAGCCGACCGGCGCCCAATCGTCCGTCTCGACCTCGCGGGCTCGCGCGAGGAGGCGATTGCACTCCAGGGGCGCGAACTGCTCGCCGCTGGCGACGCCCTGGACGCTCTGCCGCACTACCGCGTCGGCGATCTCATCGGTGCCCGCGCCGAGACGGTCTCGGGACGCGCGCTGGGGACCGTCGCCGACGTGTTCGAGGCGCCCGCGCATGAGATCCTGGTGCTGCGGCCGCTCGAGGGCAGCGAACTGCTCGTCCCGCTCGTGGACGAGCTCGTGAGCGTCGGCGACGACGGCATCGTCCGGGTGGTGGACGGCCTGCTGGGTGAGATGCCCGTCTCCGACGGCGACGATTCGTAGGGGCTGACAATGCGCGCCGACGTCTTCACGCTGTTTCCCGAGGCCTTCGCGTGGTACCTCTCGCAGGTGCACATCCGGGCTGCGGTGGAGCTCGGCCACGAGTTTCTCATCGTCAACTACCGCGACCACACACCGCTCACGCATCTTCAGGTGGACGACACGCCGTACGGCGGCGGGGCGGGGATGGTGCTGCGCATCGACGTCGTCTGCGCGGCCCTCGAGGCGGTGTTCGCTGTGGCGGCCGAGCGACTTCAGGAATCGCGTCGCGTGATCGAGCTGACGCCCAAGGGTCGCCAGTTCGACGACAGCCTGGCCGGCGAGCTTGCACAGCACGACCTGGTGCTGCTCTGCGGCCGCTACGAGGGTATCGACGAGCGTGTGGCGCATCTGGTGACCGACAGGGTGTCCATCGGCCCGTACGTCTTGTCGGGCGGTGAAGTGCCGGCGATGGCGGTGCTCGATGGCGTCACGCGCAAGCTTCCGGGCGCGATCAGCAACCCCGAGAGCGTGGCCCAGGAGTCGCACTCGCTCGAGCTCGCCGGCGGCGCGGAATACCCGCAGTACACGCGGCCGGCGGAGTTTCGCGGATGGAGCGTGCCCGAGGTACTGCGTAGCGGGCATCATGGGGAGATCGAGCGCTGGCGTGCGCAGCACGTGCGCAGGCGCTAGGCTTCTCGACTCCGGCAGCGGTTGCCATGGTGGTTTTGCGCCGCACCTGCACTCCTGCTAGACTAGCCGCCGCTTTTCTGACGAAAGACGAGGGTCCGTGAACATCATCGAGAACATCGAGCGGGAGCAGCTGCGGGACGACATTCCGCAGTTCAAGGCGGGCGACACCGTCAAGGTGCACTTCAAGGTCATCGAGGGTAGTCGGCACCGCATTCAGGTCTTCCAGGGCATCGTGATCAAGCGCCAGGGCCAGGGTGTGCGCGAGACCTTCACCGTGCGCAAGCAGTCCTTCGGGGTCGGCGTCGAACGCACGTTCCCCGTGCATTCGCCGAAGATCGACCGCATTGAGGTGATGGCCATCGGCGACGTGCGGCGCGCGAAGCTCTACTACCTGCGGAAGAAGGTCGGCAAGCAGGCGCGCGTGCGCGAGAAGCAGCGCTAGTCGGTCGCTGCGAAGCACCGGTTTCCGCTCCATTCCAGTATGTGACCGTTGCGCGTCGAGCGGTCGTCGACGTGTTGCCGTGGGCGCGCGCCGCGGGAGCGCTGAGCCTTACGGGCGCGCGCTCTGATAGACTGCCGGGAACCATCGGAGGGACATGAGCACCGCACCGGGCGAACAGGCCAGTCCTGCGCAGGCACCGCCAGGGCCCTCAAGGCGCCGCGCCGTGGTGCTCGAGTACGTCGTCCTGGCGCTCGTCGCGATCACGGTCGCGCTCCTCATTCAGGCGTTTCTCGTCAAGCCGTACCGCATCCCATCCGAGTCGATGGAGAACACGCTGCTGATCGGCGATCGCGTGCTGGTGGATCGCATCTCGTGGCACTTCACGGATCCGGCGCGCGGGAACATCGTCGTCTTCCATCCGCCGTCGACGAAGGTAGTGCTGATCAAGCGCATCGTCGGGCTTCCCGGCGACACGATCTCGTTATCCGGCGGGGCGGTGTACGTGAACGGTCGGCGCCTGAATGAGCCATACGTGCGCCAGATCAGCGGCGCTCCCGTGCCTACTGAGCCCTTTCAGACGGGGCTGCCCTGGTCGTTGCAGCGCCCGTACA
>Ga0315295_10001803_pt1 | contig 18280 bp, 13 predicted proteins | sample YL17G14_0_MG_FD_204453 | JGI IMG/M metagenome (GOLD analysis project Ga0315295, IMG submission 204453) | Sediment microbial communities from Yellowstone Lake, YNP, Wyoming, USA - YL17G14_0 | ecosystem: Environmental > Aquatic > Freshwater > Lake > Sediment | place: USA: Wyoming | collected... | reverse complement strand
CTTGCCGAGCAGGTTGCGGCGGAAGCGGCCTTTCTTGCCTTTGAGCATGTCGCTCAAGGAGCGCAGTTCCCGCCGGCCGCGCCGGCTGAGCGCCTTGCCGCGCTGGCTGTTGTCGATCAGGGAATCCACCGCCTCCTGCAGCATGCGCTTTTCATTGCGGACGATCACATCCGGAGCGCCAAGTTCAAGCAGCCGCTTGAGCCGGTTGTTGCGGTTGATCACCCGCCGGTAAAGGTCGTTCAGGTCTGAGGTGGCAAAACGACCGCCATCCAGCTGAACCATCGGGCGCAGGTCCGGAGGGATCACCGGGAGCACGGTCATGATCATCCATTCCGGGCGGTTGCCGGAACGGCGGAATGCCTCCACCACCTTCAACCGGGAAGTTGCCTTCTTCCGTTTCTGCTTGGATTTGGTCGTCTTGACTTCGTGCCATAGATCTTCAGAAAGTTTATCCAGGTCCAGGCGGCGCAGGATGTCGTAGAAAGCTTCCGCGCCCATGTCGGCCCGGAACACCTGGCCCCAGCGCTGCTTCAGTTCGCGGTAGCGGGTCTCGCCCAGGAAAGTGAACGGGCGCAGTTCCATGAGTTCGTCTCGTTGATGGGCGTTCGCGTCGTGGCTGGTGGAAGTCTGGTCTTCCAGCAGGCTGCGCAGGGAGTTCATCTCTTCATCTGCGCTCGCCTTGATCGTGGCGGCTTCCATCTTCACATCTTCCAGGGCGCGCTGTTTTTCATCCTTGAGTTCATTCTCGATGGCTTCCAGGCGTCCCTGCACGAATTTCTGCACTTTACCAATATGGGTGGCGCCGACTTTAATGCCGGTATCGACGATCACGGTGCCGGTGCTGCCAAAAATGACCGCTTCTTTGAGCACCTGGCCCTTGTTATCCTGCAGGTAGCGTTCCAGCCGCTGGCCTTCCTGGATGATCGGTTCCAGCCTGGATGCCGTCTGTTCGTCGTACTGGCGCTCCAGTTCAACCTTGCGTTCCTGGAGAACCGCCTGTTTCTTATCCCGGGCTGTCTTGATCTCGGCGATCTTGGAATTGATCACCGCGGCCTGCTCGCGTTCGGAAACGGAGATCTCGTCTTCCAGGCGCTTGAGCGCTTTCTGGCGGGCATCCTCGTCTACGAAACTGACGATATATTGGGCAAAGTAAAGTACGCGGTCCAGGTTGCGGCGCGAGATGTCGAGCAGCATACCCAGGTAGGATGGGATTCGGCGCGTGTACCAGATATGTGCCACCGGCGTTGCCAGCATGATATGACCCATGCGCTCGCGGCGCACCGACGAGCGCGTCACTTCGACGCCGCATTTATCGCAGGTGATACCTTTATAACGGGGATTCTTGTACTTGCCGCAGTAGCACTGCCAGTCGCGCGTCGGGCCGAAGATCGCCTCGCAAAAAAGGCCATCCTTCTCCGGGCGCAGGCGGCGGTAGTTGATGGTTTCCGGTTTCAGCACTTCGCCGTATGACCAGGTTAGGATGGTTTCAGGAGAAGCAAGACTGATGCGTAATGAAATGAGTCCCTTGGTTTCCACTCGACCGTCTCCTCAATGTTCAATTCGACACCTGCGACTGACCGCCCTTGCTCCATCCTTGCATGAATGCCAGAGACACGCAAAAGCAAGCGCTTCAAAGCATCGGGCTTCAAGCGCTCGCTGAAAGTCGCAGAGTATGGTTATCTCTCAATGGAGCCGAATTATACTAGTCTGGTCTGATTACGTCAAGAGAGAACTGGAATAATGGTTGTCCGGTCCATCCATCCCGCCTGTCGTCATTCGAATTTTAACATCTGCAGTACATCCTGCAGTGCCGCCTCGAATATCTCCGCCATGACCTCCGCGGGAACCGAATAACGCCCGCCAAAAGATCCATCGCCATAGACCCTTCGGGTGGTTTCCGAATTCATGATATCGGACGGCACCTGCGGTGGTGTCTTCTCATTTTCCAGCAGGTCCGACACGATGGTGAAGGGAAATGCCTCCAGCCAGTTGGCATGTCCTGGTTTGATCTCATGACGGATCGCCACCTGCTCCACGCTGTGAGCCATCCACCAGGCATACCACTGCACTTGCAAACCGGGCAACTGGTTGGCAATCTCCGCCAGGCGGATCTTGAGCCCATTGTTGCCGCCGTGACCGTTCAGCACCAGCACCCGCTTGAATCCCTGCCCGTAGACGGAGCGCAGGATATCCTCGCCTTCGTCCAATAATGTTGATAATCTCAGGCTGATCGTTCCGGGATAAGAGAGAAAATACGGGCTGGAACCAAAGTTCATCGGCGGTGCCACCAGCACGCCGCTTTGTTTGGAAGCGGCATCCGCCAGGGCAAGGGGTATCTTCACATCCGTAAGCAGGGAGAGATACGCATGCTGTTCACAGGCTCCCGCCACCAGCATCAGCCGGTCGTCATGCTTGAGATACGCCTCCACATCCATCCAGTTCATTTCTTCGATTCGCATATCGCAATTATAATCGTCTTGTGTCCCAGCCCATCCCCATCCCGCCGCGTTTCCTCGAACGCATGTCACTCCTGCTCGGCGAGGAATTTCCCGCCTTCGCCGAGTCGCTTCAGCAAAGCCCGGTCCACGGGTTGCGGGTGAACACGTTGAAGTTAAGCGCCGAGCAATTCAAGAAAGCCTGTCCCTTCCCGCTCGACGCCGGCGTGCCCTGGTGCCCGTCCGCCTTTACCTTCCCACAGGTCGGAGAGATACGGCACGAACCCGGAAAGCATCCTTACCACCTGGCGGGGCTGTACTACCTGCAGGACCCTTCCGCCATGTCGGCCGCGGAACTGCTCGCCCCCCAACCCGGCGAGCGCGTCCTGGACCTCGCCGCCTCGCCGGGCGGCAAGACCACCCACCTGGCGTCTCTGATGCAGGGGCGGGGGCTGCTGGTGGCAAACGAGATCAAGACCAGCCGCATTCACCACCTGGAAGCCAATGTGCAGCGCTGGGGTGCGGATAACGTGGTCGTTACGAACGAAACCCCCGAGCGGCTGGCCGACCATTTCGGCGCCTGTTTCAACCGTGTGCTGGTGGATGCACCCTGCTCGGGGGAAGGCATGTTCCGCAAGGATATGGGAGCCCGCCTCGACTGGTCGGAAGAGATGCTGACCGGCTGCGCCATCCGCCAAACGAATATCCTGCGGGTGGCAGCCCACCTGGTGCGCCCCGGAGGTCGCCTGCTCTATTCCACCTGCACCTTCGCCCCCGAGGAAGATGAAGGGGTGGCGGCGCAATTCCTGAAGGAACAGCCGGAATTTGAAGTGGAATCCCTGCCGCAACTCTCGGGTTTTTCACCCGGACATCCGGAGTGGAGTAAGGCCTCCGACCAATCCCTCAATTTGACCGGCGCAGTGCGCCTGTTCCCTCACCGCCTGGCAGGGGAAGGCCATTTCGCCATTCTCTTCAAGCGAAAGGACGGCCCTGCCCACGATGGGCCGGATCCATTCCTCCCCGGTCGCATCCCCGCTGAGGAGTGGCGATTATGGCTTGCATTCAAAGACCAGGTTCTGGATCAGGAATTTCCTGAGGAGCGGTTGTGGCAGGCAGGCCAACGGCTGTACCTGCTGCCGGAAAGCCTTCCAGTCATGAAAGGATTGCGCACATCCATACCGGGAGTCTGGTTGGGAACCTTCAAGAAGGAACGTTTCGAGCCGGCTCATCCGCTGGCATTGTGTCTTCACCCCGGGCATGCAAAAAAATCTCTTGATCTTCGCTCCGACAGCCGCGAAATGGCGGCTTACCTGCGGGGAGAAAGCCTGCCCTCCACCGGCATGCCGGGCTGGACGCTCATCACAGCAGACGGCTGGCCGCTCGGCTGGGGAAAACGGGTGCAGGGGGTGGTGAAGAACCATTTTCCGAGAGGTTGGCAGATCTGGTCGTGAAATAATTGCGCCCTTTCCAGAAGGAAAGGGCGCTTTGTTATTTGAAAAAATCTCCTTGCTCAACGCTCGCAATGGATGGCCAGGTCGGTCCAGTCGGAATAGGCCGGGTGGTGGGCAACTTTATCGAGCGGTCCCCAGGTTTTTCCGTTGCAGCCGCTGCGCGCCGCCTGCCAGTCAGAGAGACGCGGAGTCAGGCTGATGTTGTTCTCCTCGATGAACTGACCCTGGAAATCAAATCCTTCGATCAGGTAGTTGATATTCGCCCCGCTGACAGTATTATCCTTCAGCGTGAAAGTACCGCTCGAGGGGAGAAATGACCAGATCTGGCATGCTCCACCGGTGCAGGGAGCAACCAGCGCCTGGGATGGCTCGGGTGAGCAGGTGGAGTTGCCGAATATCGCCGCCGTTGAGGTCGGGACGCATGCTCCCCCCCACATGTGCGGTCCGAGATTGATGCCCACATGCAAACCGCCGCACCGGGTGTCGCCTTCGCTGGTGATCGTGTTCCCGATGATCTGGATGCCGGAAGCGTCTCCAAAGTCCCAGGAATGTACCGCGATCGCCGCAAACGCCCCGTAGTTCCCGGCTTCGATCTTGAAGGAATTGTTCGAGATGACCGTATCCCGGCCTCCAAAGAAGGCGATGCCCACATCGGATGGGTTGATGATGGTGTTGCCGGTGATCAGGTGCGCCGGTCCAAACAGGGTGATCCCATCCGACCAGCCGGTTTGATCCCCATCGTTATCGGTCAGCGTACAACCGGGTTGGTGAACATGGTCTCCGGCAGTATCGATGGTTACGTTCCGGATGGTCCCCGCGGCACCGCTGAAGGCCAGAGCCGATCCGCATTCCGCCTGCTGATCGACGAGATCGTGAACCTCTATCCCAGTGGTCCATTGAGAAGGATGACCGGCGTAGTCCTGTTTAACGTCTCCTGTATCCATGGCGCCATCCATGCCGATATTGCCCGGCGAACACCACGGATCACCGGCAGTCGAGCACTCCGGCAGCCAGGAGCCCCAGTTGTCGTCGATGCCGTTGATTATGTTGTCGGAACCCAGGCATTTCCGCACATCCCGCCCTCCATTGATATCGATATATCCGAAATCGATGTTATCGATATCACCGGGGTTGTCGAACCGTGAGCGGGCAAACAGGCGGATGACATAACCCTTCAGATCAGCGGTCGCGCTCAACAGGGCATGATCGCTTTGATCGCTGGAAGTGAAGGTCAGGTTTTGTTTGGCGGTCATGCCGGTCAGGAAGAGGGTCCGGTCGATGAGGTAGCCCTGGTAACCGCTCCTGCCTGCGCCGGAGGTGAAAACGACCGTATCGCCGCTGCAGGTCGAATCGAGTGCCGCCTGGATGGCTTCGCTGTCGGGTTGATCATCCATCGGGTTCGCCCCGAAATCATCCACATGCACTGTTGTCGCGCCCGCAGGCATCCCGCTTACCCGCACCTCGCGGATGGTCTCCGCTCCGTCGCTGTTGTCTGAAATTCGGAAATCGGCACCGTTATCCCGGTTACCGAAGTATGCATTGCACAGGTTGAACACCGCTGTTTTGAATTCTCCGCTGCTGCTCTTCACCACAGTGCCGCCCCCGTAGAATAATCCATTCGAACCGCCTGCCGGGCTGGCATCGTACTGCAGGGAAAAGCTGTCCGTGCCCTGGTCGAGGTAGACCACTTCCACCCGCACCCGTCCGGTCGGCGAGCCGCGGAAGATGGCATCATCATTGACATTGAATTGAAAGTAAGAATCTCCATCCGTATTCCCATCCGCGGAGGCCAGCGCAGTACCGTTCCCGCTCTGGCGCGCTGCCACGGGCGGGTCCCCCGCCTGCACCGGGATGGTATCCACATCCCCGCCGCTGTCGAGGCTGAGCCCTTGCAGGGTATTGGCGCCTCCCAGGGTGAGACCCAAATCCAGCCGGGCTTCGGTGGCAGTGGGGCTTACCGGGGAGGGAGCGGCGGGTTCCTGCGTCGCTGGTTCCGCGCTCGGCGGCAAGGTCGCCGGTGTGGGCGATGGGTTGGATGCCCCCTGGCAGGCCGCCAACAGGATCGTGCAGGTGCCTGCGAGCCAGAACAGTTTTAGCCTCGTCATCTTTTTACTCCCGGTTAGAGTTTTTAATCTGACAATTATTATAATTATAATAGATAAAAGTGGATACCTGGGACGTTCCCCACCCGCAAGGAAAAGGACATGGGAGAATGTGTGAATTGAATTTCATCCCCATAAACCGTATAATCTTAATATGTGATCTTCTTCATTTGTGCCGGAGGGAGGGACCAATGGGCAAAATTAAGTTCTATTTCCTTTGCACGGCTGTAATCCTTATCCTGCTGACCCTGGCATCATGTCACCTGCCCGGTCGCTCTGTGGAAACCACCTCCACCCTGCTGGCGGAAGAACCCGGCATAACGGAGGAGGGTGAGGGCGGCACTGCAGAAAGCACGACTCGCCCGGTTGGTCCAACCAACACCGACGGGGCCGAGACCATCCTGGTACCTGCCGGCAGTTTCTGGATGGGCAGCGAGCAGGATGATGCACTCGCCAGCGATGTGGAAAAACCGTTCCACCTGGTAACGTTGGAAGCCTTCCATCTCTATACCCACGAAGTGACCAATGCCATGTATTCCGCCTGCGTGGCAGCTGGAGCATGCGTGCCTGTTAACAAAATGGAGGCGGGTCCCACCCGTCATTATGATGATCCCGCCTATGCCGATTTCCCGGTCGTGGGTGTGGATTGGAACATGGCGGATGATTACTGCACATGGTCCAGTGGACGCCTGCCCACCGAGGCGGAGTGGGAATATGCTGCCCGCGGTTTCGACAGCCTGGTTTACCCGTGGGGTGCCGAAGACCCGGCCTGTGACCGTCTCAACATGATCGGATGCGAGGTGCCGCCGGATACTGTGCAGGTCGGTTCGTACCTCCTGGGAAACAGTCCCTTTGAAATCTGGGACATGGCCGGCAATGCCTGGGAATGGGTTCACGATTGGTATGCGGAGGGCTATTATGTTCTTTCCCCGCAATCCAATCCACCCGGTCCATCCTGGTATTTGGATCCCGAGAATCCCCTCAAGGTGGTGCGCGGCGGAGGCCTGTACTCCGAGCCGATTGCCGTGCGCAGTGCCAAGCGCGCCTCAGCCGATCCCCTGCGGGCGTTCGACGATGTCGGTTTCCGCTGTGTGGCGGAAGGGGAGTTATCCCTGCCGTCGGGCTACGCCCCGGTGCCGGAGGGACATGAATTCGTGCCAGCCGACCCGCTTGACGGCGGTGGAGAAACCCTCGAGGAACCGGATGGAACGCCCTGGTACAGCATCGGCAGCAGGATTGTCTCCTGCCCCGGTCCGGACGGTCGCATGCACCTGTTCATCGAAGCCGATTCATCCGAACCGGTGGAGTACTCGGTGATTGTCAATGGGAATCCTTTCGATTGCACCTACGACCCGGTCCTTCGCGGCTTGCAGTGTGAAGGACCTATCCCGGCGGATAACGACACCCTGGATTTCTACACCGTGGACGTCACCTTTGATCCGGGCGGCATCGGGCATTTATACCCGCCCAGACCGCTGGACTGCCCCGATGTCCCCGTGGCGTGGATGGGGATTTCCTTCGCAGACTGCCCTGTGGACGGCACGGTTACCGTCACTTTCCTGAGCACTCCGCCGATTACCTGGGACACCTTCCAGCTCGAGGGCGGGTATGTGCCATGCTGGCCTCTGGGCGTCGGGGAGGCGAGATGCAGCGTCCCCGAAAGGCTGCCGGGCGATAATTACAGTTTCCACCTTCTCGGACACGATGCGGAAGATCGCGATGTGACCTGGGATACCATGGTCGGCGTGGCTGCTGACTGCCCGGTGCAATTGATTTTCAATGAAGATGTCCAACCGCTTTGTTTCGAAGGCCACCAGACGGTGCAGGTCATGTACGAGCCGGTCTCAGAGGTCCTGTCAAGTGTCAGCACGTATGGCGTGCCTCTCTCCTGCATCGGGATGGCTCCGGGTGTTCAGATCTGTGGAGATATCCCAGGCGATCCGGGCTCGCCCACCATGGTCACCACCTGCTTCGCAGGGTTGGATTGCATGGATTGGCCTCTGACCGTGCCGTTCTGCCCTCCCACAGGAACGGTGGTGGGGTCCATCGTCGAGCCGACCTGTTATCCACCCGGTTCACCCGGCGTAAGCATCCATTACTGGCCGTTCGACGAGCCGATCGTGGAAGCCAATGCCAACTCGGTACCCCTGACTTGTGACGACATGGGCGGCGGATTCTATCTATGCTCCGGTCTCCCCGGCGCACCCGGTGACCTGAAGACCATCACCTTCTGCAATCCATACTTTGCCTGCTTCGGCGGTGATGTCATCGTCCCCTCCTGTGCAGAAGAAGAGGTGGATTGGCGCCTCGCCTCCGTTGGCTGCTACGACGAAACCCATCTTTTCTTTATCGTGGATACCGGCATGGCATGGCTGGTGCCCGGCGCTGGCTGGACATATCATGCGACCGATGGCAGCTCGAACTACGACTGCGATGTCCATCCGACCATCCCGGGCCGGCTCTACTGCGTGGGTCCCCGCCCGCCTGCACCCGGGATCCTGAATGTGTGCGTCCAGCAGGACGGCATCCCCCTGCCCACCTGCGTGGACTTTGCCGGCTGGCCCGGCTACGTGGCTGCCGTTCCCTCCTGCGCTCCCGAGGAGCCCCCACCTCCGTCCTGTGCAGATTACCACACTCCAACGGATTGTGGAGCCCATGGTTGTTACTGGAACAAGGGTACGAGCACATGTTCCTCGACACCATGAAACCTTGATCTGTTCTCCAAGCGCTTCAATAAATAAATTAAAAAGTGTCCGGTTTTCACTAGCCCGGACACTTTTTCTATTTCATCTTTCAATCTACTGCTCTGTGACCATTTTCCTCATTGATCAGTATTTACGGCGCCACCATGATCGTGTACTGCTTCTCCCCCGTCTGCCCGCTCTCCTGGGTGCCGTAGCACCAAACGCTGAGGGTGATGGGGAATGTCCCCGCCTGGGTGGGTGTCCCGTAGATCCAGGCGCTGTAATCCGCATCCACATACTCAAGAGTCAGCCCGGGAGGGAGTGAGCCTTCTGCCAGCGAGTAGCCCCCGGCGGGGGTGCTGTTATTGCTGACGTGGATGCTGGCTTCATAATAGTCCCCGGCGTGGGCATCCGGCAACACGTCCGGGCTGAACAACAGCCCATCGGCCGGTGCCGCTTCTGACACGACAATGCTGTACTGCTTCTCCCCCGTCTGCCCGCTTTCCATTGTCCCGAAACACCACACACTGAGGGTAAATGCGTATGTCCCTGCCTGGGTGGGTGTCCCGCTGATCCGGGCGCTGTAATCTTCCTGCACGTATTCCAGGCTCAACCCGGGTGGGAGCGCGCCTTCTGCCAGAGCGTAGCCTCCGGGCGGGGTTCGGTTATTGCCGATCCAGATGGTGGCTTCATAATGATCACTGGTACGGGCATCCGGCAGTTCGTCCGGGCTGAATACAAGTGCATTCGCTTCGGCTGTCGGCTTCACAGTAATACTCATCGGAAATTCTGCAGATTGCCCGGAGGTGTTCGTCCCGAGACACCAGACGCTGATGGTAAAAGTAAACATCCCGACTTCCACAGGTGTCCCGCTGACCCTGGCAGCGGATTGCCCCTGCACAAATTCGAGTTCCAGTCCCGGCGGGAGGCTGCCTTCAGAGATCGAAAGGCTTCCCACCGGCGTCTCGTTCTGGCTGACGACGAGGCTGGCTTCATACGGGCTGCCCGCCTGCGCGTCCGGCAACTCGGCGGGGGTGATCACGAGCGGCTTTCTCGGATTAAAAATGGAACACATGCACGCCAGGGTGGCGAACACGAAGAATGCCAGCCCCAGCAATTTGATCGGCGAGGTACGCTTCATATCTCGGCTCCTTTATCCATTAAATTACAGGACGATATTGACCAGTTTCTTCTGCGCCACGATGATCTTTTTGGGTTCTTTTCCTGCCAGGAATTTTTGCACGCCCTCGCCCGCCAGTGCGGCAGCCTTGATCGCCTCCTCGCTGGCATCCGCCGGCACCACCACCCGGTCGCGCAGCTTGCCGTTCACCTGCACGGGGATGGTGATCACCTCCTCCTTCACGGCGGTCTCGTCCACCTGCGGCCAGGATTGCAGGTGCACGGAATACCCCTTATTGAGCGTTTCCGTCCAGAGTTCCTCAGCGATGTGCGGGCATACCGGTGCCAGCATGCGCAGGTACAGGTCTTGCGCTTCCAGCCATTCCGGGGTCCCGGCTGCGCCCGCCTCGCGGGCCTTATACATCTCGTTCAGCAGTTCCATCAGCCCGGAGATGACCGTGTTGAACTCGAATTGCTCGAAGTCGCGGGTCGTGTGTTTCAGTGTCTGGTGGAGTTTGCGGCGCAGGTTCTGCCTGGTTTCCGCGGAACAGTCCCCGCTTCCTTCCGGAGAGGGTTCGGTGAACAATGCCCAGACGCGCTTCAGCCAGCGGTACGTTCCTTCGATGCCGGTATGGCTCCACGGCGCGCCCATGTCCCACTTGGCAAAGAAGACCAGGTAGGAGCGCACGGCATCCGCCCCGTAGCGCTGCACCAGGTTGTCCGGCGCGGAAACGTTGCCCTTGCTTTTGGACATCTTCTCGTGGTCCTCGCCCAGCACCATGCCCTGGTTGCGCAGCTGGACCATCGGTTCGTTTCCGCTGGTGATGCCCATGTCGCGCAGCGCCTTGTGGAAAAAGCGCGTATAGATCAGGTGCATGGTGGCATGCTCGATGCCGCCGGTGTAGGTGTCCACCGGCATCCAGTAAGCGTACTCGGCCGGGTCGAACGGACCCTGCTCATAGAACGGGGAGAGATAGCGCAGGTGGTACCAGGAGGAACACATGAACGTGTCCATCGTATCGGTCTCGCGCTTGGCGGGCTCGTTGCACAGCGGGCAGCGCACCTGTTTCCAGGTGGGGTGCAGTTTCAAGGGTGATTCGCCCGTCGGCTTCCAGGCCACGTCCTCGGGCAGCAGCACGGGCAGCTGGTCCTCGGGGACGGGATTCCAGCCGTCTTTTTCACAATGGATCATCGGGATGGGTGCGCCCCAGTAGCGCTGGCGCGAGATCAGCCAGTCGTGTAATTTGTAATTGACCGCCGCCTTGCCGATGCCTTTCTTTTCCACGAACTTGATCGCGGCATGGAAAGCTTCGTCGGCGGAAGTACCGGTCAGCGGTCCCGAGTTGACCATAACGCCAGAAGCGGGGACCGATGTGCTCATGGTGAGGCCGTCCAGAGCCTCCATGCCCTCCGGCTGGATCACCACCCGCACCTCCAGCCCGAATTTGCGGGCAAACTCGAAGTCGCGCTGGTCGTGCGCCGGCACGGCCATGATGGCGCCCGTCCCGTAGGTCATCAGCACGTAGTCCGCGATCCAGACCGGGATCTTTTCCCCATTCACCGGGTTGAGCACGAAACCGCCGGTGTTCACGCCTGTCTTTTCCTTGTCCGCGGCTTCCCGGTCGATATCCGACTGGCGCGCCGCCTGGGCCTGGTAGGCTTTTATCTCGGCGGCATGCTCCGGCGTGGTGAGATGAGCCACCAGCGGGTGCTCAGGCGAGAGCACCATGAACGTGGCTCCCCACAGTGTGTCAGGCCGGGTGGTGAACACCGTGATCGTGTCGGAGGGAGAGTTGAATACCGGGAAGGTAACCTCGGCGCCTTCGCTCCTACCGATCCAGTTCGTCTGCAGCACCTTCACCCGCTCCGGCCAATCCATGCCCCCGTAATCCAGGAGTTCGTCCGCGTAGCGGGTGATGCGGAAGAACCATTGTTCCAGGTCCTTCTTGATCACCGCTGTGCCGCAGCGTTCGCAGTGGCGGTCTTCGCCCCATACCTGTTCCCGCGCCAGGGTGGTGTTGCACTGTGGGCAAAAATCCACCGGTGACATTTTTCGGTAAGCCAGCCCGTGCTTGTATAACTGCACGAAGAACCATTGCGTCCATTTGTAGTATTCCGGGTCCGCGGTGACAGCCACGCGCCGCCAGTCGTACATCGAGCCCATCAGGCGCAGCTGCTGCTTCATTTTTTCGACATTCTGGTACGACCATTCCTTGGGGTGGATGCCGTGCTTGATGGCGGCATTTTCAGCGGGCAGGCCGAAGGCATCGAAACCGATCGGGAAAAGCACGTTATAGCCCTTCATGCGCATGAAGCGGGCGCGGGCATCTGGCGGAGTGTAGGCGTACCAGTGCCCGATATGCAGGTCCCCGGAGGGATAAGGCAGCATCATCAGCGCATAATGCTTGGGTTTTTTAGGGTTAATGTCGGCATGGTACAGCCCGTCAGCTGCCCATTTTGCCTGCCATTTTGGTTCGATCGCTTGTGGAATGTAATCGCTCATGGTTGAACCTCTTTATTTACGATGTTCTTTAAACAAAAATCCCTTCATCCTCTCAGGGACGAAGGGTTATCTCCGCGGTACCACCCCGAATTGCCTCAGCATCTCCGGGGATCGCCTGCCAAGTATCGCTGATGTGATCCCTTCGAGGAGCTGTGAGGCCTCTCGTCAGCGCTAACGGGCTTTCCCGGCGCCGGCTGATGGATTCACCGGTGCAGTCTCTCTTGCGAGGGCAGGCGAGTTCGATCTTTCACACCTTTGCAGGTGATCGGCGCTCCCGCTTGCGCTTTGAAGGGCTTCCACCTCGCTCTCCCTTCTCGCTGACGGGATGATCTACTACTCCTGACATGACCTTCAAGTATTAGCGCGATTATAGCACATCGCAATTGCCAGTGGACCCAGCGAGATTCGAACTCGCGACCTTCTCAATGCCATTGAGACGCGCTCCCAGCTGCGCTATGGGCCCAATTTCTATCTTCCAGAAGGCAGGTGCAGGCGGAAGATCGCCTCCTGCAGGCTTTTGCCGGCTGCCCGCTGGCTGTGGACCTGAGGGGATTCGAACCCCTGGCCTCCTCAGTGCGATTGAGGCGCGCTCCCAACTGCGCTACAGGCCCAATCTCGGGCGAACGGTATTCTACCTGAGTGGTGGGTGGATGTCAAGGAAGCCTGCCGCCCGGTTGGCAGCTCCATCCTCCCTGGCCGCGGATCGCCTGGTAGAGATTCTCCCGCCGGGCGAAATCATGAAAATCGCTGACTTCCAGGCTTAAAACGAAAGTGCGATCATTATAGAAGGTCAGCCTAGCGGCGTCTGGTCGACCGCGATGGTGCATGTGGTCACCCCCGCGGCATTCTTATATTTTTCCTCGACCAGGAACGATCTTCCGCCGCTCATCCAGGAGAATGCCTCCCCCAGGAATCCACTCATAAGGGGGCAGCAGGGTTCCCGTCCAGGTTCCTTCCGGTCAGGAGTGCCGGGCTCAAATTGCCAGCAGATCTGTTTGCTGTCTGACTGTTGATCGATTCGCAGGTCGGTGGTTGAGTTAAAAAGCCCTGCCAGCGCTTCGCATCCCGACTTGAGGCGTCGAGGGAAAGGCAACAGGCGGAAGTCCATGCGGGTTATTCCAAGTTGGGAATCAAATTCGCGCAGGCTGTATTTTAATGAAGCCTGCCCGATGCGCATCGAGAGACCAGCCCCCGCCCGGGGTCCGTACACCTCGGTGAGGGCATCCTGTAGCCGGAGGATATATTTGAACGGAAATTTTGCCCCCTCTTTGGCAGTCCTGGATCCCTTGAAAGACCGTAATAATCGGGCGTGGTTGAGCAGATCGGCAGCCTCCTGCACCCCCAGGATCTCCTCGATCGCCAGCAAAATAATCCGCCCAATTGGGTACAGGTGAGTCTCGTTCAGCATGGAGATCATTCGCTTCGTTTAACCTGTTTCCTATGGTAGCAGGGTCATCTGGAAAAGGTTACTTTTCCCCATTTTCCATTTCAGAGAGGATGCTGTAGAGCAATTCGAGCAGGATCGTTTTTACTGAATCCCGGTCCCGGGCTATGCACGGCAACAGTTTGACCTTGGCATCCAGCCGTAAAACATGGCGCAGGTCTTCGATATCCCAGGCTTCCTTTTTATCCTGTTTATTGGCTGCCACCACGTAGGGGGTGGGTGCGTACGCATGGAATGTCTCGAGGATGGACCGGGCCTCGCGAAAAGTTTCCGGTCGGGTGCTGTCCACCATGACGATGAAACCAAGCATGCCTTCCGAAAGGATCTCCCACATGAAGTCGAACCGGCGTTGACCGGGCGTGCCGAAAAGATACAGGACCAGGTCTTCATCCACCGTGATACGACCGAAATCCATCGCAACCGTGGTTGCGTCTTTGATCGATTTCTCTGCAGCCGAAGAGATCTTGCGCTCGGTGGAGACCACGTCGATCTCGCTGACCGAGCGGATGAACTCGGTCTTCCCGGCGTTGAAAGGACCCGTGACAACCATTTTAACCGTTTGCATAATGACAATCCTCAAAAATAATTAGAGGGAACGAATCCTGTCAATGAGACGATTGACCAACGATTTTTGTTCTTCTTTGTCTTCCGTGGGGAAGACCCTCACGGTGGGTGCAGTGGGCACAGCCCCTTCCAGGCGGGTGATCTCCACCAGGCCGGCCTGCAGCAAGCCGTAGACTATGCGCCTGATCTCAAGATCGTTCATCTTGGTGGTGCTGGCGATCTGGTGAATGGTGTTGCGCGGATTAATATAGGAAACAACCCGCCATTCATCCACGCTGAGATTTACATTCCGCAGGTTGGTGCCGGGACGGTCGGTGAACTTGAGCGCCATATCCAGGCTGGGGATCTCATCCTGCAATTGCTCCCACTCGCGCATTTGGCGTGAGCCTTCGATGATCAGGTTCTCCAGGTCCAACCGGACGCTGATCCGGTCGTCCGGAGGCAGGGTGTCGTTATCGAAGTCGAAAAAGCCCTCCACCCACGAAAACAGGCGCTGGATGATGTCGGAAAAATGCTGCTGGAGGTTGACCAGGATGTCTTCTTGCGATAAATACCCGGCATTGATCAGCAGCAGGCCAAGTTCCTTGTCGGAGATGTGGGAGGCACCCTGCTGGATGGATTTATACTGACCGGTTGTGATCTTCTTGGCTTTATGCAGCACAGAAGCCAGGCTGCTTTCCTCCTGGTCGATCTGGGCATACGCCAGCTTCCCCTCGCGGAAGGAGACCTTGGCAGTCTCGCTGGGTCCCTCCACGATCAAAGTCCCGGTCTTGTTGGCCAGGTTGATGAGGTTCAGTAATTGAGTGATGGTGAAATCGCGCAGGTTGCCACTCAGAGCCATGCAGGGCCTCGAAGAAATTCCATTCTTTGTTCGGTATTGTGAAATGATTATACCTTGTAAGGTTGACATGCGTCAAAGGGTGGTGCTATTCAAAACAGGAATGACCGGATTTTGGTGAAAACAGCCCAAAAAAACCACTGTTTTCAGCAAGAAGAAGTATAATTTTTGGATTGTGAATAGAGGAGCAGGAACCTTGTTAAAAATATCTGTCATCTATTGCATTGTCTGACATTATACCGACCGGGCCGTGAGCCTGGCAAATGACCTGCTCAAGAGATTCGAACCGGAAATCGAAAGCATCACCCTCATCCCCTCCGAGGGAGGCCGCTACGAAGTGACCGTGAATGAAAGACTGGTATATTCCAAACTCCAGACCGGCAGGCATGCCGAGCCAGGCGAGGTCGTCCGGCTGGTGGAAGACATGCTAAAAGAGAAGTAGGTTCGTCAAATATTTTCGTTTAGTAAAGAAGAGGCTATTATGTCTAAAAAAGGCCGTGTCTTTTCCGGTATCCGCCCCACCGGGCACGCCCACCTGGGAAATTACCTGGGTGCGTTCAAGAACTATGTCGCCTTGCAGGATGACTACGAGTGCGTCTATTGCATCGTCGACTTGCACGCCCTGACCACCGTGGAGGATACCATTAACCTGAAACAGAACACATACGACCTGGCCCTCGACCTGCTGGCGGTCGGGATCCGCCCGGAAGAGACCATCCTCTTCATCCAATCGCACGTCCCGCAGGTGACCGAACTGCACACCCTGCTCTCGATGGTCACCCCGCTTGGAAAACTCACCGATCTGCCGACCTTTAAAGAGAAGGTGCGCCAGAATCCCAACAACGTCAACTATGGTCTGGTGGGCTACCCTGTGCTGATGAGCGCGGATATCCTGCTCTATAAGACGGACCTTGTGCCGGTGGGTGTTGACCAGGCACCCCACCTCGAGTTTGCGCGTGAGATAGTCCGTTCATTTAACTACCGCTACAATACGAATGTGCTCATCGAACCGCAGATGAAAGCCGCCGAGGTGCAAAAAGTCCTCGGGATCGACGGCAAGGAGAAAATGGGGAAAAGCCTCAACAACCAGATAGAACTGGCAGCCTCACCCGAGGAGACCCGCCAGAGGATCATGCAAATGGTCACCGACCCGCAGCGCATCAAGCGCACCGACCCGGGAAACCCGGATGTGTGCAATGTGTTCACGCTCCACAAGGTGTTCACGTCCGCGGAAGATGTGGAGATGATCAACGTCGAATGCCGCCGTGCCGGGATAGGCTGCGTGGATTGCAAGAAACGCTTTGCAGAGAGCCTGAACAAAGCCCTCGAACCCTTCCGGGCGAAACGCGCAGAGATCGCCGCCCAGCCAGACCTGGTTCCGGCTGTCCTGGAAGACGGCGCAGACCGCGCCCGGGCGATCGCGAGCAGGACGATGCTTGAGGTCCGGGAAGCGGTGCAACTGCCGTGATCTTCATCCCGGTCAGCCAGTTTTCCCCAACAATATAGCCCATGCGCGCCCTGATCCAGAGAGTCACCTCTGCAAAGGTCAGTGTGGACGGAAAGACCGTCGCTGAAATCGACCGGGGGCTCGTGATCCTGCTCGGCATCGGTGCAGGGGACACGCAGGAACAGGCGGATTCTCTGGCACAAAAGATTGCCACCCTGCGGATTTTCGAAGACCAGGCCAGCAAATTCAACCTGTCCCTATTGGATATCGGCGGGGCGGCGATCGTGGTTTCCCAGTTCACTCTCTACGGCGACACCCGCAAGGGGCGCCGGCCTTCTTTTTCAGAAGCCGCCCGGCCTGAGGTCGCTGAGCCCCTGGTGGCTGGCTTCGTAAAGTCTCTGAAGGGTCTGGGTGTCCCTGTTCAGACGGGGGTATTCGCTGCCCACATGCTGGTCGAGATTGCCAATGACGGTCCGGTGACCCTCTGGCTTGAAACCTGACCTGCCCGCCACGCTGTTTGGGGTGGAATTGGCTGGATTTCCGGGTAAATCCAGCCGGCATATATCCTCCAGGATCGATGATCTCCTTTCTAATTTCAGTTTTCCCCTCCGTCAGTCTGCACAGCCCTCCGCTTGACGATATAGAAAGGTTGTGCTAGTATCACTCTAGAATCCAATATCTCGACCGTTGGTGAGGAGGAGTTCATGTTCAAGAGAGTCATGTTGGTATCCATTGTTGGCCTGGCAGCAGTGTTGCTGCTGGTGTCTTGCCAGCGCGCCGCTTCTCAGGCGCCGTTGACATCCCAGGCAACCCCCACCGGGACGGTCGTCATCGTTGGCACGGGACAGCCCACGGGAATCGGGCAGGTGCAGATGATAGGCACCACCCAGATGATCCAGACGATGACAGCCATGGCGCAGTCGGCTGTGCCGGGTGGCAGCCTCCCCACCATCACGCTGGTTGGCATGGGTGCCAGTCCCAATCCATTGACCCCAGTCGCTCCTACCGGGATGGCCACAACACCGGGAGCCGGTTTAACACCGGTCGTGATCGTCCCCACTGCCACACCCGGGCGCCCCTCCACCTACACGTTGATGCCTGGCGAATTCCCCTACTGCATTGCGCGTCGTTTCAACGTCAATCCTGACGACCTGCTTTCCATGAATGGCTTCAGCCAGGGGCAGATCCTTCAACCCGGTCTGCAGTTGAATATTCCTCAAACAGGTTCATTCCCGGGAACCCGGGCCCTGCATCCACACCCGAGCACGTATACTGTCTCTGTGGACGATACGATCTACGGGATTGCCTGTTACTTTGGCGATGTGGATCCAACTTCCATCGCAGCCGCCAATGGCATCTCGCTCACCACGCCTCTCACCACCGGGCGGACCCTGAATATTCCGTAGATTAGAATAAAATATTCCCACCCAGCCCAGGCGAATCCTCTCGCCTGGGCGTTCTTTTGGAGAATGGATATGCCATTCGAATTGCTTCATTCCGAGATCATGTATCCGGGCCGGGCATTCACCATCCGCCGCGACACCCTCAGGCTGCCGGATGGTCGTGAGACCAGGTTTGACATTGTCGAACACATCGGATCGGTTGTCATTGTGCCCCTGGATGCTGCCGGGCAGCTGCTTTTCGTCCGCCAGTACCGGCATGCCGCTGGCCAGGATATGCTCGAGTTGCCCGC
>Ga0315295_10001802_pt1 | contig 18281 bp, 18 predicted proteins | sample YL17G14_0_MG_FD_204453 | JGI IMG/M metagenome (GOLD analysis project Ga0315295, IMG submission 204453) | Sediment microbial communities from Yellowstone Lake, YNP, Wyoming, USA - YL17G14_0 | ecosystem: Environmental > Aquatic > Freshwater > Lake > Sediment | place: USA: Wyoming | collected... | reverse complement strand
ACCCGAGCAGGTTCATCAGCGATACTGGCTTTACGCATAGCGTGGTTGAATGAAGAATGGCAGCAATTATGGGCAGGCAAACCTCTGGCCGCATGAAAAATCTACCTACAATCATGACATGCACCCAAGGTTTTTAAACGTGCGAATCCGGAGGTTCACGCGTCCCGGCTCGCTTCATGTACCTACTGTTCCTGGATAGTTCGAGCCATCGCAAAGAGATCCTCGAAGGGTACGACACTATATTCGTCGGTGACATAGAAACCCTTGTGGATATTCACGAGCTTCACATGGCCGTCCATGAAAGCCATGTTGTGACAGTCCGCCCGACCGTGCCACTCTGCGAGCTGTTTCCAGTCTTCGCGAGGGTGCGGGAGCGGCTTGCATTGATTGTACCATCCGTAGTCGCCGATAAGCAGCAGGCGGGAAGGATGGTCCACGCTCTCGCGTTTCAGATGCTTGAGGCGCTTGTTGATTTCCTGGTGCAGAGCCTGGAACTTGTCAGCCAGAATCAGGAGCTGATCCGGCCCAATCAGCATGACGTTCGTTTGATAACTTGTGCCGAGATAATGATACGCCTTCTCCTGCACCGCGTAGCCGGGCACACCACCGCGGTCGCCAGGGCAATAGAAAATTCGGGCATCATTTTCGATTTCAAATTCCTCCGGCAAATCCACGGGCAGACTGAAGTATCTATTGAGGGGGCGAGGAGACCAGCCCTGTATTCCTTTCCAGCCGCCGTAGTCGAGGTTCGCATTCCTGCCCTGGTAAAACCGCCCTTCGTTGTCGTCCAGATACATGCTCCATGCCACGGCGATTTGCCGCAGATTACTCTGACAGGCAATACGCCTGGTCAACGTCCTGGCCCGTCGCAGGGCCGGCAGAAGAATAGCCAGGAGCACGGCGATCACCGCGATCACAACAAGCAGTTCTATCAAAGTAAACCCGCCATACGTGTGGCGGGTAAAACCTCTACACCGTTTGTCAGATGTAAGGCGCCACAATTGCATCGCGCTCAGTTTCCTGCCCGTGACGTTTCGTTTTCCACCGTCGGTGCATCAACGGCGTTGAATTCCTGCAGTCTGCTCCGGATTTGTCCGAACAGCCAATTATCAACGCTCGGGGTATTCCCTTGCGGGGCCGCTCCGATAGCCTCATAGCTGCGCTTGAAGGCTTCGAGGGCTTTATCCCGGTCGCCATTTCTGAGGTAATTCTCGCCAATGATAAACTCCGCGAACCAGGAATATTCATCCGCGAAAGCCTCGCGAAAACTATCAGCTTTCGCGGCCACCGGGTTGGGATCAGAAAGAAATATGGCAGCTTTCTGCTCCTTGGAACCTTTGGACATAAATCTCATCACCCATCCAGTTTTATTGTCAAGGTTCAGCCTCCAGTTCTCCAGAAAGTCCCTGAACGTGAATAGGCGAGTCACCTCGTTGGTCGTGGCAATCTGCGCACTGAGTGAATCGGCTCTTTCTTCCGCTTGCCGCCGGGCCTTCTGTGCGCTGATGTACAGGTCAAAGCTCACGTAGGCAAAGGCCAGGACGATCAGCAGCAGCAGTGCCGCGACGGTGCTCGTGTAACGGTGCCGGGCAATGATCTTGCGAAGCAGGTAGGTTGTGCTGATGCACTTGACGCGAATCGGACGGCCGTCAAGCCAGTGCTCGATATCGCTTTTCAAATCGGCCGCAGAATGATACCGCTGGGCGGGATCTTTGGCCAGGGCCGTGAGCAGAATGGCCTCAACATCAGAATCGAATTTGCGAATAATCTGTCGGGGTCGAACCGGCTCAGCCTTCTGGATATTCTGCAATACCTCCAGAGTCGAGCCGGTCACTTCGTACGGGTATTGGCTCGTCAACATGCAGTAGAGGATGACGCCAAGGGAATAAACGTCCGTGCGCACGTCAATCAAATTGGGCCGGCCCGCCGCCTGCTCCGGCGACATGGTAGAAAGCGTTCCGGCCAGTTGACCGGTCATCGTGGCCACGGTCCTGTCCGGAGCCTGCTCACTGAGACCTATCGCCTTGGCCAATCCAAAATCCAGCACGTGCGGCTCGCCCCGCTTATCGACGAGAATGTTAGCGAATTTCAGGTCACGATGAATCACCCCCTGCTGGTGGGCATAGGTTATGGCCGTGCAGATCTTGTGGAACAACAGCACCTTCTCACGGAATGATAGTTCCTCGCATCGCACGTACTGGTCCAGGGGCTGACCCTCAATATACTGCATCACAAAGTAATATTGATGGTGGATGATTCCACTGTCGCGGATGCCGACGATATTGGGGTGGTCGAGACTCGCGATAAGCTCAGCCTCCCTCTCGAAATAGTAGCGGGCCCTGGCCGAAGCGAGCAACGTCGGCAGCAATACCTTGATGGCCACGTACGTTTTGGTCGCGGTGTGAAGGGCCTTATACACGACAGCCTGGCCGCCCCGCGGCATCTCTTCCACGATCTGGTAGCCTTCGATCATGGATTCCAGCAATTTGGCAAAATCCTGTTGGCCTGACGCGGGCGAGGTCGGCTCCGCCAGGGATTTGGTGGGGAGCTCATTGGGAAGGACGCGTGTTTTTTCAACGGAACCCGGGACTATGCCTTGATGGGGCTTCACTCGGCCTGGTGTGGCGGTCCCCCGGACATTTGACGGGGTGGAGCCTGTTTGCTGCCGGCAGCTTTCACACTCGGCCAGATGAGCCTCTATCACTTGCCGCTCATCCGCCGAACATTCACCGGCGGCATATCGCTCAGCCAGTTCCTCAGTCAGACAATAGCTCATGCTTCCGAAGTCCCGAACTTAAGTCTCTGCACGCCCTGGTAATATGAATGAATCTACGAATGCCTCTTGAGAATGGTACTCTATACAACAGTCCAATGTCAAGCAATAATTATGAAAAGTTGCTGATGAATGGGATGACAACAATGTGACAAAAGCCTTGCCCGTATTCTTCGTTTGATGTATCCTTGGTGCAGATATGGCTGAAACAAGGTTGATCATATCCGGGCCAGTTGAGACTAAGGAGGTGCCGCTCAACCCCAAAGGCACGACTTTAGGGCGAGGTTCGAGCTGTGACGTGATACTCGATGACGCCGCGGTGTCGCGCCTTCACACCAGGATTTCCCAGGACCCGTTCGGACGCTGGATTGTCGAAGACCTCGGCAGCCAAAATGGCGTATTCATCGAAGGGTGCCGCATCCAGGCGCAGGCCGTATTACCCGGCCAGAAGATCAACATACGTCCATTTACGATATCGGTGCTGCAGGAGTCCGACCGGCAGGTGGCACCGGGTACCGCCGTGCGAAGTACGATCCTGATTCTGGACAAAGACGCAGAGGAAGACATTGTGTCCTACAAGGCGGACAAGGCTTCGGTCTTGTCTGCGGCGCTGATCCACGATCTCAACGAGCTTACCGGGCACCTGCTGAAGTTGTCCAGCCCCGCTGAATTATATTCGCAGGCGTGTTCGTGTCTGGCCAAAATGCTCGATACGCTCGTCGCTATTGTACGATTACCCTGCAAGGTCCAGCCTTTGCCTGCATCGCCCGACGTTCTTACCTTTGGTTTTGGGGCGAGCGAAGCGAACGTGGCCCAGACGTCGTACCTGCATTTTTCCAGGCGCGTGCTTGATGCCGTTCGGTCCGCGGAGGCTCCGGTCATGGCAAGCAGCGGGAAGTCTTCCGGCCGGAATATCTCGCTGACAATTGTTGACGAGCACAAGCCTCACGTGGTTTTTGCCGCTCGTGTCCACGACATGGGTGACAGTATCGATGCTTTGTACATCGACACGCTGGAGGTCAAGTCGTCGAAGGACATGTTCGACTTTGTGGAGGCGGCTGCGCGGCAGATTAATTTTGTGCAAAAGAACCTCTTCTTCATTGAACTGAAGAAACAGCAGGAGGCGCTGCGAGAGGCCAATCTCAGGCTTCAGGAAAAGGACCGCATCAAGGACGAGTACGTTTCTCGCGTCACGCACGATATCAAGGGACACCTGGCCGCCATACAAAGCTGCCTTTACATTGCGGCGGATCGATCCTTCGGCCCGTTGAGTGAGAAACAATCCGATTTCATGGGCAGGGCAACGAAACGAACCACTCAGCTAACCGGCTTTGTCAAGGAACTGTTGAATCTGACGCAGATGAGGCTCAGCGGGCGGTTGGAAATGCAAGTGTTCTCTTTATCCGACTGCATATCCAGGGCATTGGCCAGCATCGCCAGCAGGGCTCAGGAAAAGTCGATAGCCGTCACCGGCAATGTCGAGTCTTCCGTCGGCCAAATGGTCGGCAACGAGTTTTCAATCAACGAGATGATCACGAATCTTCTGTTCAACGCTGTCAAGTACACGCCCGAGCACAAGACCGTCCATCTCGATGCCAAGGGATGGGACGACCACGTTCAGATAGATATCATTGACACGGGAATAGGCATACCGGCCGACGAGCTCGAGCACGTGTTTGACGAGTTTTTCAGGGCCACCAACGCCCAGAAGACCGAAAAGGACGGCACAGGGCTTGGTCTTTCCATCGTCAAGCAGATTGTGCAACAGCACGGCGGCGAAATCTCGGTTGAAAGCCGGGAAGGCCAGGGCAGCAAATTCACAGTCACCCTGCCCAAAGACAGTTCCACGCCGGTCTGCTCCTGAAAGATAGGGAATCCGCCCCAATCTCAGCAGATGAAGGGAATTTGGGGGACACCATTACATATTTCTCTGTCGCATTTGTGTCGTTGCGGTGTTAGGATGGGGCTGGCGCGTTTGGCAAGAGTTGTGGTTCCGGGAGTGCCGCACCATGTGACGCAGCGTGGAAATCGACGCCAGGCGATCCCCGATTTGCCCCTTTCCTGTATTCTGTCTCATGTATTCATTTTTTTTCTTTTTCCTTGCCTTTCCCCTTCTTCTATGCTATTCTTATATCTCACGAAGGAGTAGCGGGGACATCTGAAAGCGAAATTACGACGAACGAGATATGATTTCAGGTGAGGTGTCAAATTGCTTGGCGGGAATCGCAGGTTTGGAAAAATGTCTGGATATGGAAATAAGTAAGGTGTCCCCCGAATACCTTGCTCTGCGCCCGCTTTGCTACGTAGCCTGTGCCACACAAGTTCTTGGTCCATGCGTGGTGATGGTTTATGATGCTTACGCCAGCTACGCGGCGGGTTGCGAAGCATATTATGTGCTCGCCGTAAGCACTTGTTCTTGGAGGTATCTGTCCCCCGGCCCCTTAGGACCGCCATAGTCACGGCCGCCGTTTACCGAGGCTTCGACTCCGAGCCCATGACGTCACAAATTTAGTTTGACGATTTCTAACTATGCTGATATGAATGTCTGCAAAGAGTAATTAGCAACAGGCACTGCGTCCTTGGCCATATGAGAGGTCGAGTAGATGGCTGAACAGAAGAATATTGCCAGATTGATCCTTCAAGGGATTACCATCATCGGCATCCTCTGCGGGGGCATGCTCGTGATTGGCGCGTTTGACATTCTTTTGAAGATATAGAGAGAGGATCTTGCTGTCCTATTTGGTTCGCTTGTCTTTTCAGCAGTATTGTTGGTAATAGGCGTATATTTGATATACTCGTCATATCTGATGTTGAGACGTAGAGCATTTGCAGTGGCAACAAGGGGAATTCCCACATTGCTGGCAGTATCTATCTCTATCTTTGGTGTGGCTGAACCGGTTATGTCCTGGGCAGACACATTGGCCAGCGAGGAACTATCACGGTATGTCAGGCTTTCCTGTGCCCTTGTGTCATTGCTCGTTTTCTTCTTGGGCGTATCAGTTTTCACCAAGCTCTTGAAGAGACTGGTGGAGGCGGCGAACGTACAGCCCACAAGGGATTTGGGCGAAAGTGGAGACAAGCACACATGTCATGAAGATAAGCGATAGTAGTTATCTGGTTATCCTTATCTGGGGATGCCATACATATTTCTTCGAGGGTTAGTACGGGATTGGCAAACGCTTGTTTGAGGCAGGTGTGATCATGTAGGCCAAGGGAATGACACCCAAGAAGACGAACAGGAGGTATCGTGTAATTGTCAGAAGCGAGCCGGCCGAGATGCAAAGCCGACCGGTTTTGTCTGAGCGGTATTTCTTTGTCTTTGCCCTTGGCGTGATCTTACTTTCAACTCTCACACGAACATTCGATTTCTCGATCACGGCGCCATCGTATAATGGTCTTTTTATTACCAGGCCGTATTGTGGTTTGCATGATTGGCACTTTGCCCATCAGGCATGGGACGCCCGCAATCATGTCAAGTATGGTCTGGGTTATACCAAAGGATACCGTACCTCGGTCGTGGGAAACCCGCCGCCGGCCCATCCACAGCTCTACGTCATCCGCCTCTGGCAGGAGAAAAAGGGATCAGGAGCCTAATGGCCTACTAACGCTGGACAGAACAGGGCAAGTCATATACAATGACACTGCTGGATTCTCGATGCCAGATGCTTGATGCTCGTCGGAAATCCAGGATTGAGTATCCAGTGATGAGGTGAATTATGCCGGAAAACCTGAACCGCCGCAATTTTCTGAAGAGATCTCTCGTTGTGCCTTCGGCCGCCGCGTTGGCTCTGAGTCTGGAAGAGAAAGCACTGTTAGCCGCGACGGCGCAAAAACCGGCCGCCGTGCCGGGAGACTCCATCCGGGGCCTGCCGACCGGCAAGATCGGTAAGGTCACCATCAGCAGGATAGTCTGCGGCGGCAATCTGATCAGCGGCTTTGCCCACAGCCGGGACCTGATTTACGTCTCTTCGCTGTTGCGGCAATACTTCACCGACGATAAAGTGATGGAGACCTTCGAAATCTGCGAAGAGACCGGAATCAACACCGCGATCCTGCGCCTGGACGAGCACTGCATTCGGATCATCAACAAGTACTGGAACGACCGGGGCGGCAAGCTGCAATGGATCGCCCAGGTCAAGATGACCTCCAGTGACCCAACGAGTGAAGCCAAAGCCGCCATCGATAACGGAGCCATCGGTGCCTTTATTCACGGCGGCGTCGCAGATACATTTGTCGAAAATCGCCGGGTTGACTTGCTCGCAAAGGCCATCGAATTCATCAAGCAAAATGGAGCACTTGCAGGAATTGGAGGTCACAGCGTGGAGGTCCCGATAGCGTTTGAGAAGGCGGGAATAGACGTCGATTTCTATATGAAGACCCTTCACAGCGGCAGCTACTGGTCCGCTGACAGACAGCCGGAGAACGACAATATCTGGTGCAAGACTCCGGAGAAAACCGTCGAATTCATGAAGAGCGTGGCCAAGCCCTGGATCGCTTACAAGGTGATGGCGGCCGGGGCCATCCATCCGAAGGAGGCTTTCAAATACGCTTACGAGAACGGGGCCGACTTCATCTGTGCAGGAATGTTTGACTTCCAGGTCCGAGAGGACGTGCTTATTGCCAAGGACATATTGTCCGGCCCGCTGAACCGGCAGCGTCCCTGGCGAGGGTAATAGACGATAAACGAAAGGACGAGCACTTGTCGGACAGGTCGGACCGGTCAGACAGGTCAGACCAGCATTTGACTACAAATGACAAGAATTCAGAACTGTAAATTTGGCTGCTTCGGACTCCGGACCGGCATGATTCTCGCTTTGCTGCTTGTCGGGTGCAGGGGCAAGCCCGTTGACCACCTGACCCAGGGAGTGGCTCACGCCAATAAAGGTGAATACGACCAGGCCATCTCGGAGTTCAGCAAAGCCATCAGGGCTAATCCAGCCTCAACCGAGGCCTACGGCAATCGCGGCCTGGCTTACTATCACAAAGGCCAATATGAGCAGGCCGTCTCGGATTACAGCAAGGCCATCGAACTAAACGGCCGCTATGCTGAAGCCTATAACAATAGAGGCAATGTTTACGCCCTCGGCGGCCAATACGACAAGGCCATCGCCGACTTCAGCAAAGCCATCGAGATCCACCCGGCATACGCCGAGGCCTATTACAACCGTGGGGTGACTTACGACCAAAAGGACAAGCTCGACGAGGCCATCTCGGATTACACCAAAGCGATTCAAATAAACCAGGCTCATGCCAGCGCTTACTGCAATCGGGGGGTTGCATACGGCAAGAAGGGCCAGTATGACGAGGCTATCGCCGACTGGAGCAAAGCCATTGAGATAGATCCGAAAATGGCTGAAGCGTATAACAATCGCGCGGTCGCCTACGTCGGGAAGAGGGAGTATGATAAAGCATTGCAGGATGTGAATGCAGCACAGAAACTGGGGTATCAGATTCCCGCTGGACTTCTGGAGGCTCTGTGGAAAACCTCAAGCGAAAACAAGTAGCCCCCCTCGTCGCACGTTGCTCGATATACGAGATACGAGATTCGCTAAAGCAGGACCGCCTCAATCATGGCTTTAGCCACCTGGTGGAGCGGGACCACTTTCTGGGCGGCGCCGCACTCGATGGCTTCTTTGGGCATGCCGAAAACAATGGATGACGCTTCGTCCTGGGCGATGGTGTAAGCCCCGTTCTGCCGCATGTTCAGAAGGCCGCTGGCTCCGTCATTGCCCATGCCGGTAAGAATCGCACCCACGGCGTTAGCGCCAGCGTATTTGGCCACCGAGTTGAATAGGACCTCCACGCTGGGCTTCTGATGACAGACGGACGGGCCGTCCTTTATAATGACATAGTAGTTGGCGCCGGAACGCTGCAGGAGCATGTGGAATCCTCCCGGAGCGATCAGAACGGTTCCGGGGATAACGTGGTCTCCGTCCTGGGCCTCTTTGACGTGCACGGCGCACTCTTTGTTGAGGCGCTCCGCGAAAGACTTTGTGAAGTTGCCCGGCATGTGCTGGACCACCAGCGTTCCGGGGGTGTTAGAGGGCAGCGCGGTCAGCACGCACGATAAGGCCTGGACCCCGCCCGTCGAGGCACCAATGGCAAAAATCTTGTTGGTGGTCTCGACCATGTGCAGCCTTGTGGCGTTCGCTTCGAGGGATCCTTCTGTTGCAATCTGTTTATCGACGCGAGCCCGTGATGCAATCTTTATTTTCTGAACAAGGTCGCTGCAGGCTTCCCCGACGCTGTAGGCCGGTCCCGGCTTGCTGACGACCTCGACCGCTCCGGCGGCCAGCGCCTCCATCGCCGTCTTGCCGCCTTTGGGGGTCAGAGAGCTTAGAATGATGACGGGCATAGGGCGGTATTTCATCAGTTTCCGCAGAAAGGTGATGCCGTCCATGCGGGGCATTTCGACGTCCAGAGTGAGCACGTCGGGCTCCAGAGCCACGATTTTATCCCTGGCGATATATGGATCGGGGGCCGTGCCCACCACCTCGATGCCGTGATGCCGGTCCAACTGCTGGCTCAGCACCTTGCGTACGATAGCGGAGTCATCGACGATCAAAACGCGAACATCTGTCTTGAGAGTAAGCGGCACTGTGTTTCCCTCGCTGAGCAATCAGCCTTTTATGTTCTGTATTGCAGCACACACCCAGTCCTTGAACTTCAGCAGCATATCCGGTCGCTGCTCCGGGTCCAGCTCCTCAAAGGCGTACTCGGCCTGGTGGCAAAACTCCGACATATCGTCAATACCAACCATTCCCGACTCGCCCTTGATCTTATGCAGGATACGCCGTACCGCCGAAGCGCTCGCCTCGCGGTCGGTCCCGGCTTCATACGCCAGCGCCGCCTTCTCGAGCTCTTCCAGCATGGAGAAGGTTGACTCCGTGTAGTCGTCCCACAAGTCCGCGATGTCAGGCGGGACCTGAAGCTCCTTCGGACTGGGTAGCGGCCCGTTCGTTCTTATTCCTGAAAAATCTTTTGTCTGCATACCTTGTCTCCACAGGGATTCTTCACTGTTTCGTTGTCAATCTCGTAGCGATCATGTGGCCTTCGATGTTCAGCAGGCAAGCCTCCGGGTCCGCGGTGAACTGATCCCATGCAGGGGACATCTGCCCCGTCTGGACGATCGGAATGGTCATGTTAAAGACGTCGGCGGGCGATGAGCCAATCAGAGGAAGAAGCAGCCCACACGTGACGTTCGAGAGCTCTTTCATGGCGTCGAAAGCCGTTTCATCATCCGTTTGGTCAAGAGCACCTATATTCCCGGCGAGGACTTTGGCAAAGTCCATGCCTGCCAGTATCTGAATGGTTCCGATTTTCGGCCCGGTGAAGCTTATTTGAGCCAGCACGAGGTTTTCGGGCGGGACTATGCCCTCGTCAAGCGGCATGCGGGTCAGAAACGCCATGGTCTCAAGCGCCTGCATCAGGGCTTCGGTCAGTATTGTATTGGTTTCAATCATGACTTACACACTCCAACAGCACGGGTCAACACTTCTCTGAATTCTTCCGGCGTGAACGGCTTGTGCAAATAGTCTTTCGCGCCGTCGGCGAGCAGTCCCTCGATGACGGTCGTGCTGGACTCGGTCGAGACGATGACCACGGGAATGTCCCGTGTTGCTTCGTTGCCTCTCATGTGATAGATCATTTCAATGCCGCCCATCTCCGGCATATTCAGGTCCGCCAGCACAAGATGAATATGTGTTTCGTTGAGAATTTTCAGGGCCTCCACGCCGTTTTGGGCCTCGAAGACGTTCTCGATGTCCAGACCTATCATATCCACGATCCGCCGGATGGCTTTGCGAGTCAACGATGAATCATCCACAATCAATACGTTCATACCCATAATGCACCTCTGTACAAATGTTCGGACGCCCCCATATTATAAACTCTTCTCGAGCCCGTTGGTTCTGACGGTGACGGCACCGCTGGCCATATTCATGTAGAGATTTCGAGCCGAGGTGCCGCCGATGTCCTCAGCGTCAACAAACATGCTGTTTTGCCACAGGATTTTCTTGATGGCCAGATAGTTCCGCTTGCCGATATCAAATCCTTTGGGCCCGTTGTCCATAGCGGCTCCGCCGGCAATCTTGACATGCATACGCTTCCTGTTCGCCCCGAGGGCCAGCAGCTCGCGCATCAGAATGTTCATACCGGTGTCGGCGAACATCAGTGGATTCTCTTCGGCCCGTTTGGCGTCCATCATGGAGCTCGGAAGCTGATAGTGAAGCATGCCGCCGACGTGCGCCACGGGATCATATAGACAGACCCCGATGCACGAACCCAGCGAATAGGTTGCTATGATGTCCATCGGGTCATTAGAGACCCGGCCATCTGAGACGTTAACAATTACCCTGTTCTTCGACATATACGACCTCTACGGTTTAGCATAAATCGTCGGTTGAACATATTTGAACTTATGCTCGATGCCCGTCAATGATTCGGAATGGCCGGTGAACAGAATTCCACACGAACTCAGTAAATCCCAGAAGCGGTTCACCAGTCGCCTCTGCGTAGGTTTATCAAAGTATATCATTACGTTGCGGCAGAAAATGAAGTCCAGACCGCCGCGGCGCGTATCAATCGGCCAGTTCCCCATCAGATTCAGATACTTGAAGATCACAATGTCCCGGAGGCTCTGGCTTACTTCGAAGACATTCTGGTCATCCGTGTGTGAGGCCAGAAAGTACCTTTGTCTCTGCAAGCGGGAGACCGGCTCCACGCGCTGCTTGTCGTAGATGCCGGTTTTGGCCACCTCCAGCACACTGGTCGAGATATCCGTCGCCAGGATTTTGATGTCCCATCGCCCCTGTCCCTGAATGGCGTCGAGCAGCGTGATGGCGACGGAATAGGGTTCTTCGCCGGACGAACAGCCTGCGCTCCAGGCCCGGATTCTGAAATCGCGCTTCGCGCGCTTTCGTTCCATAAGGGACGGCAGGAACCTGTTCCGCAGAAATTCAAAGTGCTGTTCTTCGCGGAAGAAACTCGTCAGATTGGTGCTGAGCGAGTCGATGAGTATCGAAAATTCCTTTCCCGTTGTGTCCGCCAGGACGTGCTTCATATAGTCCGAGAAGGTTTTGAAGTTGCCGTGGCGCAAGCGCTTGGCCAGTCGGGCGCGGACCAGCTCTTTCTTGCCGGCGTGCAGGTTAATCCCGCAATGTTCGTACACAAGATCGCTGATCTTGAGAAAATCCCGCTCCGTCAGAACCACGTTTTGTAGGGTTAGCGTTTGCATGGCGAATCCCACCTTCCAGCTCACGTTTGGCGTGCCAGGTTCATCAAGCCGGGGACATCGAGAATCAGGCTCACTTTGCCGTCGCCCATGATGGCGGCGCCGGAGACTCCCTTGACTCGGCCCAATCCATCGCCCAGACTCTTGATCACGACCTGCTGCTGGCCGGACAAGTCATCCACCAGCAGGCCGCACTTCCTGCCGTCATCTTCGACAACAACCAATAACGATTCAGTCGGCTCTTCCGTCGCCGGGACAACACCGAAGAGCTTGTACAATCGGACAACCGGTATCAATTCATCCTGAACCTTGACGATCTCGCCTCGGCACTGGACGCTTGAAAGTTGTTCACAGCAAGGCCTGAGACTGCACGATATGGAGTTTATGGGGATGATGTACCGGCTCTGGCCGACGCTTACGACTTGGCCGTCAATGATGGCCAGCGTTAACGGCAGGCGAATAGTAAAAATGGAGCCTTTGCCCGGCTTCGAGCTTATGTCTATTCTGCCGCGCAGCGATTCGACGTTTTTCTTGACGACGTCCATTCCAACGCCGCGTCCCGATATGCTTGTCACCTTCTGCGCGGTTGACAGGCCCGCATGGAAAATGAGTTTGTAGATTTCCTCCTCGCTCAGTTCCTGCTCGGCTGTAATAAGGCCGTTCTCAATCGCCTTCTGCACAATGCGCTCTTTGTTGAGGCCCTTGCCGTCATCCTCGATTTCAATCACGATGTTCCCGGCCTCATGAAAGGCCCGCAGCTCGATATGTCCGGTCGGATTCTTTCCGGCTTTGGCTCGCTCGTCCGGCGGCTCAATACCGTGATCGATGGAGTTGCGCACCATGTGCACCAGCGGGTCCGTGATTCGGTCCACAACGGTACGGTCGAGCTCCGTCTGGTCGCCCACCGTGCTGAAACCGATATCCTTGCCGGATTTCTTCGAAAGGTCACGAACCAGTCGGGCCATCTTCTGGAATACGCCCTGGATGGGCACCATCCGCATCGACATGGACAACTGCTGCAGCTCGCGGACGATCTTGCTTTGATGGGCGACCTTGCGGCAGAAAGCGTGGTCCGAGGCCATCGTGGTATTGGCCTCTTCGGTAATCATCAACTGGGCGACGACGAGCTCGCCCGCCATATTGACCAGATTATCGAGACGGTCTATGCTGACCTTGATTTTTTCGTCACTGGAAGAGACCTGCGTCTTGGCGGCTGCATCTCGTGTCTTTGGCTCGCCTTGTTCGGCCAGAACCCCTTCGAGCTCTTTGTCTGCCTGCCGGACCTGTGGACCATCGGCGGTCCCGGAAGACCCCTCAGCGGCAGGTCCCGCCTGGACCCGCGGCTTTTTTGCCGGATCGGGCACGTTTCGGCCTTCGGCCGACGCATTCAATCGAGCCACCAAAGCCGGCAGGGACTCCAGGGGTCGTATGGGTTTGTGCGCCTCGACTGAATCCTTCAGGCCGGCGATCATCTTCTTGGTCATATCCACGGCTTCGAGAACGACGTCGGTATTCTCACCGGCCAACGCCAGTTTGCCTTTCCGAGTCATGTCCAGAAGATTCTCTGCTGAATGGGCCAGCGAGCCTATGTCGGCAAGATTCAGAAAACCCGCCATTCCTTTGATAGTATGGAATCCGCGGAATATCTTATTAAGAACTTCCGTATCCCCCGGTTTGCCTTCCAATTCGAGTAGTCCGGCTTCGACGGATTCGATGTGTTCGGCCGCTTCGGCAATGAAGTCCAGAACCAGCGAGACGTCATCATCAGCAATAACCATGCCTTCGGCCGGCGCGTCGTCTTGCCGAGGACAAGGAGCGGGGGCGGTTGGCTCCGCCGGCTTTGAGCTCGTTTTGTCACCCGCCCGTTCAAGCTCGTTGGTGAAGGCTTGAAGCGTCGAGACCGCCTGCGATATTGTCGCGATCAAGCCGGCGGCATCTTCAGAGTGACTCTGGAATATTTTTTCCAGCGCTTCGACCGCGTCGCAAGTCATCCCTTTGGCTTGCTCGAGCAGCTCCGCCGAGCCTTCGGTCATCCCGGTGACATTCTGCTTGATCTGGTCAAGGATGGCCTGGAGTTTCTCCAGCTCCGACACGTCCGTCGGATTCAGCATCATTATTGCAGAAGCCGCCTGATTGACAAGCTCAGTAAGTTTATCGGTCTGTTGCATCTTCGTGCGTCTGCCACCCCATGAACCTGGAACTACAGCCATATACCTAAAGTTTGCCGTTGTATATTCGACATTTGAGGGGGAGCTGTTTAGAAAATAATCGGATTTGTTCGAGGAAGCCGATCGGTTAATTCCGGAGTAAATAAGGCGGGGCGAATCGATTCAAAAAGGTGTAATCTTATGTCAGAGGAGGCGTCTGAGGCGCCCTGCCTACGGTTGGAACGTCCGCACAGGTGTTCAGCATTGTCTGGAAGATGTTAAAGACAGTCACCAGGCCCTGCACTTTGCCCTGTTCGTCCACGACGGGCAAGCCGCTTCCGCCGAACCGGCACACATTTTCCACGATGGTCACCAACGGGGTCTGGGGCTTTACCGTGCGGACCGGCCGGCTCATAATCCACTTGATTTTGATCTTGAGCGTCGCATCGTCCAGCGGCCGGCGCCACTTTGCGAAGATCGACCGCAGATAGGGACTCAGTGCACCCGCTATATCGGACCGTGATACGATGCCCTCAAGTACTCCATCTACGCCTACTATGATGTAGCCCGTGTCGTGCTGCTGCATTTTCGCAAGGGCCTGCTGTACGGTCTCGTCCGGGCTTGCCCAGATGACCCGGCCCTGCGTGACATCCTTGGCGCATATCGACAGGAATCTGCTCAGTCCGACAGTTCCTCGCCGGCGGCGAGTGGCCTGATGAACCCCGCTCTTGTCTTCGACAGGAAGACACGGAGGGTGGTCGGCCGCAGTTTTTGATATGATGGATTGGTCAGTCCGGCAATTCCCCACAGGCAATGGGTGGCCTGACGGATCGGACTCGCCCGGCAGAGCAGCGTACGACTGAGTCATTTTCCGGATGGCTTCAGAGACTTTACCCGCCGCCGGTTCCTGGTGCTCCTGTGAGGGGGCTGCGTCCTGCCCGGCGGGCGGGACAACAACCTGCGCTTCTCCGGAAGCGCCGCAAGGCGTCCCAGCCGGCAAAGCTCCCGCGACCTCCGCAGCAGGTTCCTGATCAGCAGCGGCGCCGGCTAACTGCGGCTCGGCAGCCGGGCCAGCATGGGCCTGAGCTTCATCGGCCCGGACTTCCACAGTTTTTTCCGCTGGAGTATCCGGCGTCTTCTCTTTCACTTCTGCTTCTTTTGCGGGTGTTTTTTGGGCGGCGCGTCGCTTTGATTTGGACTTCTTCTTGGCGCTTTCCTGAGCAGCCGCGGGCGGCTCGGCTTCGGTCTTTTCCCCTGCGGCATTCTCCCCGCCCTGACTCATCTCAGCAGGCGCTGGAACAGCGGCTTGGGTTTCCGTTCCGTCATCCCGAAGGGATGCCGGTTCGCTGTCCTGGGGCGTATCGGACTTATCCGACAAGTCGGGCTCCTTCGAGCTGGCTTGCGCAGGACTCGTCTGTACGTCTTGGGGCGTCTGGGCCTCCGACGAGGCATCTTCAGGTACAGCCCCATCAGACGTATCGGGAGCAGACTCAGAATCGGACTCGTTGGATACCTCGGAATGGCTCGCAAAAAGGGACTTGGGGAAAATGACGCCGCAGTTGAAAGACGGGTAGGAGCCAATGGTCATTTCGTAGGGAATATATATGAGCTCTGCATCGGCGGGCAATCCAATCTTGTCCTGGGATTCGTCCCATGGCTTACCGATGAAAGCCGGTAACCTTTGCAGGAAGTGACCATGTTTTCTGATTCCTTCCCGGAAAATCCGGTCCCAGGAGCCAACCAGAAGATTGCCCGCTTCTCCGACGGCGTCAACCATGCTGGCGGCCAGTTGCAGCGAGGGATCTTTTCTGTTGGCCAGAATTCGTTGTTCAGGAAGCATGACAATCACGCCGCCAAGAGTGAACAATCCTTCCTGGTCAAATATGAGCTGAAAGGTCCCCTCCAATGCGCCTGTAGCGTCCACAACGTTGACGGCGACGAGTTTCTTGAAACACTTCTTGAGGCCCGCGACCGTCTCGGCGCGAACCTCCTGTTGTTCGCACTGCATGCCTACGCCGAACATGCCTGCGATATCGTCGCAGAAGGCCTTGAAGGATTCCGTGGCCAGCTCTATAACTTGCGATTCGGTCTGTGTTTGGGACACCATAAAGAATTCAGAATATTGACTTTTGAATTGAGAATTTCAGATTCGGTATTCTCAATTCCCTCTTTTTTTCTCCTGTCTGTAGAGCAGCGAGAGTTCTGCGGCGTATTCGTCCGCGATATTCACGTTGATCACAATTCTGCTTGCATGGTCGCCTAAACTGGCGTCGAGCGATCGTTCTTTGACAACGGTCGGAATCGAGACATTCAGATTACCGGCTGTTTCTTGTACCCTGGACTTGAAGCTTCCCATAACCATATTGGCCACTTCGCCGATGGCATCGGCGATTTCGGCTTCACCCAGCTCGTCGGTCTGTGCCATTCCAAGCATGTTTTGTGCAATCGCCCTGGCGCAAGAGACGCTGCAGCAGATGCCCAGGCATCCTTCCATATCTCCTGTAAAAGTAATGGAGCCCAGGAACGTATTGCCTTTCAAATGCGGCTCTGCGCCGTCCTGGGAGCTGCTTTCGCACGACGCCTCCTGGTCCTGCGCCGTGGATTCGCGAATGTCCATGAAAATCATTGTCTCAAAGACCTCTGTGGCACCCGCCAGGAGCGCTTCGCTGAGGCATACTTCGTCAACCATAAGCTTCCTTTTGAATGAAGAATACCCAATAGCGAATAGCGAATATCGAAAGGCAGTCGCCTCTTGCTTCATCCTTCGTAATTCGGTGTTCGATATTCGATATTCAAAGTGCTTAGTTCAATAACGGCGCCAGCTTTTCTTTGAATTTTTCCGGCGTAAAGGGCTTGGTTATGTAACCGTTGGCCCCACTGGCCAGCACGTCATCGACGATTCCCTGCGACGTTTCAGTTGATACCATAATGATTTTGGTCTTCGCGCAACTGGGCAGGCCGCGAACCTTCTTGACCAGCTCGGGGCCGGTCATTTCGGGCATGTTGATGTCACACAACATAATGTCCACCGCGGAAGCTTTAAGTTTCTCGAGCGCTTCGGCGCCGTTGCCGGCCTCGCAGGTCTGGCCGATGTCCAGCTCGGCGGCTCGCACGGTTTTCATGATGATCTTTCTCATCGTAGCCGAGTCATCTACAATCATTATTGATTTAGCCATCTGAAGTCCTTTCAAGGTCTTTTGCTCCTTTCTTCTTCGAAAGATTCCCGCTCGCACTTTAGGCAAAAAGCACGAAAATCAACGAATGGCCATGTGGGGTCTGTCCCATGACAACCCGGCCGACAAAGCGATTAGTCTTTGCCTGTTGCCGTGATAGGTATTTCGGAAGTTCTATTTAGGAATATCCTACCAATTCCCGCCGTCCACTCCGACCGATATTGGAGCTTTGAAAACCTGGAAATAAAACTGCTCCAGAAATGACAACCAGACAGATCGAGACATCTAAGAAGTCACAGCTTCGCAGGTCAGACCAGTCAGACGGGTCAGACCTGGATAACCTCCTGGAAGAGGCCCTTGCCGGCCATTTCGCCGTCAGCGCACCTCTGACCAGACGTGAGACACTCATTCTGCAGTCGATCCTTGCAGGGCAGACCAACAAGCAAATCGCCCGAGCCCTCTGCCGAAGCCGGCGAACGATTGAGTACCACCGGCATCAGCTGATGCAGAAACTCAACGCCCACAGTGCGGCTGATCTGGTCAGAGGAGCGATTGCATTGGGCCTTGTATAGGAACATTTCCGTCCGAACAGACTCATCCGACCCAATCACCCCCAATCCTAAGATTGTATTACCTCAAAGCTGAATACCCCTGTGAAAATTAGGTAATTTCCGAAATGAAGCGCGGGGCGAATTCTGTCGAACAGTGCACGAAATATGTTATGGGCTGAAGTGTTGTTGACCCGCCAGAGGCATGGCGGATCGAGGTTAGTTTGGCGAAATTGCGCGAAACCGGATAATCAGTAGTCAGACTCCTCCGCGAACAAGAGTCTTAGAGCTTATCCCAGTAGACCTGTGGCACGGTAGGTAATGAGAGCACAAACCAGATGAAGCAAACCCAGATAGTTTTCCGGTTTCTTCTCCCAGCGTATGAGGATGCGCCGGAAGCGATTCATC
>Ga0315295_10001801_pt1 | contig 18294 bp, 11 predicted proteins | sample YL17G14_0_MG_FD_204453 | JGI IMG/M metagenome (GOLD analysis project Ga0315295, IMG submission 204453) | Sediment microbial communities from Yellowstone Lake, YNP, Wyoming, USA - YL17G14_0 | ecosystem: Environmental > Aquatic > Freshwater > Lake > Sediment | place: USA: Wyoming | collected... | reverse complement strand
CGGTGAGCCCTTCCTTGATGACCCCGAGGACGACGACAGCGGGGCAAGCGGCTACTTCTTGCTCGATGAGGAAGGGGTGTGGACCGAAGACCGCGCCACGACTGACCTGCCCGACCACTGGTATGAGACACGGAAGAGCGGCCAGAGAGTCAAGCCAGACTACGCGAAGCACCTGCCGAAGAGGCTGAGAGTAGGCGCCACGGGAGCAGTCGCCTCTCTGGAGGAGACTGCCGTCGAGGGTTGGTTCCAGCCCAAGACTTTCCTGCTGTGCCTGCGCTGCGGCATCGCCTATGAGAGAGCCGAGCGGAACGACTTCCGTAAGCTGACCCGGCTGAGCCACACTGGCCGCAGCACCGCAACGACGCTGGTGACGACGTCCACGGCGGTTCACCTGCGACACGATCCGGAAGTGCCGGAGCAGGCGCGGAAGCTGCTGAGCTTCACCGACAATCGGCAGGATGCGTCGCTCCAGGCTGGGCACCTGAACGATTTTGTGCAGGTGGCGCTCGTGCGAGCCGCGTTGTTCCGCGCTCTGACCGATGCCGGGGAACTCGACCATGCCACAGCCGCGCCCGCCCTGTTCCAGGCGCTCGACCTGCCACAGCACCTCTACGCTAGGGAACCTGCGGACTACGGCCCGGGCAAAGACCGTAACGAGAGCGTCTTCCGCCAGCTCCTGGAGTATCGCCTCTATGAGGACCTGCGCCGGGGCTGGCGCATCATCCAGCCCAATCTGGAGCAGTGCGGACTGTTGCATATGGACTTCCAAGGGCTCCCGGAGTACTGCCGCGAGGACCGGCCCTGGGCGGGGCATAGGCTGCTTGCAGAGGCCACGCCCGGAACCCGCGAGCGCGTTGTGCGCGCGTTCCTCTTGCACGTACTGCGCGAGAAGGGGCTTGACGCTCGCCCGCTCCAGCCGGAGGCGCAGTTGGAGCTAAGGAAACGCGTCGAGCAGGCGGTGCGGGAGCCGTGGGCGTTCGAGGAGGGGGACAGGCTTGTTTCCAACTGCTACTTCCTGCTCCCTGGGCAGGCCGCAGCAAAGGACCAGCGAGAGCGCAGTCTAGGAGCTACCTCGAAGGTTGGGAGGTACCTTCGCGCACGGGCAACCTGGGGGATAGGGCAGGACGTGAGTACCGGCGACTATGAACGGCTTGTCTTGGCGCTGACGGAGGCTCTCCGTGGGCAGTTCATCATGATCGGCGCGACTCCGTCTGGGGGCCGAGGCATTCAGGTGCTGGCTAACTGCCTGCGCTGGAAGATCGGTGACGGGACACCGCCGCCACCAGATCCGATCACGACCCGGTGGGGGCGCACCCCCGAGATGGAGCAGAGGGAGCGCCGCGCGAACGAGTTCTTCGCCGAACTCTACCGAGAGACCGCACAGCACCTGGCCGGGGTGGAGGGCCGGGAGCACACAGCCATGGTTCCGGCCGACATACGGCAGGAACGCGAGGCGCGCTTCCGCGAGGGCAAGCTGACGGCGCTCTACTGCTCGCCGACTATGGAGCTGGGCATAGACATCTTCGACCTGAACGTGGTGCACCTGCGGAACGTCCCGCCCACGCCCGCGAACTACGCGCAGCGAAGCGGACGCGCCGGCCGAGGGGGACAACCAGCGCTGGTGGCGACATTCTGCGGAGAGGGAAGCCCTCACGACCAGTACTTCTTCCGCAGGCGGCCGGACATGGTGTCCGGGTCGGTCGCCCCGGCACGCCTTGACCTGGGGAATGCTGAGCTTGTCCGCGCGCACGTCCACTCGGTATGGCTGGCGAGGACTGGAGTGGGCCTCGGCCGCAGCGTGGCAGAGGTCCTCGATCTTGACCAGCCAGGCTACCCACTCCTCGCCGAGCATCAGGAACGACTTGGGCTCAGTCAGGAGAGCCGAGCTGACGTGCTCGACACTTGCCGGAACGTACTCGCGGCATGTGGGAGTGATATCACGAGTGCGCTCTGGTACACGGAGGACTGGCTGGAGCGAGCCATTGACGGAGCCCCCGGGGCCTTCGACCGCGCCTTTGACAGATGGCGCGAGCTCTACAGAGCAGCCGTCCAGCATCGGGATGAGGCCAGGCGGATCATCGACAGCCACAGGGCTGGCAGGCGCGAGAAAGCCGAGGCGGCGCGCCGGGAGGCCGAGGCGAAGCGCGAGGTAGACTTGCTGCTGAACCAGAGCGACGTCTGGGCCGAGTCGGATTTCTACCCGTACCGCTACCTGGCCGGCGAGGCATTCATCCCCGGTTACAACTTCCCGCGCCTGCCAGTGAGTGCTCTTGTCCGTCACGAACAGGCCCAGCACAACATTGATCGCCCGCGCTTCCTCGCGATCTCCGAGTTTGGCCCCCGCAATATCCTGTATCACGAGGGGCGGAAGTACCGCGTCGTCCGATGTCTGCTCCCTCCAGGTGGAATCGACCAGCGGCTGACCGTCGCCAAGCTCTGCGAAGCATGCGGCTACTTTCATGAGGGGCAAGGGGCGCATGTTGATCAGTGCGATCATTGCGGGGCGCCCCTCGATGCCGAGCGCAGCGAGTACATCAACGCGCTGTTGGAGATGTCTACCGTCTACGGCCAGCAGGTCGAGCGGATCACCTGTGACGAGGAGGAACGCGTGCGCCAGGGATTCCACATCACAACGCACTACCGCTTCGCACAGGGCTCCCACGGCCAAACACTTGTGGAGGATCTCCATGCCACAGGTTCTGATGGCGAGCCGCTCCTTGAGCTGAGGCATGCTCCCCAGGCTACGCTGTGGCGCGTGAACCATAGATGGCGGAAGGCCCGGCAGCCTGGATTCACGATGGACGCCAGGACGGGGTACTGGGAGAGACGACCGGGCGAGGTGACGGCCGACAGGGACATCGAGGGGCCAAACACCCGCACAGGAATCCGGCTGTTCGTGCGTGATACGCGCAACATCGTGCTGGTCCAGCCGAGAGCCCAGTCCCAGCATACCACCGGCGCTGACCGCGAGGGTTTCCTGGCGAGTCTCGGCTATGCTTTGCAGCGCGGTATGCAGGAGCTGTACCAGGTGGAGGAGCGCGAGCTCGCCGTCGAGCGCATCGGAGACGACGCCATGCGGCAGCTTCTGTACTGGGAGCAGTCTGAGGGGGGCACCGGCGTCTGGCCGCGCCTCATGGAGGACCCGACCGCACTCGCTCAGGTCGCCGGTGAGGCACTCCAGATCTGCCACTTCGACCCCACCACAGGGGATGACCTGCCAGACGCCTGCAGCCGTGCCTGCTACAGGTGCCTCCTCAGTTACTCCAATCAGCGCGACCACGCGATCCTGGATCGCCACTTGGTTAGGGGCTTCCTCCTGGCACTTGCCGGGAGCGCCGCAACGCGGCGGGTCGCTCAGCGTTCATGCGAAGAGCAGTATGCCTGGCTCGCCGAACGCTTGGACCGTCGATCCGACCTTGAGAGGGCGCTGCTCGCTTACCTCTTCGAGAGCGGTCACCGCCTGCCCGATCGTGCTCAGTACCGCCCCGAACCGAACGTCTATGCCGAGGCGGACTTCTACTATGAGCGGCCGGGCATCCCGGGGGTCGCCGTGTTCTGTGACGGCCCCGATCACGACCGACCGCAGCGTAAGGCGCACGACGACGCGGAGCGGGCCAACCTCGAGGACCTAGGGTACCGCGTGATCGTGATCAGGTACGACCAGGACCTAGCGGCCCAGGTGTACCGGCACATGGAGGTGTTCGGCCCCGGCGCGTCATAGCGACGGGAGGGGCCAGGTGGGCGTCCCGGTAGGCGCAGAACTGGCGTTATCGGCCCGCTCGCGCGCTCAGATGGCACTCCGCACTATTCCGGGCGCACAGCCAGTCCCCGGCAGGACTGCCGCCCATCCCGCCGAAGCATCCTTGCTCGACGGCCCCGGGCACCCCCGACTCCGGCTACCCCCTCGGCTGGGAGTCAGTGGACGGAGCTCCGTCGCGTGTGGCGGCGTGCTTCGCGCCGGTCCGGCATCGCGCTGGCTCCGGCGCTCGGGCATACCGGGTCGGCGGCGGCCGTCCGCTCGCCGACCGGCATCGCCACTGCGGGCCTTGCGCATGCGACAGTCGCCGGCCACCGATGACGGACTGGCCTCGCCCCAGCGTGTCCGTCTAGATAGTGGTCAGCGGCAGACGGCCTCGGCCAACGCGTGCCCCAGCCCGCGTACAGCGTCTGCGTCGCCGGGCCCAGGGGCACTCTGGCACATCATGCCGGGCCGCACCTGCGTCAACCCCATGGCTTGCGACAGGCGCTCCAGGCTGTCCAGCGCTTTCCCCCCGCCACCGTGCGTGCCAAACGCAACGTAGGGCCTGCCGCTCAGCTTCCCCTTGTATGCCAGGGCATCGTCGAAGAAGGTCTTCATATGCCCTGCCATGTAGCTGAAGTAGTCGGGAGAGCCCAGGCAGTAGCCGTCAGCGCCAAGCGCGGCCTTCATATCCAGCTCTGGCAGCTTCATCATCATCACCTCAGCCCCGGCCACTTGGCGACATCCCTCGGCCACCAGTTGAGCCATCTTCTCCGTGTTCCCTGACTTGGAGTAGTAGATCACAGCTATCTTCGCCACCGCAGCAACCTCCTGTTGTCTTCGGGACTTCCGCCTCGGCAGTTCCCGGAGGCATCCTTCATCTCTGGCTAGGTGCTTTCCTGTGCCTGAACGGTGCCAACCTGGGCCCGTCTCCGGGGTTAGGGTCACTTCCCGTCCATTAACCGGCACCCCCGACTCCGGCTACCCCCTCGGCTCGGGGTCGCTGTTCGGGGTTCCGTCGCATATTGGCGCCGACTCGGCGGTCGAAGCCGCCGCGGGAAGGGCGCCGCGAACACTAACGCGACGCCCTGCCCTATGGCTCTGCCCTACATCGGCAGATAAAGAGCTCTCTGCACGTACACCGCCATCGCGAGCGGCGGCGAGCGGCGCGGAGACACAGCCGGACGAGCTACCATATGGCCGGTCCGGTGAAGCCGCAGTCAGAGGTCGGTCCCCAGTGGCAGATCTGCATGGTATCGTTGCCCCAGCAGCCGGAGCGGGTGGTTTCCTTGGCCTTCGCGATCAGGCCTTCAGAGGTCCACCAGTTCGCATGACCGTCGGCAAATCCGATGTTCGTCCCGCCCAGGTGACGCGCGTAGGGCTTGCGCAGTTCGCGATTCAGCAGGAAGTTCGTCTTCGGGTCGGAACCGCCGCGCGCATGGTTCAGCGCGCACTCCGGGCACCCACTCACCTGCTCGTCGTAGCAGCCGCCGTCCTCGCGCCAGTCTGCGCAACTGCAGTTCGCGCACTCCAGGTTGCACAGGTCCGCGTAGGCAAGCAGGCCCAGGCTCATCATCTCCGTCCACGGGCCGCCGTCGCCGCAGACAATCGCGCTGGACGCGTCACTGATCGCGGAGATGCTCTTGCCCCGCAAGGTCCCATTGCAGCTGATGGTCTGCACGAACACGGCCGAGTCCCGGCTGCCGGAACCCGTCGCGAACTCGTACGGCGCCGCCCCCTGGAGACAGGAATCGGTGACCGCGCCGCCCCAGCCGGGCGGGAAGCAGTTGTCCTTGATGCACAGGTCCTTTCCACTTCCCCACTTGCCCTCGTTGTTCCTCAAGTAGGTGAGCCAGTCGGGGGTGGCGGGGTTGATGAAGTAGGGCCCGCCCTGCATCTTGGCACTGGGGCAGCGCCAGATGTCGCGGTTCTTCACATACTCGTCGAGGATCACCGGCCAGCGCAGGTAGGGGTTGGCGTTGTCGGCGTTGTGCTGGCAGGAGCTCGGCGGGTTAGCGGCCGCGCCCCACATAGTGCCGCCGCCAGGGTTGTCGTACATGTAGTCGAGAACGTCCTGGCGATGTTCGTTGGGCAGAAACCGGTCGTAGTCCGTCAGGTAGATCTGGATCGCGATGGCGATGTTCTTCACATTCGACAGGCACTGGATCTTGCGGGCCGATTCCCGTGCCCGTGCGAACACCGGGAACAGCATCGCTGCCAGTATGGCGATGATGGCAATCACCACTAGCAGCTCAATGAGGGTGAAGCCTCGTCGGTGTCTCATCTAAGGAACACCTCCTGGTCTCCGCTTCCTGTCGGTCCTCTCACACAGGCGACCCACAGCCCAGCGGTCCTCCCCGATCACGGCGTCGTCACCTCCCTCCCTCTGAGAGGCCGCCAGCAACTGTCTCAGGCCGTCATATTGTACGTCGTCAGCGTTTCTGGGACAAGGTGCGGGTGTCGGGCGCTCGTAGGACCGTCTTGAGTGCGGTCTGGACTTGCCCCGGCTGACTCCCTCCCGTGTCATCTGGGGCCGGTAGGCGGTGCCTTCGGGTGCTGCCTGATGCCCAGGCGTCAGCACGCGTGGTGACCGTTGCGAACGTCCCCGGGCGCCCTCGACTCCGGCTACCCCCTCGGCTTGGACTTACCGCCCGAGGTTCAGTCGCGGACCATCCGCTGCCGGTCTTTCCCTGACGCGCGAGCCACGGCTTCCCGGCTGGCGGTGTGATGTCAGGGTGGCTCCAGGGCCTCTGACAGGCCCAGTAGGACTAAGCCAGAGCAGACCGAAGCTCTCTCCCGACCGCCGTGCGGAGGGAACCGCGCGCAGCTCCCGGCGACCCCGCGTGAAAGGCTCGTGATGCGCCACTTGCCCTCGCTGCTCGTGCTGTCAGCCGTGCTCTGGGGCGCCGCGGGCGGGCCGGATGCCCCGCCGACGAGCGCCGCCACCGGATCACCCAGGAGGCCAGTTGTGAGCACCTCGCGGCAGGACCCAGTGATTCCGCCCGCGAGCCCGCGCCTGCCGGCGAAGGCGTGGGCCGCGATCTTGACGCAGCGCCACCCGCGGCTGCTCGGGCCGCCCGAGTTCATCCAGGCGCAGGCGGTAGCGAAGCCCGCGCAGTACAAGGAGCTTCGCTCCAGCCGGGTGCTGCTGGCCCGGGGGATCACGCAGGCCGTCGAGGGGCTGCCGCGCGAGCAGGTGTCCGAGCTGGTCGAGCACGCCCTCGCCGAGGTGGCGCGCGGGGTGACGAACACCCACCAGGACACCTGGGGCTCGCTCACGACGGTGGCGCTCACCTATGATCTATTCTACGACCAGATCGCCCCGGCCGACCGGCGGCGGATGATCGAGTGGATGAACCCCCACCTGGAGGCCTACACGGACGACGAGAGCGCCTTCCATAACTCGATCACCGCGAAGATCCTCTGCTATCTCCGGATCGCCTACGCCACCTGGGGGGAGAACCCGAGAGCGCAGGAGTTCCGCGACTACGCGATCCGCAAGCTCTACGAAGCCGGGGTGCGGCCGGTGCTGCAGGAATTCGGCGAGGGCGGCGGGTGGACGGAGTGCGGGTGGTACCAGCGACACTCACTGTGGGACCTCGCACACGCCCTCGAGCTCGCACGCCGTGTGGAAGGGTACGACGGTTTCGCCGGGGCGCCGCGCTTCTTCTACCAGCGCCTCGCCTACGAGATGCTCCAGCCCTACCCGGAGAACCGGCCCGACGGGACGGAGCGGTTCGCGGTGGAGGGGGACGGCTCCGACCGCTACTGGTCCGGCGACGAAGCGCCCCATCTCCTGCGCGATCTGCTGGCCGAGTACTTCCGGGGCTCGGAGTTGGCGAGGTACACCGCGGCGAGGCCGCGCGTGGCGGTACATCCCTCGGCGCTCGTCAACGAGTTCCTCTGGGGGCCGCCGCAAGACCAGCCGCCGCTGCCCACGGAGAGCTTCCCGCTCGGCCATCTCGCCCTGGGGGTGGGAAAGGTCTATGCGCGCAGTGACTGGTCGCCCGACGCTACCTGGTTCCGCTTCGAATGCGGCGACTACTGGAACAACCACCAGCACTATGAGGTCGGGAACTTCGAGATCTTCCGGCACGAGACCCTGGCCGCGGAGAGTGGTGAGTACTACGACTACAACTCGAACCACGATGTCAACTGGCTGATCCGCACCATCGCGCATAATGCCCTGCTGATCTACCAACCGGAGGAGCGATGGGCGGACATGCGCGACGGCGGAAGGAATGCCATCTTCAACGACGGCGGGCAGGCGAAGACGTGGGACTGGACGGTGTCCACACTCGAGGAATGGAAGCGCCGGCAAGAGCGCTTCACCCGGGGCCGGATCGTCGCTTACGAGGACCGACCCGAGTTCCTGTACGTGGCGGGGGACTGCAGCAGAGCCTACGCGGCGACGAAGCTGGAGTCCTGGATCCGGCAGATCGTCTTCCTCCGCCCTGAGACCTTCGTGATCCTCGACCGTGTAGTAAGCACGAGGCCGGAGTACAAGAAGACCTGGCTGCTGCATAGCCGCTACCAGCCGGCGGTCGACGGGAACCGGTTCACGGTGACCAACGGCGCGGGGCGACTGGTCGTGCAGAGCCTCCTCCCCAAGGCCGCCACCGTGGAGACCATCGAGGGCTATACGTACGGCGGCCGCTCCTTCCCACCCGTCTCCGCGCGGCTCGCGGACACGGCGAACAAGTGGCGCCTGGAGCTCTCGCCCGCGGAGCCGCGTCGCGAGGATACTTTCCTGCATGTCATGAGCACGGGAGCGTGGCAGCCGGCGGCACTCCTTGAGGAGGGCGCTCGCCTGAGGGTGCTGATAGGGGACGCGGAGGTCGTCTTCACCGGCCCGGTGGGCGGTGTGCTCGAGGTCAGGGGTCAGGAGTTCCCGCTGCGCGCGGAGGTGGTGAAAGGCAAGTACGAGTAGAGGGCGCTCCTCGCTCGCGGGAGAGGGACCTCATCGAGTGAACGCCGAAGGTAACCGACGCCAAGGCCAGCAGCCTGAGGCACCCGAGGTGGAGGCCGCCGACAGAAAGGAGACGGAATGAGACTCCAGGTGAGCCCGAACGGGCGCTACTTCGTAGACCAGAATGGCAAGCCGTTTTTCTATCTTGGAGACACCGCCTGGCTGCTATTCCAGCGGCTCGACGACGAGGAGGCCGAGGAGTATCTGAAGGACCGGGCCGCCAAGGGGTTCACCGTCATCCAGGCCTACGTGATCCGGGGCCTCGGCCTGCAGCACCCGGATGGGCCGACCTCACTGCTCGGCGAGACCCCGTTGCTCGACCGCGACCCGACCCGGCCGAACGAGGGCTTCTTCAGGAAGGTGGACCGCGTCGTGCGGCGGGCGAACGAGCTAGGCCTGGTGATGGCACTGGTCGTCGCCAAGTCGTGGCACGTCAACGAGCACGCCGAGCGGGTGTTCGACGTCGGGAATGCCCACGCGTTCGGCAAGTTCCTCGGTGCGCGGTACAAGGACAGCGGCGTGCTCTGGTACGTGGGCGGCGACTCGGCGCCAGGCAGCGACGCGGAGGCGTGGGTGGCGATGGCGCGTGCACTGAAGGAGGGGAGCGAGGGGCAGCACCTCGTCTCGTATCACGGCCACGGACACACCTCCTCGTCGTACTGGTTCCACGAGGCGGACTGGCTTGACTTCAACTCGATCCAGTCCGGCCATCGCTGGGCGACGGACACCGCCGCGTTCATCACCAAGGACTACGAGCTGCGGCCCATCAAGCCGACGGTGGACATGGAACCCCCCTACGAGAACCACCCCACCGGCCCCGAGACCCCGCGCATCGACTCGCACCAAGTGCGGAAGGGCGCCTACTGGGCGATGCTCGCCGGCGCGGCCGGGCACGGCTACGGTGCCTTGGATCTCTTCCGGCTGTACAAGGAAGACGACGGGCCCTTCCCGCGCGACGGCTTTCTGCCCTGGCGCGAAGCGATAGCCTACGAGGGTTCCCGCCAGGTCGGGCTCATGCGCCGCCTGTTCGAGCTGCGACCGTGGCATCAGCTCGTTCCGGACCAGTCAGTTATCGCCTCGGGCCAGGGGGAAGGAGAGAGCCACGTTCAGGCGGCGCGTGCCGAGGACGGGAGCTTCCTCATCGCGTATCTGCCGCAGGGCAACCCCGTCGGCATTCACATGAACCGGATCTCCGGCCAGGAGGTGCAGGCCCGGTGGTATGACCCCCGGGTGGCAACGTGGCGCGATATCGGGCGGTTTGCCAATGCAGGGACCCAGGTGTTCGCCGCTCCGTCCAGGGGAGACAAGAGCGACTGGGTCCTCGTCCTGGAGGACGCCGCGAGGGACTTCCCGCTCGGGTTGCCGGAAGGCTAAGTGGGCGCGGGGGGCGCTGTGACCAGCGTCAGGGGGCGATTGGCGCAGCCAGGGAGCGTGCTCCGGCCTCCAGAGCAACGCGCCCGGTGGGCAGCTCGCCGGAGACGCCGGCCTCACCGGCTAGGCGGCATCCGGACGTGATGCCGACCTGAGAGCACCCCCTGCCTCTGGCTACCCCCTCGGCTGGGAGTCGCTGGACGGGGTTCGTCGCCGTGTAGGTCGATCCTCGCCCGCGCACAAGCTCAGGAGCCGCTCAGGGGTGTCCCATCGCTGTCTGACACCCACACGTGGTTCGGCCATCGGACGAGCCGGCCCCCGCGGACGCCATTTCGGCACCGAAAACAGGCTTCTCGGCGTCTCTGTCTCTGTTCCTATGAGACTTGTGCCAATCCGTCCGATACAGAGAAACGTGAGGAGATCACTGGCTTTGGGGAGGAGCGGGCGCGAGTTCGAGGATAGGGTAGCGCGGAGTAGCAGACGGGTATCGAGCCGGTTCTGTGAGCAGTCATCCCTATCGCGCTGGAGCTTCCCCCGCGTGTCCTGCGGTCGGCGCCCAACAGGCATGGTCAGTGTTCGGGATGACCCATTCACCTCGCCCCAGCGCCCGCCACGCGCAGCCTGGGCGCCGGCGCGCCTACGATCCTGCGGCCAGGCCGCGGCGCAGCACTGGGAGGCAGATCTCGGCCCGCATCGGCGTTACGGCCACCACGCGGGCCGCCCAGTCCTCGGGCAACTCGATCTCGACGCTCAGGGCGATCTCCCTGGTCGGCCAGCCCAACCTGCGCGCGATCGCCAGGGTGATGCGATCACCCCTGGACACAAGGCACTTCAGCATCTTCGCCGACCTCCGGTTTGTCACGCCGCGCCTGCGGCACCCCCGCATTGTACGGCGGCATATCGTGCTTGCCAAGGGCCAAGGTATGGTAGCCCACCGCCCCCCATACATCCCTGAGCACGACATGCTTCCCATCGTCGGTGATGCAAGCGGCTACAGACGCGGGGTCGCCGTACTTCACCGCGGTGTCGGGGTACCGGACGGACCAGCGGACCGCAGTCCTGTCCTCTCTAGAAACTCTATCCTGGCGCCATGATCGGTTGCGCGGGTCCATGACAGCACGAGATGCGGAGATTGGCCAGGGCTGGTGCCCACCCCGCCGAAGCATCCTGGGTGCCGGCCCCGGGTATCCCCGGCTCCGGCTACCCCGGCCTCGCGCTACGGAGCGCTGACCTCCCGCAGCACCTCCACCGTCTGGCGGACCGCCGACGAGCCGCCCACTGGCAGCGTGCCCTCCGTGGTGAGGGTCACGGTCACCCGCGGCCTCGTCGCCTCCCCGCGGATCTCCGCCCCCTTCAGGTTCGCGCCGGACGCAACGATGCGAACGCCCACGCCGCCCGATCGGCTGGCCAGCGTGATGCCCGCCTCCAGCTGCGCCAGGTCGATCGCCAGCGCCTTCCCCTCCGCCGACGTGGGCACCGCGAGCGCGGCGCCGCCCGCCACCCTGACCACCACGTCTCCGGCCGGCCCGAGATCGAGGTCGAACGATACCCGCCCACCGGCCGGCTGCTCGGCCGAGCCGGTGTTCGTGACCGTGGACTCGATCTCGAACGACCTCCCCTTGGCGGGAACCGTGATCGCGCGGCTGAGCTTCGCCAGGTCCCCCAGGCTCGCAGTGAGCCGCAGCTTGCTCCCCCCCGCGGTCTCTGACACCTTCGCGTCGAATCCCGCGGGGCGGCGGCCCCTGCCCCGGCCGCGCCTCCCGGCGCTCCACCACTCCCCATAGCCGCCCGCATTCGGGTACCCCGGCTCGGCCGGACCGGGCCGGTAGGCTACGTCGGGCCCGTTGGGCAGCAGTCGCACCGCCAGGATGCGGCCGTCGAGGTCGGGCGCGACTTCGAGCTGCAGGTCGGCCCCCGACAGCGAGATGACCTCCCAGCCCGTCTTCGGCTTGAGGATTCGCTCTTTGTAGTCCGCCAGCGACTCCCGCCGCCACTCGCTCACCAGCGTCAGGTCGTTCGCCTCGCCCAGCGAGAAGAACCGATCCGCGCGGGCCTCGAAGGCCGGATCCAGGTCCGCGCGGTACCGGCCGTCCTCGATCCGGGACCGCGAGGTCGCGGCCTGCTTCGTCCGCTCCAAGATCGCGTAGTCAACGCTGAGGCGCGCGAGGCGGACGCGCCTCAGCACCTCCGGCTCGCCGGCCACCGCGGCCTCGGCCCGCTCCCACAACGCGTCGGCGGTGGCGAGCAGCTTGTCCGACAGGTACGGCGCGTCCGGCTGCTCCGAAATGTGGATGTGAATGTTCTCCCGCTCGACCGTGTCGTGCAGCAGCTCGATGTACTCGCGGATGGGCCCGGCCGCCGCCCCGTACACCCCCTGTAGGAACTCGTTCATCGCCTGCTCGGGATCGTAGTCGGGGTTCCACAGGAACTTCGCCATCAGGTACGAGCGCAGCGGGGCCATCTCCCCGTGCAGGGACTGGTAGTTCCCCTCCTCGAAGACGCCGGTCACGTGGTTCCCGACGAAGAACCGGATGTTGTCGTCCAGCACCCGCAGGTCCGGGAACGGCAGCAGGTAGTTCGTGAAGCACGTCACGTAGTCCCACACCCACAGCCGGTCGCACAGCTTCGCCCACCCCGCGATGTCCTTCCGGAAGGCCGCGCTCTCCTCGCTATCGCACGTCGCGATCGGGTGCGAGAAGCAGCACTCGATGCTGCACAGCCGGATGATCACGTTCGGCCGCGGCCGGATGGTCTTCGGCGGCTTCCGGCTCCACTGGTACGCGAACGTGTCGATGGCCTTGTCCGGGAACTCCTTCGCCAGCGCATCGGCGATCCGGTTGACCATGGCGAGGACCGGCGCCGCCGGCGTCCCCTCTTTCTCCGCCAGCGCCGCGCATTTCTCGCACTGGCAGTGGTTGTCCCAATCCATCTGCGTGACCGAGAACACCTTCGCCTCGGGGTGCTCGCGCATGCGCTGGCGCAGTTTCTCCGTGATGATGCCGATCACGTCCTCGTTCGTGCAACACAGCTGGGTGCGGTCCCGGACCCGCTTGCCGTTGATCTCCGAGAAGTACTCGGGGTGAGTACCAAAGTACTCGTCGGGGGAGATGAAATCGAAGAACGTGTGCGAGAACCCCTCGTAGGTGACCTTGCCGCCCTGCGTCTCGTCCACCTCTGCCGATGCCCCGTTCATCCGGTTCCGCGCGTTCCAGTTGCCGTCGAGGCTGTCGATGAAGTAGGGGTCCCGGTACTCTAGCGCGGGCACGCGCGTTTCCTCCAGCGGCCCGACCACCAGGCGCTCGTAGGTCGGGATACGGCTGACCTCCGGCGTGAACCAGCGGCATCCCAGGTGGTCCTCGAGCAGGCCATACACGCCGTACATCGTGCCGCGCAGCGCGCCGCCCGCGATCACCAGGTGCGGTCCGATGGTGCGCAGCACGTACCCCTCGTCGCCCAGTGCTTTGAAGTCGATCTTGACGCCGAGTCGGCGCAGGTGCGCGCTGCCGCCGACCAGAATCTCGTGCGCGCCGACGGGCTCGCGATCCGAGATCACCGGTAGGTTGGCGCCCGTCATCTGCTTCAGGAAGCTCTGCAGCTCCGCCGCGCCGTGCTTCGTGGACGGCGACGCGTCGTCCGCCACGACGATCGCGTAGTCCGACCGGCCCTTCTCCCCGATCGTCAGCCCGTCGCCCGCAGCGCGGCCCGCGCTCGTGGCCGCCAGCCCCAGCGCGACCGCTGAGATGAGGATGACATCGCACATGGATCGACCCCTCTCGGATCGGGCATCGCGCCCGTTCGCTCGCACCACCATTCACTCTTGTGCTTCGGCGCCCTGCGGCGCGATACCTTCCCCGAGAGAAGGCGCATCGCGCAGGCGGGCAGATCCGTAGGGGTGCCCGGCGCGGCGCACGCCGCGAGGGCCCAGCGCCGCAGTGCTGCGCGCGCAGGCTGGGTCCCGACGATCTCTACCTGCAACACGGGCGCATCATAGCACGGGTCGGACTCCTCACTGTCGATGCGAAGTGGGCTTGGGACACCGGTTGGGCGGCCCAGACCGCCTCCGACCCCCATGGAAGGCGAGCTGACACGGTCGCTGGCAAAAGAGGGAGCCCAGCGGCGAGGCAGATCACGACCCCGGCGCTCCCGACTCCGGCTACCCCTCGGCTGGAGGTTGCTGTTCGGGGTTCGTCGCGCGTCATGGGCAGTCAGCGCGGGTCCGATAGCAGCGATCCGGCGGCGGCCCCTTCCTGCTGGACTGGTGGCGGCAACCGTGCATCGGCCGGTGGCGCTGAGCCCTCGTGCATCCCGCCGTTGCAGTTCTGCCGCTGGCCGGGTACCCTGTGGATGCCGTCCGCGAGGACGGCTACCTTGTGAGATTCCCCTTACAGGAGAGACCGGCAGACCATGCAGTACCGCGACCTCGGGAAGACCGGACTGAAGGCCTCTGCGCTCGGGTTTGGCGCGATGCGCCTGCCGATGGCCGGAGAGCACGTGGACGAAGAGAAGGCCATCGCCGCCATCCACCGCGCCTTCGAGCTAGGCGTGAACTACATCGACTCCGCCTACTTCTACTGCAACCACGAGAGCGAGATTGTTGTCGGCAAGGCGCTGAAAGGGTGGCGGGACAAGGTGATCGTCTCCACCAAGAACCCCGACAGCTCCGTGGATGGCGATGTGTGGCGCAAGGTGCTAGATGAGCAACTCTGCAAGCTCGATATCGGCCACCTCGACATCTACAACTTCCACGGCATCGGCTACGACCACTTCGTCAAAGACATCGCCCGTCCCGGCGGCGCGCTGGAGGCTGCTCGGAAGGCCCAGAGCGAAGGGCTCTTCACCTATCTGAGCTGCTCGTTCCACGACAGCGTCGAGAGCCTGATCAAGCTGGTGGACACCGGTGAGTTCACCTCCATCACCTGTCAGTACAACCTCCTCGACCGCGCCAACGAGGCCGGCATCGCGCATGCGCATGAGAAGGGGGTGGGCATAGTCATCATGGGCCCTGTTGGCGGCGGTCGCCTAGGCGCTCCCACCCCGGCCATCAGGGATCTCCTCCCGCCTGGCGCGACGAGCAGCGCCGAGATCGCCCTGCGCTTCGTGCTCTCCAACCCGAACGTGACGGTCGCCCTCTCCGGGATGGAGAGCATCCAGATGGTCGAGGAGAACGCCGCCACTGCGAGCCGAGGCGAACCGCTGTCCGATGCCGAGTGGGCCGCCATCTCCGCCGCACTGGCGGAAAAACGGAAGCTCGCGGATCTCTACTGCACCGGCTGCGGCTACTGCATGCCCTGCCCCAACGGGGTGAACATCCCCGCCAACTTCGCCCTGATGAACACCTACCGGGTTTATGGGCTGCTGGACCACGCCCAGTGGGAGTACCGCGAAGAGGACCTGGCGCGGGACAAGGCGCAGGCCTCTTATTGTCAGGAGTGCGGCCAGTGCGAGCCCAAGTGTCCCCAGAAGATCCCCATCGTGGCCCAGCTTAAGGAGACACACAAGGCGCTGGGCAAGAGCGAGTAGCAACTGCCTGCCTCTTCACGCAGCACAGGGAAGGCGAAGCTATGGGTGTTAGGTGGGCATGGGACACATGCTGGAGTCCCTAGCGCAGCGGCATGCCCCTGTGCATGGTAGCGCGGCGGTGCTGGTGTCAGCCACCCGTGAGGCTGGCTCCAGGCCACCCCCGACTCCGGCTACCCAAGCTTCTGCTCCTCAGACGGTGGGACCCTTGCAGCCTCCCAGGCCGAGAGCTTGGCTGTTTGCCATCCCTTGCTGGTCAGCACGTACTTCGTGGTAGTCTCCTGTTCCACGTTGCCGCTACTGACCAGTTCGCCCAGTGCCTCCAGATATCGTCGCCGGATCTCGGGATCGTCATCGAACTCGCGCTCGGCAACGGACACGACCCATCCCCCAACGTCGTAGCTCGGGGTCCAGATCTCACCCCGGGCCTTGTTTGCGGCTTCCGTCAGCAACTCCTTGGCCTCGCGGCTGAGTGGATCTGCCATCCAGTTTCACCCCCTCCCTCGCTCATGTGATTGTAGCACACTTGGATGCTGAGGCCTGCTCCTGCCGCCGGGGTACGTGGAATCCCTTCCACGCGCAACGGCGACGCCTTTCGCCGTTGCTTCTTTGCTTCTTGGTGCCGGGGCCCGGAATCGAACTGGGGACACCCGGATCTCCGGGCCGATGCTCAGGCGACTAGAGGACGACCTCGCCCTTCTTGGTCAGGTAAGCAAGGTAGTCTTCGCCCGACATTGGACATTCGAGGAGATCCTGGAACTTGCGTTTCTCCCCCTGCAAGCGCAACTGCTTCTGGATCGCTCCGAGCAGATCGTCACCGTAATCCTTCGCGCTGTGACTGATCTTCGTCCGTACCGACGTCATCCGATCGCCGGAGTACAGGATCAGGCGCCTGTGATCGCTCATCTGATGCCTGAAGCCCTTCGCAAGGAGCGCGCGCTCGATATCGCGTGATCCTCTACTCGGCATTCCCGATCTCCGAGACGAGCGCGCGTAGCTTGGCCTTGAGCAGGACGGCGTCCTGCGTCAACTGGTCGTCTGGGACAGAAGCGTATACATCCCACAGTGAGGCGAACTCCTCAGCAAACTCCTGGAGGGCTTCCTCGCGGTTCTCCCCGGAGGCGTATATGTGAAGGGGCTCGTAAGCCACCACCCACAGGTTACCTTCCATCGTCACAGCACAGGCAATCTCGTGCTGCAGCACGAAGCGGCGTTCTGCCCAATCGATCTGAGCAGGACGGTAAGGGTGACTATCGACGAAGTCCCAGTCGATGATCTCCTGGATATCGGGCTTTCCTGCCTCATCGAAGCGGGCGAGGCATCTGGCATGGATGAGTGCGAGTTGAATCTCGCGCGACGGCCTAGCTGAGACGGGCGCGGGCCCTGCGAGTTGTCTGAGAAGCTCCCTGCTAGGCCGCGTCACACCCGAGATCGGTGGCGTATCGCCGATCGCCAGCTCAACCGCGTAGTCGTCTCCCTTCGCGTGCAGTACGTTCGCAACTGTTCGCAGCACTATCCGCCGCAGGGATGGATCGGGCAGAACGCTCTCCAGAACACCGGCATCATGCGCCTCAATGGCCCCCAAGGTTCTCCTGAGGTCAGCCAAAGCGGCCTCGCCCAAGTCAGGGATGCCTTCGAACAGAGTAGGTTCGGGCGGCGGCAGTTCTAGTTGCGCCAGGAAACTGCCTGGGAGTGTCTCGACGAGGAAGAGCTCGCATTGCCGCTCCAGGAAGGCCGGCCTTCGCCCGCCCCTCGAGACGTCGCGGTCACTGCTCTGCTTCCCGAGGGCGATCTGGAGAATCGACTCTTGGAGACATTGAAGCTTGCGCGCGAAGAGCTGGACTGGTACCCGGCCGTGCCGGACAGCTTCACCAGTAAGCTTGATCTGAAGTCGCCGTCTAGGGTCTGCCATTTGGCTGACCACCACAGCCGAGGGGGCGGCCGGTCCGCAGGCCGTAGCGGGCTGATTTATCGAGTTGGCTCCAGGCCGGTGCGCTATGGAGCGTAGCGACTGGTCCCCTCACGGCTTGATGATACCACACCAGGTCCGGGCATGTGTACGGCCCTGCTTGCTCCGCGTGCGTCATGTAGGCGTTTCGCGTAGCATGCTAGCTGTAGCCCTCCCCAGCGAGGGCCTGAAGTGGCCTCTCATTCTGAGGGTCGGCGTGCGCCAAGGCCAGGATTCCCTTGCCCTCCACGATCGGGCGAAGTCTCCTCTGAGCAGCCCTGACCAGTCCCGGGAACGATCCGAGGACCTCCCCGAGGCCGGCCGATCCCGGCCCGATGTACCGGCGAATCGCCTCCCGTCGGAAGCGCACCTCCTGGCGAATCCGGTCCTTCGTGTACTCCAGCGCGGCCTCGGATACGGCCTCCGCGCCCAAGCCGTCCAGCAGGGCCTCCAGCCGTGGATAGTGGGCCACCACGACAGGCTGCTTGCCCTTCCGGTGGTGCTCGCCGAAAGGGATGGGGTCCAGGCTCCGCCGCCCAGAGACGTGGTAGACCGTATGCCATGGGTCACCCCGCTCGCGGTATCGGGCGATCCTCTGGGAGTGGGGGAGGTTCACCTCGGCGATGAGGTCGCAGACGTGGCTCGGCGGGGCGCTCACGAGATGATCCGATGCCAGGTCTATCCTGGAAACGCTGAGGCGTGGATCACGAAGCCAGGGGGACTCTTGGAGCGACGCATCGAGGCCAGCGG
>Ga0315295_10001799_pt1 | contig 18323 bp, 17 predicted proteins | sample YL17G14_0_MG_FD_204453 | JGI IMG/M metagenome (GOLD analysis project Ga0315295, IMG submission 204453) | Sediment microbial communities from Yellowstone Lake, YNP, Wyoming, USA - YL17G14_0 | ecosystem: Environmental > Aquatic > Freshwater > Lake > Sediment | place: USA: Wyoming | collected... | reverse complement strand
ACTTAGGATTCGCAGGATGGGAAATGCAACGACTCGATGTTTATGGAGTGCAACTTCCGAGGTCTGACCCCAAAGTGTTGCCCGATGATCTTAGGTGCAATTTTTGAGACCTGACCCGACGGTGCACTAGAAGACTCTTCCGCGTCTCCAGCCGAACTTCCCGACCAGGGGCACAAAAACGCAGGTGCCCTCGTCGCTGGCCTGGTACTCGTTGCTCTTGCGCCGGATGACGTTGAGCATCTGCATACCCGAGGGGCCTACGGGTATAACCAGCCTCCCGCCGTCTGCTAGCTGCTCGAGCAGGGGTTGGGGGACGGAAGGCGCTCCCGCGGTCACCATGATGCCGTCGAAGGGCGCCTCTTCAGGCCAGCCGAGGGTGCCGTCGCCCACGCGTATCCTGATGTTGCGGTATCCCAGGGAGTGCAGCAGTTCCCCGGCATCCCGGGCCAGGCTGGAGTATTTTTCTATGGAGAGTACCTCGCCGGCCAGCTCGCACAGGATGGCGGCCTGGTATCCGGAACCGGTCCCGATCTCCAGCACCTTATCGCCCGTCGCGACCTCGAGGAGCTCGGTCATCCAGGCCACCATGTAGGGTTGGCTTATGGTCTGCCCATCCCCGATGGGCAGAGGGGAATCGTCGTAGGCGCGGTCAGCCAGGTTCTCGGGAACGAAAAGATGCCTGGGCACGCGCGACATGGCATCGAGAACGCGATGGTCCTTGACAGCCCGCGAGGCTATCTGGTGCTTGACCATGTTCTTGCGCAGTCTGCCGAAGTGATCCTCTTCCATAATCCAGATTCTCGATATGGGCCGGTGGGGGATGGCAGGGTTCAGGTCTCACCGTTCTCGCCATCGAGGTACTTGGTGATGCTTACGGTGGTGCCGCCCTGTGGATGGGAGTCGCACTCGAACACGTCCACCAGGCTCTTGATCAGCGGTATCCCGAATCCCTTGCTCAGGAGGTCGTTGCTTTCCTGGTCGAGGACGCGGCTGGGGTGGAAACCTGGTCCCTGGTCTCTCACCTCGATGGTCAGGAACCCGTCCCCGGCCAGGAAACGGACGAGTACGGGCGCCTTGCCCTCCTTGCCGTTGCCGGTGTGGACGATGGCGTTGGTGCACATCTCGGAGATAGCGATCTTCAGGTCGTCGATGCTCTCCTCGGTGAAGCGCATACGGCGGGCGATGGAGCCTGCCAGCAATCGAGCCAACCCCACATACTTCGCTTTTGCCGGCATCTCCAACTCGAAAGCCTTACCCTCGTCACCGGGCAAGATCATGCCTCCTCGACGTTCGCGAGCAACTCATCCCGGGAGCTGTATATGGGAAAGACCTTGGTAAGCCCGGTTATGCGGAAGATGCGGAGGATCTTCTCCTGTTTGCATATTATCCCGAGCTCACCGTCGTGATGCTTGACCCTCTTCAGCCCGCCAACCAGGACGCCCAGGCCGGTACTGTCCAGAAAAGCCACTTTTTCCAGGTCCACGACGATGTTGTATTTCCCATCGTCTACGAGGTCCTTGATGGTTTCGCGCAGTTTGGGGGCACTGTAGACGTCGACCTCGCCGGAGAGGCCGATAAGCGAGAAGCCGCCTATGCTCTCCAGGACGATGTCGAGTTCCGCACCCTCTCTTTCCTCATTGTCCATGGTCGATCCACCCTGAATTAGCCTCTATCCCCTTCGTACCGGGAACCCTTACTTAGGCTTGGACGGAGGTTTTACTATGGTCCCGCACTTGCTGCACTTCGCCTTGTCTTCCCCTGGTTCGATGGTCACGCGATTGCTGCACTTCGGGCAGAGAACCCTCAGTACTTCGATACCCGTTTTCTCATGGCCGTGAGGTCCCCGCACCATTTTTCCACCTCCAGGTACTCCATAAGACAGGAACACTCCCTAGAACCAGATAAGGTCCAAAGATTATTTACCCCCATGCCAAACCTTTAAAACCTACCGGTGTTCTTCCGGCCCGGCCCTCCAGCGTTCGGGCTCAGTCTGTTGTTTGGCCCGAGCCCAGGGGTAACGGTCTCGCTCCGCTCTATACGCTTCGCTTCGACCGACCCCATGGTTCTCGGGCAGGTGGCGGCGCAGACAGAGGCTTCGCCCGACCCCGTAGTTCCCGGGCAGGGGTCTGTCTTCCGGCCCGGGCCTCGGGGTCACGGTTTCGCTTCACGCGCTGCTGCCGTATGACAGGAAGAAACCTTCGCTTGCGCGCTTGCTGCAACCGACCCCGTAGTTCCCGGGCAGGGTTTTCTATATAGGCTACGCCCGGGCGTAACGCCGATATCCCAAACGGCTGTACACGCACGTTATGCAGTTTGTCCTGTCTGTCGCTGCGACCCTGAGGAGAAGACGCGTAAAGATAGTAAACGGGTGTTTACTATGAAACAAATGTTTACTATAATGATGGCGTGGAGGTGAGAAAAGCATGGAAGGTCTGACACTCAGGCAGGAGGAGGTGCTCGACGTCGTCCTGGAGGCGCTGGAGCGGAGAGGATACCCGCCCAGCGTGCGCGAGATATGCGATGCCCTCGGGATCTCCTCCACCCGGGGTGCCCTGCGCCACCTGGAGGCCCTGGAGAAAAAGGGCTTCATCTCCCGCGCGTCCGGAGCGCGGGCCATCCAGGTGCGGGATGCCCTGCGCGGTGCCGCCGCCTACCTTCCCCTGGTGGGAGAGGTCCCCGCGGGTCCCCTGCGCCACGCCTCGGAGGAGGTGGAGCAGTGGTTGCCCGTGCCCGCCCGTTGGGGCGGCGAAGGGCGCTTCATCCTGCGGGTGAGGGGAGACAGCATGATCGGGGACGGCATCCACGACGGTGACCTGTTGGTGGTGGACCCCGGCCCCGCCGCGCGGGACGGCGAGGTGGTGGTGGCGCTGGTGGACGGCGAGGCCACCGTCAAGCGCCTGCGGCGCCGCAAGGGGGCGGTGGAGCTCGAGGCCTCCAACCCGGATTATCCCACCCTGCGGGTGGAGAAGGGGGAGGCGGAGGTGAGGCTGGCCGGAAGGGTGGTGTCCCTTCTGCGGGACAGGGTTTGAGCGTTCTGTCACCCGTTGGGGGCAGCCCGAGAGCGCTGAAGTTGTAGATAGAAAACATAGGGACAGGAGGGCGCAAGCCCTCCTCGTGTCCCTCCGGGTGCCGGGGCAGGGACGGAAAGGCGGATGAGATGGTGACCTTGGTAGAGGAGCCGGTGGACGTATCGGCGGTCTTCCGCGGCGGGAGGCTGCGCCCTACCGCTTTCCTGTGGCGCGGCCGCAAGTACGACATCCGCCGGGTGCTGGGGAGCTATCGCGCCCTCAAGGGGCGTTACCTGGAGCTCTACTACTCGGTGATGAGCGATAACCCCGAGGTGTACGAGCTCCGTTTCTCCACCGAGGGCATGAGCTGGAGCCTGGTGCGCGTGCACAGCGAGGGATAGCGCCCACGCCGGGCGCCTCCGCGGGGAGGTGCGGAAAAGATGACCCAATACGTCATGCATGGCCTGTTGCGCTCCGCCGACCAGGGACGGACGGCGGGGGAAGGGCGCTGCGTCCTACACCTGGACATGGACGCCTATTTCGCCTCCGTGGAACAGAGGGACGTCCCGCTCTACCGCAACCGTCCCCTCATCGTCTGCCACACCTCCAGCGATTTCTGCTCCCACGGCGTGGTGGCCACCGCCTCCTACGAGGCTCGCCCGTGGGGGATAAAGGCGGGCATGTCGGTGTGGGAGGCGCGGTCGCGCTGCCCCAACGCCTGCTTCGTCCACGCCGACATACCCAAGTACCTGGACAACGCCCGGCGCATCCTGCGCATCTGCGAACGGCGCTCCCACCGCGTGGAGGTCTTCTCCATAGACGAGGCCTTCGCGGACCTCACCACCACCCTGCAGCCCCATCCCCCGGGGAGGGAGCGCTGGGAGGCCGCCCTGGAGGTGGGGAGAGGCTTGAAGGAGGACATCCGCCGGGAACTGGGCCTCAGCGCCTCCGTGGGTATCGGCCCCAACAAGCTGGTGGCAAAGATGGCCTCGGAGTTCCAGAAGCCGGACGGGCTCACCCTGGTCAGGCCCGAGCAGCTCCCGGACATCCTCGCCCCCATGGCCGTGGACAAGCTGGTGGGGGTGGGGAGGCGCATGCGCCGCAACTTCCGGGCCATGGGCATCGAGACCATAGGGGATCTGGCCCGCACGCCGCGGGAGGTGATGGAGTGGAAGTTCGGGGTCATCGGGCGCCTGCTGTGGAGGGCGGCCTGGGGGCAGGACGACAGCCCGGTGGTGCGCAGCGGGGAGAGCCACGAGATCAAGTCCTTCGGCCACAGCCTATCCCTGCGCGGCGGCAGCGGCGACCTGGGGTACCTGGAGAACACCCTGCTGGGGCTGGTCGACGCCGTCACCCGCCGCATGCGCCGGGACGGCTACCTGGGCAAGACGGCCAGCCTGCGCCTGCGCGTGGGTTACAGCATGGGCTACGGCCGCGCCGTGACCCTGGAAGAGTACACCGACCTCTCCTCTCCCATCTACAAGGCGGCGCGGGAGCTGCTGCGGCGGGAGGCCTCCTCCGGGCTGTGGAAAGAGCCCGTGACCACCGTGGGGGTCTCCGTCTCACAGTTGCGGCGCCGGGGTGAGGGGAAGCAGATAACCATCTGGGACTGCCTGGACCCGCGTGAGGAGAAGCTCACCGCCGCCCTGGACGCCCTGCGGGACCGCTACGGCGAGGGGGTGGTGACCCGGGCCTCACTGCTGGGGGGTTTCGCGATCTCCGGCATGAACCTGGCGAGGTAATGGGGTCGTGTCTTCGATCTTCGGTAATGGAGTTTTAAAGTTTGGTTCTTCTCCGAGAAGGGCAACACTTTGGGGTCTGACCCCAAAAATTGCCTCTCATGTTTGCGACGATTAACATAGCTGTGGCTGGTGGAGAGGCAACACTTTGGGGTCGATGGGGTCGTGTCTTCATTATGCGGTTCTTAAAAGGGTAGCTTCATTACAAATTGTGGAGAAACCGAATAATGAAGACACGACCCCATCGACAACCGAAGATCGAAGACACGACCCCATTAAAGCGTTACGTTGATGATGAGGTCTCCGTCGTTGGTGCGGTGCCACTCGTGGGTTGAGCTTTCCGCCCCCCAGGCCAGCTCGTAAAGGGCCTGGGCCATCCCCACCATGGCCAGGTGCATACTGGGGTTCTCCAGGGTCAGGGTCACGTGCTTTTCGTCGGCCTTGAACCGGGTTATATTGCCCAAACCGCGCAGCGCCGCCCAGCTCTTGAAGTCGTAGCCGCTCCTTTTCCAGTTGTCCGCGCTCATGCTCAGTTTTCCGTAACGCCTTTGGGCCTCGATAATGGCGTCCGGGACGGATTCGCCGAGCTCCGCCTCCAGATCGTCGAACACCGTGTCCATTGCCGCGGGATCGAAGAAGGCCATCCTCCTCCCCGTTATGGGGTCGACGATGATGCCCTTCTCCAGGTCCCACCTGCAGCGGGCGACGCCGAGGGGAACGCCGCACTGCGGGCAGAGTTCGTGGGAGATATCGCCTTGCCTGGCCTCGTAGCCCTTTCTCTTCAACCGTTCCTTGAGCTCCAGGGGATGTTCACCAGGATGGACGGCCAGAAGGTAGATATCACCCCCCACCTTCTCGTACTTCACCCGCATATCCCTGTGTTCGAATGCCTCCACGGTAGCAAGCATGTCCGCCGAGAAGAAGATGGCCGAGTAGGGATTGTGGATGATCTGTGTGCGCCATGGGAAATTATCCCACAGGTCCCATAGCTCACTGAACCTGATGTCCCCGTATCCGTATACCATCCCTATGGTGGTCGCCTGGGTGTTGACGACATTTCCGAGGTCGAGGACCTCCTGCCTCCTGCCCGGCTCTACCGCCGAGACTTTGTCGGCGGTCCCACCTCCCAGAATGGATGCGAGCCTCCTGGCCTCTTCCGCGAAGACCCTTTCCATGAAACGCCTGGTATCCCGCCGCTTTCTCTCCATGACGATATGTTCGATGGGAGTGCCTATCTGCTGCTCCACTCCGCGGAAGATGTTGTCGATGTTCCCCGACTCGTAGAAGACCATGCGAGCCCCCGGGGAGTAGGAGATGGAGATGATACCGCTGTCCTCCCACTTGAACACCCCACTGATCAGCCTGGGAACGCCGCACGATCCGCATAACTCTATCTCAGCCATCACCGACCCCCTACGTCATCTTGTTTTACATGGCTATATGATAATGATAGCTATTTCGCCTTTGAGTTCCCAAATTCCTTATGAGCCTGCAGCATCTTTATACCCGCAGGCGGGTGCCGGCTGCCGGCCGGTGTTGGTATGATGGGTGCTAAGGCCCGCGTAACACCGTGTATCTGCAGCTCGGGCAGGTTTAACGGGGGATGAAGGAGGATGGAAATGGAGTTGGAGAAGTACACCAGGATGGCGCTGGACATGGGCGCGGTCGACGCTCTTGCCATAAACGTGGCCGACATCGTATTCGACCCGCGCACCTATCTGAAATGCGCCTGGGGCTGCGACGAGTTCGGCCAGCTCAAGTGCTCCCCGGACCTCATCAAGCCCTGGGAGGCGGAGCCACTGCTGCGCCGCTACGGCAAAGCCCTGCTCATCCATACCCATGCTAAGGAGCTCATCAACGACATCGCCTGGGAGGTGGAGAGGGCGGCATTCCTGGATGGTAATTACTTCGCATTCGCCCTCTATGACTGCAATGGCTGTGAGGTTTGCGAGGCGAGCAGCCGCAGGGATTGCCCCCACCCGGAGAAGTCCCGCCCCGGCGACGATTTCGTGGGCATCGACGTCTTCGCCACCGTGCGCAAGTTCGGCCTGCCCATCGAGGTGCTCACCGACCGGGAGCAGCGCCAGAACCGTTACTCCTTCGTCTTCATCACATAAGATAGAATAATGCTTTGGTCGAGAAAGGAGCGCGAGTGAGGCGAACGATGAATACAAAGAGCTCCCGCCTGCGTAAGGCGGCCAAAGGAACCTTGGCGGCGCTGGTGGCCGTGGCCGGGGCCGCCGCCGGGTCGGTAGCTTTCGGGATCATGGACTATCTCTACGAACCCGAGTTCTTCCGCCCTGGAAAAAAACCCAGGCCTTCGCGGGAGACGGCGCCGGGAACGGTCGAGCTCGACCCGCCGCAGGTCAGGGCGGGTGGGGGCAAGCAGACGGTCACCCTGCACTTCCGTTGCGGACCGGGGGGAATATCGGAAGACGGAGGGATAAAGGTCGGGTTCTGCCGCCTGGTGGACTTCGGCTCCAAGGGCAAGCGTCCTACCTTCCTTTACGCCGACGGTTGGGGCCCCAAGCAGAACCGCCACCCCCGCCTTCCCAACTACTATGACTGCGAGCTCGAGACCGCGGGTAATGCGCGTCTCGAGGTGGCGCCCCAGGGGTTTGTCCCCGTGCGAGGGGTGTTCCGCTTCCTGGGCCGGGAAACTCTGCGCAAATGCGGCGTGAAGCTGGAACGCCTGGATATCTTTTACCTCTACATGGAACTGAGGAAGATCCGCATATGGGTAAGGGACGACCGCCTGCAGGAGGGCGACGAGATAAAGATCACCCTGGGTGACACCCGCTATGGCAGCAAGGGCTGGGCCTCCCCCGCCCACCCCTCGCGCACGGACATCGCGGTGGAGGTGGATGAAAAGACCACGGGGCAGTACCGGCTCATCGTCGATAATCCAATCCTGGAAGCGGTGGGCGGCCAGGCGACCGCCCTGGAGCTAGTGCTCTCTTCGTTCTCCCCTGAAGGGAGTGGACGGTTATGGGTCAGGGCGATTGACGCGCAGGGCGACCTGGACCCTAACTACACAGGGGAGATTGAGCTCATCCCCGCGCCGGGGCTGGAAGTCCCCTACCGTGTAGAGTTCCTCCCACGGGACGCGGGGGTCGTACAGGTGGACTGCCGGGCGTCGGACCCGGGCGTATACCGCGTGGGAGCCGCCGGTAGAGGTATCGCGGGAGAGAGCAACCCGGTGGTGGCAGGAAACGGCCCGCGTCTTTTCTGGGGAGACATACACGTGCATACCGCACTCTGCGACGGCTGCCTTGACCCCGGCCAGTTCTACCTGGAAGCCCGCGACAAGCTCGGCCTTGATTTCGCTTCCATCACCACCCACGATACCATGGACATCTTCGAGCCCTCCGGCAGGGAGGAGGAATGGCAACTGGTACGGGACCTCCAGGAGAGGCACAACGAACCCGGCCGTTTCGTCACCTTCCTCGGATACGAGTGGTCCGACCACAAGCAGGGCCACCGCGGCGTCTTTTTCGCCCCCGATGAGCCGGACCCTCGCGTGTACAGCTTCGTGCATCCCGACAGCGACACACCGCGCAAGCTCGAGACGCTGCTACGCGAGCATGAAGTCATCGTGGTACCACATCACACCGCCTGGCGCCGCATCTTTCTGGCGCTCCTCAACTGGTTTAAATTCCTGCGCATGAAGATCCCCGAGTCCTATGAGTGGTGGGGCCCCGAGAACGAACAGCAGCGCCTGGTGGAGATCTACAGCATGCACGGCAGCTCCGAGCGTTACGACGGACCCTACCCCATCACCCATGGCGATCCGCGTGGATGGTTCCCCCGCAGACTGCGGGACGACCGCGGCAGGCCCGGTTACGGAAACTACGTGCAGGAGGCCCTGGCGGCGGGATTGCGCCTGGGGGTCATCGCCGGGAGCGACCGCCATGATTACGCGGTGGACGAACGCATCCACCCCATCGACATCTACCCCCGCGGCCTCACCGCCATCTGGGCGGACGAGCAGACCCCGGAGGCGCTGTGGAGGTCCCTGTGGAACCGCAGGGTCTACGGCACCACGGGAGCACGCATCGTTATGGAGCTGTGCGCCGACGGGCTGCCCATGGGAACGGAATACGTCTGCACTTCCCAGCCACGCCTGCATGGGAGCATCTTGGGCACCGCCCCCCTGCGCAGCGCGGAACTGTTGCGCCACGATGGGCGGGGCTACACCACCGTCTGGTCAGCAGGTGGCGCCGCAGAGGCGGCATTCGATCTCGTGGACGAGGACCTGAGGGGAGAGGGTTTCTACTACCTGCGGGTGGAGCAGGAGGACGGTCACTGTGCCTGGTCCAGCCCGGTTTGGATAATGCGGTGATGGGCCAGCAGGTAGAAGGCGGTCAGGCCCCGCCAGGGTGCCCATGGCTCGAGGAGTTCCCTCACATCTTGCGGCGACAGGTCCTTGCCGCCCGCCAGGTAATGACCGACCACCCGGCGCACTCCCAGGTCGGAAGCGGGGACCACGTCCGTGCGCCCCAACCCCCGCACCAGGATGTACTCGGCGGTCCATTCACCCACACCGCGGTGGCCGCGCAGCAGCTTCACCAGCTCGTCGTCGGGCATATCCTCCCAGGAATCGAAATCGATCTCTCCTGTCGAGACCTTGCGCGCCAACTCGAGGAGGTACTCGGCCTTGCGCTGCGACAGGCCGATCCCGCGCAGGTCGTCCACTTGCAGCGAGGCGATATCCTGCGGCCGCGGAAAGGCCGTTAGTTTGCCTGCCGCCGTGCCGAAGGAGGAGAGCAGCCGCTCCCGGATACTGTGTGCTGCGGTCATGGATATCTGCTGCTCGGTGACGGCGATTACCAGCATCTGGAATATATCGGGCGGGCGGAAAGGCTTCAGTCCTATCAACGAGTTCACGACAGGGCGCAGTGTCTTATCGCGGCGCAGCCGGCGGTAGAAAGGCTCCAGTGCCAGGTCCGCGTTGAGCACCGTCCGGAGGTGTTGCTGGAAACGTCTCGTCTCCCTGGGAATGGGGTCGGCGATGAGCTCGATCACGGGAGGATCCTGGCTCGTCTGCTTGAGGAAGACCGCCGTCGGCCTGCCCTCCCACCACATAGCCAGGGAGCCGTCCCGCGTTGCGCTCTGGCCGGAAAAGGCGGAGACCATGCGCCACGAGAGCCGGAAATCGCAAGGGCCTTCGCAGATTATCCTCATGGGGAGATTATATACCAAGGCGGGGTGACGTCCGGATGGGCGCTGGCGCTTACGCGCTGCAAACGACCGTACATGGTTGAAACGTTTGGATGGCCTAAAGTCCGGATGTACGAAGTCGGTCGCGGCGACCGCCCGAAAGAAGTTATCGAAGGTGTGTCTTCATCGGTAACTGATATGAAGTTGTTGTCACGGGCATAGCCCAGCCACATAGAACCCAACTAGCCCGGGGAACTACGGGGTCGGTTGGAATCCCGCGCAGAATAAGGCAGCGAAAAGTGCGTATCCTGCGGCAAGGGATTCAAAGATGTCGTACCGCGCGTAGCCAACCGAAAACCACTCACGAGCCTGGGGAACTATGGGGTCGGTCGGAGCGACATCGCAAGCGGCTGAAAAAGAGCTGACAAGCCCGGCGAGCAAGGTGCTCGGGCGGAGCTTGCGCAGCCCGACCAGCCTTGTCGCCGGGTAGAGAAGGTTTCACTCAGCCGCGTGCGAGGAGCGGAGACCGTTACCCCAAAGCCCCAGGCCTACAAAGCACCCACCCCAAGGCCCTGGGCCGGAAAAGCTGCTACCATGCCGCCACCCTCCGGGCGTCGCCGCACTTACGCGCTGCAAACGATCGTATGTTAGTCTATTATCCGGAAGTTGCTGCTGACGAAACGGATGGTGAAGATGCAGTTAGCCACGGACATCCTCAGGTTTTTGTTCTTTCCCGGCCTGCTGTTTATGGTCTTCTGCGGATACCTGGTCCTCCTTCTTGAAGGCCGGCTCCGGGTGGCCTTATATGGGGGAGGGGGGACGCGGCTGCGCACGTTGACGGGAGCCGGAGCGGAGATGGACACATCATCCCCGGGGGAGTTGGCGGCGGTCGTGCTTTCCCTGGCGGGCATGGGGGTGGCTGGCATCCTGCTGGTCGGCGTGAAGGGAGACCTGTTCGCGCTGCTGCTGCTCTTCTCAGCGGTGGAGATACTCCCTCTCTTCCTGGCAGCCGCAGTCGGAGCCGAGGAAGCCCTGCGTGCCCCCCTGCTCTTCCGCACCGCGTTCTTCAGGCTGGCGGCCCTCGCTTGCGTCATGTTGAGCATATCCCTCCGCTTCCCCGCGGTGTTCTCTCCCGGGCTCGAGACCTTCAGGGGTGAGGGCGCGTTCAACGCCGTACAGTTGTGGAGCGGCGTGGACTTCGCTCTCATCCTTGCCTCCCTGGTCTGCGCCGCCATAGCCTTCTTCGTGTTCCTGCTCGGACACTCCGCTTGCGGCGTACGGTATGAGGCAGGGGAGACGGGCCAACTGAAGGGGTTCTACTGCCTCGCGGCGGAAGGGTCACAGAGGGCGGTGAGCCTTCTCTTCTTCGCCATACTCTTCCTGGGCTATCCCTGGGAAGGAGGGATGGGGATGCTCCTGTGGTCGGCGGCGGCCCTGGGAACGGCGGTGTTCTTCACCGTGGTGAGAGCCTGGCTCGATGGCTGCGACCGTGTCTTCCTGAGGAAACTGCAGGGTGCGGCCCCGTTGTTCGCGCTGCTCTCCTTGGCCCTTGCTATCGCGGCGGTTGTCTGAAGGGAGCATGGGGCTGAAGATGCATAAGGTCAACAGGGGAACAGAGGGGCGCGGTAAAGGTATATGAAAGCCGTGTATATACTTCCCGCATTGCCCTTTGCCGCGGCCGCGGTGGGCCTCATCTTCCTTGCCGCCATGCGTTTCAAAAGCTTGCGGTGGGCGGCCCTGGTCCTCTACACCCTCTCCATCCCGACACTGGCCTTTCTCGCCTACCGCTTCTGGGATCATTACGTCGGTCCGGACACCTTTTCGATCTGGCAGTTCGGCATCTCCCCGGCCGGCATATCATTTCTCTTCCCCCTGGCCTTGGTTTCTCCACTGCTGCTCTGGGCAGCGCAGAGAAGGGGAGCGGCGGGGAAGCGGGAGAACGCCGCGTCGGCGCTGGCCTGTTTCGGCCTGGCCGCCGCCCTGGCGGCCGTCATGAGCGACCACCTTTTTCTCCTGGCGGGCCTGTTCGCCCTGGCGACGTGGTGCATGGCGGGCGCTGCCGTCCTGCGGGGGAGGAAAGCCGGACGACTGCTGCCTTTTCTCTTTCCCCTGGGGCTGGCGGACCTGTGCCTGGTGCTGGGAGTGTTCTTTCTCTACCTCTCCGACCCCACCCGGGGCCTGTTCTTCCCGGCTACCTCCCTGGAGCCCTCGGGCATGCTCGCAGCCTCCTGCGCCCTCATGCTCGCGGCGGCCCTCCTGCGCCTGGGGTGCATCCCGCTGCATCGCTGGATAGCCGGCGTCTCGCAGGGGGGGAAGGACCTGCGCCTGGTGCATCTCCTGGCCGTGGACCTCACCCTGGGGACCTTCCTGCTCTTCTCCGTCAGCCGTATTTTCTTCGTATGGGACGGGGTATGGGTATGGGTATGCCTCGGGATCGCCGCCGCCACCCTGGCCGAGGTGGTGCGCGAGCTGCTCCATGCCTCCGGGAGGGAGGAGACCTGGGGCCTGCTATGCGCAGCCTGCGGCGCCGGACTCGCCCTGGCCGCAGCGCCGGGTGGGCAGGCGGCCGCGGCAGCGGCCCGTCTTGGCCTGTGGGCCGGTATACCCGCGCTGGCATTGGTGGAACTGGGAAGTGAAAGTGGTTTCGGGATGGGCTGGGCCAGGGTGGCGGGAGGCGCGTCGCTCATGGGCCTGCCGCCGCTGGCGGGCTTCGCCTGGTTGTGGATGGGATTCGGAGTGCTGGCGGGGGAGTTCGCGGGAGGGGTGACGGTGATCTTCCTCGCGGCAATACCCCTCCTTTTCGCGGGGGCGCTGGTCATGGGCGCCGCCTCCCTCCTCCTGCCGCGAGACGGGGAGGAGCAGGCGCCTGCGAAGGTGGCCGCCGCAACCGGTGTCCTGCTGGCCGCGTTCTGTGCTGCGGTCGGGCTTTATCCGGGCGCCATGGTCGATCTGCTGATGCGCGAGTACGGCCTTCCCCTGGATATACCCTTCACCTCCTGGACTACCCTGGGATGGGCGATGCTGCTCTGCGCCGGCCTTGCCGTGATCATCGCCTCCGCCTGGACCCAGCGCAGGGGAGAGGCCCACGCGGAGGAGGCACGCATGGCCCGCTCGCTGCCGCTGCTGCAGCGGAAGAGATCCTTCCCTTACCCGTTGCTGGAGAAGAGGAGGTTCAGGGCCGCCGTGGTATTGGGCGAGTTCCTCATATACTTAGCATGGATCGCGGTCATGGTCTATCTGGGGATCAAGTGAAGAAAGCGAATATTGGTAATAAATGGATGATGACATGAGTGGGAACGACATGCGAAAAGAGAACGAGCAGCTAAACCTGCTGCCCCGGGAAGGTATTGACTGGTCGCGGGTGGAGCCGATGCGGCGGGTATGGCTGGAAGACATCGGCGGGGACCACCGCGCCCGCCTGGAGTTCCTGGCGGACCAGGGGCTCCGCCTGGTCATGGCCGACCTCGGACCGGGAGAAGGCGAGACCCTGCACTTCTTCAATCCCCGGGACCGCGAGACCCTGCACCTGAGGGCCGGCGGGGGGAAGAGCCTGCTCTCGGAGGCAGCCAGGTATTTCCCCAGCGTTTCCAGGTGGACAGAGTTGCTGCAGGGCGAGGAGAAGAGCAGCCAGGAAGAACGTGGATCAGCGGCTTTGCCCACACGCTCGGGCATCCTTTTCGAGGTGGAAGGAGGCCGGGTACTGCGGGTGCACGAGTCATGGAGGGATTATCCCCAGGTCGTGCTCTACGGTACCAAGACGGGGCAGGCCGGATCCTTCCTGGAGAAGGAAGCTGGAACGGAGGGAACGGCCCTGGCTATAGTCTTCGTGCAGGCCCTGGAGGATGCGCGGGGGATGAAAGTCCCGACTACCGCCCTCGCCCTGCGCACCGTGCTCATAGAGTCGGCAAGGGCACAAGGCCACCTGGCGTGGATAGGCGCCGCCGCCGCTGTCCTCCAGAGGCAGCGTATCGCCGCGAAAAGCGATAGCTTGCGCCGGGAGCTGGAGGAAGGATTGGAGGAATGGCTGGGCGATCCCCTGGGAAGAGGATGGGCCATCCCGGGGGGCATGAAGGAAGGCTTTCCACTCGAGGGGGCAACGGCCTGCGTTGAAAAACTGGGCGCCGCGGCGGCGAAGTGGGAAGAACTATCGCCCCGCGTCAAGTCGCTTCCCGTACCCAGGTGGACTGAAAAGAGGCTCCACCGCCTGCCCGGGGAAGCGGAGGCCAGCGGTTGGGTCGGCCCACTGGCCAGGGCGGCAGGCCTCGATGTGGACGTGAGGAAAGAAGAACCCGGCGTCTACCCTGTCGTGGCATGGGAGGGCACGGACGCTCCGGAAGGCGCCGGGATGTTCCGGCGCTTACTGGCACTTAAGGCCGGGGAGGTAGCCTCCTCCCTGGAGGTCGCACGGCGTATCCTGGAGGACCTTCCCGACGACCCGTTGCTGGTGAAGAGGGGCCGCGGGGGGCGGGGCGAGGGGTTCGGGCGCTGCGAGGGTCCCGAGGGAGAGACCTGCTGCCACGTGGCCCTGGAAAAGGGACAGATCTCTTACGTGGCCTTCTCCCTTCCGCGCGAGCTGAACCGCAGCGCGGCCCGCGTCCTCGAGGGTCGCCTGCTGGACGAGGCGGACATCCTCTCGCTGTTGTGGGAGAACCCGCCTACCCCGATAACCGGGTGATCATCCACCAATGGAAAAGCGGCCCCGAGAGCCGCTTCGGTATTGGTAAGCGCCATGGCCTTTTTAATAGATCTATAACTCCCATCAACTGGAAAGAGCGCATTATCTCCTGCCCGATATCGCCTTGCCAGCCGATATAATAGTGCCAGCAGGGAGGTCATTGCTTGCATAGAGATGCAGGCATGCCCTCAGGCGAGGTCTGATAACGGAGGTCATCGTGGAGTATCAGCCGACCAAGGAATCTGTCGATAAGCACCCTGTCCCCGAGTGGTATCACGACGCCAAGTTCGGGATATTCATCCACTGGTCGCTATCTTGCGTGCCTGCATTCGCCCCGACGGACAAGGGCGACATAATGGATATCCTCAGGAACGAAGGCGCAAAGGCGATGTTCGCCAACCAACCGTACTCCGAATGGTACCTGAACTCCTTGAGGATCAAGGGAAGCCCCGCCTGCGAACACCACGTGAAGACTTATGGCGCGGGCTTCGATTATTACGGGTTCGCGAAAGACTTCAACGCGGCCCTCGACGCCTGGGACCCTGCGGGCTGGGCTGACCTGTTCAAGCAGGTGGGAGCCGAATACGTCGTGCTGGTCACCAAGCACCACGACGGCTTCCTTCTCTGGCCGAGCGAGCACCTCAACCCGATGAAGCCCGGTCTGCACGCAGCGAGGAACATCGTGGCAGAGCTGACCGAGGAGGTCAAAGCACGGGGGATGCGGATGGGCTTCTACTACTCGAGTCCTTACGACTGGACCTTCACAGCAAAGCCGATAACGGACCTCGCGATGAGCCTCGTCCGGGTCCCCAGGTCCAATGAGTACCGCGCATATGCGAACTCGCACTGGTACGAGCTGATAGACAGGTACGATCCCTCGGTACTGTGGAGCGACATCGGTTACCCGGACGGCGTGAACATCAACGAGATATTCGCGTATTTCTACAACAAGACACCGGACGGGGTCGTAAATGAGCGGTGGGGGCAGATCAACGGGTTCACAAGGGCTCTCGTTCATATACCGGGCATCAGGCAGGCGACCAACTGGTACGCCAAGAGACTCTGGCTGCAAGGGCAGACAAGTCCACCCGGTGTGCACTACGACTTCGTGACACCCGAGTACACGAGTAAGTCTGAAGTGAGCGAGGAGAAGTGGGAGTGCGTGAGGGGGATCGGCAAGTCATTCGGGTACAACAGGCAGGAGCAGCCGGATGATTTCCTCGGCGTTTCCGAGCTGGTGCGGCTTCTGATAGACATCGTGAGCAAGAACGGCAACCTCTTGTTAAACGTGGGGCCGAAGCCCGGGGGCGAGATCCCCGAGGTCCAGGTCGACAGGATCAAAGGGGTCGGCGCATGGCTCTCGGTCAATGGCGATGCGATCTATGGAACGCGGCCATGGAAGAGGGCCGAAGGACGGACGGCCGAGGGGACAGGAGTGCGTTTCACAAGCAAGCCGGGCTCTCTGTTCGCGATCCTGATGGAAACACCTCAAGGCCCGGAGGTCACCATCGAGTCCTTGAAGGCTGCCGAGGGAATGCGGGTCGAGCTGCCCGGTTACGACGAGCCGCTCGATTGGGAGCAGGCAGGCAGCGGGATAACCGTGCGCTTGGACCGCCAGCTGCCCGAAAGCCCCGCCATATGCCTGAAGATGACGCCCGGACCCGGTTAGGAATAACGATGGGCGTGGATTGGCCGCCGATTAAGGCATGAAACCCTATCCTAGGCGTGGAGGGGGAACGAAAACCTCCCTGATCCCGGTCCGTTCCAGCGTCATGGCATCACTCGAACAGTGATAGGCGCAAACGCCGCACCCGATGCACTTCTCATCGTTGATGCGGGCGACATCGTCGACCAGCTCGATGGCCTCCATCGGACACATATCGACACACACCTCGCAACCGTTGCACAGTTCCTCATCGGTCCTGGCCCGGTACGAAGTGTAGGTTGTCATGGGGGCAGCTCCGCGATAATAGAGCTCAAAGGTGCCGCAGCAGCACTTGCAGCAGTTGCAGATAGCGAACTCGTTCCTCTCCAGGTCATTTTTTTCGTGAAAGAACTTGTGAACCAGGCCCACTTCCTCGCATTCCTTCAGGATACGTTTGGTTTCCTCTCTGGAAATCTCTTTCCCGAATTGGTAATCGATCATAAACCTGGCCGATCGCCCGAAAGTCAGGCAGTTGACCTTCTGGTCTGTTGTCTGACAGGGCTTGCCGAGTAGATCTTTGTGGTGGCGACAATAGCAGTAACTGACGGCGAAGGTATCGAATTTATCGACGATCTTCTGGGCGTTCTCGTAGGGCATGACACTGTCCTGTTTCATGTCGACTTCACATTCGACGGGGACCACCCGTGTTATGGGGGGTACGGTCTTGAACACTTCGATGACATTGTCATAGTTGGCCTGTATCATCTGTGCCAGTTCCTCGAACAACTTCTCGAACAGAACTGCGAGTTTCTTTTCCTTTTCACCCGTCTCTCCCCGCACCATGGTCAGCTCGAAAAGACCGGGGAAAGGCGGCATGAGCGTGTACACGTCTATTCCCGTACTCCTGCTGGTGGTGACCATGATGGCCCCTTTATGCAACAGCCCATCCAGCATGGCGTTCAGGGAGATGTCGTCCAGGTCGCAGCGCTCCTTTATCTCCTCCATATTCAACGAAGGCTTGGTGAATATATGGATAAAGCCGGCTTCCTCCTCGTCCATGATGGTTTGCAGCAGCTCGAGCAGCGTTTCGGTTACGGGCATGGGGATCGGCCCAGCTGCAACCATGGCTGCGGCCGTCTTCGTCCAGTTATCAGACATGTGTACCTCCCTTATAGTGTCACGCGACGGAGTCTATTATAGGGATTTTTCAACCCGTGTATAAACCACCTTTGATCTCTCCCCCATATTAGAATGATATGTCCGCGATTCGGCCCAAAGAAAAGGGCCATAATGGCCCTTAAGATTGGTGGGCGTTAAGGCCCTTGGAAGACATTACCCTACTTATCATCCTCCAAGAGATTGCTTAAAGAAGTCTTATAGATAATTATCTTAAATGACACATAATTGTGTTATTTCACTTATTTGTGTATACTCAAGCCATGGACAGAGATAAAATACTCATTTATGTCGACCACGTGGGACGCTTTTATGCTCAGCGCTATGGTTTTTCGCCAGTTACCGGCCGTCTCATCGGCTACTTGTCGGTGTGCGAGCCGATGGAACAATCAATAAACGACATTGCCGAAGCGCTGCTGACCAGTCGGAGCGCTATCAACAATGCTGTCAAGATGCTGGAAACACAGAACTTGATCCACCGATTACGGCCAGCCGGTACTCGCGCAGACCTCATCAGCCTCAGCCCGCTAAACTCGAAAAACATGGGTTTCGACCCGAGTGAATACCAGGAATTGGCGAGCCTGGCCCGCGAAGGCCTAGGGCTCTTGGATAACGCATCGCCCGAACGGAGGCAGGCACTTGAGCTTACCGTATCGCTCAATGAATTTTTGGCTGAAAAACTACCGCAGCTATACGAGGAATGGAACGAACATTATAAAAATCGCAAATAATACGGAGAGGGTATGAAGCCGACAATTACGGTCAGAGGACTTAAGAAATCATATAAAAAGAACATGGTATTAAGGGGGGTTGATTTTATAGTCGAGCCTGGCACGATTTTTGCCCTACTCGGCAGCAACGGTGCGGGCAAAACGACCACCATCAACATTCTGGCGACACTCATTAAAGCAGATGAGGGT
>Ga0315295_10001798_pt1 | contig 18331 bp, 14 predicted proteins | sample YL17G14_0_MG_FD_204453 | JGI IMG/M metagenome (GOLD analysis project Ga0315295, IMG submission 204453) | Sediment microbial communities from Yellowstone Lake, YNP, Wyoming, USA - YL17G14_0 | ecosystem: Environmental > Aquatic > Freshwater > Lake > Sediment | place: USA: Wyoming | collected... | reverse complement strand
TTTTTCCGCCCCTAAAATTTTGACTAATTCCTGGATTTTCGCTTCCATGTTTCTCCCGTAATTCAAGGCATTTACCCCCTCATAAATCAACCCTTTGATTTCCCCGGTCTAAAGCCCGGGGTATGCTTAAGGTTGGGCATCCGGGATTTCTCCGGCCCGCTGGCGGGCGAATACCGTGATTCGGAAGCCCCGCATCTCCCGATACAGTATTCCCGCGAGCTTTTCCCATAGGGCCGGCATTTTAAATTCCTTGATCACCTCGTATTTGAGCCGGTTGCCCGGGCTCCCCTTCTCCAGCCGGTGATAAACCTCGGCATAATCCCCGAAACCCGGACCGTTAAAAATATCGGAATAGGCCAGGACCAGATAATCCGGTTCCCGGGAGAGAATCCGCTGGGTCGTGGAACCCCGGGGAAAAACTATATTTTCGCAGTTCTCCCCGCAGATTCGAGGGGTGGGTGAGAAGACCCAGTAATAGCTCAAGACTTTTTTCTCCGCCGGAAGATGCCCCTCAACCCATTGGCCGCAATTCTCATAAGCGGAAAAAAGCGTGCTAAAGTGCGGAACCGCCAAATTGGAAAAATCGAAAAGGAGAATCAAAACCAGCGTCAGCCAACCCCATTTTCTCTTCGCCGGGTTCGCGGCCGGGATATATTCCGCGAGAAAAACCGCGGCTCCCATCGCCGCGAATGGCAAAATCGGGAGCTGATATTGGAACTGCACCAGCTTGGAGACCCCGCTGAGGAGAAAGTAGAAAACCGGGAAGACGATAAAGATGATTCCCAGTTTAAAATTGTTTTTGCCCAGGTAATAAACCCCGGCAAAAAAAACCGGGTAAAGCGGGATCCCCAGCAGGAAAGGGAAAAGGATGAAAAGCTGGTAGAGATATCGGACGGGAATCCAACCTTGTGAATCGAGCTGGAAAAACACATTTTTTTCCGCCATTACCGCCAGCAGATCCAGGCCGTGAGTAAACCCCCGGAAATCCAGAAATATATATGGGCTGGTCAGGGCCAGGGTCATTACTCCCAGGTAGAGCGAGAGCGCCAGGCGGAGATCGAAAATCGTAATCCCCCCCTTACCGCGGCGGTGCGGGGAAAGAAAATGGGCCGCGATAATCGGTAAAAAAGAAATCATATTATACTTAGTCGCCAGCGCCATTCCCGCCCCGACCCCGCTCCAGAGATAACTGCCCAGGTCCGGGGAATCGTAAAGTTTCAAAGAAAAATAGAAGCTAAAAAGCACGAAAAATGCCAAGGCCGAATCCACCTTCAGGATCTGGGAGATAAAAATATGAAACGGGCTCAAGGCTAAAAATAAAGCCGAGAGCAAACCGGCCCTCCGGCCGCCCAGCCTTTTCCCGATCGCGTAAACCAGGTAAATCGAAGCGAGTCCAAATCCCAGGGAAGAAAAACGACCCAGATAAAGAAGGATATAATTGTGATCCGCGTAATTGAAGTTGGCGATCAGTTCCGGGAACCGGCTCTCCCCTCCGAAAAATAACCACTGCCCCCCAAAATAAAGCAGGAAAATAAAGGCCAGAAAATAAAAAAGGAAGGAACCATAAATGAAAAGGTGGGGATTTAGGTCCCCGGTCTTGAGCATATTCAGGGCCTTCTCCAAAAAAAGCCTTTCATCCGGCCCGTACTCAAAATAGGGCAGAAGAAAGCCAATCCCCCGAACCCGCAGCGCCCCGGCCAGCAGGAGAATCAGAAATATCGCCAGCCGGTCTGACGCCGCCAGGCGGGCCCACCATTTCCCGATCGCGCTCAAGTTCGAATCACCCCATTTACCAGGAAGTCCCGAAAAAAGCCTTGAGATCCGAAAGCAGGGTCCGGTGTTTAAGACCGAAAAGCAGCCGCCGCCAAAAAAAGCCCGGGTTCAGATAAACCTTTCGGTAAAACCGGTGAAAATACTTTTCCACCACCTCCCAATCCAAATGGGGATGCCGGTAGACCGAACGCGGAACCCGATAAAAATTGTAATCCCCCCAGCCCCCTCCCCGCAGTAAGCCCTCCGCTTCCAGCCTCTGGTACAGGCTGGTCCCCGGGAGTGGAATCGTGTAGGAGACTTTGGCAAAATCCAGGCGCAGCCGGCGGGCGAAGTTCAGCGTCGAAATCAGATCCTCTTCCTCCTCTTCCGGAAGTCCGATCATGAAAAAACCGAAAACCTCGAGTCCCAATTCCCGGCAATCGGAAACCACCTCCTCCACCTTCTCGATCCGGATTCCCTTCCCGATCTTCTCCAGAATCCGGGGGCTCCCCGATTCAATCCCCAGGTAGACCCGATAGCATCCGGCCCGCTGCATCTGCCGGAGGAGTTCCCGATCCAGCGTATCCACCCGCAACCCGGTAACCGGCGCCCAGGGGAATCGCCAGCCGCTCCGGATGATTTGCGCGCAGATCTCCAGGGCTCGCTCCCGGTCGTGAGCGAAATTATCGTCGGCCAGGTGAATCTCCCGGAAACCCCGGTCCAGCATTTTTCGGACCTCGTCCAGGACCCGCGGGGGCGATTTGGCCCGGAATTTTGTCCCCCATGCCTTCTTGGTGCAATAGGAACAGGTGCCGGGACATCCCCGGCTGGTTTCGAGCCAGCCACAGGGATTTTCCCGGGCCAGGAGATGGGAAGTGCGGTAGCGGGAAAGCTCAAATATTTCCCAGGCGGGAAATGGAAGATCGTCCAGATTTAAAACCGGCGGGCGGGGCGGGGTTAAGCGCGGCCCGTTTCCCCCCCGGTAGGCAATCCCCAAAACCCGGGAAAAATCCCCGGCGGCATATATCTCCGAAAGCGTCCGATCACCTTCCCCCACGACGAGAAAATCGAACGGGATCTCCTTCAGGGTGGCCGCCGGGAGGACCGTCGGGTGGGGCCCTCCCCCGATAATCGGAACTCCCGGGATGCGTTTTTTCAATAAATTCACGACCCGTAAAACCTCCGGGAAATGGGGAGTGGTGAAGGAAATACCCACCCCGTCCGGGGGAAAATCCTTAAGCTTTCGGTCCAGGAAACGCCCGGGCGAGCGATAATGATTTGCGTCAAATATCTGAACCTCGAAACCGGAATCCCGCGCCCCCGCCGCAACCGCGGCCACTCCCAGAGGAGGAGAAAAGGGAGCCCCCGACCGGATGGCCGTGCGCCGATATATCCCCCGGGAGGAAGGGATAACGATCAGCAGCTTTTTCCTCATCGCTTGCTCCGCGCTCCCTTGATCCTCCAGATAATCAGGTCCCCCGAGTAAACCGCGCTGGGAAGAATATCGCACTCGATCCAGCACCCCCGGCAATTTATTACCGCCTGCCGCAGGTCTCGGGCCCGGGATGAATTCCAGATTCCGGAAAGCGAATTTTCCTTGAGGTTCCCACCGCTTTGGTTCAAGCCCGAGCAGGGAATCATTTCGCCATCGGCCCGGATCCGAAAGTGGGAAAAGAAGGCGGAACATTTCGGCTGCGGGTGGCTCTGCCCCCGAAAAATCCGGTTCTCCTCCCCCGCCGTGAGATATTTAACCCCCAGTCCCCAGATCCGGGCCGAGAGGGAAGGAAAAGGGGGCAGGGCCTGCTCGGCGGCCGCCCGCACGTCCCGGTAAACCCGCGCGAGTTCTTCTCGCGGGAGTGAAAAAGCCGGGGCAAAGGGAATTTCTTTTTGCCGGGGATCCAGATCGATCTGGGTGTTCTCGTTATACCGGGCCGCCACCACCATCCGATAGCCGAGGTCATACTCCCGGGCTATGCTGATTACCCGGTCTCGCCATTCCAGGTTTTCCGGCGTCAGGGTGTGATTGATTCCCGCCGGGAAGGGGAACCGCTCCCTCCGCTGGCGAATGAGTTCCAGGGAACGGATCACCTGGGCAAAAGCTCCCGGCACTCCCCGGACGCGGTCATGGATTTCCCCCTCGCCATCCACGCTGATCTGAAGAAAGATGCGGATCCGGTTTTTTTCCACCACCGTCAAAAGGTCGGCTAAGGCCTCCGGCAGGGTGCCGTTGGTGGTGAGATAAATCAAACGGGGCCGGGCCCGGAGGAAAATCCCGCTGATCATCTGCGGCAGATCGGCGCGGAGGAGAGGCTCGCCTCCGGTGATCCGGAGAAGATCCAGCCTATGACTCAGGGGATCCCGAAAGATTTCTTCGATCTCCGACCGGGAGAGTTCCCCTTCTCCCCCTCTCTCCGGAGAGCTGGGGAAAGCGCAGAAGCGACAGCGGGCGTTACAACGCCGGGTCACCTCCAGAGCGATTAGCCGGGGGCGCGGGCTCACTTTCCCCGACCGGGAGAGGCGGGTCTGGAAAATCCCTCGGGTTAGGTTAAACGGGTGCACTAATAAAGGCCCGATCGCCAAATAAACTTCCAGCCATCGAGAATCGTGGCCAGGATAATCCGGGGCCGGACCGAAAAAGACCTCTGGTTTTTCGGGGGCAGGCTCGCCACGGGAATCTCGGATAGTTTCGCTCCCCGTTCCCGGGAGCGGATGACGATCTCGGCCACCGCGAAGGGACTTTGGGAATACCAAGGGGTCTCCCGGAGCACGCTTTTTTTGTAAATCTTCAGGGGAGAATTAAGATCGGCGAAGGCAATCCCAAACAAGCGCCGGAGGGAAAAATTATACAGCCAGGAAATAAACCCCCGAAAGGCCCCGTAGGGTTTGTTGATCCGACGGGTGATCACCCCGTCATGATCAGCGAGAAACTCCAAGAGCCGGGGAATGAAGGAAAGCGCGATGGGATAGTCCCCATCCGTAAAACAAACCAGCTCAAAATCGCGGGTATGTTCCAAACCGGTTTTCAGGGCGGCACCATAGCCCCGATGAACCGGATGCCGAATCAGCCGGACCTGGGGATACTTCTCGGCCATCCTCCGGCCCACCCTTTCGGTTTCATCCGGGCTCCCGTCATCCACGATTATGACCTCAAATTTTTCCGCGCAGTCCGACAGCACCCGCACCCCGTCCTCCACCAATTCGGCAATCGTCCCGGCGTCATTATAGGCGGGAAAGATCAGGGATATGGAATATTTTTTAGGCAAGGGCATGAACCTGACGGACCGGCATGTTTAATGTTTCCCTAGGTTAGTTTAACAAATTCTCTTCCGATAGGATAAACCTTCCCCGACAATTGAATCCGGGGAATCTGCGGATGTAGATCGGGAAAAACGATTTTCCCGGCACCGGGACGCGCTGATTGTCTCGGGAGCGCCGGGGGGCTTACCGCGGGTCCTGGGCGCAGCGGAATCCCCAGTTATAGTACCAGAACGCGCCGATTATCGGGTTTCGGTCGAAAACCCGCAGGGTATGAGGACTCCCGTGCCGCCAATCCCCTCCCCGGAGGATCCGGAGCGAGCCAATCACGGGCCCGGGCGGATCTTGCGGGGGGGATTTGTAGTAATATAATGGGTTATACCAATCCGCTACCCATTCCAAAACGTTCCCGGCCATATCCATCAAGCCGTAAGGGGATGCTCCTCTGGGTTTGCTCCCCACCTCCCAGGTCCTCTTCTTCCCGCATCCGGTTTCTTCTTTCTGCTCGGGAAAGACCGCGTATTCGCAGGTCGGGGGTGTGTTTCCCCAGGGATAAATCCGGTCATCATTCCCCCGGGCCGCTTTTTCCCATTCGGCCTCGGTCGGCAGCCTTTTGCCCTTCCACCGGCAATAGGCCTCGGCCCGGTCCCAATTGATGCAGTTGATCGGATGGCGCCGGCGATCCTTTCGGCCTAAACTGCATTCCTCCCCATTGGGCGTCGGACGGCATTTCCCGGCTTTCCCGCAGGCCTCGTAATCCCCGGTGGTTACCTCGAAACGATCGATGCAATAAGCCCGCAAATAAACCCGATGATAAGGTTTCTCGTCCTTCTCGCAATCCTGGCCGAGGGCTTCCGGGCAACCCATCCCGAACTCCCCCGCGGGAATGAACACCATGTTTTCCGGACAGGGGTTTCTTTTCGCGGCCCCGCTTCCCGGCCCCGCCCCCGCCGAAATCCCGAAAAAAAGAAGCGGGAAAGCCAGGAAGGTTCCGGTGAGAAAAAGTTTAAAACCTCTTGAAGATATAGATCCTGATCGCATCGAGGGCCAGAAAGAAAAGTTCCATGACCGTTACTCCCAGCCAGAGGAAAACCCTAAAACCTTTTTTAATCGTCTTCGCCATTTTGGTTCAGGCCGCGTTGATTTTGATCGCTTTGCCTCAACTCGTTAGCAACCGGAAGAAAGCCCGGATCAGGCTTCGGGCGTCCCGGATCCAGTCGAAATCCACGGGCAGATCCGAAAACTCCTCAGCGAGGATGAACCGTTTCTGGTGGTAAAACCGGAAATATGCCCAGCGGTGGTAGAAGTTCAGGGTTTCCCGGGAAACATCCTTGAGCGGCACCGAGACATCCCCGTAATGCCAGCGTTTCCAGTTGATTTTCGGCAGTTTTCCCTCGGCCCGGAGTTGCTGGTAGATTTCGCTTCCCGGGTGAGGGGTGAAAAGGAAATACTGGACCGCGTCCAGGGGCAGTTCCCGGGAAAAGCGGGCGGTGGCTTTCAAATCTTCCCAGGTATCGGTGGGATAACCCAGGATAAAATAACCCTGGACCAACATTTTAGTGTTCTTTTTGATTAAATTGACCTTCTCGCGTACCAGATCGAGGTCCGCCCTCCGCTTCATCGCCCGGAGCGTCTGCGGCGAGCCCGACTCCACCGCCACGCACATGTAAAAGCACCCGGAGCGCTCCATCAGCTTGAGCATCTCCTCGTCCAAGTTGTCGAACCGGACCGCGTTCTGGGCGCAATCCCAGTGGATTTTCAGGTCCCGGCGGATGATTTCCTCCAGCAGTTTCAAAAAGTATTCCCGGTCCGCGGTCAGGGCGTCATCCACGAAGGCGAAGAAATCGATTCCATAGCGATTTTTCAGCTCGGTGATCCAGCCGATCACGTATTCAATCGAGTGGCGGCGCACCTTCTTGCCCGACAGGCGCCAGGCCGCGCAATAGGTGCAGGGCATCGAGCAACCCCGGGAGGTGACCACCGGAATGTAGTAGTTCCCGACATAACGAATCTTGCGGCTGGTCCGGATGTAGTCCCCCATTTTCAGCATTTCCCAATCCGGGTAACCGAATTCGTCAATGTTCTCGTGAAAATAGGGGGGATTGGCTTTCACCCCTTCGGGGCTCCGGTAGATCAGGCCGGGAATCTCGGAAAAAAATTGCGGATTGCGGATTGCGGATTGCGGATTTTTATTTTCAAGATTTGATCTTTGAACTTCTTTCTCTTGAACCCTTGAACCCTGGAACCCTTGAACCCCGACTTTTTCAAGGAACTTGGACAGCCAGATCTCCGCCTCCCCCTGCCAGGCGAAATCGGTCCCGGGGATATGGTTAAAAACGTCTTCCACGGCTCCGGAAGGGTGGGGACCTCCCACCCCGATGAGAGCCTGGGGACAATGTTTCCTGATTATTTCAATTGTCCGGTTGGCGGCTTGCACCCCCCAGGAATACACTTTCATACCGTAAAAGTCATAGGGATTTTCCCGGATAAACCCTTCGAACTTCTTCCAGGAAAGCTTTTCCCTCATGCAATCGAGAACGCGCACCTCGTGCCCGGCCTTCTGGAGCGCGGTCCCCAGGAAACCCTGGCCGATGTCAATGTAATATTGCTCGTCTTCCCAGCGCCGCCCGATCGGCTTGATTAAACAAATCCGCATATTCTCAATCCGCTCTAAACAGGTGTTTAAACCCGCTCCTTCAAATTATTTTCCCCGAGAAAATACACATCCGGAAATTAAACAAAGGAATTATATCAAACCTCTCTTTCCGTTTAAAAAGCCACCGGATAGCGTCTCAGCCGGGTCCAAAACCCTAATACCAAATTGATTACGACCAGGAAGAAATGATACCGGAGCGTGGCGCTCAAATTCCTGAACCGGATCGGCTTATAGAAAACCCGCTTAAAAAAGGAAGGGAAAGAGTAAAAGGCCCGATAAAAGTCCCAGCAATACTTTTCCAACTCTGCCGGGGTCATGTTCTTCGGGTAAAAGGTTGCGTGGGAACCTTCGTAATATGAAAATTTCCTATGTCTCTCCGGGATCATCCTGCCTTCGGTTTCCAGACGCTCCCATAATTTCGAGCCGGGAACGGGAACCAAAATGTGGGCGAACAGATAGTGAACGTGGTTTTCCACGAGGAAATCCAAAGTGGATTTGAAAGTCTCTTTGCTGTCCTCATCAAATCCGAACATCAGGCCCGCCGCCACGGGAACCCCGTGTTCGTGGAACCGCCGCAAATATTCCCGGTAACGCTCCGCGTTGGCAAAACCCTTGTCGACCTCGTTTAAATTTTTCAGGTTCAGCGATTCCATTCCGAGATAAGCCCCGAGACACCCCGATTCCCGCATCAAATCCAGCAGCTCCTCGTCTTCCGCCACCCGGATTTCGCTTTCCACCACCCACTCGATTTTCAGGGGGATCAAAGCCTTCAGCAGTTCCTTGGTGTAGCTGCGATCCACGGAAAAATTGTCGTCCGCCAGGAAGAAGGTTCGCTTTCTTTTCGACACCTCCACATCCCGAACCACGTCCTCGATCGGGCGCTTCCGGAATTTGCCTCCATAGATCCTCCACATACAGCAGAAATCACAATTGTAAGGGCAGCCCCGGGAGGACCAGATCGGGATGTACAAATAGTGGCCTTTTTTACGGGCCAGATCGTATCGGGGGGGAGGGATGTTTTTCAAATCGTGAAGCCGGTCCGCTTTATAAAACGGTTTGAGCTGGTGCTTTTGAAAGTCTCGAATTAACTGCGTCCAGACTCCCTCCGCCTCCCCCACTACCACCGTATCGCAATTTGCCTTCACTTCCTCGGGAAACATGGTGGCGTGGATCCCCCCGATTACCACCGTTTTTCCCCTTTTCCGAAATTCCGCGGAGATTTCATACGCCCGGGAGGCCTGATGGATCATGGCGGTAATCCCGATCAAATCCGCCGGATCGTCGAAATTAATCTTCCCCTCGATTTCCCGGACGAAATCCACCTCCACGTCCGGAGGAGTCAACCCGGCCACCAGCAGGATCGAAAGCGAAGGGCTGATCCGAACCCGCCGTAACCGGTTGATTTTTCCGTTGTCCCGATAATAAGAAGGCTCAACCAGCAGGACTCTCACTCCCTACCTCCCAGGAAATTTCCCCTTTTCCCTCGGTTAAAAGCCCGCATCTCAGGTGATTTGCAGTCCGGCGAAAACCTCCATTAGATTTTCCGGCCATTCACCCGTCTTTTCCATCCGGATCTGCCGGGCCGGCCGGTCGATCGCCGGCACCAGGCGGGTAATCCGCTCAAAGTTCCTTTTGCTGACGGTCATTGAAAATGCCTAATTTCTAATTAACCTAATTAGTTAATTAGACATTTTTCATTCGGATGTTTCCCGGGATCACTCCCATGCCCCGGTTCCGATTCTGCCCGTCATAATAAGTCACCACGGTTCTCGGTTGGATCGCGTCATTAAAATGCTTGATCCTAAATTCATGGGCTTTCCCGAAGGGATAAATGCCCGCGGCGATTACCTTTTCCAAGGCGGTCGTCCGGCCGAAATCCTTTTCGAGCCCCTTCCGGAGATCGCGAATATCCCGGGCCATCTTCTCGGTGGGGGCCAGGGACTCGGCCGCCCGCAGGAGGATCCGGTAATGCCCCGCCTGGCTTTTGATCTGCTCGGCCCGGCGCCGGAGCATCTCGCTCCCCGAATTCAGGAGATTGGGATAGGCCTCGTAATTGGTTTGAATCCACCGGACGAAGCTCGGCCCGAATTCATGGAAATCCTTCACGTAGGCTTCCCGCTGGATCTGCTCCGACTCGAGCGGGGTGAAATGGGGATGCTTGAACCAGATCTGCTTGAAGGCGTGCCGTTCCTCGAGCGGGATCGAATGCAGGATCCGGCCTTCCTGTTTCATCCGGCGCCACAGCACCGTCCCCTGGATGGGGGAATAATGCGCGAATTGGCTGTAGACCGGCCGGAGCGAGAGATGGTAGTTGATGTCCTCCTCAATGTTCTCCTGGGTGTGTTCGTCCAGGCAGAGGATCGAGGAAAGCACCGTCTTGATCCCGTAGTGGTGGAGCCCCTGCATTAGCCCCTCGATATCAACCCCCGCGTTCTTCCGATAGGGGCGCAGTTTAGACTCGATCCCGATCCAGACCACCTCCAGGCCCATCTCGGAAAGAAGCTTGGGGTCATACCGAGCCAGGTTGTTCACCGAACCGAAGGAAAGGTGGATCGGGTAATACCCGCCGCTTTCCTTCATCAGCCGGTGCAACTCCTCGAATCGGGCCGGTTCGGAAAAAACGTTCTCGTCCCCGATCAGGAGAAAGCTCCGGATCTTGAGCTCCCGCTCGTACCTTCGCATGAGGGCGAAAATCTCCTCCCCCTTTTCGAGGAAAGGGATCCGGCGCGGCGAGAAAAACTGGCCGGTGGAGCAGAAATCGCAACCCTCCGTGCATCCCACCCCGGAGACGATCACGCCCCCGGCGTTGAGATAGGGGTGGATTCCCAGGGCCCGGTAGAGATAGGCCAGGAACCGGATCGGGAGCCCCATGGTGCCGAGGAATTCATAGGTGGGGAGCAAAGGGTGGCGGAACCGGTATTCCTCCGGCTCCCCCAGGAGCTTCCGCAGGAAACCTATCCCCTCGCCCCGGCAGATATGGTCGTGCTCAATGATGTCCTCGACATTGTCGATCATCGTCCCGAAGCCGCCGATCACTATCTGGGAGCGGGGTGAAACCTGCCGGACCAGCTCCGCCATCTTCTTCGCCTTGAGGAACATGGGCTGGATAAACGAGATCCCGACATAATCGTAACCCTTTTTCAGCTCCTCCTCGTAACGCCCCAGCGTCGGAAAATCGAGCACGGTCACCGGGTGATCGAGATTGTTCGCGATGATGTGGAGCTGGTGGGAATACTGCCGCTCCCGCAGGCCCAATACGCCCTGATACCGGGTCAGTTGATTATGAAATGTGTCGGGAACGATCTCCTTCCGCCCGTAGGCGTTGTCCACCCCGCAGGGTTTGAAGATGGAAGTCAGGAGAACTTTTTTTTGATCATTCATCGTTATATGTCTAATTTCTAATGACCAATTCCTAATTAATTCCCAAAAACAAAATTTCCAATACTGTTTACCGCTTCGACAATACCGAGCTCGTTTCACTTCCTAATCAAATGAATAATCGCTTTCAATTAATAATGGTTTTAAAATCTGTCATTAGAAATTAGTCATTGGGGTTTGATTAGGCATTAGGAATTAGTCATTCGTCATTTGTGATTTTTTACCTGGATGTTCCCCGGGATCACTCCCACGCCCCGGTTCCGGTTTTGCTCGTTAAAATAAGTCACCACGGTTTTCGGCTGGATCGCGTCGTTAAAATGCCTGATCCTGAACCCGTGTCCCTTGCCGAAGGGATAAATGCCCGCGGCGATTACCTTTTCCAAAGCGGTCGTCCGGCCGAAATCCTTTTCGATCGCCTTCCGGAGCTCGCGGATATTCCGGGCCATCTTCTCGGTGGGGACCAGGGACTCGGCCGCCCGTAGGAGGATCCGGTACTGCCCCATCCGGCTCTTGATCAGCTCGGCCCGGCGCCTGAGCATCTCGCTCCCCGAATTCAGAAGATTGGGATAGGCCTCGTGGTTCACCCGGATCAAGCGGACGAAGCTGGGCCCGAACTCGTGAAAATCTTTTTCATAGGCCTGGCGCTGGACGATCTCCGACTCGAGCGGGGTGAAATGGGGATGCTTGAACCAGATCTGCTTGAAGGCGTGCCGTTCCTCGAGCGGGATCGAATGCAGGATCCGGCCTTCCTGTTTCATCCGGCGCCAGAGGACAGTTCCCTGGGCCGGGGAATAATGCGCGAACTGGCTGTAAACCGGCTGGAGAGAGAGATGGTAGTTGATGTCCTCCTCAATGTTCTCCTTGGTGTGTTCGTCCAGGCAGAGGATCGAGGAGAGAATCATCCTGATCCCGTACCGGCGGAACTCCCGGATCAGGCCGGGGATGTCCATCCCGGTATTCTTCGGGTACGGTTGGAACTTGGACTCGATCCCGATCCAGACCACCTCCAGCCCCAGCTCCGAAAGAAAGCGGGGATCGTACTGGGCCAGGTGGTTCATCGAGCTGAAAGAGATTTGAATCCCGTAATATTTTTCCTGCCCCTTTAAACAGCGGTGGAGCTCTTCCATCCTCCCCTGGTCGGAAAAAACATTCTCGTCCCCCACCAGCAGGGTGTTTTCGATCCGGAAAACCCGGTCGTAGGTTTTCATCAGGTCGAAGATCTCCCGCCCGCTCCGGAGGAAGGGGATCCGGCGGGGCGAGAAAAACTGGCCGGTGGAGCAGAAATCGCAACCCTCCGTGCACCCCACCCCGGGCACGATTACCCCCGCCACGTTCTGCCAGCGGAGCTTCGGGAAGAAGGGCCTGATGAGGGCCGTGAGGGCGTTGATGGGAATGCCCATTATCCCCATGAACGCCACCGTGGGCAGGAGGGGATGGCGGAACTGGTATTCCTCCGGCTCCCCCAGGAGCTTACGCATGAAACCTATCCCCTCCCCCCGGCAGACATAATCCACGTCCATGATGCTCTCGATGTCGTCAATCATGGTGCCGAAGTTGCCGATTATTATTTTGGACTTCGGTGACAATTCCCGGGCCACATCCACCATTTCCTTGGCCTTCGCGAAATTGGGCTGTATGAATGAGATCCCGATATAGTCGTAACCCTTTTTCAATTCCTCTTCGTATCTTCTCAGGGTCGGCCAGTCGAGCACCGTGACCGGGGCTTGGATATTGTTGGCGATCACGTAAAGCTGGTGCGAGTGGCTCCGGTCCCGGGGGCTGAAGATCCCCTGATGCATGGTGAGCTGGTTATGCATCAGCTCGGCCTTGTTCTCCTTCCGGCCGTAGACGTCATCCACCCCGCAGGGTTTGAAAACTGAAGTCAGAAGAACTTTTTTTTGATCATTCATCGTTAAATGTCTAATTTCTAATGACAAATTTCTAATCAATGTCTAATGACCAATATCCCTCACCTTAGAAGCTGATTTACGCTGATTACATGCGGATAAACGCGGATACTTCTCCGGAGCCTTGCCATAGATTCGGCGTCTAATCTCCCCCGGTTTTTTTCTGCGTCCTTCCGCATTCTATCCGCGTCGATCCGCCTCTACTCTTTTAACATTCTATCCGCGTAAATCTGCTTCTATTATTTTAGTCATTAGGAATTAGGAATTAGTCATTTCCCTTTATTTTGTCATTAGTCATTAGTCATTGCCTTTTGATTAGTCATTAGAAATTAGGAATTAGGAATTATTCATTTCCCTTTATATGGTATTCGTTTCGCCAGCCATCGGAGCCCGGCCGTCAGCCGGAAGCAGAATTTCATCCACCCCCGGAGCGGAAGCCGGCGGTCGATGGCTTCCCGGACTTCCCGCCAGCCGAAATACGTCCCCCCGCAGAGCGCGAAAACCAAGACGCACGCCATCTGCGACTGGGTCAGGGGCCAGTTGGGATAGAAAATCTGGGTTTCCGGCCCCCGGGTAAACTCGGCGAAGAATCGAAACAGGGAATAAAAAACCCCGGCCATCAGGATGAGCTCGCCGTCCAGGTAACGTAACCGGAAAAACCGGAAGAGGGGGTAGAAAAACCAGGAGAGAAAAAAGCTCCGCCCTTGGAGATTCCGGGCCCGATGCCAAGCCCACGCCCCCAGGTAGCCCGTGGCCGCGATCACCCCGATATAAAGCGGAAAGGGATGCAGGGGAATCCCCCGCGGACCGGCGAAGCCGGGGCTTCGGTAGATCACCCCCCAGGGAAGTCCGGTGGGTTCCCCCGGATGACAGCCCGCCAGGAAACAACCGCCGGCGTTCTGGATCAGCACCCCGAGCGCCACCCAGGGAATCCCGAGATCCGCGACCCGAGGAAACGGCAGGTCGTACCGGAGCCCATACCAGATCATCCCCCCCACCGTCACCGCCGCCATCCCGTAAAAAGAAACCCCCCCCTTCCAGAATTTCAGGATCTCGAGGGGATGGCGCAGGAACCAGGATAATTCCTCCCCCGAGGTGAGCATCAGCACGGCCGACAACCGGGCCCCCAGGATGGAGGCGAGGCCGATCAGGATCATCCCGTTGATGATCTTTCCCATCGGCAGTCCCTCCCGCCGGACCGACCCCACCATCCCCACCAGGCCCACCAGGAAAGACAGGCTCCAGGCCACGTAGTGCGAGGGAATCAGGATCGGACCGATCTGGCCGAGAATGGGATACATTAGGGTGATTAGGTGGCTGGGTGGTTGGAAAAACCGGCTCTGCGTTTCTTTTTATAAGCGATATATGAATTCAATTGCGGCGCCAGATCATCCAGCAATTTCAAGAAAACTTGGGAACCGGCATCTGATATTAACTTCCTCTCTTGGGCTTTTTCCAGCCAGGATTTTGTTTCATAAAGTGATCCCCGGGAAAAATATAAAAAATTCACCACGTCTTTTTGATGATAGCGGCCGAAACTCTCGGCGATATTGGCGCTGATCGAGTCTGCCGCATCAACCAATTGTTTGCCGATGGTGATTTTGCAGAAGTTGTCCCATTTGACCACTTCTCTCCAGACTGCGTCACCCAGTTCAACCGATATTTTACATACCCTCACTTTCTCCAACTCTTCAAACATCCCTTTCTCCTCTAATTATTTTCCTAACCACCTTCTTTTTCTTCTTTTTCCAGCCACCTTCTTCTTCTAGCCACCTTCTTTTCTTCTTACCGGCCAGGGCAGATTTAACGAGGACCATTCCAGGAGCCGGTAAAAGCCGAAGGCGGCTTTCCGCCAGGACCGGAGGGGGATTCCTTTTTCGTAATCCTCCCGGGTTTCCCGGTAGAGCCAGTACCCGGCCAGGCAGAAACAGAAAAATCCCAGGCAGGCATACTGCGACTGGGGGAGGGGCGAACCGGGAGGCCAGATCTGGTTGGCCGGGTTCCGGGTAAACTCGGCGAAAAATCTCAGCCCGGAATACAACGCCCCGGCTACACAAACAAGCTCTCCCTCAATGAACCGGAGGCGGAGGAGCCTGAACACGGGGGAAAAGATCCGGCCCAGGGCCCCCCCCCGGTTTTCCCGCTTCTGGAACCAGGCCAGGGAAAAAAGGAAGATAAACATCCCGATCAGGGAGACATACACCGGGAAGGGATGCAGGCTCACCCCCCGGGGCCCCGGGAAAAGATAGTGGTGATACGAAACCCCCCAGGGAAGATCCGTCGGTTTCCCGTAGTGACAGCCGGCGAGCAGACAGCCCCAATTCTGGATGAATATCCCCAGGACCACCCCGGGAATGTAGATATCAAACATCGTTAAGATGGGAACCCGGTAGCGCAGGCAATACCAGGCGCCCAGGGGAATGAAAAACCCCACTATTCCGTAAAAAGACAGCCCCCCTTTCCAGACCTTGAGAAGTTCGATCGGATGCCGCAGGATAAAATCAAACTCCTTCGGGCCGGTGACCATGACAAACCAGGAGAGCCTCGCTCCTACGAAAGAAACGAGAATCGTAAAGATTATCAGGTTGATCAATTGATTAAGGTCAATTCCAAATGACCTGGCGTACCAGACGGTAAACAAAATCCACGCAATGTAAGCCAGGTTCCAGGTGACAAAGTGGGTCGGGATTAAAACCGGCCCGATCTTGGCAAGAAAGGGAAGCATCTCCTTAAAATGTATAATTCCTAATTGACCTAATCTCTAATCAATGCCTAATGCCTGAAAGCCAATTTAATTTTTAGGCGAACGAATAATTGCGTTAAAAATAAGTCTCAGTAATTATAAATTTTCAACAATCGTATACGGAAGCGCGAATATATCCCCGGCCAGGGGATAAGCATGAGGCGAAGCAGTGATGAAAAAAGACCTGCCAATCGGTATATTCGTTTTTTTAATGCACTTTATGCCTCTTAAGTCCTCATTCGAAATTCTAGCGGACAGTTTAATTTCAATCGGATAAAGTTTCCCATTCCTGTCAATTAATATGTCAACCTCTTCTTTTTCCTTGGTCCGGAAGAACCAAATCGGGGCCTCCAGCCCTTGGTTCCAGAAGCTTTTTATCAACTCGGCCAGAACAAACGTTTCAAACAGGCCGCCCGCCATGGCGCCCTTCATGGCGGTCTCGGCGGTTTTCCACCCCGTGAGGTAACATACGAGGCCGGTATCGAGGAAATACAGTTTGGGGGATTTGATCAACCGCTTGCTGATATTTTGATAGTAAGGTCTTAAAAGATAGATATGCCCGCTTGCCTCCAGCAGGGCGAGCCATTCCTTGGCGGTGTTCACGCTTATCCCCGAGTCCCTGGCCAGATCGGATAGATTAAGGAGCTGGGCGGTGCGGGCGGCGCAGAGCCGGATGAAAGTTTCAAAGCTCGACAGGGAGCCGACGCGAACGAGATCCCGGAGATCCCGATCTATATACGTCTGCACGTATGAACCGTAAAAGTTCTCAATCGGGGGGTGACCCCTGGTCAGCAACCGGGGAAAACCGCCGCGCAGAATGCGGCCGAATAATTCTTTCAAATTTATTTTCGAGCAATCCAGTTTGGCCGGGGCCACCTCGAAGACCCGGGCCCCGAGGCCTCCCTTCCCTCCTTTTTCCTCTGCGGCGGAAACCCCGAGCAGTTTTAAGACCGCCACCCGGCCGGCGAGGGACTCTGAAACCCCTTTCATCAGATGAAAATGCTGCGATCCGGTCAACCAGAAAGAACTCTTCTTCCGAGACCGATCAACCCTGGATTTTAGATAGGGAAGCAGTTGGGGGGCGTATTGAATCTCGTCGATGATCAGGGGCGGCTGGTATTGTTCCAGGAACATTCCGGGATCTCTTTTCGCCAGGGTCCGGATTTCAAATTCATCGAGAGAAACATAGGAGTGCCCGCTTTCTTTCCGCAGTTGCTCGAATAAAGTGGTTTTGCCTACCTGCCGGGGTCCGGTGAGCAGGACCACCGGAAAACTCCGGGTGAGCTTAAGGACGGTGCTTTCGATCCGGCGCTTTATGTACATTTGACTAATTTGAACTATTACTGCAAATTAGTCAAGAGAACTTATGTTATCCCCAGGTCCTAAAACTGATATATTTATCATATCGCCTTTTTCCTACCTTCGGCCACCCGGAACCTGCGGTTGGTTTGAGGGGTTCGATTTACTTGTCCCGAGTCCCGAGGGATCGAACCCGCATCGGGCGCAATAAATTGCGCCCCTACAAAACTTCGAACCCGATAACCCCTATCCGGGTCGGATAAATCCGACCCCTACAATCCTTGTCCTGCGTCGGGATAAATAAATGCCGCCCCTACAACCTCCGGGCGCAACGAATTGTGCCTCTACAAACCCTCTTGTCGAATCTGCCAAAAAACATATACACAAACAAAACGGGCGGGGATAAACCCCGCCCTGGTAATTCTTCTGCCGGCTACTTTCTACCTGCCACCCGCTACTGAATTGGCCTTTCCTCCGGACCACCCGGCACCCCCTCTCCCTGCCCTCCCCCTCGAGGGGGGAGGGATTGGGTGAGGGTGAAATGCTTTCTCGCCGTCCAGCCTTCAAGCGTTTTTGCTAATTGCACCACCGGGTTCAGGACCGTCCGGGCCGCCTGTTTCAGGAACGGATAGGCTTCCAGGACGCGGGAGATCGGGTTCGAAATCCGGTAATAAAGCCGGGTGTAAATCTCCCCGATCCGGCTCTTTGCCAGGAAATAATCCCGCAGGCCCCGGAGGGCATTCAATAACTGGGCGTCGGTCTCCGCGCTCCCATCAAAAACCGTGGAGCAGGTAAAGCCCGTGTTGGCTATCGCTTTATTAAATAAATCCATGATATCGTTGAATATGAGCATGGGGTTGCTTCCCGCCTCCCGGCCGGGCCCGACCCCGCCGGCGCCTTCGATCGCCCCGGGTATGTATTGGCGCATGGCGAAGTATTTTTTGGGAATCGGTCGTGCCCAGCCGGTCCCGTAGTTCCAGTTCAACTGGGCCCCGGCGGAGCCGGTTCCCTCGATCAGATCGAGATCAAGGTAATGCCAACCCTGGTTCAGATCGATCGTCCCGGTGCAGGTGCTGGGGCTATCGGTGCCGATCGTCCCGCAATTCGAAATCACCACGCTGTTATCAATCGTAAGTTTTCCTACCTCGTTAACCACAATCTCAAAAGTGTAGGTTGTCCCATTGGCGGCCGGGGCATAGATCGAGCCCTCCCACCGGATGGCCCAGTGGTCGGCCCGGGTTTTGCCGCTGCAGTCCGGAAAAATGCTTTTACGATCGCCGCTCTCGGAGGCGGTAACGGAACCGGCATATTCCGGCTTATCCGTGGTCCCGGTCCAAAGGT
>Ga0315295_10001796_pt1 | contig 18335 bp, 18 predicted proteins | sample YL17G14_0_MG_FD_204453 | JGI IMG/M metagenome (GOLD analysis project Ga0315295, IMG submission 204453) | Sediment microbial communities from Yellowstone Lake, YNP, Wyoming, USA - YL17G14_0 | ecosystem: Environmental > Aquatic > Freshwater > Lake > Sediment | place: USA: Wyoming | collected... | reverse complement strand
TTACATTCGGTGGCACTGTTCGTGTCACATACGGTGGGGCGCTGCAAAAATCAGACATGGTCTGGGTATAGATTAATGCTGGGATCAATACAATGCTTATTGATAGAATCAGGAATACCAGTTTTTTCATCTCATCCTTCTTTTCATCTCTGATCTATAGAACATATCTGTAAAGGGCAGAGGTCTCTGCCCTTGTGCCGCCAGGGCCTTTAACAACAGTATTTATCCTGAAATAAACAGCAGTAGTCGGGGCACCGCCGCCTGCGCGCGCAAATTCGAGCCTGCTCCCGGGCAGCCAGGAGGCATATAACCTAATTACAGTTATCTGAGCGTTATAATCGCTGAATAAGCTGCTGCCCGGCAGAGTTAAGGTGGTAGTACAGTGTTTTTGTTCACTCAAAACAGAATCAACAAGGCAGGGCGGCGAAGAATCTACTATCGGGAGAGAAGAAACAGGTTCTCCCATTAATATAAGATGGATAGAGTCCTTCATTACTTCAACAGCGCCATCAGCAGCCTCAGAGGCAGTTGCGTATCTTTTCCCTGCCCCTGATATGCTTGTGGAATGGAGTACAAAATACAACGTACTCACGATAAGGAGCATCACAGAAAGGCTTATCATAAGGGCCGCGACAAGGGCTACGCCCTTGTTAGTAGAAAGTAGGCTGTAGACTGTAGACTGGTTATTTCCATCTTTTCCCTGTCTACTGTCTACTACATGCTGCCTACTTGTTATTTTACGTTTCTTGGTGTAACACTTATGGTCATGACTCTCCACCTGTACCTCCTCTGCTCTGCTGTCAGGGTAATATCCCTGCCGGTTCCAAGGATACTATCTCCTACCCGGATTGTATTTGGTTCAGCGGGTTTGTCCGGATTCGAATACGTATAATCAGGGTCTCTGTTCCCGGCCTGAACAAGGATATAGACCCTCACCTGTTTTAACCGTCTCTTGAGTGTTTTCAAGTCATACGTATCAGTCTGAAAATTGCCTGTGTTTACCGGGTCCCATGTGTCTATGGTTCCGTTATCGTCTGTATCAATACCGAATGAGACCTGGAAATCCCTGACACAGGCGAGGAGAGGCTCAGGCGATTCTCCATTGGACATCTCAACTCTCAGGAGGCTTCGTGTCCCTTTCGAACATATTCCGGGCATATCTGCGGGGGAACCGCCCAATCTGTACTGAACTATATAATAGGGTCTGGGTATTTCAGGCTCTCCTGACTGAGGCGGCCTGCTGAGGCCGTACAGAAGCATGCCCTTTCCCTCACCGGTCTGAAAGGCAGGGGTTGATGGATATTCGAACCTCCATGCTGATCCATTCGTGATGATCGTTCTGGTATTCGGTTCCATATAGATTACCCTGTCCTCTGACTGGAGATCTTCCCTTGCATCGCCCCATATCTCGAAAACTACTGGTGCGACATCCTTGATATATGTCCATCTCTGTGCAACCCTCGAATATATTCCAAGGGCTGTTCCCGTCATGTACATAGAATCAGCGCCTGTAAGCCCCGTAGTCGGGTAACTGCCTCCAAGGGGATTTGCTGTGGCTCCGGGAGAAATATTATCAGTGGCTCCGATCGGCACAGGTGAGGGAGTGAAAACAAGGCCATTATAGTCGTCAGCTATGCCATAACCTGCCATTATGATGTCCCTTTCGATAATAGTCTTTGCTATCACGAGTTCCATCTCTGATTCAGCAAGAATATATTCTCTTGTTGAATGTCTGATCTGTGTTGTATAAACAGCATATACTCCTGCAATGACTACAGAAAATATTGCCAGAGTTACGAGAAGCTCGACTAAAGTAAGACCTTTTTCTAAAAAACAGGGTTCAAGGGGTCGAGGGTTCATGGGTTCAAGTGTTTTCTCAAAACAGAGTTTGTATCCTCTCTGCCAGACATTAAGTTCTTTATAGTTCTTTAACATTTCACTTGAATCCTTGGCCCCTTGCCCCCTTGACCCCTATTTTTATAGCGTTTTGTGTTTGTAGACCACTGCGTTATGAACATGGTTTTCATCGCGGTGTCTGTATGAAACAGAAATGGTGATCTGCCTGAGATCGCTGCTTAAGGCTGTTACACTCCAGGCGATATTGAAAGGTTGCTGAAAGCCTTTTATTGACTGAACAGGGTTAGGATAAATTTTGTATTCCCCAGGAATTCCCAGGCATGTATTAGCATTATCGTATGTATAAGCAGCTTTATAATTTGATGCGTTTTTCTCAGGGGTTAAACCGCATGAATTAACACTTTCTATGGGTAGGGCAAGAAGGGTTTCTGCTGTCTGTTGAGTAAGCCTCATGGCAGTGTTTCTGAGATCATTCCCGAGGTTTACAGTAATTGCGTTTATCATTACAGAAGAAAGGGCAAGCATGGCAACAGCTATAATCACTAATGCCACAATCAATTCGATCAATGAAAATCCCTTATTGTTCCTGGCAGTTGCTCCCATCCCATCGCCCTTTTCTTATCCTGTTGAAGCTTATACTGATACACTTCTTTAGAATGTCATTATCCGGGTTATGTATGACGATAGTCCTTTGCTGAAAGCTCAGGTTGGCCTGTCTCGGGATGCCAAGATGATCAAATAATAATATGGTATTTTGGGGAGCAACAAGCTTGCTGCTGCTCTTGATCTGCATCTCAAGTGGCAGAGGAATTTCTTTCTGCCTTGCTGATGTCTCTCCATGCAGAAAAGCCTCCTCTGCAGCGCCGTCATACTGAAAATTGGAATTCATGTCATTGAACCGGAAAAGCCTGTATGTCCGGGCTGATTCTAATCTGATCCCAAAACCTATCAATTGCGGAACTGTTGCATCAGGCCCCTGCATAACTGCAGAGTGCTTTATCCACTGCAGGTCCCCAAATAGCTCTCTCGATGCGCTTTGAACACGGTCAGCGCTCAGAAATCCATAACCAATAGCTATAATGGCCCCCACAATGACAATTATCGCAAGGACTATCGACAGTTCAATTAGAGTTGTTCCTTTGCTGTTTTCTTCGATGGAAAAAATAAACCCTGATTTATTCATTCTCGATTCCTCACAAAGCTTGATGCTGAATTACAGAGGTGATAACTATAACATATAATATTTAGCAAATGCTATAGTTCAATGGACTCTCTTAAAAGACATAAAAGCTATGGATTATAAATAGCAAATATACTTCTGAGGAATAATGAGGCAGGGAACCTGAAAGTTCTTACTTTTTCTCAGGCCCTATTTCGAGAGTAAAGCTCTGTGTTACTTCACCGCCATGCCCGTCGGTGACTGAGACAGTAAACGGGGATTTACCCTTAAAATCAGGGGGTACATTCCATTTTATCAGTCCGGTTGACGAATTTATGGTCATTCCCGGAGGCGCTTTCTTCAATATATAGGTCAGAGTGTCTCCATCAGCGTCAGTAGCATTCACCTGGTAGGTATAAACATTTCCGTTAAACGTATACTTTTTGTTTTCAATAATCATCGGCGTCATATTTACCATTTCTCTCTGTAAAACAACTGCGCGGCCGTAATCCTCTCCGTCAAATGGGGTGATTTTAATTGATATCTTGTCTCCTCTCTTCACCGGACCTTCTATGTGCGGACCGTTTCCTACAGGAAAACCGTTCCTTGTCCATTCATAAGAGATGCTCACTCCATCGCCGTCGATATCGCTACCGGAAGCTTCAATGTTCAGGGTATCACCCGGCTTAAAAACTTCCGGAAGAATTTTCACTTTGCTTATTTCAGGAGGGGAATTCTTTATCTGAACGGTATTTGATAAAATTTCTTTGCCATTAATTATTGCCCTTGCCTGAACTGTATCATGTTTTCTTGTTTCGTTTGTATTCAATTGGTCAGGCACAGATGCAGATGCTGATTTTCCATTGACCAGCCAGTCTATTTTGGCATCTGAAACGGCAAAGCCGTTGGGAACTAAATATACCGTCGAGTTACGGGTTACGTTGAGAGGGGTGATTTCTATTGAATATGACACCTCTCCTTTCTGGGGAGACGTTTGGTCTCCTGTTTCAGCAGGTTTTTCTTTAGAGCAGGCGAGAAGCAGAAACAGGGCTATACAGCATAAAAACCTTACAGAAGATATGATCATCAATATTGATAAAGGACAGACAGCTTTGCCCTTTCTGAAGGACTTGACAGATTTTCAGCATCGACTTCCAATGAATAAAGATAGGGTCTGCTCATGACTGACATTTCACCGGTACCTGAACTTATCACTCCTTTCCCCAGCAGGCCTTCGTCTCCGCCGGAGTTTCCTTCTATGGTAGCGACTATTTTTGTATATATCCTGTAGACAGGATAGGGGCTTGATCCAAGATCATACCGCAAATCGTAAGAAGTGGTAGTGCCGGGGATGATCATTACAGAATCTCCAGCACATTGCGACGACCAGCTTGTTGTCGGAGTATTCAGTTTCGCCGCCAATCCGTCGGTAGAGGTAGAGCCGCAAAAATATGTTCCCGATGTATTCGTACCACAGCATGAACCCGATGTTGTTACTGCAGGATTAATGATTGAGAGTTGTGTAAGGAGGGCACCGACAAGAGTGGTGTCCCCCCTTGTCGCCACGAACTGATAGGCAAGATCTGCACTGCCCACTCCGGCGTCAAGAGCGGTTCTGTACCTTTTCTGCATACCGGAGACCTGTGTTCCCGCTGTTATCATATAGATTAAAGCGGCCATTATGGCAAGTGAGATAGCTGCAAGCACAAGTATCATCACAAGGGCAATGCCTCTTTCATTTCTTAACTGTTTCATGTTTACCTCAGGTTATTCATTTTCACAACCAGTATATACAGCTTCCACCGGTAGCGCTGCCATCCTGTTCCGATAGTCGTCGCCAGGTTAAAGGTGCGTCCCAGGCCGAACTCGCCAACGGTTATGGTACTGCTCGGATATGTATAAGAGGGATCTCTCTGTCCTTCATGGGCCAGAATATATATCCTTGTCTCTTTTACCTGTGTCCTTATCTGCTGGGCCGTCAAATTAGAAATATCATCCAGATAACCATCCGTGCTCCCTGCAACAAACGGTTCGAAGTCGCCGTCAGCATCATTATCTATTCCAAAGATAACCTGCATGTCCGCCGCGCATTCGAGAAGCTCAATTTCACTGTCATTAAGCCTTCCGTTAACCTGGTTGATATTAGCTTTGTAGAGAATACCGGTATTAGGAGCACATCTTTGCGGCATGGGGGTGGGGGTGTCGGGTATCCTGATATAATAATCTGCCCTGTTGAAAGGCATGCGCAGAGAGGCCACAGAAGCGTCGGCGACACCGTATACGATGAAGGTTTCATTCACGTCTGACGGGCGCCAGGATGATGTGGTCACATTGTTGAACGTTGTATAGAAATTGCCACCGCTCACAATCAATCGCTTCGAATTCGTATCAGATGATCCCGGGACAAATATGACAACCTTATCGGTACTTGCGAAGTTCTCATTCGAAGGTGTCCATGTTCTTGTATATGGCGATATAGCAGTGAGAAAAGTCCATTTTTCACATGCCGGATTTCGTGCAACATTTGTTGCCTTGACTACAAGCACATCTGATCCGTTTAATGCATACCCGTTTCCGCTGCGAATGCCGGCAGGCGGATGTGCAATTCCTCCGGCATCGGTTCCCCTTGTAGGGTTATCAGGCGGACCGTCATTGAGATCACGATCTACCCATGGAGTAACTGATTCAACCGCAGCTTCATTATACGTTGCCCCGCTGAGATCCCACGGCAGTCCGTATCCCGCATGCTCTAAATCCTGCCTTAAGATTTCAAGGCCCACGATACCACCCACATTGGTCTCTGTTATCTTGCTCTGCTGCTTGAACTGTGTCAACAGTCCTGTGAGCACTTTCGAAGCTGCAGCTATGACAAGCACAAAGATGACCATGCTTATCATTAACTCTACAATAGTAAATCCATCCTGTCTTTTCATTATCATCTTTTTCTTACTGTTGTTACGCTGTGAGTGTAATTCTCACCTTTCCATTTCCATCCTACTCTGACAGCCACCTGTTTGTTGTCCGCATCAGAAGTTGCACAATTTCCGTCTCCGCCAAACTCTGTACAGACCATGCTGGTGCAGAAATCAAAGCCCGCTATATTCCTTATATTTCTTTCTACGGGAACGCCCGCCGAAGGGAATCCCGTCGGACAGTCATAACCGCTGAGGGAACCCGTATCTGAAGCTATACTGGTATAGGGAATATTTCTCATTGCTTCCAGCCTCATCTCTGCTATGCTTACAGCCTCGTCCCTGAGGACATTTCTCATGTTCGCATCAATCCCTACAAGAGCGGTCTGCATAAGGGCAAGAAAGACTAACAGCGCTATTACAAGGGCGATAATCACCTCAACAAGGGTAAGGCCTGTATTACTTCGTAACACAATTCGTTGCATTACACGCTCCCCCGCCCGGGATCTTTGTTGTCAGTTTCCCGGTACTTATTGTCGTTTCCTCTATCTTAATGCAATTATAATCTGTATCTGCCGTGGTATTACTGCATATAACCCTCTCGGCGTTCGCAACGCCTTTTCTGCTGAATTGTATCTGCGGCTGAGCGTCCCCGAAATTGCTCCATGTTATGGGATACCGCTGGTCTAAACCTTTCAGTAAAAACCGGGAATCTGAAGCTGTCTGAAGAATGCCGTCACCATCAGGATTTGCTGTAACAGTTGCATCATATGTATCCTCATAAATCGCATACTGTGTTGTTGACAAACTCACAAAATGGATCCTGTTCCTCTGCATCGCCCGTGCCCTTGTATTCATTAAATCAACATATATGTTTTTCATCTGATTTTCTGCGCTGTATGCACCCATCCATCCCTGAAAGGAAAAGGCGAGAACAGTAACAAGAATACCAATAACTGAAACCGCAATTATCAGCTCTACCAACGTTATCCCTTGTTCGTTTTTCATTCCTGTGAGTATTTTCTTTACCTTTATCTTTCCCTTATATGCATCACCTTTTTAACCGGCGGAGGAGCGGATAAAAGCGATAACCCCTGTGCAGTTGGAGGAACACCTTCCATTGCAGCGGTCTTTCTTGTCTCGCCCGAAGTAGGAAAGGCTTTTGAAAGTTCTTTCTGTTCAATGCTTCCCGTGGAGACCTGCAGCAATGCCACACCTTTCAATAACCCGGCAGGGGGAGCGCCTCCTGTATTATATCTGGTTGCCCATATAAAGCTCTTGCCCCCGAGACCGCATTCATCGCTGTATGGTTTATAGGTTGTAAAAAATACAAGACCTGATGATGTTGCAAGGGGGTCAGTAATGACTCTCTCAGCTCTGTATCCTTTGGAAGGGACAGGGCTCTGGGCACAACTGCCGTCGACATTGAAGATCTCACAGTAAGAAAAAGTACCGGAAGCATCAAGATTAATATACCAGCCTTTAAAGCTCGATCCATTGGCAGTAGTTTCAGAGGGGACGCTGCCGAGAGATGTCACATTGGTTAAATCACTGAAACTCACTGTAGTTGTGCATGTTTTGTCCAGTTTATTATCTGTGCCAAAACATGGCTCTTTTATACTGAACAACCTTCTCTGGCTGTCCGCATCATCAGGGATAGAGCCAGTCTCGTAATAATACCTGCCTGTTCCAAAATACAGCCAGAGGATATGTGTCTTCACATTCTCAAGCTTGGTGACCGATGAGGTGACAGCTCCGATCCCGTCCAAAACTCTGCTCCATGTCCATTTCGTGACATCAGCGCTCTCCAGACCGGTTACCGAATCAAGCGTTACAAGCCTTCCGACACCTCCGTCAGTCCATGTATAATTCGGACTCGAACCCGCCCTTTTCACGTATCCGATATAAACCACATCATCATTATAAAGACCGGTAATATTATTTGAGGTTATATCAGCGACATCAAGCGTTGCATTAATCATGGACCCTGCAAAGGCGTATTGTATTCCGGTATCAATCGTCCTCAGAAGGGCTCCGGTCTTCAGATCAACCACAAAGAGTCTCAGGTTCTGATCGGATCGTCCCATGAACTGCATGTTCGCAGTGTCTATCGGTCCTGTCGGACCCGAGCCGAAGACAACAAACCATTTGCCGTTTTTATCTGTACCGCCTATCCGCACAACTGCGGGGCCTGTTGTTGCAAAGCCGAGCTGGTCATTCGAAAATTCCCAGAGAAGCTGCGGATTATTCTGGTCTGTAATATCAAGGGCAAAGTAAGAAGAATACCCTATACTGCTGCCGCTCACATCCACAGGAGTATTAACGCAGTCTTTGCTTCCATCACCGCTGACATCAGTACACGCAGTAGAAGTTGCTCTGCAGGCTCCGCCGGATCTCATTCCGCCGATGAGAATCGTTCTCCATGTAGAAGCATCAGACGGCCTGGTATCAGCGGAAATGTCACCTGTACCCGGAACGCCCGTGCTTGCGTCAAAGATAAACGGGCTGAGGTCGACAGAAAAGATATGACAGTACTCAGGGTCCAGAACATATTTGAGATAAGGCAGTGCATTTTTTGGAATAAACGCCCATTGTTCCCTGCCGATGTTTGAACCTGTCAGTCGTGCCCTTTCATATGCCCCCTGACCGGTCCATGTCAGCTCCAGATTCCCGAGCTTGAAAGCATGGAGCATTCCGTCATTTCCTCCTGCAAACACCATTCCCCTGTTTTTATAACCGCTGGATTGTATAAAAGTCTTATATGTTTCATCATTGAACCTGCTGTCATAATTATTCAGCTGGACCCACGAGGCTATCCTCGGCGTTGAATCTAATATATCTCCCAGTTTCCATACATGTGTGTCTGTGCCGATCCTTGCATATCGTGGTCTGTAATCGTCTATGCTGTCTCCGTCCCTGTCAACACCGGGACCGGGCGGAGTAACGACTAAGCCGTCTTCATCCAATAGAGTGGTGAGACCCTCTCCATGGGTATAGCGTATTATGTACTCTGCCTGTGTATCATCTGCAGCGTCCAGGTATGGTCTCAATGTTGTCTTGTTGGCGACAGAAAAGTTGTTTGCAAGAAAAGAAGTTCCGTTAGTGGTGGTATATATCGTTCTCGGGTCTGAACTCAGATCCCTGCTCCATAATAACTGGCCTGCTTTCCAGAGGGCAGATACGTTTTCAAAGATAATAGGCGGCACTACCTGAATATCAGCATCTCCGTCACCGTCAGTATCCTGAAAGCGTCTCGCCTTTGTCAACTGTGCGGTCTGATCAAAATAGAAGCTCACAATATAATCATTGGTAAGATTGAGAACGCTGTCGGAAACAGTATCTTCCCTTATGCTGCTGTTCTTGAAAAACGGGTCAACATAATACCAGAAATTCTGGCTCTCTCCTGTCCAGCCGATGATATCATTGCCGAACCTCCGCCTCGGATAAAAAACAGCCTGAACAAGATTGGCTCCGCTTCCCTCGCCTGATGCAAGGACAGAAGCCGCGGTACCGGAGGATGCCCTGCGGAGGATGGAAGAAAGGGCATTTCTGATCGACTGTTCAAGGCTATACCCTTCATCAGCCTCATAGTAGTTATCAGGCACTCCGTCATTATTGCTGTCCCATTCTGACTGAAGGTCAGGCATGTTATTGCCGTTGAGATCTTCAAACCCTCCGTTTATGGAAGCATACTGAAGAAATGTTGAAGTCTTCCCAAAGGCAAAGACAGTATAAAGGGTTAAATTCTGGATGCCTGTTATAGCATCAGTCCCGATGTCCGGTGTACCTCCCTTATTCCTGAGGTCATTTGTATGCAGATATAAGGCAACATCTTCTAAGCCGGAAACATTGCCGCCTGGTCCACAGGAAGGGAGCGTTGAAGAATTAAACAGGCAATCAACGCCTTCTGTGCAGGTAGACGGGTATTTGGGGCAGGTGGTGCCGGAACAGTTAAAAGAAGTCCTTGTACTGGCATACGTTGCAAAACTGCCCGGCAGATTTCCGTCCGAACACGGTTCACCATCCGTAATAAGAAGCACATAGCTTTTTGCACATGAAGGCCAGCGGGGACTTCCGCCTGTCCCGAAGTTCAAGGGATCAACAGTATTGTTCAACTGATAGTCGCCGGAAGAATACCTCGGGCCAGGGCTGCCGACAGCAGAGATAGAGGATTGCTGGGCAAAATATCCGCCTACCGACCATAGTGATTCTCCTAACGGAGTATTGGTGCTCGGGTTCGTATTGTTTATCTGGTTTACAGCGCTTGCCAGATTCGATGCAGCAACAGCTACCTGGACGAATCCGCCTTCATTACTCGTACTGTAAAATGTGAGCCCCAGCCTTGCCCGGGTACCGACAACATCCTGAAGTACTCCTGAGACCGGAACTAATGCAGTCGGGACAACAACATATAAATTAAAAGTCCTGTTCTCAATTTTTGTCCACGTACTTGGAGCCCCAGGACCTGACCATGCGGTAAAAGAAGAAGGGTCTGAAGATGCTGTGGGAAAAGTGACATTGATATTTCCGGTGCATCCTGTACATCCCATATAGTTCTGTGCATTAAATACGGCTTTGTATAATCCCCTTCTGTCCTCTTCCGGACTGGTTGTCACGAGCCTGTTACTGGTCGTTGTTTTTCCGCCGGTCAGAACCTTTCTCACAATATCAACCCTTCTCATGGTGAGCCAGTTCATAAAATTGCCGTCCCATTCGGTGGAAGTCTTTGCCCCGGCTGTTTTTAAACGGCTTGTTACGAATCTGCCGCCCGAGCTGTCATACGTGTACCAGTATGTGGGAAGGAAGTAGCCATAATACTCTTTGGTCGAATCAAAGCTTTGTTCAGGGTAAGGGTGTTTTAAATAATAACAATTGTAGTCGTAAATTTTATCATTAATAGCAACTGTCACAGATGAGTTTACGGTAATTTTCTTATCACTGGGGCTGATAGCAGTGATTACCCGTTCATAGGGGCCTCCGGAGCTTGCTATTGCGATAATTTCTCCTACCCAGAAATTTGCAATGCTGTTCACATTGATTTGAGTGACACCGGTCTGGGTGGATGTTGCATACGTCGAATCACAGGTATAACAGTTGTCATAAAACCGAGGGTAAGAAGTTGCACTACAGCTGCCGTAACAACCCCAGTCCAAGACCGCATCGTTTCCGGAAAAATTCAGCACCGATGCAGTTACCGTAAGGGTTTTATTGACCGTATTGATAGCGCTTATCTGCAGCTGATACGTCGTCGCCCCATGTACAAGGGCAATCCATTGCCTCACCTTAAAACCGGTAACATCGTCAACAGGGATTACGGTAGTGCTTGTCCCTGCAGTTGTTACAGTTGTTGTTGTGCATGCATACGCAAGATTATACATGCTGTTCGAATTATCAAGGATAATCATGACATTTGGCGGCACATCCTGGATAACATAGGGCGGGACAACGCAATAGTCGGTCATCGCAGCATTTGCATTGTTTAAAGAGAAGAAGGTTAATAATAACAACACAAAGCAGGTTAAACAGATGAATCGTTTCATGGTTGCCCTCACTCCTTCATATTATGATGTTTATTTTCGACTATAACGGACGTCGCTTCGTTCTCGTCGAACCATATTTCCACTTCGCCGCCCGGTTTTAACTGGTCTTTTGTCAACCGTATCCCGCGAACGCTCAGGATAACGGCATGGGAAATATCGTAATATTTACCTTCTATCCGGAGAGAAGAATAGGTAACTTCTTCGATGGTTCCCGTTACTACGTGCGGAGCGTGCGGAGGGTGCTTAATCTCCATAGCATTGAGAACTGACTGTAATGGAACCGCGAAAAAGACTGATAAGATTAAAATTAATCTTATAGATTTACTGATAAGATTCATAACACACCTCGCAATTTTTTCTTATAGAATTATTATCTCTGAAATGTTGAGCTTTTTCTCTCACTGCAATTCAAAATGGAAGCAACTACTATGCCATTATATAACTTATTGATAATATTTAATTTATTAAGAAATGCGGGTAAGCCTTGCTATGAATTTATGTAATGAATTACATAGTTTATTGAAAAATGGAACCGGCTGACATATGGGAAATCAGCCTCATGTAATAAAATACGGTATACCATCATGCTCACCGATGAAGCTATACAGGTTAAGACTCAGCTGTCTACTTCTTCTCTTTCCCTTCTGTCTCTTCTTCCTTCTCTTCCTTTATCATGACATCCTTCACAAACTCAGCACAGTGTGCATCTTTGCCCGACACTGAAAATTTCTTCTGGCAGGTTTCCCTCCAGGCGCATATGGCACATATTACTGTTGAACTCATTGGTTCCTCCTGAAATACCAGCTCAATACCTTTTCGATATTTGCAGCGATACTGTCTTTAGCATTTATTATAAATATCTTATCCAATATCTGGAAGAGTTCTTTTTCCATCCTTGTCACCTTAGGAGGATCAGGGTATCTTTTCTTCAGTTCTTCCTCAAACATCAGCACGATCTTGTCCTTCATCCTGAGCTCTGTATCAACAAAAAACATGCTTATTTCCGGGGATAAGTCATTCACCCTGTCAAAAAAAGCCGAAATCTCATTCTGGTATATCTGTTTTGGCGGGGAAGATTTAATCTCCATGTACAATATTATCCCGTCTACCTTGGAGATAAGGTCGTAGTCACCACCGACCCCCGGACGTTTGAACCGTATCCCCCATATGGCTTCTGTTGCAAATTCTTTATGAAATACCTCTGATACAAACCATTCGAGAGTCTCACCAAAACTTTTTATGGGACCCCGTGATAGTTTGTAGCCGTCAGATTCCTTTTCAACAAGACCTATGTCCGTAATATATTCAAGATAATCCTGTGTAACTGCTGAGGTGGCATATCTTGTTACATTCTCGAGTCTGAAAAAATTCTGGTGCTTGATAACATCGCGCAAGAAAAGGCGGAAGGAATATTTCTTCATCATTTCATAAAAGCCGCCGGTAAACCTGCTGTCCGGAAGGAGCAGGTCTTCTGAGGGCTCTTTCTTGTAAATTCTGAAACCCCTCCGTTTCAGTAGTGCTTCGAGGGAAGGGGTAAGTTCAGAAAGTGATTTTCTCAGCCTCTTTATTTCTTCATGGAGCGATCTGGTATCATCAGAGGGTTCATCAGACATTTCAGACATTAATGTAAAAACTTAACTGCTATTCTCCTGTGCCTCGGCCCGTCGAACTCACAGAAAAAAATAGACTGCCAGGTGCCCAGGAGCAGTTTGCCTTCATCGATAATCACATTCAGAGACGTTCCGACAAGAGTTGACTTTATATGGGCGTCTGCATTTCCTTCTCTATGGAAATAATTCATTTCATGCGGTATAAGCCTGCTCAATGCGTTCTGGATATCACGCTGAACACTCGGGTCTGCACCTTCGTTGATGATGATCCCTGCTGTTGTATGCGGCACATATAAAAAGCAGATCCCCTTCACAACCCCTTCTTCTTTTATAACCTCCTGGACCATCTCAGTAATATCAATAAATTCGATCCTTGATTTGCTCCTGACATTTATATACTTGACCATCTGCCCCTCCCAAATGCTCTATGTTCTCAATACACGATCAAAGGTAAAAACCTCATCATAAAACTTTTCATCAACAGTAAATTCAATAGCCAGCGACACGAGATTCTCAGGCATACTGAAATTCCTGAGTCTCATTATATCTTTTTCTGTCGTAACAATCCACTCTGATCCGGTTCTTTCAGCATTATCTTTTATTGACTGCATGTCCCCTGCGCTGTACCTGTGATGGTCTCTGTAGGCTAAAAATCCCTTTATCTGCAGACCTGCAGATAAAAGGGTTTCCCTGAAAGACTGAGGGTTGCCAATGCCGCAAAAAGCAAAAACCCTTTTGCCTTTAGCCTCTTCAAGAGAAAAGGTTTTTCCTTCTACTGTTATAAATGTTTCAGGGCTATGTTCTGCAAAAAATATTGGGACATCAGGGTTGTATCTTTTTAATTCTTTCATAAGATCGTGTGCTGTTGTATGCTGATTTCTATTCAGGTCTGTCTTTGTTATCACAATAATGTCAGCCCGCCTTATTTCTTTAACCGGCTCACGCAAAGTTCCAAGCGGAAGCATTCTCCTGTTTCCAAAAGGCACAGAGCTATCAATGAGCACTATATCCTTATCTCTGAAAAGGGCCCAGTGCTGGAAACCGTCGTCGAGGAGAAACATATCCGGCCGAAGAGCTGAGGGCAAAGAGCTGAGGCTGAACATGCCGGCCTCATACCTGTTTTTTCCTTTAACAACAGGGATATCTCCTAACTTTTCTGCCATCAGCACAGCTTCATCCCCGGCTTCGTCTGCGTTTAACAGCGGCCTTTCGCCTCTGCTCACAAAGCAGGGGCCTTCTGCCTTTCCTTTATATCCGCGTGTAAGAATACATGGACGAAAACCCCGCTGCTTTGCTTCTCTGGCTAAGGCTATTGTTGCAGGTGTTTTCCCGGTTCCCCCAAGGGTTATATTTCCGATACTGATAACCTGATGCGGCAGTCTCTTCTGGTTCATTGCGACATAGCCCTTTTTTATCGAATAGCCCAAAAAATAGAGGAGTTCAAAGAGTGTCATGACGGGCTCGTCTCCTCTTTAGTATGACTTTTGTTAAAAGATATGATACTACGGACAGACCTATGCCGAGGATAAGACTCCCTACAATGATCGGCCATAAATAATGGCTCAGATAATTAATCTCTTTTGAAAACTTTATCTCAAGAAGCGTACCGTTCAGTATGAGGTTGCCTACCTCTGCGCTGATAAAAATCTGGAAAGGAAAGGATAAGGGATTTGATATCTGTGTCCCGAGCAGTACTATTAGGGTATTCACCCTGAGTATATATGCAAGAAAAATAGCTATTACAGTATGGGTACCAAATACCGGGATAAAGGCAACGAAAACACCAACTGCCAGGCTAAGCGCAATTTCATGGGGAGATAAACCCTTTTTAATGAATCTTAATATATAGTCTTTAAGTTTTGAGAAATATTTCATATGAATCTTTCAACGATTTTCAGCGATCTTTCGACAGCGCCTGCATTTTTCCTGTAAAGCTCCTGTGCCTTTGATCCGATCTCTCCTGTTTTCTCAGGCGAAAGCAGAAGCTCTTTTAAGGTTGAATAGAGTTCATCTTCTCTGACCTCGATGGCAGCGCCTTCTGTATAGAAATCCTTTATCACAGGGAAATTCTCCATATGAGGCCCGCATACTATCGGCTTCCCCCAGTAAGCAGGTTCAAGTGGATTCTGCCCGCCATATCCCCTGAAACTTTTCCCGATGATCGCAATATCAGAAATACCATAAACCGCTGATAATTCACCTACAGTATCAAGCAGGATTATCTGCCCCTGAACAATAGTGGATTCAGGGAGCTGATTGCTGAACGCTGACCTTTTTATAAAAGATATACCTTTTAATCTCAGCATATCTTCAACCCCTTTAAACCTCTCAGGATGTCGTGGCGCAATGATCAGATTGAGGGCAGGAGAGTCTTTTTTCAGCTCATGATATACAGAGGCTATGAATTCCTCTTCACCCTCGTGCGTACTGCCGGCTGTAATAACAGGCCCCTTTATCTTTTCCGTCCATACAGGGATCTGAGAAGGGGGGCTGGAATCAAATTTAAAATTACCGGTATTTATGACCTTCCCGGTGTTCACCCCAAGGTTTTTTATCCTCTCTGCGTATTCCTCTCCCTGCATCCCGAAGAAATCTATATGGGAAAGTACCCTTTTCATAAAAAGAGAGATCCTTTTATATCCCCTGAATGAATTTTCAGAAATTCTTCCATTCAGCAAGATGACAGGGATGCCATTTTTCCTGAAACTCCTGATTAAGTTAGGCCAGAGTTCTGTTTCGATTATGATGAGGATTACAGGCTTTACCTTCTTTATTACTGCGGTAATTACAGGGGTAATGTCAAACGGCAGATACACAACACCTGTACCTTCAGGCACCCTTTCTCTTGCCACCTTTTGTCCTGTATCAGTGATTGTTGAGAGGATAATGTTTTTTGACGGATATTTCTCTCTGAGTCTTTTCAGGAGAGGAAGACTTGCCATCACTTCTCCTACAGACACGGCGTGAACCCAGATGGGTGATGAGTGATGAGTGACGAGTGATGAGTCTAAAAATCCAAACTTCTCTTTCAGCCATCTTTTCCTGATATGCCCCGGCCTTTTGAAATATTCAACCGGGGATATGAAGATCAGGGCAACGATATATATGAGGCTGTAAAGTAAATACATTTCTTATGAATGAGCCCTTCCAGCCATTTCGATCACTATCTCTGCTACCCTTTGTGATGGTTTCTTCCCTGAAAAAGGCTCTTTGACTTTTCTGTAATAATGAATCATGTCTTCTCTGTATTTCGTGTCATTAATGATCTTTTTCAGTTCTTTCACTATCTCGCCGGGATTAGCCCTGTCCTGAATCAGCTCTTGAACTACCTCCCTGCCTGAAAGAATGTTTACCAGTGATATATGCCTGACCTTAATGATATGTTTCCCGAGGTGATACGTTAATGGGGCAAGTTTATAAACTACAACCATCGGGACTTCAAGGAATGCAGTCTGCAGAGTAGCTGTGCCCGAAGCTGCCACAGTCAGATCAGATGCTGCAAGAACCTTTACAGACTCGCCCTTTTTGATAACCACGCCTTCCTGCCTCAGTGTTTCCAGATAAGAATGATATTTTGTTTCATCCGTATTGAGAGTAAGTGGCATACATAATTGATAACCTTTTTCTGATATTTCAGGATCTCTTTTAAATCTTCTGATGACTTCAATGATTAATGGCAGATGCCTCTTGAGTTCACTCGGTCTGCTCCCAGGCAGGAGAGACAAAAGCGGTCTGTCAGGCTCAAGGCCGATAGCAGACTTGAAAAGACTTCGGTGTTCTTTGCTGAATGCAGAGCCTTGAATACCGAATGATTTTGATGATCCCAGGACAGATTCAATCTCTTCAAGCACAGGGTGCCCGATGAACTCACATGGTATCCCTGCATTTCTGTATATCTCTTCCTCGAATGGGAGAATAACAGCCATTCTGTCTACAAGACCTGCGATCTTTTTAACCCTGCCCTTACGCCATGCCCATACCTGTGGGCTCACATAATATAGAATCTTTATGCCGAGTGATCGGGCGAGCTTTGCTACCTTCAGATTAAAATCAGGATAATCGATAAGGACAAGGACTGCCGGTCTGTATTGTTTCAGCGCTTCAACGGTTTTGTTGAATGCAGCCTTGATTTTAGTGAAAGCTGAGATCGCCTCTGTAAGACCGAAGGCATCTGATATGGATGAGATGAGTTCAACCCCTGCCTCGCTCATCTTCTCCCCGCCAACGCCCATTATATGTACATCAGGCCATTTACTTTTCAGCGCCTTTGCAAGGAGTGAACCGTATAATTCACCTGAACTCTCGCCTGCAACGATCATAATATGAGCCATTTGACTATCCCGCAACAGAGATTTCTGGGTTGCTGTCAGATTGAATTGAGAGGTCAGACAACTTCCCTGATTATCCTGGCTACCTTTTTTATCGTTCTTTCCTCAAGCTCAGGATACATCGGAAGGGAAAGCACTTCCTTTGCAGTCTTTTCAGCAACAGGAAAATCTCCTTTCTGATATCCCAAAAACTTCAATGCTTCCTGCAGGTGAAGTGGAACAGGATAATAGACAACTGATGAAATACCGTTTTCCCTTAGTCTCTCCTGTATCAAACCCCTTTTCCTGCTCGTGATCGTATACTGATGATAAACATGATATACACCTTTTTTTTCAGCAGGACATCTAACCGTATCCGCAAGGAATTTGTTGTAGAGCGCTGCATGCTGCCTTCTCTTTCTGTTGTACTCATCTATGCGCCTGAACTTTACCAGGAGGATTCCTGCCTGGATCTCGTCCAGCCTGCTGTTAAATCCAACCCTTTTGTGTCTGTAGGAACCTTTAGAACCATGGTTTCTCAGTTGTCTTATTATTTCAGCAACCTTCGGGTTGTTCAGGGTTATCATGCCGCCGTCGCCATATCCGCCGAGATTCTTGCTCGGATAAAAACTGAAGCAACCGGCATCACCAAAGCTTCCGGCCTTTTTGTCATTTACCTTTGCACCAAAGGACTGCGCGCAATCCTCTATCACTTTGAGCTTTCTCTTCCCGGCAATATTCATTATCCGGACCATATCAGCAGGATGCCCAAAAATATGGACCGGCAGAATTGCCTTTGTCTTTTTTGTGATATTTCTCTCTATCTGATCAACATCTATATTGAATGTTTCAGGCTCTATATCAACAAATACGGGGGTAGCGCCGGTATAAAGTATAGCCTCAACAGTTGCAAAGAAGGTAAAAGGAGTTGTGATAACCTCATCTCCCTC
>Ga0315295_10001794_pt1 | contig 18344 bp, 18 predicted proteins | sample YL17G14_0_MG_FD_204453 | JGI IMG/M metagenome (GOLD analysis project Ga0315295, IMG submission 204453) | Sediment microbial communities from Yellowstone Lake, YNP, Wyoming, USA - YL17G14_0 | ecosystem: Environmental > Aquatic > Freshwater > Lake > Sediment | place: USA: Wyoming | collected... | reverse complement strand
CGTGTGCCTACGCAAAATGAAGACAATGAACTACTACTCCTTCGTAAGACCGCATAAATACTGGTTTTTTATAATTTCGTGTGCCTCTATTTTGCCCTCTCACCCAAAACCCAGGCTTGACATGACTAAAGTCTACAGAAGAAGTCTGAGTATGTCAAGTAAAATAGGATGTGTCCTGAATTAAGTCCCTTCAAGTCATTTGTTCCCCGGCTTTTCAAAACGTTGTTGTTTTCGGTTCTTCTCTCATAGCCTTTGTGGTTCATCAGGTTCTTGTGTGTCTTTCGATGAGAGCCCTTCTTTATACAAGTTCACGGAATTGATGATTGCTGGAAGATGACGATTTGTGGTTGAAAGCAAGTACAGAGTCTTCATGAGGAGATTTGCTGGAAGGGCGAACAGAGATTGGCCAGCCATTCCAGGCGTCGAAAGTGCCCTAGGATGAGCCGAGTTTGGGCGAATAACGCAACTCCCCTGAAAGGTAACGCCTCTACGAATGCATCGAGGAACGGTCATTAGAACTGGAAATAGATAAAGGGACTAAAACCGCCGAGAGCTATCTCCAAAACTGACCAAATCAATATCGCACCAGTCCAAAGGTCAACAAGCAAACCGCCAAGTGGGGTTTTACGGACGTCTTTGAAAAGATTACTAACCACTGGAGTCGACCCGACAGCTGCAACAATAAACCAGAGATATTTGTGCAGAACGTTCAGTGCATTTAAGGTCATTGGATGGCCCCACCCGTGGGTACCAACCATTGCTCCGAGCCATCCCCCAATTAGGGAGAAGTCCTCTATCCTAAAGAATAGCCACCCGAATACGAAACTGAGGATCACAAAGGTATGCTGCAGAATGCGGGGGACCTTCTCCATCCATGTCCTCAAGAATAGCTTCTCACACGCCAATAATAGTCCGTAGTAGAGCCCCCACAGAACAAAATTCCAACTATCTCCATGCCATAACCCTGTTATTCCCCAGACAACTGCCATATTCACCACCCAGCGTCCTTGGCTTACCCTGTTACCGCCGAGTGGAATATAGATGTAATCCCGAAAAAAGCTGGAAAGCGAAATGTGCCAACGCCGCCAGAACTCGGTTACAGAACGAGCCACATAGGGGTAATTGAAGTTTTCAAGAAAGTGAAAACCAAACATCCGTCCAAGGCCTATTGCCATATCGGAATATGCTGAGAAATCGAAGTAGATTTGGAAAGTGTAGGCGGTGAATCCTACCCACGCTGGAATAGCACCCACATAAGGGCCTGTTGACAGGATCTTATCTGCTATAGAACCCATCGTGTCAGCAATGAGCACCTTCTTGCCTAAGCCAAGTGCGAAGCGCCGCAAGCCTTCAACAAACTCCCCCAGATTCTCGCGCCTGGACACTATCTCCGTCTCGATTTGTCTATACCTGACGATTGGCCCTGCGATGAGTTTCGCGAACAAGGCCAAGTAGGCCCCGAAAAACAAAGGATTCTTCTGAGGCACCACGTGGCCTCTATACACGTCCACTAGGTAAGAGATCGCCTGAAAAGTGTAGAAGGATATCCCGATTGGCAAAAAGATGTTGGGTGCCGGCAGATTCAAAGCTAAAAGACGATCAAGGCTTCCGATCAGGAAGCCGGTGTACTTAAACACCCCAAGGCCTACTATGTTTGCTCCCACACCGATAGTCAGAATTGAGCGGCGCCAATTGGTATGCCGAACCAGCAAGAGAGCGATGCCCCAATTCATTATGATCGAAACTATAATCAGCACGACATATCGCGGTTCACCCCACGAATAGAACAAAAGGGACACGATGAGCAAGACAACGTTCCTCATCGCTCGATCCCGGAAAAGGAAGTACGCCGTAAAAGTTGCAGGAAGAAATAGAAAAAGGAAAACGAGGCTCGTAAAAACCATGATTAGTCAGCTCTTTCTTGAAATTCTTGGCCCGTTTTGTCCCCCATAACAGTCGTCACACTGCCCAGGAAAAGGACATCTGTAATGCCATTCTCGGAGATGAAAGCATCCAAGTTAAAGCTGTAGCCAAGGTCATCTGCGAAATGGCGCAAATCCACGAAATAGCTATGTGAAAAATGTGCCGCAAGAAGGGGTTCCATGCAGTTTTTGAATGAATCCGCTATGACCAGGAGATTCCTACGCTCTGAGACTTGGTCTACTACGTACTCAATTAGACCGTGATCGCCTCCGAAGTACTCTCCGTAGTGGTTAACAAAATGGCCACTCGGTATGTCGCCAGCCTCGTACTGCAGACGCTTGTTTCGTGCCTGACCCTGCCCTGAACCGTGAATGGTTACTTTATGGTAAGGCAGTGCGAACAGACCGTCGACGAGCTTGTCTGTAGCGCTTTCGTAACCCCCACTACGTCGAGAACGAGAGCCCCGAAAAACTACGTTAGGGACGACGAACCACTTCTTACACTGAACGACTTTGCCGATATCAATTCCTCTTGCGGAGATTAAGTGATGTAACTGACGGTACGCTTCGTAAGCTCCAGGCATTGTGAGATGATGATCTGTATTATAGTAAAAGGCCAACACCTCCCCGGCCGGACGGCCTTTACCAGCCCAGTCGTATGCAACGCTATTTTGTAGGAGAGCCTTAAACTGGTCGACGGCTTTGTGGCCCTGCAGTAGTTGGGTAGGCGCCGCAGGCCAAATTCTGGTTTCTGCCAACACTTGTTCTTTGGCAAGTATTGCAAAAACGTAAAATCGCACTTCCGGCCATCTGGTTGCGATCTTGTTATAGTAATTGGCCGCCTTGTACATTTGTTTGATTATTTCGGTGTTGTAGATGACCGGTGTCCGCAATAGTTGTTCCTTTCCCCTGATCCTCACATAATCTTTTCCTCCTACGGGCAAAGCAGGAGACCAACTCCTTGGTAAGACCTCCAGAGATAGCTCATAGAATAGAGTTTTCCAGTATGTGAGAAATGGAATCACTTGTTCAAGAAAGGGAATGCTATCTCCGGCTGCGTTTTCCATTCTGGCCTGAAATGTCCCTGACAAAAAACGGTGGAGCGTTGGTCTCGGAAAGGCGGGTGTGCGGCCCAGGATTCGGGAGAGATCAGTACTAGTGTCAGATAATATGTGAGTTTGAATACCCAGCACCCTGCAATACCCTGCCCATGCCGTGAACATAAGAACGACGGATAATGAAATCAAAAACAGATTTCGCGTTCTAAGATTCTTCATTTTCGGAGCACTGTTTGGATTGCCGTCTTGGTCATGTGATTGATAAGCCATGAATCCTGCGACTGTGAATTATTAGAACAAGGAAGAGATACATGTCGATAGTAATACCATAATATCGGGGTGCTTTGGCAACGTTGCCGATTGAAAGCGAGCATGGACTGAATAAAAACGGAAACAAGACTGCCTTTGTTTTCAAACCTTCACTGTGAGTAGAGAGGATCGGGGCGAGGGGATGCCCTTTGCTATTCCCCAACGTTTTGCCCTCACTGACGACAGTAACTGTGCCGATTCTCTCTTTCATGTCTTTCATGTAGTTCGAACATTATATTTTAACCGCTTCCGGGTTTAGTGTGGGTGCCCCCAAGATGTTGTGGTGGTCGTACATCGGCGCCTCTTGTTTGCACACCGCACAGGGATTGGACGATAGGACGATTACCGTAGGACGATTACCGGGACACATCCCATTTTCAAAAGCAAGAGAGCTCCCCGCTGACAAAGACCCTGATCCGCTCGTCCAGGATGTTAAGAAAGCTCTCGACATTCAGCTGATAGTCGCTTATTACGTGGTCTCTCAGGTTAAATATTTTCATATATTTGGGGATTTACTCAGTCATATATGCATTCTTCAGAAGTCGGCTTCCATGTAGAACGGTAACGATTTTCACAACATCCTTCTCACCATCATAACGATAGATTATCCTGTAGTTGCCGAGTATCAGTTCTCTATGAGGAAGATTCGGGAACTCTGGCAAATGGCGTCCCAAACCTGGAAATATCCTTAATCTTTCAGCGGTCTTAAAAATATTTTGAACTGTGTACCGGGCATAGTGACGAGAATCTGATGCTATGTAGTCAAAGATATTTTCAAGATCGGATAGCGCCCGATCAGCCCATATCAATTCTGCCATCTCCTGGACAGCCTTTCCTCGGCCTCTCCGTGAGTAAACGTTCTGCCTTCTTCGATGTCCTTTTCCCCAGCCTCGATCTTCTCAAGCAAGAAAATCCGATACATGACATCCTCGATGTCCACCTTTTCGGGAAGCTCTTTTAAAAGGTCTTCCAGTTTTGACTTAAGTATTTCCATAACATTCACCTCCTATATTCCTGAGTCATACCATTTACTTATTTACTTAAGAAACGTAATCCACCGCAACTGCCATCCTTTAGGTTCTTCATAGTGCGGCTTCCCCCTTTTCAGGATGTCGATCAGGAATGAATCGTATTCCTTCAGAATGGCATCGTATTCCTCGGTTGTCTAGAAGCCGGTCGGCATGTGCAGGCATCGATAATCTCCGACAACCCCGCCTTTCGCACCCTTCTCATGAGGCCTTTGATCATGCGCTCCTGCATTTTAACTCACACGACTTTACCGGAAATGCAGCCGAACCTTGCCAGCGGCAGGGAAAAGAATCCCATCCCGCATCCCACACCCAGAGCATGCATGTCCTCGCTTACATATGGGCGCAGGATCTCTTCCGGACGCTGAAGCAGACGTCTCAGCGGACTTGCCAGCAGATAGCCGAGCCACCAGGGACAATCCCTATGGCTCACTTTGATTAGCTTTGGAGTGCTCATCTTTCGGAAAGACTGCTATTCTGAACACGTGAAATAACCATAAAGTTCGATTATACTCTTTTGTCCTGCTCATTGGAAGAGGAAACTATTCATCGCCCCGGCTCACATCGATCCGATCGTTTCTTCAACTTTTTTTAAAGCAGATACTCCGGTCAGCAGCCTGTTTTGCCGTTCTTCTGCTTCCGCAACGATCTTCTCAACGAAGTCTCCACTGCCCAATATCCGCTCATCTGATTTCTCTGCTTCCCCTCGTCTCCTCATCGATAGTACCTGCGACCAACCGCCTTGTGACCGCACCAACCCTCCCCCAACAAGCTCAGGTCCCCATAAGGTAACTATAAGACATAAGAGGCTCTTGCAAAAGTTCTAAAAATGTCACCCTGAACGAAGTGAAGGGTCTCTTAACACCTTGAAAACATCAGATTCTTCGCTTCACTCAGAATGACAGAAAAGGGTTTAATCATACTTTTGCAAGAGCCTCATAATAAAGGCTTTTCGGGACATATGCCATGTCCCTGTCGACAAAGTTTTTGCAGCTGGCAGGTTATGACATGGCGGATAATTTGACATTGCTTCCCATGAACAGAAATAATGGAATATGAGGTACAATTCTTTTGGCTCCTATGTGAAGAAGAGGTTCGGCACCACGGTACATAAAGTGAACATCGATGCAGGGTTCACCTGCCCGAACAGGGACGGCACGCTCGGTTACACCGGCTGCATCTATTGCAACAACGACAGCTTCAGACCGGCCTCCTGTAGGCCGACCCTTTCGGTGAGGGCACAGGTGAGTAATGGGATCGCCTACCTCAGAAGGAGGTATGGCGCTGAGAAATTCATCGCATATTTTCAGCCCTACACAAATACCTATGCCCCCTTGCGGGAACTCGAGCGCCTCTATAGGGAGGCCCTTGAAGAGCCCTCTGTCATCGGGCTCGCCATAGGTACGAGGCCTGATTGTATCGATCAAGAGAAAATAGGACTCCTCGAGTCCCTCGCCTCAACGCACTTTATCCTCATAGAGTATGGGCTCCAGTCCATGCACGACAAGACCCTCAGATTCATTGCCAGAGGACATGACTACGTGACCTTTCTGAAGGCTGTGGAAATGACGTCAGAGACAGGCATCGAAGTCGGTGCCCACCTGATCGTGGGATTCCCGACAGAGACGAGGGAGGAAATGCTCCGGACGGCGGATGAAATTTCGACCCTACCGGTGAGGTTCCTGAAGATTCACCAGCTCCAGGTGGTGAAAGAGACCCCCCTTGCAGAGATATACCGGCAGAACCCCTTTCATGTCTTTGGATATAAAGAGTACCTCCATTTCGTCGCTGACTTTATTGAAAGGCTCTCCCCTGAAGTCGTACTCCAGAGACTCTTCGCAACCGCACCTGATGATATTCTCATTGCTCCACGATGGGAAAGGAACCGTTCTGAGATACTCCGTGATATTGAACGGCTCTTTCAGGAACGTGATACCTTCCAGGGCAAAAATTACCGCAGGGAGGCACATCCCACAGGGGTATAGGAGCATCTCGTTTTCCGATTATCTCTGTTCTCTCATACCGGCATGTAGGCAACTGCGCCTTATTTGACAGTGTCTCAAACAAGTTTTTACAATCTCAGGAGGCTGCAACAATGGACAGCGTGGTATTAAAGGCAATTGTGCTCGGACTCATCCAGGGGCTCACGGAATTTCTCCCTGTGAGCAGTACCGCCCACCTCATCCTTGTTCCATGGTTTTTCGGGTGGGGAGGCGTGGTAAATTCACTCATCTTCGATGTAGCCTTGCATGCGGGAACGCTTGGTGCGCTCATCCTCTGTTTCTATAGAGACTGGATTGATATGATTATGAGAGATAGGAGATTGCTTTATCTCATTATTTTCGCATCATTCCCTGCCGGGATAGCAGGGATACTCTTCAGCGGGCTTATAGAACATACCTTAAGAAGCCCTCTCGTGATCGCGTTCTCACTGGTGACCGTAGGCATCGTCATGCTCATTGCAGAGCGATATAGTAAAGCAGTGAAAGGTCTCCAGGAAGGCGGAATCACATTGAGGGATTCCCTCATCATCGGGGTTGCACAGGCGGTCGCCTTGATTCCTGGTGTATCACGATCAGGGATAACGATCACCGCAGGACTCTTCAGGGACCTCACGAGGATTTCAGCAGCACGGTTCTCCTTTCTCCTTTCTACCCCTGTCATCTTAGGTGCAACCGTGCTTGAAGGGAGGAAGCTTATGAAAACCCCTTCCCTCCTGAATCTCGATATATTCGTGACAGGATTCGTCTCTGCCTTTGTCAGTGGACTCGTCGCAATCATCTTTCTCCTCAGGTTCCTGAACCGCCATCCCCTGAACCTCTTCGTCTATTACAGGTTTGCACTGGCGATGGTGATCCTGATCGCCCTGCGTTTCACGGTGTAAAAAATCTGATAACTTATTTTGTACCTGTCCAAAATAATCATTTCTGACTGTCAGAAGGTAGAGAATATGGTTCGATTTCCGAAGCAAAATCACGGGTAACCTCGATGAGACCGAAGTCGAAGCGGAGGTCTCAGCATTGAATTTGGTAATAACATTCACGTCGGACATAGGTTTGAACATAAACAGAGGTAGTTTATTTTGATTCGGAAATTGAGCCATATCCATTTCATAGAATATTTCTGACAGCAATTAACCTATTTTGTAACAAGAGCCTCCTCAACTGCTCGCCTTGAAACCCGGACATCCCACGAACCCCTTGCACCTTTCTTTTTGCAGGATGCATTCGGTATTGATGCAGATGATGCGCTGAGTGATATCGGGATCGGTTGCTGCGCTGTGATACCCGGTCTGCGTGATCGATACAGGGGCGGACTTGTATACCACAACAAGATACCTTGGTGCACCGGTGATAGGCAATTTCATGTAACACACCTCATAGACCAGGTTCTCTTCCCCTATCTCTCCAAGTTCTTCATATACCTTGGGTCCTTTGCTCAGTACCATGCGTCCGTCATCTCTCACTAAATGAGATACCTTCCGGACGAATTCCTTGATGCTGAAAAGTGCCCTCGTGAGAGCTACATCGACACCAAGGTAACCAATGTCTTCGACCCGTTCCTCGATCACCTCTACCCCATAGAGGCCGAGCATTTTCACTATGTGTCTCAGAAAAGAGGCCTTTTTCCGAGAAGGTTCCAGGAGATACATCTCGCTTTCAGTGCGGAACATCTTTATCGGAACGCCCGGAAACCCGGCTCCGCTGCCGGCATCTGCAATGCTCACGTGACCTTCAGGTATTGCTTTCAGGTACAGGAGGGAGTCAAGAAAGTGCTTTACGATGATGTCCTCGTCTGTGTTAAGTGAGGTGAGGTTGTAGGCCCTGTTCCATTTCTTGAGCTCCGTGAGGTATGCCATCAAGAGGTGTATCTGCTCCCGGGAACAGGTCAATGACAGCGTTTCCAGTCCTCTCAGTAAGATCGATTCATGTGATGCATGGAAAACATCATTACTGGAAAAAAGTGGTGATAGGCGACTCTGCGTCTTTAAAACTCTGCTCCTCCCCGTCTCCCGGGTGCTCCTCTTCGTTTTGCTCAATATCCCTTTCGGCGTCCTTTCTCGATCGAGACCAGAATGAGCGAGAGCGCGGCAGGGGTAACACCAGGTATCCTGCCCGCCTGTCCGATACTGGCCGGCCTTACGGTTTCGAGCTTGGAGAGTATCTCTTTCGAAAGCCCGCTAATGGATGTGTAGTTAAAGCCCTCGGGAATCTTCTTCTCCTCCATCCTTTTGAGCCTCTCAGCCATCTCGAACTGCCGCTGAATATACCCGTCGTATTTCACCTCTATCTCGATCTCCCTGCACACATCGTCAGGTAAAGGGTGTTCGCAGGGAGATATCCTCCTGATGGAGTCATAGGTGATCTCCGGCCTTTTCAGAAGCTGCTCGAGGGTGACATCTTCTCTCACGGGGGAAGTGTGAAAAGCAATCAATTCCTCATTCACCTGCAGTGGTTTGACCCTCGTTCCCTTTAGCCTCGATATCTCCTGATCAAAAAGGGCCCTCTTCCGGCTGAATACCCTGTATGTGGATCCATTGAGGAGGCTGATATGGTACCCCCTTTCCATCAACCGCGCATCGGCATTGTCGTGTCGCAGGAGGAGCCTGTATTCAGCCCTCGAGGTGAACATCCTGTAAGGTTCCATTGTCCCTTTTGTGACAAGGTCATCGATCAGGACGCCTATGTATGCTTCATGTCTCCCGAGGATCAGAGGATCTCTGCCCTGTAGTTTTACTACGGCATTTATCCCTGCCATGAGTCCCTGTGCAGCCGCTTCCTCATACCCCGATGTCCCATTGATCTGCCCCGCAAGGAATAGCCCTTCGACTTCCTTCGTCTCGAGGCTGTGCGTTAGCTGGATAGGAAAGACATAATCGTATTCAACAGCATAGGCAGGCCTCATAATCTCCGCCTCTTCGAGCCCCGGGATTGTCCTCACGAGTCTCACCTGAACATCGAAGGGGAGGCTTGTAGAGATTCCGTTTGCGTAGTACTCGGTTGTGTTGAGGCCTTCCGGTTCCAGAAAGACCTGGTGTCGCTCCTTCCCCGCGAACCTCACCACCTTGTCCTCAATGGAGGGGCAGTATCTGGGACCAATGCCTTTGATCTTTCCGCTGTAGAGGGGGGAGCGGTCGAGCCCTCCGAGTATGACCTTATGGGTCTCTGCGTTCGTATAGGTGATGTAGCATGGCAGCTGCGGGTTGATGATGGCATCAGTACTATATGAAAACGGAGGGGGCGGGTCATCTCCATATTGTGGTTCTGTCCTGGAGAAGTCAATAGTCTTTGCATCAAGTCTCGGCGGTGTCCCTGTCTTGAAACGGCCGAGGGACAAGCTGAGCTCCCTTAGAGAATCAGAAAGGCCCATTGAGGGGAATTCCCAGGCCCTCCCTGCAGGGAAGCTCTCGAGGCCGATATGGATTAACCCTTTGAGAAAGGTACCTGCAGTCACTATCACGGCCCCGGCCCTGTAGAAGGTCCCGAGGGATGTGACAACTCCCTTGACCTTTTCGTCCTCGGCAACTATCTTTTCTATCGCGGCCTGTTTTATCGAGAGGTTCTCCTGTGACTCAAGGACCTTTCTCATCGAAAGCCTGTAGAGAACCCTGTCTGCCTGTGCCCTCAAAGACCTTACGGCAGGGCCCTTTGACCTGTTCAACATCCTGAATTGTATTCCAGCCTTGTCAGTGTTCTTCGCCATCTCTCCGCCAAGGGCGTCAATCTCCCTCACCAGGTGTCCTTTTGCGAGACCACCAATAGCAGGGTTGCAAGACATCTGGGCAATTGTATCGAGGTTCATGGTAAAAAGACAGGTGGACATGCCCATCCGCGCAGAAGCGAGTCCTGCCTCGCAGCCTGCATGTCCCGCACCGATGACAATCACATCATAGCGTGGACTATTCAATTCTTCTCAGGAGACATGTTGCGTATGCCGCGATCCCTTCTCCACGGCCGGTGAAGCCCATGCCCTCATCTGTCTTCGCCTTTATGTTGATGCATTCCGCCGGAATCCCTGTCCTTGAGAGGGCACCTTTCATTGAATCGATGTGAGGGGCGAGCCTTGGCCTCTCAGCAACGACCGTCGAGTCTATCCATACCACTTCAAAGCCATGCCTGATTGAAAGATCAACGACACACCTGAGCATTTCGATGCTTGATGCGTCTTTCCATTGGAGATCAGTATCAGGAAAATACCTCCCGATGTCTCCGAATCCAAGGGCACCTATGATTGAATCCATGATCGAATGACACAGCACATCACCATCGGAATGGCCAAGAAGGCCTTTGGAGAATTCTATGTGTATTCCTCCAATGATGAGTCTCCTTCCTTCGACCAACCTATGGGAGTCGTACCCTATTCCGATCCTTAGGGAGAATCCCCGGTTATCCCCCATGCTCGATCTTTTGTCTCAGCAGGAACTCAGCCAGAGGTATGTCTTCAGGGGTGGTGATTTTTATGTTAGTATATGAACCCATGATGACCTTCACCTTGCCGCCAGTTCGCTCAACGAGCGCTGCATCGTCGGTTCCGTAAATTTTTTTTTCCATTGCCGTTTCGTATGCCCCCATGAGGGAATCATGGAGAAAGACCTGGGGTGTCTGGATCGCCCGGAGAGTATCACGTCGCAAGGTGTTACTCACCATGTCGTCTTCTACTTGTTTGATCGTATCCTTTACGGGGACGCCGAGGATCACCCCATCATATCCGCCGAGGGCATAGATCGCCTCTTTCACCTTCTCGCGCCCCACAAGAGGTCTCACTCCATCATGGATCAGCACAATATTGGGCTTCCCGTCGATGTGCCTGAGACCGTTATAGACTGAATCCTGTCTTTGATTCCCGCCCGGGATTACCTTTCTTACCTTGGAGAAATTGCACTGCTCGAATACCTCAAGTCCTCCCTCCATATCGGATTCCTTTAGCACCGGGATGATCTCGTCGATCTCTTCCGTCCGTTCCAGGACCTCAATCGCCCAGACGATAAGTGGTCTTCCCAGGAGGATGTGAAATGCTTTGTTCGTACCGGGTCCAAGTCTTCTCCCGATGCCTGCGGCCGGCACAATCGCTACAACTTTCCGATTCATCAAATATACCTATTTCACTGCCTTTAATTCCTCTCTCTCGTAATCTTCCCTTGTCCTCGAGAAGATCATCCTTCCAGCCGTTGTCTGAAGGACACTCGTAACAGTGACATCCACGTTCTTCCCAATGAGCCTGCGACCGTTTTCGACTACCACCATGGTGCCGTCTTCGAGGTATGCGACTCCCTGATTGTACTCCTTTCCTTCCTTGATCACGAAGATCTTCAGTGACTCGCCTGGGAGTACGACGGGCTTCAGTGCACTAGCGAGTTCGTTTATGTTCAACACGATGACTCCCTGGAGTTCTGCAATCTTGTTCAGGTTGAAGTCATTGGTGATAATCTTCGCATCGTGCACCCTTGCGAGGGCGACGAGCTTTGCATCCACTTCCCTGATCTTTGGGAAGTCCTCATCGGTGATTCTCACCGTCAGGTGGGCCATTTTTTGAAGCCTATGGAGAATGTCGAGCCCCCTTCTTCCCCTAGCCCTTTTGAGCGGATCCGGAGAGTCGGCGATATGCTGCAGCTCCTGGAGAATGAACTGGGGCAGCAAAAACAACCCATCAAGAAACCCTGCTTCGCACACATCGGCTATCCTGCCGTCAATAATCACACTCGTATCGAGGATCTTCCTGTTCTCATCGATCCCCTGTCCCCTCAGGATTTTGAAGAGGACAGGCATGGTGAGGTTTTCACCCCTCTTTATGCCGATGAGAAGCCCGCCGTATCCAAAGAATGCGTTGATCACAAATGAGAGCAGAGGTACACCGGGGAGCATTATCTTGAGGGGATAGAGGAGCAGATTCGCAAAAACGATGCCGATTGCAAGCCCTGTGATGCCCCCTATGATCCTTCCGATGTTGACCTTTCTGAAGATCCTCTCTACAAGGATTGCGATGATACCACTCACTAAACCGATCGCGGTTCCCTCAATCCGTGCATTCAGTTGCGCCCCGAGAAAATACCCGGAAAAAACAAAGAGTAAAAAGATCAAAGACTTTATCACAATCAACATACTTCTCACCTCCTTCCGATTCTCGAGAAAATGGCAGGACCTCCTGGCAGATCTGGAACAAGCTGTCTCAAAGGGTGGCGAAGCACACAGGAAAGGCCCTCAAAGAAGATGCTACCTGTGCAGTGTGAGATAGAAACGTCTGCCGCCCCTGTTGATATAAAAGAGAATATTTTCCCCAGGCTTCAGGTGTGCGATAACCCTCTTGAAGTCTTGAACTCCCGTGATCCTCTTTCTATCTATCTCCTGGATGACATCACCCTTCTTGAGGCCTGCTTCTTCCGCAACGCTGCCGGGTTCGACGTTCACCACCACAACACCCTTTTCATCTATCCCAAGACCCAACTGCTGCAGGACGTCCCTTGTGAGGTCCATCACATGGATCCCTGAAAAGACATTCCTCTGGATCTCCTCAGGAGATGGCTCCTGGGGTGTTCCAGCGATCTCCTTTGGCATCTCTGCTATGAGCACATTCAAAGTGAGTTCTTTCCCGTCCCTGATTATCTTCACAATCGCACTGGTGCCGACCTTGGTCTGGGAAACCATGTTCCTCAGGTTCGCAACGCTCGTGACTTCCTTGCCGTTAAATTCAATGATCACGTCTCCCTTCATGATGCCGGCTTTTTCTGCAGGGCTGTCCTTCGAGACATCCCCTACAAGGGCACCTTTGGAATCCTTGAGACCAAACTTCTGGGACAACTCCGGGGTTATCTCCTGGATAGTCACACCAAGCCATCCACGGACAATCTTCCCCTGCTTCATGATCTGATCCATGACAAGGCGCGCCATGTTGCTCGGCACGGCAAACCCGATGCCTTGGTATCCGCCGCTCCTTGAGAAGATGGCGGTATTGATACCTATTATTTCTCCCTTCGTATTCACGAGGGGTCCCCCTGAGTTCCCGGGGTTTATTGCTGCATCAGTTTGGATGAAATCCTCATAATCAGCGATCCCCACATTTGCCCTCCCGACAGCACTGATGATCCCCATTGTCACGGTATGGCTCAGGCCGAAGGGGTTACCGATGGCGAGCACGAATTCTCCTACTTGCAGTTTGTCAGAATCACCCAAGGGGACCGCGGAGAGATTCTCCGCAGAGATCCTGATGACTGCGATATCGGTCTTTGGGTCTGCCCCCACAATCTTGCCGTTGAAACGCCGCTTGTCATACAGGGTTACCTTCATATCTTCTGACTGCTCGACAACATGGTTATTTGTGATGATATACCCCTCGCTCGACACGATGACCCCTGAGCCGAGGCTCTTTTCTTTCCATTGCTTTGGCATTTTGAAATCATGAAAGGGCTTGAAGAATTCAAAGAAGGGGTCTTCCGAGAAGGGAAGGGTCTCACTCTTGATCACCTTTGTCGTCGAGATATTAACCACCGCAGGAGAAACGGCACTCGCGATCTCTGAAAAGGCGCGGCTCGTTTCAATTATCTGGGCCGGAACCCTGGGAGTAAAGGAGGGACGTATCGTGGGTTGAGGCACTACCACCTTGCTGAGGACGTAATAAGAGATACCCCCCAGGAGAAACCCAAGGAGAAGAATGAAGATGCCGATAACTATTTTTTTCTTCATATTTTAATTATACTTCCTCTTTTAAGGAGTTGTAAAGAAACCCAGAAATGAGAGAGGGGGACTCTCTGGACCGGTCGAAGGCATCAGACAGCCTTCATGCTATAATTTAACCATGGACATTCATCATCTTAGGGTATTTGCTTCGGTTTTCAAGAATAAAAGTTTTTCGAAAGCATCCGCGGAACTTCACCTCTCACAGCCAACTGTGAGCGATCATATCAAGACGCTCGAGGAAGAGCTGCGCTGCAGGCTGTTCGACCGGTTAAGCAGAGAGATTATCCCGACCAATGAAGCGTTTCTTCTTATTGGAAAGGCGCTCGAGGTCATCGAGAAGTTTGAAGGGATCAAGGACCTGCTCAGCGAATTAGGGGAGGACCTGACAGGCCATCTCATGATCGGTGCAAGCACAATTCCGGGAACGTATATTCTTCCGGAACTTACCGCGTCGTTCCAGAGGGAGCATCCTTCGGTCTTCTTTGAAATAATCGTTTCAGATTCACAGAGAATTGTCGACAAGGTCTCCGAGCATGATCTCATCATCGGCATCGTGGGCGCGAAGCTCGAAGCCAGGCATATACAGTACACAGCGTTTCTTGACGATGAACTGATCGCAATCGGAGCTCCAAAGATCGCGGAATACAGCAGCATTCACATTGGTGATCTCACAGAAATACCCATGATCATGCGTGAGCAGGGATCAGGAACCAGAAGGGAGTTTGAAAAAATCCTCGAGGGGGCGGGGTTCGATATTCACCATCTCTCTGTTGTAGGTATATTCGGTTCAACCGACGCAGTGAAACAGGCGGCCAAGGAGGGAATGGGCATTGCGATAGTCTCCCGGCGGTCAGTTCGTGACGAACTGAAATGCAATATACTCAAGGAGATAAAGATTAAAGATGTCGATATGAAGCGGCAGTTTTATATCATTACCCATATGAAACGCACACTTCCCCACCTTTACAAGACCTTTTTCGAATATCTCCTCCTGCACCAATAAGAAACGGCAGCACGTAAATTCAATATCTTTTCTATGTAAGATCCCTGTTCCGGTCGTTACAGAGCGGGTGAGGACTGTGGAAAATTTCACACAAAATGAACCATTGACACCAACCTTCTGATAAGCTCCATCCTCTCGATAAGGGAGAGATCGAAATAGAGGGGGCTCTCCATGAGTATCGAGACTATCTCTTTTACCTTCTCTCTGTCCATTATTGCATCCTTGCGTTTATATCGGAAAGAGAAAAGGCAAGCTTTAATTGAAGCCAGAATTGTGGTATTCGTGAAGATGGAAAGGATTAAAGATTCGGGATATAAAGTTCGATAGAGGGAATATCCGAGGTGGATTATGGATTTTCTAAGGAAATCCTGGCAAGAAGTAAGGAAACATACCTGTTGCCTGATCGATATGTTGAGGATATGAGCATGCATGCACGTGCCCTGGTGATGTCACTCATTCTTTTCTCGTTCCTCTCGCCTCCACATGTATGCGGAGAGAAGGGAGGAGAAGGGTCTGATATGGGACAGAAACCAGCACTCATTCTAGGTTATTCGTCTCAGCTTTTCTATGGCGTAGAAGTGAACGATGCAAAGGCGGCGACAAAGGTATGGACCGACACGCTGATTCGCAGACAAGGGGTTTTCAAAAAGAGCGACACCATCATCATTCAAGACCTCCCCTCCCTTGAGAAGGCGGCGAATGCAAAAGCGGTCGACATCATCATAATGCTTCCCCAGGAGTTCATCGAGATCAGGAACAAGATCCCCTTCGAACCTGTCTTCTCATCCGCTATCTCGAGTGGCGTGTATGAAGAATTCATCCTTTTGGTCAGGAAGGATCGGGGAATCGAGAAACTCAGCGATTTGAGAGGCAAGAAATTACTCGTCGAGACCGGTCAGCGCGGGACTATCCCGACGTTCTGGCTCGATATCCTTCTGGCCCGGGAAAGGTTACCCGAGGGCAAGGAGTTCTTCTCGAGCATCAAGGAACTAAATAAGATTTCCCAGGTGGTATTACCCGTCTTCTTCAGGCAGGCAGATGCATGCCTCGCGAGCAGGTTAGCATTCGAGACGATGAGTGAGCTCAATCCCCAGGTAGGAAAGGAATTGAAGGCAATCGCCACATCACCAGGTTTTCTGACCGGTGTGATATGCTTCAGGAGGGATTTCTACGCACAATACAAGGATCATCTCGATGACAGCTTAAGGTCGTTGCATACCGATCCTCAGGGGAAACAGATCCTCACCCTTTTCAGGGTCAATCAACTCATCCCTTTCGAACCTTCCCATCTCGAGACTGTCGATGCACTCTTGAAGGAACACCGGATCCTGAAGGCAAGACTTGCAAAGAGGAAATAGCCCGATATTGACCCTTTTCCATCTGGAAAAGGTAACACCGTTCAAGCCGGATACCTGAATGATTTGGCTGGATTGGTCTGGGAATACAATGACCTTACGACAAGAGGAGTGAGGCTATGGATAAGGTAAAAAATAATTTGAGATTTCTTCATGGGAAAATTCTCTTCAGGACTGCTGTTCTCAGCTGGGCCCTGGTGATTGTGACCTTGGGACTCTATGTAATCTCGAACCTCCCATATCAGAGAAAGGCGATCATTGGGATGATGGAGTCAGAGGCGAAGAGCATAGTCACTTCGATAGATCAGGTCACTGCCACCGCAATTATCACTGAAGACTACGGATCGGTTGTGGAACACTGCATGAGGATCGTCAGGGAGAGCTCCTCGATACTCTACATCGTGATTACCCGCAAGGACGGATTCTCGCTGGTAAATACCCTGCAAGGGTGGAAACAGGAGCAGCTCGGGGGAATGTGGAATCCTTCCCTCGACAGGTCTGTAAAGAGTGAATTCGTGAAGAGCGACCTGGTCGGCGAAGAGGCATTTCATTACACCCACCCTTTCAAATATTCAGGGATAGATTGGGGATGTATTCATATCGGCCTTTCACTGAAAAAATACCATTCCGACCTCACAAGTATGTATTTTCGTACTTTGTGGCTCGCGGTCCTCTGCATTCTCGTCAGCATCGGCCCCTCCCTTTTCTTCGCAAAGAGATTGAGCAGACCGATTAATATACTGGACAACGTCACTCAGCGTGTTGCTGCAGGTGACCTCACCGCCGCGGCGGAGATCACAACAGGCGACGAACTCGAACGGCTTGGGGATTCCTTCAACAAAATGACCGGAGCCCTCAGGAAGTCCCGGGAAGAACTCATCGCCTCGCGGGAGTACACAAACAACATCATCAAGTCTATGAATGATGCCTTATTCGTCATTGACCACTACGGTCTGATTGAGACGGTGAACAGTGCAGCCCTCAGCCTCCTGGGTTACAGGGAAGAGGAAATCGTCGGTAGGGAGGCGTGGAAGATCCTATCCAGGGAGGGTAGAGATGAAAGGACACCTTTTTCTGAAGAAGGACTCACTGAGATCACTGAAAAAGGGTTTCTCAGCAACTATGAGACTTCTCTCTGTGCAAAGAATGACAGGGTGATCCCTGTAATCTTATCCGGGTCGGCCATGCACGGCGCTGAAGGCGAGAAACAGGGCATCGTCTGCGTGGCCTTGGACATCACCGAGCGTAAGCAAACTGAGGAAGCACTGAAAAGTGCGAAAGAAGACGCGGTCGCTGCAAACATTGCCAAATCCCAGTTCCTTGCCAACATGAGCCATGAGATACGCACGCCGATGAACGGGGTGCTTGGCATGATCGAGCTCCTCCTGAACTCCAATTTAAATGAGAAACAGCGCCATTTCGCAGAGACCGTCCGTACCTCCGGCGAGGCCCTCCTCGAAATCATCAACAGTATTCTCGACCTCTCGAAGATCGAGGCAGGGAAGCTGGAACTTGAGGCCATACATCTCGATTTTCAGAAACTAGTCGAAGATGCAGTAGAAATGGTAGCAGAACGGGCCCACAGCAAAGGACTCGAACTCGTCTATGAAGTACAGGATGATGTGCCGAACGCCCTCATCGGAGATCCGGCGAGGATCCGTCAGATTCTGATAAATCTCCTGAGTAATGCGATAAAATTCACCGAAAAGGGGGAGGTAGTACTGAAGGTGAAGAAGGAAGAGGATAGTGATGAGGAATGCAAGCTCTTCTTTTCGATTCGTGATACTGGTATCGGCATTATGCCGGGAATGAGGAAGACACTCTTCAAGCCTTTCACCCAGGCGGACGGCTCGACGACGCGAAAATACGGCGGCACAGGCCTGGGTCTTGCAATCGCAAAGCAGCTCACCGAGCTGATGGGAGGGAACATCGATTATGACGGAGAACCCGGCAAGGGGTCGATCTTCTGGTTTACCGTAAAGCTCAGAAAGCAACCTC
>Ga0315295_10001792_pt1 | contig 18349 bp, 15 predicted proteins | sample YL17G14_0_MG_FD_204453 | JGI IMG/M metagenome (GOLD analysis project Ga0315295, IMG submission 204453) | Sediment microbial communities from Yellowstone Lake, YNP, Wyoming, USA - YL17G14_0 | ecosystem: Environmental > Aquatic > Freshwater > Lake > Sediment | place: USA: Wyoming | collected... | reverse complement strand
GGACAATCTGCATAACTATATCGCCGGCGGGGTCGTTGTCCATAATTCGGTATACCGCTGGCGCGGCGCCGACTACCGCAATGTCCAGCGTTTTGAGCAGGATTTCCCCGACGCCCTGGTGATCCTGCTGGAGCAGAATTACCGTTCCAGGCAGACCATTCTGGATGCCGCCATGGCAGTCATCGACCGCAACCCTCACCGCCGCCGAAAGAGCCTGTTCACCGAGCGCGGCGCAGGCGATAAGATCCAATATTATGAAGCGCCGGATGATTACAGTGAAGCCGCCTTCGTGGTGGATACCATCGCCAGCCTGGCTGCCGGCAAGACCTGCGAACCCGGCGATTGCGCCGTGATGTATCGCACCAATGCCCAGAGCCGCCTTTTGGAAGAGGCGTTCCTGCAAGCACGCCTGCCCTACCGGCTGGTGGGGGCGCAGCGATTCTACGGGCGGCGCGAAGTGAAAGATATCATCGCCTACCTGCGCCTGGTCCACAACCCGGTCGACGAGATTTCGCTTGGACGGGTGATCAACCTGCCGCCACGCGGCATCGGGGACAAGACTGTTATTGCACTGCACAGCGCAGCCCGCGCCGCGGGCATTGCCCCCTCTGCCGTTTTGATGGACTTGGGGCGCGGTGAGGCCTCTCCGTTTTGGTCCCAGTTCTCCGCTCGAGCTGCCGCACAACTGGCAGAGGTCGGCTCGTTATTATCCAACTGGCGGGCGGAGGCACGCCATGCCACGGTCAGCGAATTGTTTGACCGCATTACCGCTGACATCCGTTACCAGGCATTTATCGAGGATGGCACCGAGGAAGGGGCGGAGCGCTGGGAGAACGTCCAGGAGTTGCGCCGGCTGACGGTCGAACATGAAGATCGCAACCTGACCGAATTCCTCGAGAATGTGGCGCTTATCTCCGATCAGGATACCCTGGTGGAGGGTAAGAACGCACCCACCCTGCTCACCCTGCACGCCGCCAAAGGGTTGGAATTTGGCGCAGTCTTCATTGTCGGGCTGGACGACGGCCTCCTGCCGCACAACCGTTCCTTCGACGAAGCCGAGGCAATGGAAGAAGAACGACGGCTGTTCTACGTGGGTATCACCCGCGCCAAGGACCGCCTTTACCTGCTGCGCGCCCTGCGGCGCGGCGGGCGCGGCCTCGCTGAGGAGAGCATCCCCTCGCGCTACCTGGAGGATATCCCGCCAGAACTGCTGTCAGGGAAATCGCGCCTCGGCCGCTCCCGGCACGACCAGGGTACGACATGGCAGTGGTCGGGTCCCCGGAGTGGAACCGCCTCCCTGCCGCGAAATGGTTTTAATGCTGCCAGCGAAGCCCGTTTCCGCGCCGGGATGAGGGTCCAGCACGCCGCCTGGGGCGAAGGGATCGTGCTCAACTCACGTTTGCAGGATAATGACGAGACCGTGGATGTGGTTTTTGAATCGGTGGGCATCAAGCGCCTGGCAGCCAGCCTCGCCAATTTGACCATTCTGGAATGATGCCCTGGTTGGATGCCGGAGGGATACTGGTTCTTCCCTGCATGCAAGCTTTTCGCAAACCACTGGATGATGAGAAAATTGAAAGGCTGGTGCATAAATGTTGATAAACCGCTGGCACCAGGTCATTGCAGCCAGTGATGCCTATTCATAGATTTTAATAAACGAAAGGACACCTATGCTAAAAAACCTTCCCAACACCCCCCAGGAACTCATTGCCTGGACTTGGCCGGCGATCGAGCCGTACTACCAGGAACTGGAAGCCTGTTCGCTCGAAGCCTCCAATGTGGACGACTGGCTGGCAGACTGGTCGAGCGTCGGCGAACGTCTTGAGGAAATGTATTCGCGCCTCTCCGTTGCCACAACGGTCAACACCGCGGACAAGGAAGCCGACGCGCGCATGAACGCCTTCCTCGACGGTATCTTTCCCAATGTGATGGCTGCCGAACAAAAACTAAAAGAAAAATTGCTTGCAAGCAAGCTTGAGCCCAAGGGCTTCGAAATTCCCCTGCGCAACATGCGCGCCGAGGCAGACCTGTTCCGTGAAACCAACCTGCCCCTGCTGGCTGAGCAGCAGAAACTATCCATCGAATATGACAAGATCTATGGTGCCCAGACGGTGGATTGGGAAGGCGAGGAGATCACGCTCACCCGCCTGGTGCTGAATTTTCAACAGCCCGACCGTGCCCGGCGCGAAAAAGCCTGGCGCCTCAAGGCTGCACGCCAGTTATCTGACAGGAATGCCATCAATGACCTGTGGCTGAAATTCATGGATGTGCGCGCCAGGATTGCAAAAAATGCAGCAAAAGCCAGTTTCCGCGAATATGCCTGGGAACAGCGGCTGCGTTTTGATTACTCCCCGGATGACTGCAAATCCTTCGCCCGGGCCATCCAAAAGGTGGTCGTTCCGGCTGCCACCCACATCTACGAGAGACGGAAGAAAGCCCTCGGTCTCGATACGCTGCGCCCGTGGGACCTGGTGGACGGCTGGTTTTCACGTCCCACCCTTGCCGCCAGCATCCCGCCGCTCAAGCCGTTCACTTCCATCGCAGAACTGAAATCTAAAACCTCGGCCATCTTCCACCACATCGACCCGCAACTGGGCGATTACTTCGACAGCATGGTGGCTGAAGGTCTGACCGACCTCGATAACCGCAAGAACAAGGCGCCCGGCGCGTACTGTACTTCCTTCACTTCGATCCGCAAGCCATTCATTTTCGTCAATGCAGTCGGTACCCATGAAGATGTGATGACCACCCTGCACGAATCCGGCCATGCCTTCCATGTCTTTGAGACGGCCAAACTGCCGTACATCCAGCAACTGGCGGTGCCGATGGAATTTGCCGAAGTGGCCTCGATGGGAATGGAATTGCTGGCCTCCCCATACCTGACGAAAAGTAACGGGGGCTATTATTCGGAAAGCGAAGCCGCCCGCGCCCGCATCGAGCATCTGGAAGGGATGATCCTTTTCTGGCCGTTCATGGCCGCGGTCGATAGCTTCCAACAGTGGGTCTACGAGAATCCAACGATTGGCGCAGATCCGCAGACCTGCGACCAGAAATGGGGTGAACTCTGGGACCTGTTCATCCCCGGCGTGGATTGGACCGGGCTGGAGGATATCAAGAAGACCGGCTGGCATCGCAAACTGCACATCCACCAGGTGCCGTTCTATTACGTGGAATACGGACTGGCGCAACTGGGAGCGGTGCAGATCTTTGGGAATGCGCGCCTCGACCAGGCCCGCGCAGTGACCGCCTACCGCAAGGCGCTTGCACAGGGCGGAGTGGTCACCCTACCGGAACTCTTCGCCACGGCAAAAGCAAAATTCGCCTTCGATGAATCCACGGTCGAGATGGCTGTGAAATTAATGGAGACGGTCACCAGCGAATTGGAAGCCGATTTGCAAGCCTGACCCTTGCCGCGACCCTCGGAGTAAGGGAAATCCCCTTTTCTCCACCATGCCACGGAGGAAAAGATGGACTGGCTATTGCTCTGGAAGATCTTCTGGCTATTCAACAAGGTCGCCATGTTCTCCTGGGGCGGCGGACCTGCCTCGCTGGGCTTGATGCAGCGGGAAGTGCTCGCTGCAGGCTGGGTCACACCGGAGGAGTTCGCCGACGGGGTGGCATTGAGCAATGCCCTGCCGGGTCCCACCGCTCCGCAGACCTCAGCCTATGTTGGGTTCAAACTTGCCGGATGGCCGGGAGCCATTTCAGCCGTGATCGGAACTGTGGTCCCTGCCACGCTGCTTATGCTCATCCTGGTCATCGGGTTCTTCAGCATCAAGGATAATGTATATATGAAGGCCGCCATCAAGGGCATGCGACCGTTTGTGGTCGGCCTCCTGGCGTGGACCGCTTTCCAGATGGCAACGACCGTCTTTAATATGAAACAAGGGGTGTCGGTCTCCTTCCTGCAGGGTTGGGACAAGTGGCTGATCGGCCTGGGAGCCTTCCTGATACTGACCTTCACCAATATCAGTCCCATCTGGCTGGTGCTCACCACGGCTGCCATTGGCATGGTTTTCTACCGCTGACGGCCCTGCTGGCAGGTGCGCCAGCAACCCGGCAAGGTGCGGTTGTTCATCAATCTAAATTGGATATTTCGCCCGTTCGCGCATAAAATAGAGACATGAGCCAAGACCTGAAGATCATCATCCCCACCGCCGGCTGGGCTACGCGCATGCGTCCCCATACCTGGTCCAAGCCCAAGCCACTGGTGAGCGTGGCTGGCAGCACCGTGCTCGACCACCAGCTGAATATGTTCCGCACTTTGCCGGGGCTGTTCTCGGAGGGAATGAAGTCCGCGGGTGCGAAGACCCCTGCGCGCAAGGCTGAGATCGTGATCATCCTGGGCGCGGGGCTGGGTGAAACCCAGATCCCCCTTTTCATGCAGGAACATTACCCGGAATTGAATCCTCATTTCGTGCTCCAGCCCGTGATGCGCGGCCAGGCAGATGCATTATGGTTGGCCCGCCAGCACTTACGCGGGCCTGTACTGGTCTGCTTTTCAGACACCCTGATCGAGACCGACTTCTCCTTCCTGGCGGACGAAAAGGCAGGCGGGGTCATCTGGGTGAAAGCTGTTCCAGACCCGCGCCGTTTCGGCGTGGTGGAATTGGATGGCGAAGGCTGGTTGAAGCGCCTGGTCGAGAAGCCGGCCACGATGGAAAATAACCTGGTCGTTGTCGGTTGCTATTATTTCCAAAAGGGCGAAGAACTCCTCGCTGCAATCGATGAACAGATGCACAGCCGTGTTTCGAATAATGGCGAATATTTTCTCGCCGATACGATCAATATCATGCTCCAACGCGGCTCGAAGATGCGCACGCAGCCCGTGGAGGTGTGGCTGGATACCGGCACGATCGAAGCCACGCTGGAGACAAACCGTTATTTGCTTGATCATGGTCATGCCAGCAAAGCATCCATTAAAAAGAAGCCTGCAGTGAGGATCGTGCCACCGGTGTTCATCCACCCCGATGCCCGGATCAGGAATTCGGTGATCGGACCGTACGCTTCCATCGGAGAGGGCTGCATCATCACGGATGCATGCATCGAAGACAGTATCCTCGAATCAGGCGTGACAGTGGAAGCAGCCGCATTGAAGGGCTCCTATATCGGCAGGCAGGCCCGGATTAAAGGGCTTTCTGCTGAAACCCCGGCGTTGAAATTAAACATCGGAGATGATAGTTCTGTTGTATTGATGTAACGGGATTCGGATGGCTGACATCGTTGAATGCCATTCCGGGTACACCTACGGCGAAAGACCGGTCGCGTTCACCTGGCAGGGTCAGCGCCTGATGATTGCTAATATTATCTCCCGGGGGCGAACCCCGCAGGCGAAGTGGTTCCGGGTCAGCACGGCGGGTGGACAGGTCTTTGAGCTCTCCTGCCTGGAGGGGATTGAAGGTTCGAAAGAACCTGTGTGGCAAATTCGTCCATTTTGAGGAGGCTGGATGCAGGAAATATCTGAGGTACGCTATCTCTCCAGAAATGTGGCCGGGTTGAAACCATCGGGCATTCGCAAGTTCTTTGACATTGCCGCCACGATGAAGGATGTCATTTCACTCGGCATCGGCGAACCGGATTTCACCACTCCCGTCCCGATCCTGGACGCCGGCATCCGCTCCCTGCAGGCCGGGGAGACGCATTACACCTCCAATTCGGGCAAGCTCGAATTGCGCCAGGCGGTGGCAGACAACCTGAAGCGCCTGTACGGGGTGAGTTACGATCCAGTCGACGAGATCATTGCAACGGTGGGTGTTTCGGAAGCGCTTTACCTGGCAATGACCGCTTTGCTCAACCCGGGCGATGAGGTCATCATCCCAACCCCCTGTTTCGTATCCTACCAGGCGGAGGTGATCCTGGCAGGCGGGGTCCCGGTCGAAATCCCCAGCCGGATGGAAGACAATTTTCAGCTGGATCCAGACCGCCTGCGAGCCGCCATTACACCGCGTACCAAGGTCATCTTCGTTGGTTATCCCAGCAACCCGACCGGAGCTGTCGCAACCCATGAGGTCCTGAAACGGGTGGCGGAGATCGCCCTCGAACACGACCTGATCATCATCTCCGATGAGATCTACGACCGGTTGGTGTATGATTTCAACCATGTCTGTGTACCAGCGCTGGGGGAAGAGATCAAGGCCCGCACCGTCCTGCTGGGTGGTCTATCCAAGGCTTATGCCATGACCGGATGGCGCATCGGCTATGCATGCGGGCCGGCTGAGATCATCAAGGGCATGGTTCGCATTCACCAGTACACCATCATGTCTGCGCCCACCACCGCCCAGGATGCAGCCATTGAAGCGCTCAGGAATGGAGAAGATCATGTGGTGAGAATGGTCGCTGAATACAACCGGCGGCGCAAGTTGATCGTCGGTGGGTTAAACCGCCTCGGTCTGACCACCTTCGAACCGCGCGGTGCATTCTATGCTTTCCCCAATATTCATGCCTCAGGCGAGAATGATGAGACCTTTGCAGAAAAACTGCTCTACGAACAACATTTGGCGGTGGTACCGGGGAATGCTTTCGGAAAAGGCGGCGAAGGATTCGTGCGCTGCTCGTATGCCACGGCTTATGAGAAGATCGAAGAAGCCCTGCTGCGCCTTGAGAAGTTTATGAACCGGCACGGGTGAAACTGGATACAATTATCACCTGCCTTAGCCTTCCTTTTCTACATTGACATTCCTTAAGCCCCGCGGCAATTCATTTGGCTTGTATTTTTGGATTGGAGTAAAATACAGGGGCTACGGAGGTGCAAGATGATTCTGCAGGTAGGAGTTGAAAATAACAATGAGGGTCGTTCCATCGCCTGGGCGCTGGAACACCCTGGTTGTTTTGCCTATGGCATGAAAGGCTCCGCGGCAGTTGCCAACCTGGAAGGGGCGCTCAATAAATACGCAGCCTGGATATTGCGCCATGAGCCGCACACCTGGCTGAGCTTCACCGAGGATGACATAGAGACTGTCATCAATGGGACCTGGGATGTTTATTACATCAATGACGAGCTCGACCTTTCAAACGAGGGTGACGGGTACAGCGTGGAATCCTTTTTCCCCTATGATTGGAAACCGCTTACGACAGTCGAGATCAAGCGCGCCATGGATATGTTGTCATGGAGCCGCAATGACCTGCTCAAGACCGTGCACGGGCTGAGCGAGGCAAAACTCAATCAGAAGTATCAAGGTGAACGCTGGAGCATCAACGGGATCCTCGGACATGTAGGCGGGGCGGAGTGGTGGTATTTGGAACGCCTCGGCCTGGCTTTTCCACGCACCGAAATCCCGCAGCAACCGCTTGTCTGGTTGGAGAAAGTCCGCAAACATTTCAATGCGGCCTTATTTAACATGGATGGGGTGAAACAGGTTGTCGGCGTGGACGGAGAGTTCTGGTCGCCGCGCAAGGCGCTGCGCCGGGCACTCTGGCACGAGCGCGATCATATAGACCATATCAATAAGCTCATCGCCATGTGATGAAAATCCCGCCAGATGGGCTTGCCGATTGATGTGAATGGACATATAAATATAATGAGAGTAGCGGCACTAAATCGCTACTCTCGGTTTTTTATGAGCCTCTCGCGACCAGGAAATTTAGAACCAGCCCATATTAACCAAAGGAGTCGTTTATGCAACTTCATCTGCTTGTCAGCCAGTTGCGCTTCGCCCGCCGCGAGCTGGTGCGCGCCCTGAAAGGTGTTTCCGAAGAGGATGCCGTCCGGCGCATCCAGCCGATGAATTGCATCAGCTGGATGGTGGGTCATCTCGCCAACCAGGAGCACTACTATTGGGTCGTGATGGCGCAGCAGAAAGCGGTCGCGCCCGACCTGTATAAACTTGTCGGTTACAACCAGCCAGCAAGCACCCCGGTGTTAAAAGAAATGTGGGCTGAGTGGAAGAAGATCACCGCTGCGGCAGATGGGTTTCTCGCCACGCTTACGCCCGCGGTCATGCAAACCTGCTTTCAGTGGAAGGGGAAGCCCGTGGATGAAAGCATCGGCACCTTGCTGATGAGAAACGTCTACCACTACTGGTACCACATCGGCGAAGCCTCCGCCGTCCGCCAGATGCTGGGTCACACCAAACTGCCCGAGTTTGTTGGCAACATGGACAAGGTGCCCTACCGACCGGAATAGGGTGCGGGTTCCAAATGCAACAGGATGCCGTTTTGCAGGTGGAAAAAAAAAACGATCAATTCAGACTCGTGTTCTAGGCCTAATTTATGGATTCGTCTCAGCCGGTTTACTAATGTCCGGCGGGTCTCTCTTGCCCGTTGAAGGAGGTTGTGGTTAAATTCACATGCCATGGACGCTAAAACCCTGCATGTCCTTGAATACCCCAAGATCCTCGCCCGCCTGGCAGATTTTTGCGATTTTTCCGCCTCGGCAGACCTGGCGCACACCCTCCAGCCAACCCCCGATCTTGACGAAGCCCTTACCCGCCTGGCTGAGACCAGCGAGGCATGCACCCTGCTCGCCACCACCGACCTGACCATTGGTGGCGCTCACGATATCCGTGAGCAAGTGGACCTGGCAGCACACGGCGGCGTGCTGGACCCGAAGGAATTGCTCGATGTGCAGTCCACGCTGGCATCGATGAGCGATTTGCACAGGTTCTTTGATAAGCACGCTGAAGCCTCCCCGCACCTGGCTGAACTTGGACTGCGCCTGCCTGCCCCCAAAGGCCTGATTGAAGCCATTTCGCGCTCTATTGCCGATAATGGTGAAGTTACCGACAATGCCTCGCCAAAATTATCCGATCTCCGCCGCCAGGTGCGCATCGCCCACGACCGGCTCATCAGCCGTCTTCAGCGCTATCTGACCGATTCGAGCACCGCCTCCAAGTTGCAGGAGTCCGTCATCACCCAGCGCGACGGACGCTACGTGATCCCCCTGCGGGCGGAGTTCAAAGGCCAGGTCAAAGCCATCGTCCATGACCAGTCCTCCACCGGGGCAACCCTGTTCGTCGAGCCGCTGGCAGTGGTGGAGCTCAACAACACCTTCCGCGAGACCCAGATCGCCGAACGGGATGAAGTGCGGCGGGTGCTGGCTGAACTCTCAGCACAGGTGGGCGAACTGGCGGGAGTGATCTCCCCCGGGGTAGCCGCCCTGGCAGAACTCGATCTCGCCTTTGCCAAGGCCAAGTTTGCACAGGAGATGCACGCCTGCGAGCCAATTTTGCTTAAAATGAATGATCCTCGGCGGGCGAAGGACGAACGAAAACCGTCCATTCGCCTGCTCAGCGCCCGTCACCCGCTGCTCGACCCGCAGACAGTTGTGCCGGTCTCGATAGACACCTCTCCCGGCACCTTTGCCCTGGTCATTACGGGGCCAAACACGGGCGGAAAGACGGTCACGCTCAAGACTGTCGGTCTGCTGGTGGTGATGGCCCAGAGCGGGCTCCACATCCCGGCGCAATCGGGCTCGGAACTGCCCTGTTTCAAGGCAGTTTATGCCGATATCGGCGATGAGCAATCCATTGAACAGTCGCTGTCCACTTTTTCGGGGCATATCACCAATATTGTCCACATCCTGAAGAAAGCGGACCCGAGTTCGCTGGTGGTCCTGGACGAACTCGGCGCGGGCACCGACCCACAGGAGGGCGCCGCCCTGGCGCGCGCCATACTTTCCAGCCTGCTGGCGCGCACCATCACCACCTTCGTCGCCACCCATTATCCCGAATTAAAAACCTTTGCCCATTCCACGCCGGGTGTTGTCAATGCCTCGCTGGAGTTCAACGTGCAGACCCTGCGTCCGACTTTCAAATTGACCATCGGTCTGCCGGGACGCTCTAACGCCCTGGCAATCGCCCAGCGCCTGGGGCTTCCTCAGGAGATCATCGAGGCCGCCAAGAGCGAGATCAACCCAGCCGACCTGCGCGCTGACAAGCTCATCGGCGATATCCACCGCCAGCGAAAGCTTGCTTTTAAAGAGAGCGAGAAGGCTGGGAAAGCCCGCTCCGAAGCCCGCAGGCTGGAACACGAATTGGAGGAACGGCTGGAAAAGATCGAAGAGGAGCGCCAGAAAGTCCTCGAACAGGCGCGCGCCGAGGGCGAGCTGGAAGTGGAATTGTTCAAAGTCCATTTGAAAACGCTGAAGAAGGAATTAAAGATGGCTCGTCTGCCTCTCGAGGCGCTCGAGAAAATCGAAACGCAGGTTGAACAGGCGGAGGCGAAGTTCCTGGCAACAAAAAAAACCGAAAGGCAGGCCATTGGTTCCGGCGCAGGGACCTCCAGGGCAGGTACCAGTGCCGACCTGTCCTCCCGGCTCCCGCATGGGTTGGGACCTCGTCCGTTGTCAGTCGGCGAAAAGGTGATCCTGAAAAGGCTCGGAAATGAAGGCACGATCATTTCAATCGACGAGCAGGAAGCGGAGATCCAGGCCGGTTCGCTGCGGATGCGCGTCCCCCTGGAGGAATTGAAGAGAAAACAGGCATCCGCGGACGGGAAAACCCCGGTCCCGGAACGGGTTGCGGGGACGTATCTAGCTTCAGGGTCCGCCATCTCCCCGGGTATCGAACTCGACCTGCGTGGCCAGCGTTCTGAAGACGCTCTGGATCTGCTAGATCGCTACCTTGAAAAGGCCTCCATGTCGGGACTGCCTTTCGTGCGCATCATCCACGGCAAGGGTACCGGAAAACTGCGCCAGGAGGTGCGGGCGGCTCTCAAGAGCCACCCTCAGGTGCTGTCCTTTGAGGAAGGCGGGGACAAGGAAGGCGGAGCGGGGGTTACGGTGGCAAAACTGGGAACTTGAAAATCTTCAGTGACAATATGAAAACTCCGGGTCATGATGGCCCGGAGTGTTTTTCAATGTTTCTGCCGTGCCAGCCATTCACTGATCCGGTTCTCGAGAATATCCAGCGGCAGGGCGCCTGCCAGCAGGATCGCATCGTGGAATTCGCGCAGGTTGAAGTGCTGCCCCAACTCCTTTTCGGCCTGGGACCTTAATGCACGTATCTTCAGCTCGCCCAGTTTATACGCCAGCGCCTGTCCGGGCCATGCGATGTAACGGTCCACCTCATTGGTAATGTTAAGCAGGGTCGATGAGCTGTTTTCGACCATGAAATCAATCGCCTGCTGGCGCTTCCAGCCCAGGGCATGCATGCCGGTGTCCACCACAAGGCGGCAGGCGCGCCACATCTCATAGGAGAGACGGCCGAAATCCGAATACGGGTCCTGGTAGAAACCGGATTCCAATCCCAGCCGCTCGGAATAAAGCGCCCATCCTTCAACGAAGGCGGTAAACCCGGAGAAACGGCGGAAGTTCGGCAGGTCGGTCAGTTCCTGCTGCAGGGCGATCTGCAGGTGGTGCCCCGGCACCGCCTCGTGAAGCGACAGGGCTTCGATCTCATACAGAGGGCGGCTGCCCAGGTCATAGGTGTTGACATAATAATTGCCCGCCACCGTCCCATCGCCGCTGCCGGGCTGGTAATACGCGGTGGTGTTTCCCGGCGCGCTGTAGTCGGGGATTTCGCGGATGCCATAGGGCAATCTCGGCAGGGTCTTGAACATGCGCGGCAGTTCGCCGTCCATGCGCTTGAGCACCAGGGCGGTTTTCTCGAGCAGTGCCTCGGCTGAAGTGACATAGAAACGCGGGTCGCTGCGCAGGAAATCAACGAAGGCGCGGAAACCCCCTTTAAAGCCTGATTTGCTAATTACGGCATTCATTTCGGTACGAATACGGTTGACTTCGTCCATTCCGGTGCTGTGAATGGCTTCGGGCGGGAGGTCCAGCGTGGTGTAGTGGCGGATGCGCCCCTGGTAATGGGCCAGCCCGCCCGGCAGTTCTGCGGCGGCGATCCCCTGCCTTGCCCCGGGAACATATTCCGTTTCAAGGAATTGGAGCAGCGCCTGGTACGCCGGCACCACCGATCCAAGGATGATCTTTTTGGCGGCAGAACAAAGGCGCCGCTTTTCCGCCCCGGTGATTGCGGCAGGGTACTGCTCGAAGGGTTTATAGAAGACACTTTTGGCGGGATCATCCAGAATATGCGCACGCAGCGACAGGTTCACACCCTCCAGTGTGACACGTGCCGGGAGGAAGCCTGTGCTCAGCCCGAGGCGCATCAGCCCGACCGAGTCCTCAAAATATGATCGAAAACCTTCCAACCGGGCAAGGAAATTCTCATAATCGCGGACCGTCCCAAACGGAGAGAGTTGGTACAGGTCTGGGAAATAGATGTGGAACCCGCCGGCCTTGGAGATGGGCAGGCGGTGGACATGCGCTTCGAGGCTGGCAATCTCATCCTCCAGCATGCGGGCGAAGAGGATATGATTCAGCCGGTCTGCCGGCTGCAGGCTGCCGACCTCGATCATGTCGAGGTTCCGGCGAAAATCCGCCAGCTGGTCGCGCCAGGAGGCATAATGCTCTTCGCCAGCTGCGGGCAGGCGGTCATTGTAACGATGGTCGCCGCAGGAGGTGGCAAAGAGCGGATCCCAGCGCATCCAGGCTTCCCACTGATCGCTGATTAATTGGTTGAGTTGTTCGGAGGCTGTCATTTGGATTTTCCTGTTTCCATCTGCCTGTTATTATCTCGGATCATGTGCCAGACCAGACACGCGCGAAACTCAGGATGCGCCTGCGGATGTAAAAGACATCCGGGTCGGCGATGGGGCGCTGCGACTTGATCAAGGTGATGGCCTCATGCGGATCATATCCCAGAGCGATCAGGATGGCTGCCCCCATCGCCACCCCGCGGTGGCGGCCTCTGGCACAATGGGCATAGACCTTGCCCCCCTCACGGATCGTACCGAGGGCGGCATGTACGCCGCGCATCAGGGAGCGGATCGGAATGGGCAATACCGGGTTGTCGAAAGTCCTCAGCCACAGAAAATTGAGCGGCGGTTTATGCAGGTCGGAGGCGAGGCGCCGGTCAAAGCGCATGTTGATGACCAGTCGCACGCCCAGATCGCGCAGGATATCGTATTCCTCCCTGCGCGGGGTATCCCCGATGAACAGGTTGTCAGTGATCCTGGATAAATTCATAGAGCGTATCTTATCACAAAGCGGCCTGCACACATTAGCTGGAAATCGAAAGGCTCTCCTACGGCCCCGCCACTGCCCGGCGGACGACATCCAGCATCTGCAACGCGGTGAGACGCTGGATCGCCGCAGCTTCATCGGTGAGGTAGAGATCGCCCTGGTAGGCGGCGTCAGGTCGGGTGTAGAGACCGCGATTGGGCAGGTTCTCCACCGCCGCCCAGAAATTCCAGAAGGGGAGCGAATACTCAACCGCCAGTTGGGCATACTGGGCATTCACGTGCTCGTCCGATTCACGGTTATCGGCCTTGCTCGCCAAAATGGGAACCACCCCGGCCTCGATGAGCTGGTCCAGGATGGTGCGCATGTACCCTTCGTTGCGGCTCTCATAATGGGTCCCCACATGGAGGATGACGAAGGAGGGTGTATGGGTGCGCAATTCGCACTGCAGAGGGGTCTCATAGGTGGTGCAGTTGTACCGGTTCCGGTGCCAGGCAGGCCAGAGCACTGCGCCGGTTGTCGTTCCGCCTCGCACGGTGGAACTCTTCCGGTTGAATGATCCGTTGAACCAGGCAACCGTCTCCATCAGGTCTCTCGGCAAGGCTGCGACGAGGGCCGTGTCGGTTTCATAGACGCCCATGAAGACCTTCGGCTCCGACTGGCAGTCGCCAAAGACTGAAAAAGCGTGCGGGTCATTCCCGAGCGACAGGCCGCGTTCGTAGATCAGGCGGGCAAATTCCGGCACGATGGGGATTACCGGCCAGGCCTGCCAGTTCGCCGGGTCAAGATACAGCCCGGCTGGCAGCGGTGTGACCGTCGGCGTGGAGGTGGGCGAGGGTGTGAGTGGCGCGCTGGTGGGAGAAATCTCAGTGGGCGCCTGGATTGGGGTCTCGGTCGGGGAAGGGAGCGATATTTGCTGTTGGAACGCTGTACTTGTTGCAGGTGCAATGGTTGCGGGGGGGAGGACCTGCTGGCATCCATAAAGAAGAATAGCGAGGCTGAGCACAAGGCAGGCTGGGGTTCGGCGCGGCATGCGGCAAGTATAGCAAAGATATCCCGGTTTATGAGATAATTGTCCCCACCGAGGAACCATGCGCGCCCGCAGAGCCTTACTCTTCATGCCCGGAGACGACCGGCACAAGATCGAAAAAGCCCTCACGCTCGGGGTGGACTGCATCTGCATGGACATGGAGGACGGCGTGGCGCTGGACCGCAAGCCTGCTGCGCGGCGGGTCATTGCGGCTGCGCTGGGCGAACTGGCATTTGGCGGTTCCGAAAAAACTGCCCGCATCAACGCCATTGGTTCAGGGCTGGAGAGCGATGACATCGAGGCTGTTCTGCCTTCCCATCCCGACGCGATCGTCGTCCCAAAAGTTGAATCAAACGAACAGCTCCAATGGGCTGGCAGCAGGATCGAGGCTGCGGAACTGGCGCACGGCTGGCCGGTCAATTCCATCCGCCTCCTTGCCATCGTGGAGACAGCCAGGGGGATCTTGAACTTAAAGGAGATCGCATCCCACCCGCGCCTCGAGGCGATCATCTTCGGGGGTGAGGATTTCGCTGTGAGTGTCGGTGCAGTGCGCACCTCCCAGGCAGTTGAATTGTTGTTCGCCCGCTCGGCTGCCGTGACCGTCGCTGCAGCGTTTGGTCTGCAGGCGATCGACATGGTGAGCATCGATTTTCATGATATGGTAGCGTTGCGCCGCGAATCCACTTTTGGAGCCGGACTGGGTTATTCCGGCAAACAGGTCATCCACCCGGCGCAGGTGGGACCGGTGCAGGAAGCGTTCACGCCAACAGATGAGGCGGTCAGCCAGGCCCGGCAGATGGTGGAGGCATTCGAGGCTCACCAAGAGGAGGGCAGGGGTGCATTTTCGCTGGATGGGAAAATGATCGACCTGCCTCTTATCAAAGCCGCCCGGGGTGTGCTGGCGCGGGCAGCCGCGGCGGGTAAGATATAATTTCGACCAATCTTTATCGTTTCAAAAGGATTCTGCTTGCTTTCTATTATCTACGGGCTGGCCTCCGCTCTCACCTGGGGGGCGGCAGATTACTGCGGTGGTTTAGCCAGCCGCAAAGCCAGGCCTTACCAGGCTGTGCTGTTCGGCGAAGCCGTTGGTCTGGCTGTCCTGCTCGGAGGCGCGTTCCTATCATCAGAAGCGCCCATTGGCTGGCGCGCCTGGTTGATATGCGCCGTCGCCGGGTCGATGGGCGTTCTTGGACTGCTGCTTTTCTTCCAGTCCATGGCAGAGGGAAAGATGTCCATCGCCGCGCCGGTCTCCGCACTGACTGCAGCCATCCTGCCGGTCATCGTCGGCTCGAGCCTGGAGGGCTTCCCCGGAATGTCCACCATGGCCGGATTCGCCCTGGCGCTGGCAGCCATCTGGTTCATCTCGCAGCCGGATGGAGGCTCGAAAAGTCTGCGGCTGCGACTGGCAGATTTAAAACTGCCAATCCTGGCAGGTATTGGTTTTGGGATCTATTACATCCTGCTCCACAGTGGCAGTCAGGATGGATTCTTCTGGCCAATGGTCTCCTCCCGCCTGGCAGGGGTGGTGACAATGGTGATTTACACGCTGGCAACGCGCCAGTCTTTCCTGCCGTCTGCACCCGTCTGGCCGCTGATCATCCTGAATGGGATCCTGGATGTCACCGGCAATGGTTTCTACATCCTCGCTGGTCAGGCCGGGCGCATGGATGTGGCTGCCGTGCTGGCTTCGCTTTACCCCGCTTCCACTGTTTTGCTGGCCGGGCTGTTCCTGCATGAACGCTTGAACCGCCTGCAAATATTGGGGATCCTGGCAGCGCTGGTTGCCGTCGTGCTGATGACGGTTTGATTACAATCACATCAAAGAGGAGCGCTTGCATGACTGACATCCAGGTTCACCCCGTCCGCACCGCCCGCGAGAAGCGTCTCTTCCTCACCTTCCCCTGGCGTATCTACAAGGATGACCCGCTCTGGGTCCCCCCTCTGCTCTCGGAGCGCGCCAAAATGATCGACCCGCAGCACGGTTTGTTCTTCAAGGATGGCCATGCCGGGTTGTTCATCGCCTGGCGGGACGGCAAGCCTGTGGGCACTATTGCCAGTTCGGAAGACACCACCGCCACCCGGGCAAGAGGCTTTGGCGAGTGCCTGGTCGGTTTCTTCGAATGTGTGGACGATTATTCCGTGGCTGCCGCCCTCTTCGACCGGGCTGAAGACTGGGCACGCAGCCATCATCTCGACAGCCTGTTCGGCACCTTCAACCTGGACCGGGAGGAATCACGCGGCATCCTGGTTGAAGGTCGCGACCGCCCGCCGGCCTCCTACTGCGGTCATAATCCGCCCTATTACCCGGCTTTCTTTGAAAAGTACGGTTTCGAAAAATACGGTGGTGACGGTCTGGCCTATTCCATAGATATCAACCTCAACACCCCCGAGATCCAGCACATGCTGCGCCTGGCAGAGAAGATCAGCCGGCGCAAGAACATTACCGTGCGCGGCGGCAACCTCAAGGATATCGACGGCGAGATCGACCGCATCCTGGAACTGCAAAACCGCGGCCTGGCGCATATGCCGGATTTCAGCCCTTACACGCGTACTTCCATCGAGGCCATGATCCTGCCCGCGCTGGAGATCATCGATCCCGAACTTATCCTGTTTGCAGAAGTGGATGGTAAAACCATAGGTTGGTTCCCCGGTATCCCCAACATGAACGAGGTGCTTATCCACTTGAATGGCCTGCGCCGCCCCTGGGATTACCTGCGCCTGGTGAAGTACGCCCGCCTCAAGCCAAAATGCCTGGCAGTGAAAAGCATCGTCGTGGTACCCGAATACTGGGATACTGGCGCGGCTGTTCTCCTATTTGCAGAAATGGCCCGCCGTGCCACAGCCAAGGGCTACCAGTGGGCCGACCTGTCGGTCACCGGGGAGGACAACCTGGATACCTTTCCGCTGGCACACCGCATGGGCGCAAAAATATACAAGCGCTACCGCTTCTTTCGGAAACCATTGGAGGCAAAATGACTGTTGAAATAATGGACCCGGGACTACCTCGAAAACTTTCAGGAAAAGTAGCACTCGTCACGGGCGGGACCTCGGGGATCGGTGCAGCCACTGCAGTCCTGTTTGCGGCCGAGGGAGCGGATGTGGTGATCACCGGCCGCCGGGCCGGATTGGGCAAAGAAATCGTTGACAAGGTGACCGGTTGCGGGGTCCGCGGCGCATACGTGGAGGCTGATCACACAAAACTGGAAGACTGCGAGCGATCTGTTACCGAAACGGTCCGCATGCTTGGGAGAATTGATATCCTGTTCAACAACGCCGGGGTGGTGATGCAGGGCACCGCCGAGAGCACCAGCGAACAGGATTGGGCATCCCTGATGAATCTGAATCTGACCGCCGTCTGGCGGATGAGCAGAATGGTTCTGCCGCACATGCGGTCACAGGGTGGCGGGGTGATCGTCAACAACGCCTCGGACTGGGGCGTGGTGGGCGCGGAAAATGCGCTGGCGTATGCCGTCAGCAAGGCGGCTGTGGTGCAATTGACGCGCTGCATGGCACTCGATCACGCCGCAGAGAACATCCGTGTCAATGCGGTCTGCCCGGGGGATACGTTCGTGCAGCGTTGGCTCGAAAAGGGTTATTTCGAGGCCTCCGACCCGGTCACGCTGGAACAGGCTAAAGCCGAGGCAGCCGTCGGGCTGCCGATGAAACGCTTCGGCAAGCCGGAAGAGATCGCGCGCGCCGTGCTGTTCCTGGCAAGCTCGGATTCTTCTTATATGACCGGCCAGCTTCTGGTGGTGGACGGCGGCAATACCGCCCGCTAGAATCCACTCGATATTTTTGTAAAGTCTGAAGTCTTCCGAACCCCCGTCTTCATCTGCTACAATCAACGCCGTGAAAACCTTTATGCCCTCGTCGATTCCACGCCCCGGGACCCAATCCATTTTTCTTGCCACCCTGCTGGTGCTGCTGGTGAGCGCCTGCGGAGGCGGACCCACACCGGTCATCCAGGAGGAGACGCAGCTGCAGACGGTGGAGGTGACCGTTCAAGTGACCAGCGAAGTGACGAGTGAAGTCACCCGCGAGGTCACCCGTCTCGTGGAGGTGCCCGTCACCATCACCCCCTCCCTGACCCCCGATATCAGCCTGACGCCCTCGCTGACCCCCACGCTCACCTTCACGCCCACCATCACCCGCACCCCCAGCCGCACCCCCACACCGGAGGCTCCGGTGGTGACTATCCTGGTGCACTCTCAATGTAAGTTTGGCCCGGGCAGTGCTTACTTGTTTTTTTACGGTTTGAACGCTACCAGCTGGATGGAAGTCATCGGCCGCACGCCTTTCAACCCGAACACCGACCCGAAGGATATCTGGCTGCTGGTGCAGGCCGTGCACGGCAC
>Ga0315295_10001791_pt1 | contig 18352 bp, 14 predicted proteins | sample YL17G14_0_MG_FD_204453 | JGI IMG/M metagenome (GOLD analysis project Ga0315295, IMG submission 204453) | Sediment microbial communities from Yellowstone Lake, YNP, Wyoming, USA - YL17G14_0 | ecosystem: Environmental > Aquatic > Freshwater > Lake > Sediment | place: USA: Wyoming | collected... | reverse complement strand
ACGTTCACGGTGAGTATCGGGACGGATCCGGAGTATCCGAACGTGTACGACGTGGTGTGGTATCGTGACGGGGCCGTGGTGAGCAATGATTCCCGGCACACGATCACGACGAGCAACACGCAGACGTCGCTGAAGATCGAGCCGGTGGACCTGACGGCCAACGCCCTGGCCGACAACGGCCGGTATTACTGCCAGGTGCGGCTGAACATCGGCGGTTCGCCGGGCGGGATGGTCGAGTCGTCCAAGGCCTGGCTGGTGGCGACGCAGATCCTGCGGCACCGCTACAGCTTCACCAAGGATGTCGGCAATACGTTCAAGGTGACGGACTCCGTCTGGGGCAAGCACGGGACGATCACCGAGCCCAACCACTGGGGTCGGTGGAGCTGGGGCGCCGGGGAGTTGGCGCTCAACTTCAACCAGCCGTCGCGCAACTCGAGCGAGCCCAACGAGATCAACTGGGTGGACCTGCCCAACAACATGATCTCGGCCCTGGGCAACCATGCGACGTTCCTGGTCTGGTACACCCGTGATCCCAACGCGGCCGCCGCGACCGACGCCCAGGCGTTCTGCTACGGTACGCCGGGCAGCAGCGGCACCGAGAACGCCACGGGGCCGGACGGCGCTGCGGGGAACAATGTCTCGCTGTCGCCCAGGCAGGGCGCAGGCGCCGGTAACATTCAGTTCTCCACGCGCAGTACGACCGGGGCCACTAACGTGACTGGCGGCGCGCCGGCGGCGGGGGGCACGCAGGAGTGCGCGGCGGTGGTGTGGAACGGGACGGCCAACCAGATCACCGTCTATAAGAACGGCGTGGCGGGCAACACGGGAGCGCCCAACCAGAAGCTGTCCGACCTCAAGGACTTGAACAACTGGCTGGGCCGCGGGCAACGGAACCTGGCGCAGACGTTCGTGGGCAAGTACAACGAGTTGCGCATCTACGACATTCCGCTGACGGCCCCATGGGTGAAGGCGTTGTCCGACGCCGGTCCGGAGGTGCTCACGGTGGATCCGTGCCTTCTGCCGGAGTCGTCTGACTACACGGGCGACTGCTTGGTGAACCTGCAGGACTTTGCAAGCTGGGCGGCGGACTGGCTGTACTGCGGCTTGCTGAGTTGTAACTAGGCCGGAGGTGATTCGGGAAAGAACCTGGGGGCCTGTGCCCGACAGGACACAGGCCCCGCGGGACCTCCCATACCGAGACGCCCGGCCTGACGGAGGTGAGGTGATTTTGCGACGGATGTGTCAGCGGCGGCGTGGAAACGCGGCCGACCGCTGAGTTCCCAGGCACGCGTTGCCCGCGTGGGGAGACAGGAAAATTTGCACTATTTTCTTAAGGAGTGGTTCCATGACAAGACACATTCTATTGACGATGCTGGCAGGTTCTCTGCTGGTCGCCTCTGCGGCGCAGGCGGCGGTTTTTAACGACACCTTTGAGTCGTACGCGGTAGGCGCCACGGTCAACTCGCTGGCGGACTGGGTGACCTTCAATTATGGCAATAACAACGCCGATTCCGCCATCGCCGTCCAAGGCGGCAGCAACGCGCTGGATCCGCCGGCCGGACAAGTGCGGCACCGGATCGAGAACGCCACCATCACCCTGGCCAACGGCTCGGACTTCAGCGCGTCGATGCGCATCAACATCGCCGCCACCGCCAACGCGGCCGGCCTCATCGCCATGTACCAGAACAACACCAACTACTACTTTTTCATCTGGGATCGCTACGGCGCCACGAACAGCAACCAGCTCAGGGTCGAGAAATATGTCAATGCGGCTAACGCCACCTCCCCAACCTCCACCGTGAATATCAGCGGAACCTTTCTGGATGCGGTGGTGCCGGCCAGCAACATTCTCACGCTGACGGTTGACTACGCCGCCGCCTCCGACACCTTCACGGTCAGGGCGCTCGACGGCGCCACCGTGCTGGCCAGCGGCGCCTGGACCGACTCCGCCTTTACCAGCGGCGACTTCGGCGTGGGCGTACGGTTCTCCAACGTCGCCTGGGTTGACGACCTCACCATCAGCGCCCAGGGGGACGCGGCGGACCTGGTGGCGCCGCTGGTGGGCGAGAACAAGGCGGCGCCCGTGACTCTGTCCTGGAAGGCCGGCATCGGCGTCCAAGGCCCCGCCACCATCTTGAACTACTATCTCTACCTCGATCCCAACCAGTTGCTCTTCCCGATGCCTGATCCCAACCGAGGCGATGCAGGCGGCCTGCGGACGCTGGAGGACGTCCAGGTCTCCCCGCCGGGGGGCGATACCTTGGGTCAGGTAAACTACGTCTGGAACGGGCCGATCCTCGACGATAAGAAGTACTATTGGGCCGTGGACAGCATCGTCCAGAGGACCATGAGCCCCACGGACCCCAACCTGGTCGTCACACGCGCCGCCGGCAACGTCTGGTGGTTCCAGGGACCGGCGACGATTCCAGGGCTGACCGGGCCGACGGATGTCTACGTGATGCCGGACCTGACCAAGCACCGGTGGTCGGATGACCCGAACGCGCTGTTCACCGTGAATATCACCAACTTCGGCAAGCCGGTGAACAAGGTGGAGTGGTACAAGGTGGGCACGCCGGACACCTTGCTGACGCCTGGCGCCAAGTATGAGATCGTCTCCACCAACACGGTAACCAAGCTGACGGTGCACAACGTGAACCGTTCCACCGCCATGACGGACAACGGCTACTACTACGTCAAGGTGTGGCTGGACGTCAACGGCTCCCCGGCCTCCCAACCCGGCGTCTCCGCGCAGGCCTACCTGCGGGCCAGCGTTGACACCGGCGTGCCCGCTCTACGGCACCGCTACAGCTTCAGCGAGGTGGCGGGCACCACGGCGACCGATTCGATCAGCGCCAAGAACGGGACCATCAAGGTCAAGTCGCCCCCGGAAGGCGGCACGTACGCCTGGGGCGGCGGCCAGTTGACCCTGGACAATGAGAGCCCGGTCGTGGGGGATAACGACAACGATCCCAACGGCGCCTACGTGGACCTGCCCAACGGCATGATCTCGGCGTTGCGGGAGAATTGCACGTTCATCATCTGGTACACCTGGCAGGACCCGAACTATAACGACTCTTCCAGCATCTACCAGCGGGTCTGGGACTTTGGTTCGTCCGCGCCGACGGGCGGGGAGGACAAGACGGGCCCGGCGGCTTCGTGCGTCTTCGTCCGGCTGGCGACCAAGAATACCCAGGCGGACAACCAGATCCAGTTCCAGTCGAGCAGGGCGGGGGCGGCTCAGGATCTGAACGACGGTCCGGTGGTGTGGAACCAGCAGGTCTGCGTGGCGGTGGTGCGGGACGGCGCCGCCAATCAGTGGCGGATGTACGTCAACGGTGTGCAGTCGCCGACCACGGCGCTGACGCCGACCTACACGTTGACGTCGTTGAACGACGTGAACAACTGGATCGGCCGCTGCCAGCAGAACAACCGCGGCTTCTACACCGGCAAGCTCAACGAGTTCCGCATCTACGACATGCCGCTGACGGCGCCTTGGATCAAGGCGGCCTACGATGAAGGACCGGACGACATCGACCTGGATCCGTGCCTCTATCCCTCTACGAAGGACATCAACGGCGACTGCCGCGTGACCTTGGTGGAGTTGAAGGACTTTGTGGCGCACTGGCTGCATTGCGGCTTGCTGAGCTGCAATCCGTGAGGTTTGACGGCGGGTGAACGATAGGCAGGGCCCGTGTCGGAGACGACGCGGGCCCTGCTTTTTTTTCGAGCGGCCGAGGGGAGGGGCGCCGGGCAAGGTAGGTGGGGTGGTGTGTGTGGCGCGGAGCGGGCTCATAAGATGCAGGATACGAGCGAGGTTTGAGTTGTTGAGGCCGCGAGGGCGGGGGGGGGCAGGTGGCGCAAGAGCAGCAGGCGGTGGCGCATCTGGAGGCGGTTGGCGGAGTACGTGGAGCGCTACAATCGGCCGGTGGCGCCAGACATTTTCGACGAGGAGTTTTCGTGGCGGAAGCACGTGGCGGATGTGGAGGCGGACGTGGCGACGGCGTGGTCGGCCAAGGCGAAGTGAAGAAGAAGGTAGGAGGCAGGGGTGACAAGGCGAAACCCAAGGGGAGAGGAGAGGAGATTGCCGGAAAGGCCCAAAAGGGCCGAAGGCGCAAAGAAGAGACAGAATCGAATGGCACTGCCGTGCGGGGAGGGAGTTGGGCCATAAGGCGGGAGCGGGGGGTGGATGGTGGGGAGCGGGGTGTGGTATAATGGGAGCGAGCCCGGGTGGCGGAATTGGCAGACGCGCTAGCTTGAGGGGCTAGTGGGAGCAATCCTGTGCTGGTTCGAATCCAGTCCCGGGCATGGAGGTCCGTCGCGGCGGCGCGGCGGGCCGATTTTTTGGGCGTGAGGCACATGAATAGATACCAGCAAGGCACCAAGGCACGAGGTGTAGCGGCGGTGCAAAAATGGAACAGGGAAGGCGCGGGAGGGGCGGATTTTGGCGGAAAATTGCAAGTGGCTGGGGGAGCGGGGGTTGGAGGAAGGAAGGGGCGCGTAAGCGGGGGTGGCGAGGGGGGAAAATCGCATTGTTTGCGGAACAAGAGGGGATATATGGAGGCGGAGGAGGGAGCAGGAAACAGTAAAAAGGGGAGAGAGAGGTGGGCGGCGAGAGGAGAGGTCGGTTCGCCAGGGGCGGGCCGGGGGAGGAGGGATGAAGTACCTGGAGTTGACGCAGGGGCAGAGGGCGGTAGTGGACGACGAAGATTGGGTGCGGGTGAGTCGGTGGAAGTGGCACGCGAGTCGGAAGGGGAAGACGGGGGAGTATTATGCGTGTCGGAATCGGCGGACGGGTGAGGGCGGGCCGAAGTCACGGCTGTTGCACTATGCGGCGTTGGGGCTGGAGCAGCCGTTGCGGGACGGTCGGGTGATTGATCACATCAACGGGCGGCCGCTGGATTGCCGGAAGGCGAACCTGCGGGTGTGCACGCACCAGGAGAACCTGCGGAATCAGCGGGCGCAACGGCGGGGGACCAGCCGGTATCGGGGGGTATATTGGCAGCGGCAGCGCGGGAAGTGGACGGCGAAGATCAAGTGCGACGGGCGGTCGGAGTACCTGGGTTTGTTCCGGACGGAATATGCGGCGGCGGCGGCGTACAACGTGGCGGCGGCGGAGCGGTTCGGGCTATTTGCGCGCCTGAACCGGTGGGAGGGACCTACGGCGTGTCCGCCGGGGCCGTCGCGGCCGTGGGAGGCGATTGAGCCGGGGGTGACGGGGGCGGAGCGGTGGGCGGAGCGGCGGGGGATGCGGCGGGAGCGGTTTGGGACAAGCGGCGAGCGAGGGCGGCAGTTGGAGTTTTGGCGGTAAGGGCAGGGGGAGGCCAGACTTCGGAGAAGGGGACCTCGATTTGTTTGTCGTCCAGGCGGGCGAGGAGGGTTTGGCGTTGGCGGTGGAGGCGGAGGACGAGGGCGGGCCGGTCGAAGGGGGTGAGCCAGACGGGGTCGCCGTGGCGGAGGGTTTCGACGAAGCGGAGCTGCTGGAGAGCGAGGGGGGTATTGGCGGCGGCCTGGGCGATTTGGCGGCTAAAGTCGTCGGCGAGGTCCTGCCAGGGCTTGGGGGCGTTTTGCATTTGCGCGGCGAATTGTTCGGCGAGGCGGCGGACGCGGCGGAGGGAGGCGTCGAGGTGTTCGTCGGCCTGGAGGCGGAGGCGGAGGCGTTCGTCGGCGAGGCGGTCGAGGCGTTGGGTGGCGAGGAGGAGGAGGGCTTGGAGGCGGCGGAGGAAAGCGGCGGAGCGGGCGCGATTTCGTTCGGCGGCGGCGCGGATGGCCTGGACCTGGTTGAGGAGGCGTGTTTCGCCCTGAGCGTCGGCGCCGAGGAGGGATTGGGCGTGTTGGACGAGGGGTTTGGGCAGGCCGAGGCGCTGGGCGATGACGAGGGCATTGCTGCTGCCAGGGGCGCCGATGAGGAGGCGGAAGGTGGGGAGGAGGGTTTGGGGGTCGAACTGGACGGAGGCGTTTTCGACGCGGGGGGAGGCGAAGGCGTAGCTTTTGAGCCGGCCGAGGTGGGTGGTGGCGAGGACGTGGGCGCCGAGTTCGCGGAGGCGGTCAAGGATGGCGGAGGCAAGGGCGACGCCTTCGACGGGGTCGGTGCCGGCGCCGAGTTCGTCGAGGAGGACGAGGGAGCGGCGGTTGGCGCGGGCGAGGATTTGGACGAGGCGACCGACGTGGGCGGAGAAGGTGGAGAGGCTTTGTTCGAGGCTTTGTTCGTCGCCGATGTCGGCGAAGACCTGTCGATACACGGGGAGGGTAGATTCGGGGGCGGCGGAGACGTGAAGGCCGGCCTGGGTCATCAGGACGAGGAGGCCGACGGTTTTGAGGGCGACGGTTTTGCCGCCGGTGTTGGGGCCGGTGATAAGCAGGAGGTCGAAGTCGTCGCCGAGACGGAGGTCGAGGGGGACGACGTCGGGGAGGGCGTCGTGCGGCTCGACGTTTTTGCGGCGGGCGGCGAGGTGCAGGAGGAGGGGATGGCGGGCCTGGAGGAGGGAGAGGTGGACGTCGGGGCGGAGGGCGAGGGGATGGAGGCGGTAGGCGAGGCTGAAGCGTGCCTTGGCGTAGGCGAGGTCGATTTGGGCGAGGGTGCGGAGGGAGCGGAGGACGTCGGCGCGGCGGTCGAGGACGAGGCGGGTGAGGAGCCAGAGGATGCGCCAGGTTTCCTTGCGTTCCTCGGAGAGGGCGTCTTCGAGCTGATTGGAGAGTTCGGCGAGTTCGACGGGTTCGACGTAGAGCGTTTGGGCGGAGTTGGAGCGGTCGAGGATGACGCCGCGAAGGCAGTGGCGGTAGTTGGCTTTGAGGGCGATGACGGCGCGGCCGTTGCGGGTGAGGAAGCGTTCGTTCTCGACGGCGTGGTGCATTTCGGGGCGAGAGATGATGGCCTTGCACTTTTGTTGGATTTCGGCGCTGAGGAGGGCGACGGCGAGGCGGATTTCCTTGAGGCGGGGCGAGGCGTCGTCGCGGAGGGCGCCGTCAGGCTGGAGGCAGCGGTGGATTTCGTCGATGACGGGCAGGAAGTCGTCGAGGTGAGCGGCCCAGTCGCGGAGGCGGTCGTAAGGTCCTTCGGGGAGTTCGGTGCAGAAGTGCTTGAGGCGGCCGGAGGCGTCGAGGGTCTGGCTGATTTCGAGGAGTTGGTCGGGTTCGAAGACGGTGGGTCCGGCGCCGAAGTGTTCGAGGAGCGGGGCGATGTCGCGGAGGCCGGCGAGGGGGAGTCGCGTGCCTTGTTCGAGGAGTCGTTTGAGTTGGGTGGTTTCGGCGAGGCGAGCGAGGATCCATTCGGGGTCGGTAGAGGGGTAGAGGGCGAAGGCGGCGGCGCGGCCGAGGCCGCTGGTAACGAAGGAGGCGAGGAGTTCGCGAACGGCAGGAAACTCGAGGATCTGGAGGGTGTGTTCGTCGATGCGTTTGGTCATGGGAGGCATTGTAAGGGAAGGAGGGGTCGTCGTCGAGGGGTGGCAGGACTGAGGATTGGAGGCTGGGGATGGGGGATTTGGGGAGGGGAGGAGGGCAGCAATATGGCAAGGCAAGATTCAAGAGGGGGCGGCGGGAGAGCGAGGGCGAAGGCGGGAGGCGAGCCAGGCGGTGAAGGCGGCAAGGGCGGCGAGCTGAGCAAGCGCGAGGGTAGCAGCGCCGAGGGAGGCCAGTAAGGTCCAGAACGTTCGGCCGAGCAAAGGACCGAGGAAGGCAAAGGATAGAGGCAAGAGGGCGAGGAGTGCCGGGAAGAAAAAGGCGGCGGCGAGTTGGCGCGCTGGTTGGCGGGGCAAGGGCGGGGTGTGGCGAGCGAGGCGGAAGAAGTTGAGAGCGGCGGCGATGAGCCAGAGGGAGGCGAGGTGGCCGGTCCATAGGCCGCAGAGGAGTCGGAAGCGGGGGCCGGGGTCGAGGACGTGGAGGCCGCCAAGCAGGGCGGTGAGCAAGAGGGTGACGTGGAGAAAGGCGAGTGGGCGGGTGGGGAGGCGGCGGGCGGCAGGGTTGAAGAGGAGGTAAAGGGCGGTGAGTGCTGCGCCGAGGTAGAGGCCGAGGCAGCGTTGGCACAGGGGCAGCGTTTGGCCGGCGATTTCGAAGCAGCGAGCCTGGCCGCAGAAGCGGGCGAAGAAGTCATAGAGGATATTCACGGTCCAGTTCTCCGGGGTTGCGGCTGCGGCCGGCGACGATAAAAAAGTACCTGACCCCTTTTTCGGGAAAAGGTACCTGACCCCTTTTCTCAGGGGCGGAGGTCGAAGAGAGACTGGGTTTTAAGGACGGTCTGGTGTTCGGGGAAGGCGTGGAACGCGTGGACCTGCAACTCGTCCTGGCGAGCCTCGTAGTCGAGGTAGCTGAAGGGGGGCAGGTCGCCCTTGGCCCACTGGGGAAAGGGCACGAAGATGCCGCGTTTCTTGCCGGCGTCGGTGAGGTCGGCGTGGCACTGGCGGAAGAGGTTGGCGCTCATGGCCTCGACCTGGAAGTTGACGAGGTAGCGGAAGCGCTCGCCCCAGGAGCAGGTGTGGCTTTTCTCGCCGCGGAAGGGCAGTTGGTGGACGAGCCCGCGTTTGGGGAGGAGCTGATCGGGCCGGCAGATCAGCTCGGTGAGGCACAGGCCGCGACTGAAGAGGCTGACGACGTGGCCGCAGTGGGTGATCCAGATGGTCACCTCATAATCACCCTGGAAGAACTGTCGCCGGCGATAGATCTCAAACAGCTCCGGATGCAACGGTCGCTGAAAGATATTGAACGTCAACTCGCTTAACGACTGTTCAGTTCGGGGTGATTCCATGTAAGGTGCCGAGCACTCCCAAGGGGCCAGGCCTCGTTCGGGGCGGTTCAGTTCGCCTGAATGCCATTCTAACCGAGCGGGGTGCAACCGGCAAGGGCATTCGAGGGAGAAGAAAACCAGCGTCGCGCTATCAGCTTATCGGTCCTGGACTCAAGAACAGGGGCAATCGAGGCGAACAGCGGCGCCGGTCGTGCAGGACGGCCAGGCTGGTGAGGGGAGTGGACAGACCAAAGGCGAGAGGGGAGGCGGTCGTCAGAAGATGAGACGAAAGCCTTGCTGAAACTGGGCACCCACGCCGTAGCGGATAAAGGCGGGCTCGCCATGGGAGGCGGGGCGGTCGATCCGCAAGGTGCGGACGACCTTGCCGGTGGTGGCGATCTTGCCGTGCATGGGGAAGCGGGCGTCGCCTTCGGGGATTCCCAGCTCAAAGGCCAGGGTGTCTGCCGGCTGGATGTCGTCGGCAGTGGTTTCGAAGTACACCCCGCCAGTGCTGACGTTGAGGGTGGTGGTCCGACAGACGTTGCAGCGGCCCACGCCCTCGCGGTGATACTGGAGGGGCAGGCGAATCTCAAGCCTGCGGTGGGCTCGTCTTTCTTGGGTCTGCTGGGTCATCAATATACCTACTTTGCCCGTGGAGGGTCAGGATAGGAACTGCCGCCAGCCGACCAGTGCCAACAACCTGACGCTCCTGAGGGCAAGCACCGCAAAGTCGGTGCCAAAAAAGGCTTAACGTCCCAAGACTTCTCCGGGCTGCTGTAACCTACCGCCGGTTTTCCAGATAAGCGAGGTCTGCCGGGTGATGAAACTCCTGGCGGAGAGGCATTGGGCAAGGGCCGTGTTGCCCGGCGACAACACCAGCGAGGACTCATAATACATAAATCATTTATTCAGAGCATCTTAGGACGAACGTGCCGGGCAGTTCGCACCTGCACAGCCGGAGAATAGTGTGCAGAATAATTTTATCCATTTTTGCTAGTCGTTACATACAGCACTATCGGAAAGTAACACCCAGGCAGTTGAAATCGGACCGGGACGGTACTTATCGAAGGCCCGGCGAGACTTTGGAGACCGGTCTCTTTGAGGACAGAGGGTGCGGCAGGCGGGGCGGGGGGGTGCAAAAATGCTTTGACACGTTGGGGGAGCGGTTCTATTATCGGCGTGCGGTTGGTTTTTGCGGCTGCGGCCGCCTAAACCCTGCTGTGGAAGGTGGTTGCGTGGGTGTGATTGCTCTGATTCCTGCCCGGTACGCCTCCAGCCGCTTTCCCGGGAAAGTTTTGGCCCGCCGAACCGGCAAGTATCTGATTGAACACGTTTATGAGCGCGTGTGCCGCGCCAGTTTGATTCAGGAGGTTATTGTGGTCACGGATGACGAGCGGGTGGGGCGGGCGTGCGAGGAGTTTGGGGCGCCTTGGCGAATGACTCGTTCGGATCATGCCAGCGGGACGGATCGGATCGCGGAGGCGGCGGCGTCTCTTGATGCGGAGGTGATGGTCAACGTTCAGGGCGACGAGCCGGAGATCGATCCGGAGAACGTCAACCTGGTGGTGCGTGTGCTGCAGGAAGACCGGCAGGCCGATCTGGCGACGCTGGCGGCGCCGTTCGAGGCGGAGGAAGACGTCGAGAATCCCAACGTGGTGAAGGTGGTTACGAACCAGGCCGGGCATGCGCTGTACTTTTCGCGGTGGCCCATCCCTTACGAGCGCGACGGCCGGGGAAGTCGGCGGCTGCACCGCAAGCACCTGGGCCTTTACGCCTATCGGCGGGAGGCGCTGGTGCAGTTCGGCCGGTGGGCGCCGACCCCGCTGGAGCAGGCGGAGAAGCTGGAGCAACTGCGGGCGCTGGAAAACGGGATGGTGATCGCGGTCGCCGAGGTCGGGCCCAGCGCCGCGGGTATTGACACGCCGGAACAATACGAGCAGTTCGTGCAACGGCGCCGGCGCGGCGAGGCGAAGGAGTGACGCGGGTCGAAAGGGGTGAGCTTGAACGATAACGATCTACTAGCCAGCGTCAGCAGCGTTTCGGACGAGACGGAGTTCTACACGCCGATGCCGGCGGGGTATATCCGGGGGCGGTGCAAGTACATGGTGATCGTGGGGACCGTTTTGAGCGGACTAGGCAAGGGGATTTTTTCGTCGAGTCTGGCGAAGCTGCTGCAGGACAAGGGACTACGAGTGGCGCCGATCAAACTGGAGGGATACCTTAACATCGATTCGGGGACGCTGAATCCGTTCCGGCACGGCGAGGTGTTCGTGCTGGACGACGGCATGGAATGCGACATGGATTTGGGCACCTACGAGCGGATGCTGGGGCAGAATTTGACGCGGGCGAATTTTACGACGAGCGGGCAGATATTCACGCGGGTGCTGGAGAAGGAGCGGCACGGGGATTACCTGGGGCGGGACGTGCAGATGATTCCGCACGTTACCGGGGAGGTGAAGCTGCGGCTGCGGGAGTTGGCGGTGGCGAGCAAGGCGGACATCGTGTTCGTGGAGATCGGGGGCACGGTGGGGGACGTGGAGAACGCCTACTACATTGAGGCCATGCGGGAGTTGGCCTATGAAGAGGGGCCGAACTCGGTGTGCTTCGTGGCGTTGACGTACGTGCTGGAGCCGCGGACGCTGGGGGAGCAGAAATCGAAGGCGGCGCAACTGGGCATCAAGCGTCTGATGGAGATGGGGGTGCAGCCGCACATCATCGCCTGCCGCGCCGCCAACCCGGTTACCGACAAGGTGCGGCAGAAGATTGCGCAATACACGAACGTGCCGCTGGAGCGGGTGTTCAGCATGCACGACTGCGAGAGCATCTACGTCATTCCGACGATGCTGCGGGAGCTGGGGTATGACTTCGAGGTGATCAAGCTGTTGCGTCTGGAGCAGCGGGTGAACCTGAAGCAGGAGCGGCAGGCGTGGCTGGAGTGGTGCGATTTCGTGGACCGACTGGAGGCGTTGCGGCACGAGGTGACGATCGTGGTGACGGGGAAGTACACGAGCGTGCGGGACAGCTACGCCAGCATCATTCACGCGCTGGAGCACGCGGGTGCGCACCTGGACGCGCGGGTCAACCTGCGTTGGATCGATGCGACGGAGGTGACGAGCGGCAACGCGGCGGAGAAGCTGGCGGGAGTGCACGGGGTGATCGTGCCGGGGGGCTTCGGGGTGCGGGGAGCGGAGGGGAAGATGGAGTGCATCCGCTACGCGCGGGAGCACGACGTGCCGTTTTTAGGCATCTGCTTCGGGTTTCAGTTGGCGGTGATAGAGTTTGCGCGGAACGTGTGCGGTCTGACCGACGCGACGAGCCAGGAGCTGACGCCGGACGCGGGTCGGGCCGTCATCGGCCTGTTGCCGGAGCAGAAGCGGCTGGAGGGGCTGGGTGGCAACATGCGGCTGGGCGGGCGCGACGTGGAACTGTCGCCGCAGACGCGGGCCTGGCGGCTGTTCGGTTCGCGGCCGACGGCGCGGATGCGCTTCCGCCACCGCTACGAGGTGGAGCCGGAGTATATTGAGGTGCTGACGCGGCAGGGGCTGGTGTTTTCCGGGAAGGCGCCGGGGCAGCCGATCATGCAGATTCTGGAGTTGCCGGAGCACCGGTACTTTATCGGGACGCAGGCTCATCCGTGCATGACGAGTCGGCCGTTGCGGCCGCAACCGATGTTCGTGGGGCTGGTGGCGGCCGCGCTGCAGGTTGCGTACCCGGATAAAGGTTTTTCCGATCCCTTGGCGGCCGGCGAGCAGGTCGCGCAACAAACCGAGAAGCGTGGCAAGTCGCCAGCGAGGTGAACCATGTGCGCCGAATCGAGCGATCCGCAACCCAAGATCATCAGCGATGAGAGCTGGAAGGAACAGGCCCGGCGGGAGAAGGAGCGGTTGGCCGAGGAGGAGCGTGGGGCGCCGCCGGCCGCCGCGGCCGCCGGGGCGGCGCCCAAGGAGGCCCGTCCAGTCGGCGGCGTTAAGAAAGGCCCGGCCCCTGGGCGAGGCGACCGGCGTGGGCCGCTGCCCCAGGTTACGTTTCTCGCCTTGGTCAACTCACTGGCGATGCAGGCCCTCTTCAACCTGGGTGGCTTCGCCGACCCGAAGGGCAACCCCGTCGAGCCGGACCTGGACGTGGCCAAGTACCACATTGACATCCTCCAAGTTCTCGAAGAGAAGACCAAGGGCAACCTCACGGAAGAGGAGCACCAAGCGCTGACCGGGGTGTTGCACGAGGTTCGCATGCAGTTCGTCCAAGCCTCGCAGATGTGAAGCGGGCGGGTGCGTCTTTTGGGCGCAGCACTGAGGGGGAGCTGAAAGGAGAAAAGCCGATGGGAAGTTTGGCGAGCCGGACGGGCCGCCTTGGGCTGGGCCTGCTGGTCCTGACGGCATTGGCTGGGTGTGGGTCGCAGGCGTTCGTCGTTCGTCCCGTGCCGGATCGTCAGGACCTGGAAGAGAGCGTCGTGCAGCGGGACGGCGGTTGGTGCGTCTGGGACAAGATCGCCGTGATCGACGTGGACGGCGTGCTAATGAACGGCAGCAACGAAGGGCTTTTCGGCAGCGGCGAGAACCCGGTGAGCCTATTTCAGGAGAAACTGGACAAGGCGCGGCACGATCGGCGCGTCAAGGCGGTGGTGCTGCGGCTCAATTCGCCGGGCGGCACGGTGGGGGCGGCCGACCTGATGCACCATTCCCTAGTGAGTTTTCGCGCGAAAAGCAAGAAGCCGGTGATTGCCTGCGTGTTGGACCTGGCGGCCAGCGGGGCGTATTACCTCGCCTGCGGCAGCGACGGCATCATGGCCCAGCCGACGAGCGTCACGGGCAGCATCGGCGTGCTGGTGCAGACGGTGAGCTTTGCCGGCGCGATGGAAAAGCTGGGCGTTTCGGCGGAGGCGATCAAGAGCGGCCAGATCAAGGACCTGGCGTCGCCGTTGCGGCGGCTGGAGCCGGAGGAGCGGGAGGTGCTCAAAGGCATCGTGATGCACCTCTATGACAACTTCCTGGCGGTCGTGCTCCAGGGCCGGGGCAAGCTGACGCGCGAGAAACTGGCGCCCCTGTCGGACGGGCGGGTGTTCACCTCGCCAGCGGCGCTGGAGGCGGGCCTGATCGACCGCATCGGTTATCCGGCCGATGCCATCCGCTGGGCCAAGGAATTGGCCAAGCTCCGCCGGGGCAAGGCGGTCATATACCACCGACCGGTAGGGTATAAACCCAACGTTTACGCCTCGGCCGAGCCGCTCCAGCCGGGGGCGAGCTTGATCAATATCGGGTTGCCCTCTTGGCTGCGCAGCCAGGGGCCGCAATTTCTGTATCTCTGGCAGATCGACAACCTGTCCGCCCCGTGAAGGGGGGCAGCCGGGGGCTAACGGGGGGCGGGCGGCTGCCGCCGACACCCCAGGCGGCTGGGCTGCAGCACTCGTTCGTACACGTGGAGGGTTTGCCGCGCCACGTGCGCCCAGGAGAGCGGCTGTACGGCTTGGCGGGCGTTTTCTCCCAGACGTTGGCGGAGCGGCTCATCCGCGATCACGCGCTGCAACTGCGGCGCCAGGTCGGCCCGATCTCGCTGCAACAATAGGCCGCTGTGCTCGTGCCGAATCACCTCCGGTATCCCGCCGACCGGCGCCGCCACGACCGCCAGGCCCGCCGCCATCGCCTCGATGAGCGTGAGGGGGGCGCCTTCATTGAGGCTGGCGTTGACGAAGACGTCGGCGGCGACATAGACGGCCGGCATGTCGTCGTGGGGCACGGGGCCGCTGCGACACAACCACGGGGCGGGGGCAAAACCGCTGCCCGGCACGGCCAGGAGGCGCACGTTGGGGCGCCGGCGCCAGAGTTGCTCCAGTGCGACGGCGATTGCCGCCGTGCCCTTGACGCGGTCCTCGCCGCGGCCGACGAACAGCACCACGGTGTGATCGGCGGTCAAACCGAGGCGCTGTCGCACTGTTTGACGCGCCCGGGGCGGCGGCGCGACGGGAGCGAAGCCGTTGGGGATGACGGTGATTTTTTGCGGCTGGACGCCCAAGCACTGCCGGGCGCGCTGCCGAATGGGGCGACTGACGGCGATGACGTGATCGGCAGAGCGGCTGGCCAGTGCCTCGATGAGGAGCGCGACGTAGCAGCGCCAATTGGCCCAGGCGCGGCAGTTGAGGAGGTAATCCGCGCTGACCCCGTGCAGGGTGTGCACGTGTCGCCAGCGCGACGGTCGGGCCAGGCTCCGCCGCAGCAAGCCGGGCGAGACAGCCGAGCCCTGGGTGTGGATGAGGTCGTATCGTTCCGGGGCCAGCCGGCGTAGATCATGGATGGCGGGATGTTCGATGGCGGTGCGTCCGAAGACGTCCGCCGTGCAACCCAGCTCGATTAGCGCTCGGGCCAGCTCGCGGACGTGCACCTCCACGCCCCCCGTCCCAGCCAGGTCCAGCGTGGCGCACAAAGCGACCTTCATGGGTGTTCCAGCCAGTTGTTCGCCCCCGGCCCGCGGTCGCGGAGGGCGTTGCGCCAGCCGGCCAGGTAGCCGCGCAGCATGGGCAGCACGTGCCGGAAGCGCCCCTGGACCCAGGTGTATCGGCCCACGTCCAGCAGGAAGCCGACGGCGCGCAGAGGCCAATAGCGCAGGTGCCGCCGGGCAAAGACGAGGTGATTGTGGGCGAACCAGTAGAGTCGGCGGCCGACGGCCGGGCCGTGGCCGCCGGTCTCGGTGACGTGGTGCTTGATGGCGATCCGAGGCAGGTACCAGATCACGTGGCCGGCCGCGCGCAGCCGCGCGTGCAAGTCGGATTCCTCGCGGAACGAATGCCCGCCGTTCAGCCCATAGACGCCGTCGTAGCCGCCCAAGTCCAGCAGGAGGCGCCGGCGTGCGAAATAGATGCCGCAGCCCCACGCCGCTGGTCCCTCCGGATGCCGGCAGGGCACCAGGTCCCCGCTGTAGAACGTCGGGCGGGAGATGGAGAGTTCCAACTCCCTGACCCGCGCGCCGCGCCGGAGCACGTCGATCTTTCGCACGAAGACCGCCGCCACCTCCGGCTGCTTGACGAACACCGCCGCCGCCTGCGACAGGCAATCGTCTCCCAGCAGCTCGACGTCGTCGTCGCAAAGGAAGACGATCTCATTTTTGGCCGCCGCCAGGGCCTCGTTGCGCGACCGCTGGGCCCCTTGGGACTGCTCGTGCCGGATCACCCGCAGCCCCGGCGCCGCGAGGCGGTAGGCGGGCGAGGAGCCGTCGTCGATGACGCAAATCTCGAGGTTCTCCGCCGGATAAGCCTGCCGCCGCAGGTCGCGCAGCAACGACGCCACGCCCCCCGGCCGATCTTTGCTGGGAATGACGACGGAGATCGCGGGCAATTCCGAGGGCGTGGGCATGTGATCCTTTCGACGGTTGATTCATCCCGCCGGGGGCGGGGCCGCGACGGCCGAGGCCGGCAGCAAGAGCACGTCGCCCCGCCGCGACTCGCGCAGTACGATACGCCGGCGCGGATTGTAGAGGCTGCGGGCTTCGTAGCCGTGCTCGCGCAGATACGCCAGCAGGGTTTCGATGCCGATGCCCAGGCTGCGGTAAGCCCAGGGATTGATCTCACAAACAATGGGCGGCCGGCGCGCCGTGCGGCGCAGGAAGCCGTCCAAGCCCTTCAGGACGGGGAACTCGTAACCTTCAGCGTCGATGTGGATCAGGGCGACGCGGTCGATGGCGTTCTCGGCCAGGTAGTCATCGAGGCGGATCACCGGCGTCTCGATGGTCTTCTCCCGGTCGTGGGCGGGCACGAACCCCGGCACGAGGCTGTTGGCGCCGATGTTGCCGCGTGAGAGAACGAGGCGGGCCGTGCCGGGTAGATCACCGACCGCGACGCCATTGACCAGCAGGCGATAGCGAGGGTTCGCCTGACGGATTCGCTCCAGGAACTGACGGTAATGGGGCGCCGGTTCGAAGCAGTGAACCGCGCCGGTCGGGCCGACCAGCCCCAAGGCCAGCACGGAGGTTCTGCCGATGTTGGCGCCCACGTCCAGGAAGACGTCGCCCTCGGCCAGGTAGTGCTGGAGAATCGTCTGCAAGGCCACGTCCCGGGCGCCATAATAGAGATTGTTGAGATAGGAGACGTACTGGGGGTCGAAGGGGACTTGGACGCCGTTGATTTCGATGGCCGCCAGCCCTTCCGGCAGCCCCCGCCGGGCGCGCAAGCGGGCCGCCAGCCCGCGATAAAGCACTCGCGGGTTCTCCCTCAGCACCGCCAAACCTCTGGCGAGGGCAGTCATTCCCATACCCCTCTTATCGGACATACCTGCCGTGCCAGATAAATCCGCTGGTTTGGAGGCCGCCAGCGCTGCGGACCGATTATAAGCCGGGCTGCACCGTCCCCCGTGCCGGGGGCGGGGTTGTATGGGCCGGCTTGGGCGGCGTACAATGGACCCGCGGCCAGCGAGAAGAGACGCCTGGCGCCGGCGAGCGGGCCTGCCGTTTCGCCTTGGGCACGCCCCCGCCAGACGAGGGGTAAGCACGCATGAAGGCACTGATAACCGGCGGCGCCGGATTCATTGGCTCGCACCTGACCGAGCGCCTGCTGCAAATGGGGCATGAGGCGGTCGTGGTCGATGACCTCAGCACGGGCAGCCTCGACAACCTGCGGGCGGCGAGGGGGCAGGCGCAATTCCGTTTCGTGCTGGACACGGTGCGCAACAGCGAGACGATGAACCTGCTCGTGGAGCAGTGCGACGTGGTGTTTCACCTGGCGGCGGCGGTCGGCGTGCAGCTCATCGTGGATCATCCGGTGCACACCATCGAGACCAACATCCACGGCACGGAGGTGGTCCTCAGCATGGCGAACAAGTACCGCCGCAAGGTGCTGCTGGCCTCCTCCAGCGAAGTGTACGGCAAGAGCGAGGCGGCACCCTTTCGAGAGGACGACGACAGCGTGCTGGGAGCGACCATCTTCTCCCGCTGGTCCTATGCGTGCAGCAAGGCCATCGACGAGTTCCTCGGCCTGGCGTACCACGAGCAGTACGACCTGCCCGTCGTCGTGGCGCGTTTTTTCAACACGATCGGCCCGCGCCAGACCGGCCGCTACGGGATGGTCGTGCCTCGCTTCGTCGAATGGGCCCTCAAGGATGAACCGCTGCACATCTACGGCACCGGCCGGCAGACCCGTTGCTTCGCCGACGTGAGCGACGTGCTGGACGCCATCGTCGCCCTGATCGACTGCCCGGAGGCCGACGGGCGCGTGTTCAACGTCGGCAACGACGGCGAGATCTCCATCAACGACCTCGCCGACAAGGTCATCGCCTTGGTTGGCTCCCGCAGCACCAAGCAGTACCTCTCCTACGAACAAGCCTACGGCAAGCCCTTCGACGATATGCTCCGCCGCGTGCCGTGCCTCGACCGCCTCCGCCAAACCATCGGCTACCAGCCCCGCCTCTCCCTGGACCAGACTCTCGAACGCATCGTCGCCGATCGCCGCGGCCGCCCTTAAGCGTAGCCGAGCATTTTTTCCGTTGTGCTCGACTGAGGGCAGCCATCCCCAGCCCGCACGGCGAAGGCTGACTCATCCCCAGTTTGGCGGAAGGCTGCATGGAAAGGGCGGTCCTGCCCGATAGGTTCTGTAGGTTTGCAGGGCGTATACGCTCCAGGAACGACCTGGAAAGGAAGGACCGCCATGGATCGCCA
>Ga0315295_10001789_pt1 | contig 18361 bp, 24 predicted proteins | sample YL17G14_0_MG_FD_204453 | JGI IMG/M metagenome (GOLD analysis project Ga0315295, IMG submission 204453) | Sediment microbial communities from Yellowstone Lake, YNP, Wyoming, USA - YL17G14_0 | ecosystem: Environmental > Aquatic > Freshwater > Lake > Sediment | place: USA: Wyoming | collected... | reverse complement strand
CTATTTTCTTAAGCCTTATCGGAACGGGGTTTGATTTGCTTTCAATCATTATCTGTTCGATGAATTCGTTCCCTCTTTTATTCTTGACGCCGATTCGGCCATCCTTCTTTAAGAAAATCAGTTGTTCAGCCCTATTTTCTGTCTTCTCAATCCCTCGTATAAGGCTTTTGTGTCTGCTTCCGAACCTGTAAGATTCCAAACCAGCTACCAGCCACCATAACACGGCTCTCGCTTCTTTCTTCGTTAAATTCGGCTCAAACTTAGGTAATTCTTTCATACTACTTCCCTCTCCTTTCCCTTCAAGTCAACGCCCTTCTTGGCGAAGAAGTCGATTACCTTTCTTGCCCAGACCCTATCAGATTCTTTCTCTCTTTCATTCAGAAAATAATAAGGCTCTTTTGTCTGACGCTTCCATTTTTTGATGTTATCCTTCGTCAAGTTGTCGAGCATATACATCGTCCAGTGCGCCCATTGCGTATGCTCAATGTCAGCCAGTCCTTCGATTATCCCCCTCGCTTCGTCTTTCGTAAGCGTTGAGGCTTCGAGTTTGTTAACTTTTTCGCACAATTTCTCCATTTGGGTTTTTCTGCTTCGGAGTTCAGCTTCGAGGAATTTGATGCGCTGTTCTAACTTCTTATTCGTGACCATCAAAAAACAAAGATTGCACTTTTCTAATAGTTTATCTTTCAGCCTCTCTATCTCCCTGTCCTGCGCTTTTGAGGCGGCGAGCCAGCGTTGTAAAATCGTTAATTTGCCCTGCCAAAAACACCTTTTCTCATGGTCATCTCCTGCTATTGATAACATTCTTTTTACATATTCAATCTCCTTCTCAATCGTGCCTTCGGTCATGCTGCTTCACACGCCTTTCCCTCTATCACGGCGCTCAGCCATTCGTTGCGTTCCTTCAGCTGCTCAGGACTGACGTGGCCCTTGGCGGCTTCGCGGCGGCGCTTCTGCGCCATGAGCTTGAGCGTGGCGGCCATCATCATCTGTGTGTTGGCTATCGCGTTCTGGGTCGCTACGCTGCCGCTGATAAGCTGCCTGATTTCTTCTATGGCTTTCGGGACTACATCGAGCATCTCATCGTATTTCCTGATGCCGTCGAAACCAAGAACGTCGCCGTGAGCGTCGCCTGACCGGTTAAGCTCGATGTTCTTGCCGGTGTATTGGATTCCAAGCTTCTCGGCCTCCCTCAAGACAGGATCGTTCAATGGGTGAAGGTGAGGCCGCCTCGTTATCCTCATGCGCGACATATCGACCTTGCAGTGATAATACTGGCGCAACATCATGACCAGGCGCTCTATCTTGCTGCCGGCTTTCACAAGGACGTCGGAAATGCTCTCGCCATACTCTTTGGGCGGAAGTATTTTAAGGGTTGGCTCTTTCCCGTAGTTCACCATGACGTTGAAGAAACCGAAGTCGAGGTGCGCGTATTTCCAGTTCTTCATGCTGACTTTTCCCTGGGGGAGTTTGCCGAGACGCTCTATAGGTATAACGACTTCTATGTTGTGGAGGTCGAAATTGTCAAGTTTGTCATGCTGAACGAGGTTTTGGTTGACATGATAGAAATTGAGATTGCAGGTTGATTCGGAAGTTTTGGCAATCCGACCCTGCGCTTCAAGCCGATTTATCAGCTTGGAAGCTGCCTGCCGGGAGATTTTAAGGTCTCTTGCGACATCTGCTTTGGTGTGCTTGTCTTCGAGAAGGGTGAATATCCGTGTCAACCTCGTGTCAACCTTCGTGTCAACCATGCTCAAACCTCTTCTCTTTGAAAGCGTGCATCAGCGCAAGCAGGTGCGAACAGAACGGCTCGTTCGGCGAAAGCCCCTGGGAGAAAGCGCGGCTCTTCATTATGAAGCCCTGGCACGTGCATGTCCAGCCCCCCTCTTTCCTCTGCATGACGTGCGGGGTCGAATTGTAATGGGGTATGGGCAGGCAGACGAAGCCCCCGTTCCCGTTATACTGGATGAGGTTCAGGCTGAGGAACTTGTCTGCCTTGTGGCGCTGGCTGTGGGTAAGCTCGCCCCTGAACTCGTCGAAGTACTGGACATCGGGTTTCAGGAAGTCGGTGAGCTGGTTCATAATGATTTTATGACCTCCCTGTCTTCCGGCTCCACGTAATGCCCCAGCAGCTTCTCCAGTATCCCGCTCTCCGTATTGTCCAGGACGTTCCCCGCCGCATCGACCAGGCCAGTGCCGTCGGCCTTCAGCTTCAGGCCGCGCTTCTGCGCTTCTATGCACAGCATGATGTTGTGTCCAGGCGAGCCCGTCCTTATCAGTTTCAGGACTTCGTAGGTCTTATCATCCGCTATGTAGATGTCGATGTCCATTCCCCTGTAGGACAATCTTACTATCTTGTCGCCGCGCATCCTGACGGGCATGGCTGCCAGGAACAGCCCCGGTTTCGGGATGACTACCAGGTCTATGTCGTGGACCTCCGGCCGCTTCCTTCTTATTGAGCCGACTATGTCGCCCTTCATGCACTGGTCCGCTATCTTCGTCATGAAGTCAACTGCTATGTCCTGGGCTTCTTTGAGTTTCATAAGTGCCTATGCTCCTTCCTGCAATAGCAGTCGCAGTAAGCGCAATAGTGGCGTTTCATCTTCAATCGAACTCCCCGAGCAGGCCGACGAGCAGGCCGAAGAGCAGGCCGGAGAGCAGGCCGAAGAGCAGGCCGAAGAGCAGGCCGAAGAGCAGGCCGGAGAGCAGGCCGAAGAGCAGGCCGAAGAGCAGGCCGAAGAGCAGGCCGAAGAGCAGGCCGTCTTCATCATAACCTTTCAGGTTGCAGTAGCCACGCTTCATCCACGCGCAGAACGCAATGGAAGCGAAGGTGACGGACAGGTATACGAACACGGCTGGGCCTAATATCAGCAGATGCTGCGGCTGGAACGCTTCCGGCGTGGTTGGGATTTGTAACCAACTCCACGCCCATATCATGAACTGGAAAAGGGCGTAAGACAAGCCCACGCTTCCGGCGAATATCAAGAAGCGCAGGAAACCCATGAAGGTCATGACCGGCTGCCTGGCTTTCTTCTCAAGCTCGGCTATCCTCCTTTTAAGCGTATCAACTTCCGACTTCGTATCCTTGCATCTCATGACGATACCTCCGTTTTATTCCCATATCCAGCAGACGGAGAAGTGAGGACGGGTTGGGTGTCTGATTCTGGCAGGATAATGACGCTGCCGTTTCCGAGGCCTTCAAGGTGGCCGCCGTATTTCATGGATTTTATCAATTCCCTGAGCGTGATTTCATACATCCCTATTCGCCTCCCTTACCATCGCCTTGTCATACCTGTCGAGACGTTTGCGCTTCATTCTCCCATCCTCCCCTTCATCTGCCTCATGAAATCATCATAGCTTATCTTGCCCGTGCTTAACCAGAGTTCCAGGCATCCGAGCTTGTAGGGGGTTAGCATTTTAATCTTTCACTCCGATTTTTTCCAGCAGTTTCTTCATGTGGTCATATATCGATGATAGTGATTCATTCGTCCTCACTTTGCTATTATTGGCGAGGAACTTGTCATCGTTGATAATCCTAAAGAATCGTGGTAGTTTCGGTAAAATCTGTTCAAAGTAATCCCAATAAATTTTGAACAGATTCCTGAAAATAACGTATCGATACATCCACATACTCGTATCATATGGGAAAACGCTCGTTAGGTTTTCCATAAACAATTTCATCCTTTCAATTTCCCATTTTTCAGCACAAATAGCCCATTCTGCTATTTCATCCTTCCTCATGCTTCCGCCACCAGCTTTCGCGTATTTGAAGGCTTGAAGGATTTGGATAAAAGCTACATGCTTCATATCTCCGTAATGATTACAAAACTCACCTATCCCACTGAAAAATGGATTCTTTCCATCATCAAAAACTTTTAAAATGTCATGTGGACTCAATACCCTTATAATTGTATTTATTTCGAGGTATCTTCTCTTTGCGGCGATGCCATCCATACCAGGCATTATAAAAAGGTCTATCATGAACGATTTTTTATGACCTTCCTCAAGCAGTTGGTTAAGAGCCATTAACCGATGCTGCCCATCGAGAACATGATACTCGCCCGTTCCGTTTTCCCATATTGTTATATCTTTTTTTAATAGACCTTCCCTTTTAATGCTTCCTTTAAGGTTTTTTACATGGACATCGCGCACCTTTCTTTCAAACGATGCCATCTTGAATTTACTATAATTTGATAGGTCAAGACCGAACGATTTTCTTTTAATATCTTCCATACCAATCACTTCCTTTCTGCCCACTTGCGGACTATCCTCATGACGAGATGCCTCACATCGAGGTTATATTTTTTGGCTTCCTTTTCAAGAACGCCGAGAACTTTCGGCGGGAAAATTATGACCATCTTGCGTTCTTCGAGTTCATTCAGGGCTTGGTTCTCTTCCTCGGTTATCGTGGATTCGGGCTGATTAAGTTCTGTCGCCGGAGAGAAATCGGTATCGGCTAATGTTAACCGCTCGTTAACACGCCGTTGCATTTCAACATCCTTGTATTTATCAGAAATGTAATCCAGAACCCACTTGTGCGACATCCCCAGCTCCTCCGCGATTTTAGAGGGCTTCCAGCCCGTGAGTTCGGCGATGGCATCCAGCTTCTTTGTTATTTCAGTTCCATTCACTTCCCTTCGCTGCACATTCGCAACAAGGGCAATCATCTGCTTCTTGGCTTCATCATCGGTATCTATCTTCATGGTCGGCCAGTTCGGGTCTATCTGTATTCTGTGGAAGCCGTCGATAGGCTTGCCGTCCTTGTCAATGAGAACTGGGTATATCGCCCCGAACTTCTCATAGGTTTTCTTGAGTTCTTCCATGTTCATATTCATTCTTCCTCCCCTGCGTTCGAGGGCCAGTCGTCGTCCTGTGAGCCGTCGTCCCTTTCTGTGATGTCAAGAACGTGTTCCTTCCACCATTTCCCGAACAGAAGCACATCTAAATCGTCAGAAATGGGGCTAATCTCGCGTTCTAAGGGCATGGAAGGAAGCACAGAAAGTGGGCTATGCCCGGCACAACAATCAAAATTAAGGGGGTTTCCGTGAGAATTCAGGGCATCCTTTCCTGCCGCAGAACTTGGGATATTGAAGTTATTCATCTTAACACCTGCTACTTCTTTGTCCCACGGGCGAATGTGGGAGTTTAGATCGTGATTATCAAGCTTCGGTTTTCCGCTGGCATGAGGGGCATGTTATGAATTTAAGCTTAGAATTGCTTTCCCACACATACCCGCAATTACCACACTTGATTTTCTTCATGAAATTATTTAGTGGTGGTGGTTTATAAAGATTTATGGAGGTCGAATATGAACAATCGAGTATATGTTTTGGTGGCGGTTTTATTGACGGCTATCGTTTTGGTTAGTGGATGCATCATGCAAGGCTTAGATAAAGTCGGAAAATGCTCATCAGATTTTTTATTGGTGTGGAACTACGGCCCATATCATTCAGCGGAAGAATGCAAGGCAGTTTGCTACGATAAATACAAAGTCACATCCTATCGAATGTATGTGGATAGTCATGGATGGACACAATGTAATTGTGACATTAACAATTGCGGGTTTCAGGAAATCATTCAACAACAATAATCAAGTCCAGCTTCCCTTGTTCACCCGCATCAGAACGGGGTCGACATCCCTCCCGCTGAGAAAGACGTAATGCCTCGCCGTCTTTGACCCTATCACCCATCCCATAGTCTGGCAGAGCTGGTATTCGGTCATGTGATTCGCCAATCTTGTCGCAACCATCTTCCTGAACATGTGCGGGCTTAGGTGTTTGCCGAGCCTCTTTTCTATCCTGCATCTCAACAGGTTGCGTATCTGGTCGTATCTGAAATCGAATAGCCTGTCTTTAGGCTTTTTATTGACGCTTTTCAGGTAACTCTTCAATAGCTTCCTGGTCTTGATTATGCGGATTCTTCTAAGCCGCTTTCCCTTGCCTTCTCTTATGATCAGGCCGCCTATTCGGTCGAAAGACAGGTCTTCGAACTTCGCGCTTATCAGTTCGTCTATCCTGCAACCCGTTTCCATGAGTATGCCCATGAAGGCCTTTTCTGCCTGGTTGCGGCAGAGTTCGAGGATCGTCAGCATCTCCCTCCCGTCAAGCATCGTCTTCAGTGGCCGGATGATGTAGTACTCCTTTATCCTGAGGTACGGCTTCATGTCATTCGGGACTCTGCCGAGCTTCCACTTGAAGTATTTCCTCATGGTGATCTTGTAGATGTTCTTGGTGGCCTCGGCGTAGCCGTTGTTCTCGAACGCGGAGAAGACGCGGTTGTATTCCGACTTGCCGAGCGCGTCCGGGAGCTTGCCGAAACGCTCTTTGAACAGCCTCATGCGGTCGCAGTATTTCTCCGCGCTGTCGGCCTGCATTCCGGTGGCTACGCAGAAATCATAAAACCTCTGGAAGTCTTTCATATTCCCACGGGCGAAATTGGACTATGTGTGCAAGTTTTAAATTGTTTATGTGGAATAAGCCCGCGTTTAAACAATACATTCAAGGGTGGTTGCAAGGAGGGGCGCTTGCGGGATTTAAACATTCTCAGAATTAGCGTTTATGTTTTCTGCGTTTCCTGTGCTTCCTGTGGCACGGCATGATTCACCTCCTCAACCTTCAATGATTTTCATGAATATCAGGAACGCTATTATGCCGAGAACCATCCAGACGACGATTGTAGTCCCTGCCGGGAAGAACGACTGCGATGCGAACAGCAATATGAGAGGCACGACTATGACCATCGCGCCTTCCTTGCCTATCCCGACCGACCATATGACAACGAGTATCAGCACGACGCATAGTATCGCCGTGATGATGGGGTCGCCTACTATGACGTTCGCCACTCCGTTGCCGATGAAGGCCGCCAGTTCCCCGAAGCTTGTCATAAGTCCTTCCCCCTCAGGAATCCAATCAGCGCAAGCAGGTAAGCGAATCCCAGCGGCGCTATGAATATCAGCTTGATTACCCAGTTGATGTCAAGAGTTAGAAGCGCAAGCGGCGATGTAATTATTCCCCACAGGAACGTGAAGAATCCCCAGACCGGAGCGAATGCATTATAGAGATATATTCCAGTCCCGCTTGTAACCGATTCTCCAGAAGTTATATTATAATCAGTCATCGTCTGGTTGGTAATCCCTATCGCCGTAAGGTTGCCTGAAGTGTTTATATGTATGTGGGCGATGTCGGTTATGAACGGCTGCATCTGCGCCCTCGTCTCTTCCACGCCGATGTAAAGGAAAACGTGAAGGAAGAGTATCAGCATCAGTATCCTCGCGCCTGAGAAAGCCATTACAATCTTCCCCCCATGACTTTCAGGCCCAGCGTGATGAAGCCCAGCACTATTAACCATACGAGATTGAACCAAGTAAGATAAGTGAATATCGCCAGTATGCCGAGACCGGCATATGCTATCCCTTCTTTCGGAAGGCTGGGGAAGACCAGGGCAATGGCAACCATGATTACGAAGGTTACTATTATCGCAATGAACGCCTTCTGGAACGGGTCGAACTGAGCGCCCAGCTGGTTCATCGACCACGCAAACGTGTAGGCGTTCCCTGGCGGGCTGAAGACGACATACGTTTTCGTGTAAGTCTGGAGCGAATATCCTACCCTCTGGAACCACATGGTGACATAGACAATCTGATATGCGGATGCGTTCGTAAGGTTGACACTCCCGAATATCTGGCCGCCGCCAGGGCTTGACGTTTCCTCCTGCGAGAATACCACGCTGCCGTTGTAGGTGATGTTAAGGCCGTATAAGAGAAGGCTGGAGCGTTCATCGGTTATCGTAAGCGTTATCGGCTCTGTCGTGTTTGTATACAGTCCCCTGTACGGCTCAATCATGTAAGTTATCCATGACCAGTCGGTCTGATATGTCCCTACTCCCGAGGAACTTAGGGTTATCCTGTATGGCGGGTTCGTGGGGGTGATTGTCGTCGTCATCGACTGGTATCCGGCCTTGGTCACAATGATTTTGTACTGCGTGGTGTCCTTCATGTATATCCCAGCCGTTCCAGTCTCATCGGTCAGCTGCTGCGTCACCGTCACCCATTCCGAGCCTATGAGTTTCTGCACCGTCACCAGCGCGCCCGATATGCTCGAACCGAGGCTGTTGACGATTATGAAATTGATCATCGTTGCCGATGACGTTTTCAGAAGGTATCCCGTAATGTTCTTCTCGCCGGTGATGTTCCCTATGGTCTCTATCCTCGTCCTTGCCACATACCCGCTGCCTGAATAGTTCATGAATGTCAGCGTGTTCTGCCCCTGCGGAACATTCTTGTAATGGGTGAATAACTCCGTCTGGTTTCCGTATACCGTTGTGTTGGTCGTGTTGCTGAACGTGACATTGAAAACCAGCGTACTTGAATCCTCTTCGTCATAAGCCTTCAGGCGATACCATCCGTTAGATGTTTCAAACAACCAATACATTGCATCCTCATAAATCTTTATGTTATTCCCGCTGCCGAATGTTATCCAGTCAGTTCCGTTGCTGCACCATATGCTTACCTGGACGCTGCCGTAAGAATAGCACCATGACTTCGCCTTGAACATAAGTTTCGATGAGTTTATTGAATTGTTCCAGCATCCATTGAATATCGTATAGTTGGCCGTTCCCAGCGCGTCGTTCTTTTCTCGCCAGAGGCTTGCGTTCGAGAATGTGAACCCTTCGCTTGCCGATGGTTTTGTGAAGTTCGTGTAGGCTGTGCAATTGGAATCGGTAACTACATTGCTCGTCCCGCATCCTGTGTCCCAGTTATCATCATACATTAATAACGGATTGCATCCTTCATGGGGGCTTGGGCATGAGTATGCGGTCTCGTTGGCCGTTTCCTGATATTGCCATACTGATAATGAAAGACCAGTCTGGGCATTAAGCAAAACGAAAGCCAACATTGCCACTAAACCAAACGCCGCATTCCTTTTCAATCTTTCACCCGTATCCTTGGTAATACTGCGGAGCGTCCCTCTGGAAGAACTTCGCGAAGACAGCAACCAGCATGACTATGCCTATCAGCCCTGCCACTAACAACTGCGATGCATCCATGTATGAAGACGAACCGCTGATTATGTTGTTTATCACAGGCATCATTATGACTGCCGCGCAGAACAGCAGGACTATCTCCATCATGCTCACAAGACCCAAGCCCTTCATATCAACGACGGCTCCTTATGCTTCCTATGACTATGTCGCTTTCCACGTTTCCCTATGCGCATCTTCCGTTCTATCCTTTTCTTCAGCGGCTTGCCTAAGAAGTTCTGCGCATCCGTGTTCAATCCTCCGAATAGCTTCCCTGCGCCTTCGCGCCAGAAGACCCTGCGCTTCGCCCTCTTGCCTTCTCGCTTCTGCATTCTCTCGAACCAGTTGTCTCCCTTCGGCCTCGCCTGTTCCATGCCTTGCCTCGCATGCTCATAGAACGATTTGCTGACCCCGCGCTTAAGTTGCCTTCGCCTGTTCCATGCCTCCGCTTCCCTTCTGAATGTTTTTACAATGCCCATGCCTTCCTCCTTAAGAATCTCAAATCTTGAAATCCCATAAACCTTTCTTTTTCTTCTTCCCTTTCCTTCTCTTGCCGAACATGAGTTCCCTGGTGCTGCCTATTTCCCCCAGATTCATCTTCCCCATCTTGAACTTGGGCGACTCCGCCTTTCCGGCCTTGAACCATGCCTTGCCAGGTTTCGGCAGGCTGAACCCTTTCCTCTGCGTCCTCGCCAACCTGCTCGCCTCAATCCCCTTCTCCGTGATTCCTCTGTATTCCTCCGGCCTGTCGATCCTGAACCTGTTCCTTTCTATCTGAGTGTCGAATGGCAGCCTTGATTTGAGTTTCGGCGGCCTGAACTGGTTCTTGATTCTATCCCATGTCGGATCGTAAATGTCCTTCACGGCTATCCCGGCCCTCATCACCCTGAAGCTCGCGCTTGGATTCTCGTTCGCGTATCTCGCTCCGAAGCCGTAAGCTTGCGACCTCGACACCGGCCTGTCGAGAAGCTCAATCCATCTGCCCATGCGGCGGACGAGAACCTTGAACCCAAATGTCATTCTCTTTCTGCGTCTGCGTTCGCCTTCCATTGATGGGATAGAAAGACCCTTGCCTGTCATGGGGATTTCACCTGTGTCCTTTATCGGCGGCATCGGTTCTATCCCTAACTTTGTTCTTGCCGTGACATCCATTCTAAGCTTCTGGCCAATATCGGTTTTTGTGCCGATGCCAAGCAAGTTAGAAACATCCTGTCTTATGCCGGTTTCCGTCATCATCATAGTTTCGGTTTTTGTGCCAGTCCCCAACAATGCCATCATGTCCTGGCTTATGTCAAGCTTCTCTTTGATGGCCGGTCCAATATCCAGTTTCAGCATCTCCTTCATTCTAAGATTCATTCGCGGGGCCATCCTTTCAATATCCGTCTTCCGCTGAGTTATGAGCCCAAGCCTTAAACCTTCTGCTTCCTTCAGCTTAGGGACTTCCATGCCCTTCACATCCCCGGGCCTCAGATTGAAAGCTTCTCCAGTTTCTGCTTCTGAGATTTCGGCCAGCTTCTTCATGAACCCTTTCCCGATTCCGCCAGGCAGATATTCCAGATTACCGATGTCCTTGACTTCCACACCCGGCTTGTTCTTAGTCATCCCAGACACGAATGACTTCATCGCTTCGTCAAAGCCCTTCTGTAACTTCGCCAAGTTCTCCATCTTAAGCAGGTTTATTTCCGGCCAGTTCTCCGGGATGCCGGATACCTTACCCCATTCCTTTTCTGGCCACTTCGGGAGCGACTCGAACGGCTGCGTCTTCAGCCTCTCCTGGAACGCAGACAGGCCGGACTTGGACAGCTTAATGTCACCGGCCTTTAACCATTTGACTTCAAGCATCCCGCTTTCCGTTATCTCCTTCATCACATTGCCGGTCTTGACAAGCCTGCTGGTTTCTATCGGTTTCTTCAGCAACGTATCAAGCTTGACTATCTTGTGCGAGATGCCTGCCGTGCTTGGCTGGTTCTCAAATTGTTTGACCTGCATGATTTCAAAGTCTGTAAACTTCGCCTTCTTGCCTAATGATAATATTTCGCTCAGTTCAAGCTTAGGCAGTTCGTTTCCATAAAGCGTCTTTTGTCCTGTCCTGCCTATCTGGATGAGTTCCCCTTTCGTAAGCTCTACTTCAAGCTTCTCGTTGAATATGGATTCTATATTCCCGCCGCCTGCCATCTTTTCCATAGACTTGCCTACGGCCCTTGAAGCTTCGCCGAATACTATATCCGTCTTGACAAGATTGTTTTTAGCCAGCCTGGTCTTCGCTTCAAACGTTATATCGCGGGCTTCAAGTATCGGCTTTGAAACCTTGCCTACGTCCTGGGTTATGGTGAATATGTTGCCGCTGGTCTTCAGCACGTCGCCTTCATACCTTGACTTCGTGACAAGCAATCCGGTGTCTTCAGGTATCGCCTTCGGTTCTATGACCTTCGCTTCCTTCAGAGAGAACCCCCCGGCCTTAGGCGTTTCCAGTTTGGCGGCTTTCCATCCGGCATAAGATGCTTTCATTGAACCGCCCATGACTCCTATAGACATGGCTGCCAATCCGGTTCCGGCATAAAGGAACGTCCTCACTATGTTCTCTTCCGATGGTTCCTTGACTGTCTCGGCGGCCTGCTTTATTCCCATGCCGGTGAAGGCAACTGTACCTGCCGCAGGAAACATCACCATCGCCAAACCCGCTGCTGGTTTCATTGCTACTGGAACCGACCACGCCCATAAATCCATACCGCCTTTCTCAGCGGCCTTATATCCTCTGCTAATAAATGCCTCAGTGCCTGCCAGCCGTTCAGATTGGAAAACCTCGAAAGACTTTCCAGTAAGCCTTGATTCTGCTAATGAGAATGCATACTCAGCTCCTCCCCAACCTTCTGTGAGTTCGTAAGGGAGTTGTGCCATTGGCGCAGCGGCTCCTATGATGTCCCGCTTCTGCTGCTCCATCCCCATCTCATGCCGCTGCTGCCCTTCGACCATCGACAACGAGCTGTGAGTTTCCGGCAGGCTGGCGACAGGGTACGCCTTCCTCGCTTTCCTGGCCGCCACCAAAACCTTATGTGAAACTACCAGGCCGGTGACCCCGGACCTCTCATAATTCTCCAAGGCGTTCCTGCTTATCACCCCGGCTTCATATGCTTCCCGAACTGACATTGAAACCGGGTCGGCTATGCCTTGGTATGACCCTGCCATTTCTTTCTGGACTATACGCGACTCTGATGCCCCAGTCAATATTGTCGGCGGCTTGCCCTTCATTATCTCGAAGCCGCCTTCACCCCTGGCACGGGCGACGAACGGCTGATCCCTGAAAATGTAATTGAAGCTTTTCTGTGAGGCTTCTCTCGGTGTCGGGGCTGCCGCCACAACCTTGCCGCCTTCGCCCTTGACTTCGTATTGACCGGTTGCGGGGTTGAAAGAAGTGACTGTCCCTGACGGCTTTGAGCCGCCTGTCTGGGATCGTCCGCTCGGCTGCGATGCCAATTGCTTGGCTAACTCTTCATTCGTATGCACTACTGGTGTCGTCGGGGTTGTTACTTTACCAGTCTGCAAATCCGTAATCTTAACACCAGTTATGTCTGTTGTAACCCCTGAGTTGATCACATACTTTTTTCCGTCTTTCTCTACTATCTGCCAGTCTTTTGTCATTTGATTTCCTCTACCGTTAAATTCTCTATCCTCACTTCAACCCCCGAATTGGTTACGTACTGCCTCCCATCCCTTTCCTCTATCTGCCAGTCTATTTGTTTTATCCTGCATTTCGAATCGTCAATGTGATCCCTGCAATAGATCTCTTTCGTGTCCGGGTATTTGATTGTGATGTAGATGCAGCTGGCCGCGGTAACCATGAGTAAGAAAACGAGTGCGAGTGACAAAATCCTTTCCTGCATCATATCTCCTTTAATGAGTGGTTCAGAATTAACTATAACGTCGAGGGTTCAGTTTATATATTTAATTTTTAAGATGGCGCTTGTATTTCTCTTCAAGCTGTTTTTTTACCTGCATTGCCTTCCATCTTCCGACCTTGAACTTGCTCATTATCATATAGATGTCGAAGTACTTTCTTTTCTTATATTCGCTTATGTATTCGCCAAAGTTCGCGCTTGTCTCATTCACCATGTCATCCACCGTCAGGTTCTGCCTTCGCTCTTCTTCTTCCATGCTATTCAGCTTCTTTTCAGCGTCAAGCTTTATCTCCTTGTTGGACTTGTTCTTTTCTTTCCTGTATTCCTTGTCGAACCATTCCGGTGTCTTCCTCGTGATGTGGAAGTCTATGCGCATCCGCCTGCCGCGCTCATCGATGTATGTCGGCCTGTGCCAGTATGTTTTCCCAGTCTTGTTGTTGTGCTGTATCGAATAGAACCTGTTATAAGACAGTCCATTTTCGTAATCTATGCTTGACGTTTCTACCCAGTAATGGAAAAGCTTCATCACCTTGGAATCTATGAACGATGCATCGGGGCAGTTGATGAAGACTATAAGCCCTTCTATCCTGAACGTCTGAAGGATGTCCCTGACAATCCTGTTTATCGTGAGATACCATTCGTCGCGCTTCAACCCTTTGCCAGCATCATCCCAAGTGATGCATGAGCCGCGCTTCAATGTCTTGTCATGGTTCAGTATCTTAAGGAATTTATTGGCGGTCTTGTGCGCGACTCTGCTTGGATTAAAATCCTTGTCAAGTTCCAAAGAGAATGAGTTGCAGTAATCCGATTTCCCCGAACCCGTCGGCCCGAGAACAAGTATCAATGCATTCTTTTCCTTCTTGACTGAAACCCTGTCAAGAATCATGTCCCTTATCACCGGCATGGTTTCACTTCTTACCTTTGTCAAAAGCCAAGTCCATCGTCGGGGTTGCGATGTGGACTTTCTTCGAGAGCTTCACGAGCGCCTTGTATTTCTTTATTATCTTCGCATAGGTTTCATATCCCTTGCCCACAGTCTTCTCCACATCCTTGACTACCTTGAAGATGTCAGTCATGTTCAAATCCGCTATGTTACTCCTGTCGGCCTTGAACGTCGGGTCATCGAGCTTGTCGATAAGGAAACACTCCAAGGCTTCGACCGCGCAATACAATGTTATTATGTTGTTCGCATTGTAGCCGCGCTCGAATACCCGGCAGATCGCATACCCTATCCAGAGTATGTGTATCCTCAATATGTCCTCTTCCCTGAATCCCCCCTTGTGCATCATCATCTCAATCGGGGAGAAGTCGCTTTCTTTTTCCTGCATGTTCATTTCCTCTTTCTCTTCTCAAAGTTCTTGTCCAAGAACTTCTCAGGGACTATTTTATTCCATGCAAAGTTGTATTTTTCATCAAGGCGCTTCAGCAGCCTTTTCAACGACGACTCAAGCTCACCGGCCTCTGTGTCGAGCGTCCTGTGAAAGAAGCCGTCCTTTACTATTATCTCGAACTCGCCGAGTATGTTCTGGTTATGCTTCCTGAACAACATCCTCTGCTTCCGCCTCGTCCTCATTTGAACGCTCCCAACTGATAGAACCCATAGGCATTTATTCCGAGGCAGACGACTATCAGTATCACGGCGATTATCAGGACCATGAACAGCTTTTCATTGAGGCCGCCGCCCTTGAGAAGGCCGGCCTGATAGAATGCCATATGGCTCTGCAAGTCTTCCGCCGGATCGGTAAGGACCAACGGCGGCTTGTTGGGTTTGACCTGCAAGCTTTCATCGACTACTATCGGGCCAGGTTGTTTCGGTTGTTTCTTCTCCTTGCCCTTCAGCTTTTCCGTGAATGACCTTTCATCCTTGTTGATGACCGGGACGTTCTCTATGCTTCTCACATTGAACTGGACGGTTGGCATGCCATACTCGTTCCTGAATAAATGTTCCTGGTCATACTTCGGCTTGAAAAGGAAATCCCCGACCTTTACCTCGCGCTCGAACTTGACCGCATGTTGCGTCCGCCTTCCGTTCCTGTGTATTATCTCAAGGACTCCGTATCCCATGCGCTGCCTACCAAGCATCGAGATTCTGAGCCTGAAGGCTTCCCCGAGAAAGAAAATCAGTATCAAGACTATGAAACCGATTAACGCCCCCACGCTTGAATAGAACCAGAACGGATCTATCATATCTGCCATAACATCCCCTCCTACTTATTACGCAAATTCGGTATCATGCCGCCCTTCTCATTTCCGGTCGTTGTTATATCCTTCCTTATGTATGACGACTGGATTAGCTCCTGCTGCTTCATATTAATCGACCTTGACAAAAGCAACTCGCCCTCCAGAATCGCATTGAAGGCCAGGCCAAGGTGCGGCCTGTCCTGAAGGAACATGATGGTCTTTTCGCTGTGGCAGAATGTGGCGAAGTCATACGAACCGCTTATGAACCTCTTCTTGGGAATTGACAAATTGCCGAGGGAGTAATCCCTCGTTATCGACCTGAAAAGGATTTTGAAGTTCTCTACGAAGGCTGTCAGGTCTGCACCCGGGAACACTTTCGCAATGCGTTTTATCACCCCCATGTCCGGCTCTATAATCTTGTCGGTGAACTGGATGCTGCTGGAAACACGCGGGGAATATTCCGACTCATCATCTTCAGAGTCTTCTTCCAATCTTTCGTTTTCCTTCATAAGCCTTCATTCTCCTTTGGCTGGGTCTTGACTATTACCCAAGCAAGATATAAGACTATGACAAGGAAGGTAGCTCCGATGCCCCGATAATATAATGTCGGCATCAGATTGCATCTTCCTGTTGTTGGGTTGCATCCGTAATCGCAATAGATTGGCGGCTGGTTCAAAGACAGTATCGTTGAGTTATCGACCTTGTTATTCAAATCTAAAGATGATGTCATATGCGTTGCATTGACGCATGAATCCTCCCAGTAAGCAGCTTCCGCGCCTGAGACAGCTAACAGAAAGCATACCAAAACGGCTATCATTATCTTCAACATAGCAGCTTCGCCTCCCCGCAGAAAGGGCAGAACTGGTCGTCCATTACCTTCCTGAATCCTGTGCTTAACACATAGACCTTCTTGCAACTATGACAGCGCCTTTCTCCGAAGCTTTTCATGGCCCCCCCTCCGTGCCTATCTTCAAGGTGTATTCGCAGCCGTTAGGGATTACTATCTCTGTTGCGGATTCGCGCCAGCAGTTCGATGGTGCGACCGAATATTCATCGCTATACGGAAGATAGTCCACGTTGTCGCCGCAATCCACTCCTGCCGTGCATGAGGTCATGGTCGTGATGTTAAGAGGCGAGTCGCAGAAACCATCGGTATTCACGTCCGTGCAGGTGTCGGAATAACCTCTTACACTCGAATTCCAAGAACATCCGTTTTGAGTTCCGCAGTCTGGTTCGCCCAGATGTACGCAAGACATTAAGCCTGCATCCATACAGGAATCAATCCAATAACAATATAGTTGTTCACTGCAATCATTTTCTTCCATAATATCTTCGCAGGGGACAGACGTCCCTTGGCATTCCTCAGTCTTTGTCCAATAGTTGCCGCCTATGTCCGTTCCTGAACTATATATTCTTGCGCCTAACGTCTGAGTTGTATTCCAAAAATTAACACCTTCTGTATCGAGCAGAGCATTTACCGAATTGTTGAAAATATTATTGTAAATCAAATTATACGAATCAGCATAAATGCCGACACCATAATGAACATTATCCTGAACGATGTTTTTAGTTATATTATTATAATCCGCACTTTCCTCGATGTCCATGCCATAACTATTATTCATCATCGTATTATTTTTAAAAGTGCTATTATATCCGAATACTCTCAAGCCAGACATTTCATTATTTATCAGCGTGTTGTTCTCTATTGTGTTAAATCCCGTGGAAATATACACTCCATCAAAACAATTAATTATCGTATTATTAATTATGTTTATATAGGTTCCATCGCCGTCACTATCATCCACCCCATCGCTTATCCAATCTGACAAAACGCAATTTTTGAGCGTTATATTAACAACGGTGGAAACTGTTGAATCTATGACAACAGCCTTAACACCATTTATGCCGTCGCCGTCAATAGTATGCCCTTGGCAGTCCAGCGTAATGTTATCAGCATTCAACGCCATACAATAATAATATAAACCAATTTCCGCATCATACAATCCTTCAGAATCGATTATGTCAGCAGTCAGAAGGTATGTCACCCCTGCCGTGTCGAGGACTGAGCATGTCGAAATCTCTATTGGGTCTTCTACTCCTACCCATACATCCGTATAATTTATCTCGTCCCAACTTCCCGCATCAAAACCCCTTCCTCTCATCCTTATGTCCCTGTTGGTTTCATTGACCGTCCACTCCGTTAAGACAGAAGGCTCGGCTATATATATCGTAAACAAGCCATTGTTGTTTACGCTCATGTTGCCTGCGGAATACCAGTCATTTGTGCCGTTCTTCAATTCAAGCCATAAATCTGGCGGCGTATTCCCCTTTTCCGTTGATGCGGTCTTGTTGAAAGCCGTTACGTTCACTGTGACGGATATGTTGTGTATTGTTCCTAATGTGCAAAACGGCAATACGTCTTCATATGTCGTGTATGCCTTGTCTACATCCGTTTCATTGTAGATAGGCGTTGTATAGCTTATGTTGACGGCCACCCATTCAAGCCTTACAAATCCAGAAGACGCTGATTTTCCCGTTATGTTTATCCTAATGTTGTTCGCCGTTGTCGGAGTCCATGTCAAGCCCCACAGGACGCTTCCGTTGTAATTGACCGTCGTTTCGGTCGTCTCAAGGTCACCAGTTCGGTTTACTGCGGACTGCGTCGTCGTGTTGGTCACGGTAAAATTGAACCCGTTGAACCCTGTCGTCGTCGAGCAGTTTCCATGTATCACGACGCGTATTCCTGTAATCGTTGCATCAGACGGGATGTTGGGGCTCGTCACGTTGTATAGCGTTGTGTTTCCCGTCCCCCGCGTCTGGGCGTATTGCTTGTTGTCCGTGTATGCGTATGTCGGGTTTGTCAGGCCCGCACCCGCTTGGACGGTATTGCTCGTCGGGTTTTTGAACCCAGTGCTTACATTCAGCCATCCCGTCTGGTTGCTCATGTTGCCTATGAACTGGATTGTTCCGCTTTCCATATCCGAACCACTTATCCAATCATTTGCCTGCGCCGAGCTAACCATAATCATCCCCACCATCAGCCCTATTATCATCCATTCTTTCATGTCCCCTCATTCCTTATGTAGAAGTCCGTCGCGTTCCAGCCGATGTACTTCTTCGAGTTGTTGAAATAGATGCCAGATGCGTTAACAAATACGTCGCACGTTGAAACGCCGTTGGTCAGGCACACCTTGGTTGTGTAAATCGCCACGGTCGAGTTCACCCCGCCTGTCGTGTTTATCGCTATGGTGTTCGTTACGGCG
>Ga0315295_10001788_pt1 | contig 18362 bp, 20 predicted proteins | sample YL17G14_0_MG_FD_204453 | JGI IMG/M metagenome (GOLD analysis project Ga0315295, IMG submission 204453) | Sediment microbial communities from Yellowstone Lake, YNP, Wyoming, USA - YL17G14_0 | ecosystem: Environmental > Aquatic > Freshwater > Lake > Sediment | place: USA: Wyoming | collected... | reverse complement strand
ATTCTCCAACAATAACTTGTCAATACCTGTCTAACCAGGCGAGCATGCTATTTTTTATGGCAATCCACAAAGGGAAAGTGCTAATTAAACCGATTTTTCTGGCTTTGCCGAAGTCATTGTTTGGGGTGGGGCCTCGTGATATACTGGGGCAATCAAGGAGAAATATGTCGCTGGACTTGTCTAAATTAATAGGGCAGATTGTAGATTTGGCGGCCAGCTTGAAGTCGAAGGAGGGGGAAAGACAAGCTAAACTTGAATTTGCCTTGAAGACTGTTAAGTCTTCGGCGGCTGATATGAATGGGTTGAAACAAAAAGCCGAGGCAAGCAAAAGTACCTGGCTGGTAGCCGGTCCAAAGGAAAGTATTGACCTGGGGCAGACGGCGCCAGGCTGCCCTGATGATTTCATGGTTTTGGCGAGCGATGGTTCTCATATCGATGTTGACCGCCACCAGTCGGCTCACTGCTTTCTTATCAACATCGGTATGGCCCAGTTAAAATATGGGCGAAATCCTGATGCTCAGCTCTTGAGCTTTCCATCCCTGTATTTCAAAGACGGAGATGTGGTTATTACCTCTGCTGACGGTCGCCAGATTCCGATAGAGGGACAGCTTCTGGGTATAAAGCGCAGCATCGAGGAGTGCCGCTGGCTGGCCGAGCGGGTAAATGAATTGAGTGCAGATTTGCCTTTGGTGGCGCTGCTTGACGGCTCCCTGATTTTATGGCGCCTGGCTGAGCAGGTCTACCCCGATTTTGTTATCCGTGAGCTTTTGATAGACGGCTTTTTGAAATACCTTACCCGGCTAAGGGAGATTAGCCGGCGTAGACCGCTGGTTGTGGCAAGTTATATCAGTTTCCCCCGCAGCACCGAGGTGGTTAATCTGCTGCGTCTGGCTATCTGTCCGCACCTACCGGTAGACTGCGACCGCTATTGTTCGGGCAAGTTTGAAGGCAGAGAATGTGATGTTGTCGGCGGCTTGCTCGACCGCGACCTTTTTGCCCGGCTGTTAACCCCCGGGCAACGGTCGGCGTTATTCAGCAGCCGGTCTTCAGTCGTTGTTAAGTACTACGGAGCTAATGAGGTCAACTTTTTCTATGTCAGGCTGGATGGAGAAGTAGCCCGAGTAGAAGTTCCGTTTTGGGTAGCTGAAAACGAGAAACTGGTGGGGCTGGTTCATTCCACAATTTGGGACCAATGCCGGCGAGGGTTAGGTTACCCCGTTGCTCTGAGCGAAGCGCACGAGCAAGCGGTGGTGAACGTTGCCGATCGGGAGCAGTTCTGGAGGCTGGTGAACCAGATTCTTGTTGAGGATGGAATCTTTCTGGAGAGCTCGGCTAAGAGCGAAAGCAAGAGAGCCAGATGGATATAAGGAAAGTAAAAAATCAAAAACAAAAAGTAAAGGTCAAAAAACCAAAAGTCAAAGATGGATAAGGTGAGCAAAATAGGGGAGGTAATTGAGGCCAGCAGCGCCGAGTTTACAGCTCAATGTTATAAGCTCCACCAAGCGCCGCCTCTGGGCAGTCTGGTTAAAACGCAGGATAAGCTCGGTGATATCTATGGCGTTATCTATAATGTTGAAACTCACAGCCTTGAGCCGGGGCGGCGTGTGGTGGCTCGCGGCGAGAATCTGGAAGCGGAGGAGGAGATTTTTAAGGCCAATCCACAGCTATCGAGGCTTTTAACAACGGATTTCAGAGTACTGGTGGCGGGGCATGTCGAGGGGAAAAGCTGGCATCATTATCTACCGCCGAAACCTGCTTCCATTCATAGCTTTGTCTATACCTGTCAGCTTGAAGAGGTCAGGGCGTTTACCCGGTCGTTGGATTTTCTCAGTTTGATTGTGAACGCCAGAATACCTGTCCCGGTTGATGAGGTTATAGGTGCCTGTCTTCGTTATGCCAGCCAGGTTCATCATGACCACGATGCTTTTCTGGTCAAAGCCGGTAAGGAGCTGGCCTTTATGCTTAGCACTGATGTCCAGAGATTAAATTCGCTTCTCAAGAGGCTTAAGTAATGGCAAACCAAAGTTCCGAAGAGCAGACCCGTTTAGGTGTCGTGGTTTCCGGCTCTCTTAGTCGAGGCGTGGAGGTCAGGCTTGACGCCTCGGTTTCAGTGGAGGATATGGCAGTCGGTCGGTACGTGGCAATCGAAGGGGCGAAGCACCGCTTCTTCGGCATGATTACTGACGTCAGCCTGGAAACCATTGACCCGAGTGTAGCCATAACACCGCCTGATATCTCCGACCCCTTCATCGCACAAGTAATCACCGGCACCACCACTTACGGTAAGCTTCGGGTCCTGCCTATGTTGACTATCGGTGGTGATGCTGCCAGCATACTTGAGGGGCCTCAACCGGCGAAGACGGTGCCGGCACATTTCTCGGCAGTGAAGCTAGCTTCCCAGCGTGATGTTGAGATAGTTTTCGGCGCTGAAGATGAAAAGCGGTTTTATGTAGGAACGCCACTGGATATGGAGACCAAAGTCTGCCTTAATATCGCGGAATTTGTTAAACGTTCCAACGGAGTTTTCGGCAAGAGCGGTACTGGCAAGACCTTTCTTACCCGTTTGCTGCTTGTTGGTATGCTGCAAAAAAATGCAGCGGTCAGCCTGGTCTTCGACATGCACAGCGAGTATGGTTGGGAAGGCAAAACCGAGAAAGGTTACAAAGTAAAGGGTTTAAAGCAGCTCTTTCCGTCAAAAGTAGCAATTTTCACTCTGGATGAGGAAAGTTCTAAACGCAGGAGAGTCAGCACCGATGTTGTGGTCAGGATAGGCTATGATGAAATTGAACCTGAAGATATTGATTTGCTCCGGCAGACACTAAACCTTACCGAAGTTTCAGCTCAAACAGTCTATCAACTGGCAAGGGAGCTCGGCGATAGAAAATGGCTGGAAACTGTATTGAATCTGAACGAAGATGACGGCAAGCAATTAATAGCCAGACTCAATATTCATGACAGCACCTACCGTAATTTGCGGCGTGGACTGGAGAACTTGCGACGGTTTTCTTTTTTAGTACCCCGGGCTCGTGAAAATTCAGTCCAGCGTATACTGGAGTATTTGGACAGGGGCATAAATGTGATCCTTGAATTCGGCAGATTTGACGACTTTACTGCCTATATTCTGGTGGCTAATCTACTGAGCCGGCGCATACATACCAAATATAGGGAGAACGCAGAGCGGGAAATGGGTGGGGAGGTGGCACCGCCTCGCCCTCTGGTTATTACTATTGAAGAAGCCCATCGCTTTCTTAATACCGAGATTTCATCTCGAACCATCTTCGGTAGAATCGCTCGGGAGATGAGGAAATACAACGTTACCTTGCTGGTAATTGACCAGCGTCCCAGCGGTATAGATGGCGAGGTTATGTCGCAATTGGGAACGAAGATAACCTGCCTTCTGGATGACGAGAGGGATATCGATAGCGTGCTTACAGGTACGTCGGGTAAAAGCGAACTGAAATCAGTATTATCCAAGTTGGAGACGAAGCAGCAGGCGCTTATCTTCGGTCATGCTGTGCCTATGCCGGTGGTAATTAGAACTCGAGAATATGGTACTGCCGACTCCTACAAAGAGCTTGGTTTTCTTGAAGCTGCCGAGCTGAAAAAGAAGACAGAAAAAGACATGGAGGATTTGTGGGCATAGGGTGATTCGATTAAGTACGTGGTACTGGTCCCCTGCCTATAACCATTTGGCCTCCGTAATATAGCGAATAAATTTGCCCTATCATCTGATTCCAGGCTTGTTCACCTTTAAGCTTTCGTAGAGTCAGGCTATAGACTTTGAGGTTGTGAGGTAAAGTCTCAGCTCTGTCAGTGCAAGGCATAAGTTTGGAGCAGGGGAATTCCGAACAGTCGCAGCAGAAGTCCACGCCTTTCTCCCGGGAACAGACATACGTAGCGCACTGTTCGCCAATAACTGGGCAATGGCCGTCAACAGCTCGACATCCAACGCACGTAGCTTTTTCCGGAGTGACGTTCATACGTTGCGCCAGAGTGTCTCTCAATTTCTCATCGGACAGCGCTTTATATAGCGGACACATGCCACAGTGAATACCGCATGGAGCTGCCAGTCCGGTTTGTTCAGTCATTTACAGATACCTCCTTCAATGTTGCGATACCCTGAACGTCCAGTTTATAGTTCTTGACATAAGGTTTCACCAGAAGGTAAGTCTTGCCGAACCACAGAGGCAGGCAGGCGGCATCGTCTACTATTTTTTGCTCGGCTTGCTGGTACAGGGAGAATCTGGTGGCCTCATTCTGTTCAATGCCGGCCTGGTCCAGCAGGGTGTCTACCTGTGCGTTGCTGTAATTACCGGTGTTATATTCAGCACCGGTGTGGAATAGTATATCCAGGAAGTTCTGTGGGTCGGGATAGTCAGCAACCCAGCCGCTGACATACATCTGGTCAGCCTCTTCTCTTAAGAAATAGGAGAAAATCTCCGGCTCAAGTTGTCTTACACTTACTTCGACACCAAGGTTTTCCCGCCAGTCCTGGAGTACGGCTCCAAGATATTCCGGTATATTACCACCTAATCCCGAGTTGGTGAGCGTGATAGGTGGCAGATTAGAAACACTGCCGTATTTTGAACTGGCGATTAAGCTTTTGGCCCTGGCTACATCGTAGTTTAGCCCTTGTAGCTTCTCGTTATAACCGGGCATGCTCGAGGGCAGTATGCCGTCAGCTTTGGTCATTACGTCTTTGAGAATTACCTTGATGATTCGCTCTTTGTCCACTGCGTAGCAAAAAGCGCGGCGGATGTTGACATCATCAAAGGGCGGCTTTTGCGTATTGAAACCAATGTAAAAGAAACTTAACTCGGGGAATATGGATAATTCATTGTAAAATGGACCACGTTCGTCTGTTGCCCGGTCTATGTTATAGTCGTCAACCTGAGCCACATCGATTTCACCCATTTCATACAATGCCATTGGAATACCGGCCAGTAGATGAAAAACTACCTTATTGACAGTGGCAGGCTGACCGTAATAAAACTTATTCGGCTGCAATACTAATATATTATCTTTTTCCCAATCAGTAAGCTTGAACGGTCCGGTCCCATTTGGCTTCATCCACCAGTCTTTGCCGGATTCGACATTGGCTTTATCGACAACAAAGGCAGTGGGGTAGGTCAGCTTGGCTAAAAAATAAACCTTGGGTGCATTGATGGTGACCTTCAACGTGTAGTCATCGATGACCTCGACGCCGCTGATTGCGGTAGCTTTGCCCGCCAACACATCTTTCACTCCGATGATATCGCCTAAATAAGTAGCTGCTGTCTGGGAGGTGGTTTGAGGAAGGCAGGCTCTTTCCCATGAATATTTAAAGTCTCGGGCAGTAACCTCTTTGCCGTCATGGAACTTTATTCCTTGACGCAAGTAAAAAGTATAAGTCTGGCCACTATCGCTTATTTGCCACCTTTCGGCGATGTCAGGCACCGGCTTTGCCTCAGCACCAAGACGGACCAGGCCGCTGAAGATTTGCATGACATAGGCTTGTGAAGTTGTCTCACTGGATATTGCCGGGTCAAGAGTTATCGGGCCGCTATCCCAGAGGTTGAGAACTCCCTTCTCTCGAGCAGGTGTTGTCGTTATCCCTGGCTGACATTTAATGACGAAGGGCAAGGCAACTAGAGCACAAATTATGGCGCCGAGCAATGTAAAATGCCAAATCTTTTTCATTGGTCTTTGAGCCTCATACTAGATTTTTCGCTTTCATGCTTAAATGTTCACTATCGCAGATAATTATATGGTCGAGGACTTCGATACCTATGATTTCACCGGCTTCAATGAGGCGTTTAGTCATTTTGATGTCATCTTCAGATGGAGTTGGGTCGCCCGAAGGGTGGTTATGTATAAAGATAACTGAGGCAGCGCTGGAAGAAATTGCGTCCTTAAACACCTCACGCGGATGCACAATGCTGCAATCAAGGCTGCCTATAGAGACGGTACTGGTTTTTATCAAATGATTTCTGGTATCCAGGCAAATTACAAGAAAATGTTCTTTCTTCTTACCTTTCAGCAGGTTTCTGGCCGCTTTTATGACATCTTCTGGAGACTTAACCGTGATTTTCGGACCTTCGGTGGAGGAATTTTCTAGCCGTTTGCTCAACTCAAAGGTGGCTTTAAGCTGAGCGGCTTTTGCCGGGCCGATACCTTTTATTTGTGTCAGCTCTTCCATGGAAGCAGAGGCCAGATTTTTAAGATTGCCGAATTTACTCAGTAATTTCTGGGCAGTGACAATTACCGATTCGCCTTTAATTCCCCGACCTAGAATCAAGGCTAGAATTTCCTGGCTGGAGAGAGCTTCACTGCCAAGCTTGGAGAGCCTCTCCCGCGGCCGTTCTGAAAGAGGCAGGTCGTGCACAGTGAAAGAGTTCTTCAATCAACCCCCAATAGCATATCAGCCGTTACCAGCCTGCCTAGTATGTCATCCAGGAGGAATCTATCTTTACTATTTCCCCAAAGTGAGTCGTGTTGTAATTCAGGCTGGCTTTGCACTGGGTTGGTTATATATTTTTGCCACAATGTATTAAGTCCATCCTGGTCGAAGCCGTAAACCTGGGTGAGTGCCTCATCGTAGGTATTGCCTTCTTTGAATAAATTCAGGAGCTGAAGCATTTTATCCCTGCCGTAGTTTTGGATGAGGAACCGGATGAGGCTTTGACTTTCAGCATAGGAGATGTAAGCCTGTTCAGGTAGGGCTGAAAACGGGCTAGCTAAACTGCGCACGGCAATAAGGTTGTGTTGAGTGATTGCCTTTTCCAATACCGACTCGAGATAGGGGTCTGGTTTGCCTTCGGCATACATGGCTAAACCTTCGTCTAACCAAAATGGTAGATTGGCTCCGTAAGGGCTGTAAGTTATTTGATGAGTTACCATGTGACCCAGCTCGTGGGCTAAAGCCCTTTTCCCCCAGTCCAATTCATTTGTAGGAATACCAATGGCGATAAGGCCGTATTCGGTGAAAGCGACACCACCCGTCCATTCTTGTGGGAAAACCATAGCGCCCCGCAAGTCTTCGGGGGTGGCATATATATATATGCTAACAGGTTGTTTGAGATAGACGCCAGTGTCTTGCGCCAGTCTTTCCAATGCCTGCTGGCAACCAGTTATCAGCTGGTCAATAAAAGATTGATTACCTTTATACCAGAGAAGGTTAATTTGACCCGAAGTTACTTTCTTCCAGGTATAGCGGAGGTCGTCGAAGCGAATTATCTGAGACGGGGTTGTCAGACTATCCCTTGCTGTATCTTCGATTGTCCACCAGTATGTTACTGTGGCCCCGACTGGCAGGCTGGCTTTCCTCATATCCCAAACCCATTCTGTTTGTACTTTGGGGGATGGGGTGAACTCGGGCCAGGCTTCGTTGGTTACCGGGGCGTAGTTCATCCTATCAACTTGATAGTGGAGGCGCAATTTGACGATATCATTATGGCTTTGAGCCTTGATTTTGAAGACCAGGGCGGAGGGAAAATATATCTCAGCGGTGCTGTCGAGCAATGAAATTCGGTCCTGGGCATGGATAATGGTCGGTGTAATAACCAGAGTAACAGCCAGGATTAGCGGAATAAACCATTTAGTCATTTTCCGGCTCCCAGTTTATGACGCAGGTAAGCGGCGATAAAATCATCAAGCTCCCCATCCAGGACAGCGGTAGCATTGCTAGTTTCATACTTCGTGCGATGGTCTTTGACCATTTGATAGGGGTGCAGGACGTAGCTTCGAATCTGGTTACCCCAACCAGCTTCAATTCGCTCACCTTTAAGTTTGGCTTTCTCCATCTCCTTTTCCTCACGATTCAGTTCAAGAAGCCGGGCGTAAAGCACTTTCAGGGCACTTTCTTTGTTCTGCCGCTGAGAACGTTGACTTTGACAACTCACTACCATCCCGGTGCGAAGATGCGTTATTCTAACAGCACTGCTTGTTTTTTGCATGTGCTGTCCGCCGGGTCCGCTTGATCTGAAGGTATCTATTTTCAAATCCTCAGGTTTTACCTTGATATCTATTTCCTCTTCGGCTTCAGGAAGTACTTCAACCAGAACGAACGAAGTATGTCGGGCGTGGTCGGCGTCGAATGGAGACAGGCGAACCAAACGATGAACCCCGTGCTCTGCCTTCAAATAACCGTAGGCATAATCTCCTTTAATCTCTACTGTGGCACTCTTGATACCAGCTTCCTCGCCCATTGAGGTATCCAGTATTTCAGTTTTATATTTATGCTGCTCTGCCCAGCGCAAATACATCCTGAAAAGCATTTCTGCCCAGTCCTGGGACTCGGTGCCGCCGGCGCCAGCGTGTACAGTTAAGATGGCAGCTCTGGCGTCGTATTCTTCGCTCAACAGCAATGTGGTTTCCAGTCCGTCGAGTTGAGAGGTCATTTCCTCTATACGTTGCTGTATTTCTTCTCGAAGAGACTGTTCGTTTTCTTCAATTGCTAACGTCGTCATTTCAAGAAGTTCGGTAATTTCCTTCTCCAGCTGACGCCACGTCTCAACCTTATTTTTAGCCGCTCCCACTTGGCGCATAATAGACTGTGCCCTGGCTGGGTCTAACCAGAAGTCCGGCTGCGAGGTTTCAGTCTCCAGCCTGGCGATTTCCTTTTCCCTGCCTGGAATGTCAAAGACGCACCAGCATATCTGAGATCCGGCGGTTTAGAGCTTCCAGTTTATCTTTTTCTTCCTGCATGGCTAACAACTCCTTTTCTATATTTAGATTGTTGCGTTAGACGCGTTGATGGTCAATCTCTGTTGTCGGCTGCCAACGATGGTCGTGGATTTGCTGCTAGCGGCCAGATGAGCTAATCGAGAGGGCTCGGGAAGCCGATAGCCACGGCAACACTCGATTACCCAATGGATAGCCGTAGGCAAATCAATCTTGTGACCGATAGAAATATAAATTGGGCTAGCGTCGACCTTGCTACGCAGAGCGACACCGATGATTTCGCCGTTATCGGTAAGCTCAGCGTAATCACCAACTTCAGCATTTACCGGTGAATGAGTTCCGCACAAACGTGATTTGGCACAACCTATAGTCGGTATATCGAGGAGCAGACCCAGATGTGAGGCGATTCCGAAGCGTCTGGGATGGGCAATTCCCTGGCCATCTACCAGGATAAGGTCGGGGTTTATCGATAGTTTCTGGCAGGCAGCCAATATAAGCGGAGTCTCTCTGAAAGATAAAAGGCCGGGTATGTAAGGGAAATTGAGTTTATCCTCAGCAGTCTTTACCTCAGTAACCTTCAGTTCCGGGTAGCTGAGAATGACCACAGCTGCCCGGGCAATCCCTCTGGAATCCGGTGCCGATATATCGACGCCGGCGATAAATCTAGGTTTGATAGTTTCGCTTTGGCGAGATATTTTCCTGGCTAGCTCCAACTGTATCTGTTTAGCCTGAGCAACGCTTATTTGCCAGCCGTGCAAATTCTGTATTTTCACAACATTGATTATAATAGCTGCGTTCACTGGAGGCAACATCCGAAGTAGCGCCGTATTGACAGTTTAGGTGAGTTGGTGCATAATAGCCTACAAAAATTCTCAAGGAGGCTTAATCTAAATAGATTACCCATGGTGAAGATAAGATTGCGGCGGATTGGTACCAGAAATAAACCTATATATCGGATGGTGGTAGCCGATGAGCGGTCACCACGTGACGGTAGCTTTATTGAGATTATCGGGCATTATAATCCGTTGACTGAGCCGGTGACCTTTGTTGTTGATGAAGAAAAAGCCTTGAAGTGGCTTAAATATGGCGCCCAGCCAACGAGCACTGCATTAAGGCTGCTTACTAAAGCGGGTGTAATGGATAAGTTTAAACCAGCTGCTGAAAAGAAGGCAAGAGCAACAAAGCCGAAAAAGACGAAAACCAAAGCCGGAACAAAAGCCAAATCAACTGCCAAATCAACTGCAGAGGAGTCATCATAATGAAGGAGCTAATAGAATATATCGCCAAGTCCATTGTTAATGCACCTGATGATGTAAGGGTTACTGAGGAGGTTGATGACAAGAGTATGGTGGTGGTGAAATTGGAAGTCGCCGCAGATGATAAAGGTAGAGTAATCGGCAGGCAGGGTCGTGTCGCTGAGGCGATGAGGACTCTGCTACGTGTGGTAGCGACCAAGGAGGGTGTTCGGGTCAGGCTTGAGATACTGTAAATGACCTGTCATATCCAAAGCAGGTCTGTTTTCCGTTATTACAAACCCCTATAATTTCAATAGATAATTACTTGCCTATTTACCCAGTGATAACCGTCACCGCAGCGGTGATTTTCGACGTTTCCTCTCAGCTACCCTAAGGCGAACAAGAGAACGAAGAAGAGCAGCTTGGACTTGTGCGACGTCCAATTCTGGTGTACGGGTTTTGAGCCTTTCTTCAGCTCGACGTTTAGCTGCTTCGGCGCGTTCAATATCGATTTCTTCGGCGCGTTCACAGGCATCGGCCAGGATTAAGATTTTATCGGGACGTACTTCGAGGAAACCACCGGAAACAAATAAGTACGTTTCTTCGCTATCTTTTCTTATGAGCAGCTCTCCTGGTTTGAGCATGGTTATTAAGGGAGCATGGTGTGGTAGTATCCCTAGCTCTCCCTCAACGCCCGGGGCGACCACAGTATTGACGTCGTCAGAGAAAACCTGGCGCTCAGCGGTTATAATTTCAAGCCTTAGGGTTGCCATTATTCTCCCTCGAGTTTCTTGGCTTTGGCTACTGCTTCGTCAATGGTTCCAACCATGAAAAACGCAGATTCCGGGAGATGGTCGTGTTTACCGTCTAAAATCTCCTTGAAGCCGCGGATCGTTTCTTTGATGGGAACGTATTTACCTTCGGTGCCGGTGAAGGCCTCAGCAACGAACATTGGTTGGGAGAGGAATCTTTGGATGCGGCGGGCTCTAGCTACTGTGACTTTGTCCTCGTCGCTCAGTTCTTCCATCCCCAATATGGCGATTACGTCTTGAAGGTCTTTGTAGCGTTGCAATACCCGTTGTACACCGCGAGCAACCTGATAATGTTCTTCACCGACAACTTGCGGGTCAAGAATGCGGGAGTAAGAAGCCAACGGGTCAACAGCCGGATAGATACCCAGCTCGGATATAGAGCGTTCCAACGAAATTACTCCGTCAAGGTGACCAAAAGTGGTTACGATTCCGGGGTCTGTATAGTCATCAGCAGGCACGTAGATAGCCTGGAATGAAGTAATGGAACCTCTCTTTGTAGAGGTGATTCTTTCTTCTAATTCACCGACATCAGTGGCTAGTGTGGGTTGGTAGCCAACAGCAGATGGCATGCGACCAAGAAGTGCTGACACCTCCATATTAGCGAGAATGTGGCGGTAAATGTTGTCGATGAACAAAAGTACATCCTGTCCTTCTGCTTCACGGAAATATTCCGCCATGGTTACGCCAGTCAAGCCAATTCGTGCTCGGACTCCAGGAGGTTCGTTCATTTGCCCAAAGACCATCACGGTCTTTTCTATGACGCCAGATTCTTTCATCTCTCGCCAAAGGTCGTTACCTTCTCTTGATCTTTCACCCACGCCGGCGAATACGGAGAAGCCGCCGTGCTCAGTGGCAATATTATGAATCAACTCCATTATGATAACAGTTTTACCTACTCCAGCGCCGCCGTAAGCGCCGATCTTGCCACCTCTAGTAAAAGGAGTAATCAAGTCTATTACTTTTAGACCTGTTTCCAGCATTTGAGTTGTTGTTTCTTGCTCTTCTAGTGGGGGTGGGGGACGATGAATTGGAAGCCTTTCCTTGGTTTTCACGGGGCCAAGATTATCTAATGGTTCGCCGAAGACATTAAACAACCGGCCTAAAGTAGCTTTCCCTACAGGCACAGTTACTGGTGCTCCGGTGTCAATCGCCTCGGCTCCTCTTTCCAGCCCATCGGTGGGGCATAAAGCTAGACAGCGAACCCAATTATTGCCTGCATGTTGCTGAACTTCAAGAACAATCTTGTTGCCGTCTTGATTAATCTCGATGGCATTGTAGATCGCTGGTAACGCTTCTTGAGGGAATTCTATATCAACTACTGTTCCGATTACTTGTACTACTTTGCCTTTTGCCAAAGTTTCACCTCCTCTAGTGTAGGACTTCTACGCCTCCAGTAATGTCAAGGAGTTCTTTGGTAATCATCTCCTGGCGTGCTTTGTTTAAAGTCAGAGTGAGATCAGAAATAACCTCATTGGCATTATCGGTGGCGTTTCGCATGGCGACCATTCGAGCCGATTGCTCACTGGCAATAGCCTCTCGAATAGCATGGTAAACCTTCATTTCCACAAAACGTGGCAGAAGCTCACTCAGAACAAAAATGGGGTCTGGTTCGTAAATATATTCTGTAGTTTCTGTCTTGGGTATTGCCGCCGGTTCTACTGGAAGCAGCGGTTCTAATGTTGGCCTTTGGGTCATTGTACTGACGAATTGAGTGTAAGCTAGATAGACCATGTCTATATAGCCGCTAGTGTAGTCATCAACAATAATATGAGAAATGGGCAGTGTTTCAAGCAAGGTAGGACGATCACTAATCTTCGTGAACTCAGCACGGACGTCATAATTATAACGCATCATGAAATCTCGCCCTTTGCGTCCAATAACAATAAGTGTAACAGGCACACTCTGCCCCAGAATAAAATTAGCTGTTAAGCGATTCATATTAGCGTTAAGCCCACCGCATAAGCCTCTATCCGTAGTGATGTGTACTATAGCTATTCTCTTTATGTCTCTTTTCGATAACAAGGGATGCAAGGGCCCAGTTTTTGCAGATTCAACAGCGAGGTCAGAGATTATCTGGCCAATTTTATCGCTGTATGGTCGTCCAGCCAGAGCTTGTTCTTGGGCGCGCTTCATCTTAGCAGTAGCAATCATTTCCATTGCCCTGGTGATTTTAGCTGTGCTCTGGACACTGCGAATACGTCGACGAAGAACTCGTGGACTAATCATTTCTTTCCTTTAGTAAGCTACGCTTTTTTTGAACTCCGATATTGCCGATTTTAATGCCTCATCAGTTTCTGGCTTGATTTCTTTATCGGTCAAGATACGCTTATTTATTTCAGGGTGATTCGTTTCCATAAACCGATGGAAGCCCTGCTCCGAAGAAGCAATTTTTTCCAGCGGTACATCGTCCAGATAGCCGTTCGTGACAGCATACAGAATGGTTACCTCTTTGTCTAAGGACATCGGGACGTATTGGGGTTGTTTCAATACTTCGGTGATACGTTGACCGCGCTCTAGTTGAGACCGGGTAGCTTTATCCAAATCAGCAGTGCCGAATTGAGCGAAGGCGGCCAGCTCGCGATATTGGGCCATATCTATCCTTAATCTACCAGCTACCTGTCTCATGGCTCTGGTCTGAGCATTACCACCTACTCTTGATACCGATAGGCCAATGTTTAATGCCGGGCGGATACCGCTATTAAACATATCTGTTTCAAGATAAATCTGCCCGTCGGTAATAGAGATAACATTGGTTGGAATATAAGCAGCTAAATCACCAGCCTGGATTTCTATGATAGGGATGGCGGTGAGTGAGCCGCCACCATGTTCTTCATCCAACTTAGCAGCTCGTTCAAGAAGTCGACTGTGAAGGTAGAAAACATCACCGGGATAGGCCTCACGGCCAGGCGGACGCCTGAGTATAAGGGATAGCTGCCGGTAAGCCCAGGCATGCTTTGTTAAGTCATCATAGATAATCAGCGCGTCTTTTCCTTGTTCCATGAATTCTTCGCCGATAGCACAGCCAGAATAAGGGGCTAAGTACTGCAAAGGCGCTGGGTCAGAAGCGCTCGCAACGACGACTATAGTATGCTCCATGACTCCATATTTCTGAAACGTACCTATTACTTGTGCCACCTTAGATGTTTTTTGCCCGATAGCGACATAAATGCAGATGAGGTCGCCGCCTTTCTGATTGATGATGGTATCGATAGCAATGGCTGATTTGCCTATGGACCGGTCGCCTATTATTAACTCGCGTTGACCTCGCCCGATTGGAATCAAAGCATCTATTGCCTTTATACCTGTATATACTGGCGTGTTCACTCGTTGTCTCATCACCACGTTAGGCGCAACCCTTTCCACTGGCCGGGTCTTGGTTGTTTTAATCGGTCCCTGCTCATCTAAGGGGTTGCCTAGTGGGTCGACCACGCGGCCGATAAGCTCGTCACCTACAGGCACTTCGACTACTCTTCCAGTGGAGTGGACTTCGTCTCCTTCTTTAATATGACTGAAATCGCCAAGAATAACCGCAGCGACGTTATCCTCTTCCAAATTAAGGGCTAATCCCATAATCCCATTAGGGAATTCCAAAAGTTCGTTATATTTAGCACCACGCAGCCCGTGAATTCGGGCAACGCCATCACCGACACTGATTACTGTTCCCACATCTACCATGGCCACGGTAGGCCCAAATTGCTTGATTTGCTCTTTAATTACAGAGACTATGTCTCGACCACCTGTTGTCATTTTTCACCCCCTTACGGGTAGTTATTTTCTGGTTTCAGCCAACCTCTTCTTTAACATTTCTAACTTGTTGCGGATGCTACCGTCAATAAGGCTATCGTCTATTCTGGCAATGAAACCACCCAGAATATCTGGATTGACTTGAACGTTCATGCTGACTTTCTTTCCGACCAGCGCTTCAAGGTTCTGACCAAGCTTTTCTCTTTCCATATTATCCAGCGGAATGGCTGTGGTAACCTCCGCATTTTTTATTCCATAGTGCTCATTCAATAAGCGGTTATATTCGTCTGAGATTTGACTAGCCGTTTTGAGCCTTCCTTTGGAAATTAGGAGATAGACTAGATTCAGGGCCATAGGATTTATTTTTCTTAATCTCTCTTGTACCAGCTTTGTCTTCAGGTCGAACTGTATTTTAGGATTTTCCGCCAATAATACAAATTCATCATCTTGTACAAGTTTGGCAATCTTTGTCAGGTTAGATTGCCAAACTTTCAGCTTATTGCTTTCCAGAGCAATCTCGAAGACTGCTTGAGCGTATCGTTTAACAGATGTTGTTACTGGCATTTGAACACGGCCTTCTATTTTTGTTCAAAAGTGGCGCTCTCCTTTAGCACCTCGTCAATGATTTTGCGGTGTTTCTTTTTATCTAATGTTTCTTTAATGACCTTTTCTGCAGCCAAGATGGCGATGTCAGCGAATTCGGCGCGTAGTTCCTCAATACTTTTATCCCGTTCTCGTCGTATTTCGGTGCGCGCTTTGGCAATCAGTGACTCAGCCTCCTGGCGAGCACCCTGTTTAGCCTCTTCTTTTAATCTTTCTCCTATTTGCGTCGCCTGGGCTATGACACCTTGTCCCTCTTTGCGAGCTTTTTCCAGATGAGCTTTGATTTCCTCTTCGCTACGAGCAGTTTCTTGCCTGATTTTTTCGGCTTGCTCCATGCTCTCTCTTATCTTGGTTTGCCTTTCGTCTAGCATCTTGAGCACCGGTTTGTACAAGAATATACTGAGTAATGCGAACAAAATGACAAAGCTTACTAGAAAGGACACCAACAGTGGTAGGTTAATTCCAATACCTTCCATATCGTCACCTGACCTGTAAGTTTATCGATTATCCTAAATGATTACTTAAGCGCACAAGCCATTGAATCAAGTTCTGGTTAATAATAAGTAACTCAGGCTTGAGCTAGTATAAAGACGAGGATAATTATGCTAAAAGCTACTACAACCCCGATGGTTATAGCTGCGCTAATAAGTCCACCTATAAAACCTGGCAAACCGCCTTCTTCCATTTCTAATTCTCCTTTTTATACTACCAAAGCCAGCAGGATAGCTACGATCAAGGCGTAGATTGCCACCGCTTCAGCCAGGGCGCCAATCAAAATCATATTAGTCAAGATTGGTCCTCTGGCTTCAGGGTTGCGTCCGATGGCCTGCATGGCGCCAAAGCCAATAAGCCCTAATCCAATACCGGGGCCTATCATGCCCAGCCCTCCAGCAAGACCTGCAGCCAACATTTTCATAGTTTCTGGATCCATCTTCATCCTCCTTTTTAATTTGCATGCTGTGGCTCCTCCTCATGTGGAGCCATGGCAATAACGCCAAATACAAGCGTTAAGCCGGCGAAAATCAATGCTTGAAGAACGCCGACCAACAATTCTAATCCGTAGAAGGGTATAGATGCCACTAATGGTACCAGGAAAGACACTACCAGCAGTAATATTTCGCCGGCCGTCATATTGCCAAAAAGACGGAAAGTAAAGCTGATGATGCGGATAAAGTGACTGAGAATTTCTAGTCCGCCAATGAACAGGTTAATAAAGCCGAACAGAATTCCACTGATGGCGGGTCTAATTTTTCCTTTAAATAAGCTTACGAAACCGTCACGCAATTGACCGAAATTGAAGAAGCTGTTCATATAGTGGAGGAAACCCATTGACCGTAGCCCCCAAAATTCGATGCATACGAATGAGATTATAGCGATGGAAAGAGGTAGGTTGATATCGGTGTTTGCCGCTCGGAGCAAAGGCACAAAGGTGCCATTATGCTCAGTAATACCTACGGTTCCAAAAAATGGTAGAAGAGCCAGGTAGGCGTTCGTTAAGACATAGAGGAAGATGGTAGCTACAATGGGGAATAGGGTGCGAGAATTCTTCTCTCCGGCTACGCCTTTAATGAAGTTCAATAACGTTTCTACAATCACCTCGGCTAGATTCTGAAGCCTTCCTGGTATTAGTTTCATCTTGCGAGTGCAGACATAGAATGAGCTAACTAATACAATTATGGTAAGCCAGGAAGCAATGAGGGTATTGGTAATGGTGAAGCCGGAAATATGCACTATTCCTTCTGATGGGAGCTCCACCTGTGGTTTGGAGACACTTAGGAAGCCCGGTGCTTTGATTCCGAGCACGCTGGAGCCCAGTGGGCCGACTATCAGTCCGGTTAAAAGAAGCGCTAAAAGAACAATAATTACAAATGCCAATATTTTGGTTGAGCAGCCACATCCCATATTCATCTTACTATTTCGGCTCCTTGCCCTTCTCTTGCTCCTTTTGCTCTCTATAGAATCGGCGCAGCATTTGGTACAGACCATAGAAGGCAATCACTGTGCCCATGCCAAAACCAATAAGCGTATATAGTGGGTGGGTACCAAAATTCTGTGGGCGGTCAAGCCAGTAACCAATGATGGTTGGTATAACAAGGCTCAAAGCCACATACCAACCAACGGTGAAAAGAAACCAGATGGGGCGAACCCATTCCTTTGATGCCGGTTTATTAGACTTAGGCTGCACCACTATATAGTAGGTCTTTTCTTGAACTAAAGTCATTTCGCTATTTCTGTAATCTGCTTTCAGTATGTTCCGGCGTTTGAGTTACAAAGTTTCATAAGATGGTGAAGCCACTATATTCTTTGATGCTCTTTGCCGACACACATAATAATCTAGCAGATTGTGAAATAGCTGTCATCGACCTTAGGACTAATTTTCATATGTACTTAAAGCCGATTCTATAAAAGTTCGGGTACATTAGATCGGCATTATCTGTTTAGTGTTTATCCAGCAGCCTTACCCGCAACCGCCACGTTAGCTATGCGAATCTACGTTGTTATTAAGTCAGTATGTAGAAAGCGCAACTAAAAGTGGGTTGTCTTGAACGGACCTTGTAATTGTACGCATGCGCATATATTCAGGATTTACGCTTACCCAGATCGTCCAGGTTAAGCGTATTTATAAAATCCTTGAAGGCTGACAGCTTCTTCAGTTCTTGCTCGTCGACTTTCCCTTTATTGCCCTGTTTATCTCCACTTTTATCTAGGGCTATAGGCTTTCCTGTTTCTCGGTCCAGTATGATGCCAGCCTTGTCCAAGACTGTTTCCTCAACGTAGATAGGTACTGTAGCTCTTACCGCCAAAGCGATTGCATCGCTGGGGCGGGAATCAAGCTTGATCCTGGCGAGTAACCATTGCCCGGTTCCTTTGTCGAAGCGAAGTACGAACATTAGACCTTCGTCATTCATCGCCTCAATGAATCTATCACCCGATTCTTGCCATTCGTTGGCTATTTCAAGTTTATATTCTCTTCCCTGCCAAATGATAGATAGCCGTGAGCCATTGTCATGTCCCCGGCGTGAACTGCTTTCGGGTGCAAACTTTACACTTATCGGTTTTGGGATATCCGTTGATTCAAAAATAATCTGTGCATAGAAGGTATCAGCGCGAAGGTCATTTACAACTATTTTACTCACCACTGTGCCTGATGCGGATTCCAGCGCGAAGATGGCGTTTTTGAGTAAGTCATGTGTCATCGGTCGTGCCAAATCCACATTCTGCAATTTTATTGAGATAGCATCTGCCTCTGATGGGCCAATCCAGATAGGCAGGTAGCGGTCTGATTCTTTCTCCTTAAGGATTACCA